>Ga0100390_10006184_pt1 | contig 10181 bp, 7 predicted proteins | sample CryGeymeta201514_FD_81540 | JGI IMG/M metagenome (GOLD analysis project Ga0100390, IMG submission 81540) | Groundwater microbial communities from Crystal Geyser aquifers in Utah, USA - Crystal Geyser metaG 2015-14 | ecosystem: Environmental > Aquatic > Deep subsurface > Groundwater | place: USA... | reverse complement strand
CAAAGCAGTAAAAGTGCCAAACGCTGTGTTTTCTCCAAATGGCAAAAAAGCGGCTTTTATAAAAGATTGGAATTTGTGGATGATGGATCTGGAAACCGAAAAAGAGGTCCAGTTAACTACAGATGGCGTAGAGAATTTTGGATATGCCACAGATAATGCGGGATGGCGTAAAAGCGATAGTCCTATTTTACTTTGGTCGCCAGATTCAAAAAAAATAGCAACGTATCAGCAAGACCAACGTCATGTGAGCGATATGTATTTGGTTTCTACCAATATTGGTGCGCCAAAATTGCAAAGCTGGAAATATCCTTTGCCGCAAGATGAAGATATTATTCGTATTCATAGAGTGATCATTGAAGTGGAAACACCAAAAGTGATCAGGTTGCAAACGCCTGCCGATCCTAGAAGAGGAACCTCATGCGATGATATTTCATGCTCCGGAACTTTCGATGATAATCAGTGGAACGAAGATGCCTCTAAACTTGTTTTTGTTTCTTCTTCCAGAGATCATAAAATAGCCGGTTTACGTATTGCCGATGCAAATACTGGAGCGGTAAGAAACGTTTTTGCTGAAGAAGTTGAAACTCAATATGAATCCGGACAGGGTGCGATTAACTGGCGTTATTTACCGAAATCAAACGAAGTGATCTGGTATTCTGAAAGGAGCGATTGGGGACATTTATATCTTTATGATCTGGAAACAGGAAAGCTGAAGAATCAGATCACCAAAGGAGATTTTGTGGTGACCCAGCTCTTAAAAATGGATGAAAAGAACAGAAAATTATATTTTCTAGCAAATGGAAAAGAAGCTGGCAGAGATCCTTATTTCACACATTTCTATAGCATCGATTTCAGCGGAAAAAATTTAAAATTATTAACTCCTGAGGATGGAAATCACAGGGTTTCTTTAGCTCCTGATAGCAATGTTTTTGTAGATACGTATTCCCAACCCAATGTTGCACCGGTTTCAGTATTACGAGATCTTAATGGGAAATTGATTTCAGAATTAGAAAAATCTGATGTTTCCAAATTAGAAGCAATTGGTTGGAATCCTGCAACTCCTATTAAAGTGAAATCTGATGATGGAAAATGGGACCTGTACGGACTTATGTTTACTCCAACCAATCTGGATAAGACAAAAAAATATCCGGTGGTAAATTATATCTATCCGGGTCCGCAAGGAGGTGGAGTAGGAAGCAGATCTTTTTCGCCGGTTAGAGGAGATCACCAAGCCTTGGCAGAACTTGGTTTTGTTGTGGTAGTAATAGATGGTACTTGTAATCCAGATAGATCTAAATCTTTCCACGATGCTTGTTATGGAAATATGGCAGATAATACCTTAAAAGATCAAATTGCAGGAATTAAGCAATTGGCAGATAAATATGGATATCTAGATCTTGATAGAGTTGGAGTTTGGGGACATTCTGGTGGTGGTTTTGCTACTGCTTCAGCAATGTTTAACTATCCTGAATTCTATAAAGTGGGTATTTCTGAATCTGGAAATCATGATAGTAGAAACTATGAAGATGATTGGGCAGAACGTTATGTTGGACTTTTAACCGTAGATGAACAAGGAAAATCTAATTACGACGATCAGGCGAATGCAATATTGGCTGAAAACCTTCAAGGGAAACTAATGCTTGCTCACGGTGGATTAGATGATAATGTTCCTCCATATAACACGTATTTAGTAGTAGATGCTTTAGTAAAAGCAAATAAAGATTTCGATCTGGTTATTTTTCCTAATGCAAGACATGGCTACGGGCAAGATAGCGGTTATATGATGCGTAAGAGATGGGATTATTTTGTAACTCATTTAATGGGTGCAACTCCTCCAAAAGAATTCGATTTTAGTTCGAATTAATAAATAATGGAATCTTACAAAATGCAGTTCGAAACTAAGACCAAGAATTATAAACAGAAGGTTGAAGAAAGCTTTAAGCTTCAGAAATTCATGGATTTCATTGGAGCAAAATTGATAAAAGTAGCACCAGGGTTTTGCGAGATCCATTTGCCATTCAATGAAAACCTAACGCAGCAAGACGGATTTTTCCATGCAGGAATTATAAGTACCCTTGCAGATAATGTTGCGGGATATGCCAGTTTTACTTTGATGGAAGAAGATGCTTCTATGCTCTCTGTAGAGTTTAAACTGAATTTATTATCTCCCGGAATTGGTGAGGTTTTAATTGCAAGAGGACAGGTACTAAAATCTGGAAAAACGCTGAGTGTATGCAGGTCGGATGTTTTTGTGTTGAAAGATGGAGTAGAAAAACTTTGTGCAGCCTCACAAACCACACTTATTCAATTAAGAAAGTCTGGAAACTTAAACTCAACAGGTATTAAATAAAATACAAATGGTTTAAACTATAGGTTTCCCATTGTATTTTCGTAATTATTAAAAATGAAATTATGATAAAGAAAGTTTTATTAGGTGCTTTTGGAATTATGCTTAGCGCTTCTGCGTTCGCATTTCAAGACATGTCTGATGTTCAAGTGGAAGTGGTTCCGGTAAATGAGAATATTTATATGCTTAAAGGTGCTGGCGGAAATATTGGAATTTCTGTAGGGGAAGATGGAGTTTTTATGATAGACGATCAATATTCAAAAATGTCTTCCAAAATTTCTGAAGCTGTAAAAACATTGAGCGATCAACCTATAAAATTTTTGGTAAATACACATCATCACGGAGATCATACCGGGGGAAATGCTGCTTTTGAAGAACAAGGCGCACTTATTTTTGCACACGAAAACGTAAGAAAGCGTTTAAATGAAGATGATAAAAATACCAATAAAGCTGGAATTCCTATCATTACTTTCGATCATAAAATGAATTTCCATTTAAATGGAAATGATATTATGGTTGTGCATGTTCACAATGCACATACAGATGGCGATGCGTTAATCTATTTTCCGCAAAGCAATGTGTTGCATACGGGCGACACTTTTTTTAATGGCATGTTTCCATATATAGATCTTAAAAGTGGTGGAAGCGTTGCTGGTGATATTGAAGCTGCAAGAGCAGGATTGCTTTTAATTAATACTTCAACTAAAATTATTCCGGGACATGGGAATGTAGCAAGTTATGCGGATTATGAGAAGTATTTAAAAATGTTGGAAGGAATTCAAGCCAATGTTAAAGCAGCGATAGCTTCAGGAAAAACCAAGGAAGAAATTGTTGCAGATGAAAGTTTAACCAAAGAATTCATAACCGATGCCGCTGCAGAAAAATCTTTTATAAATGGGACTAAGATTCGAGCAACTTTCTTTGATAGCTTAATTGCAACAGAATAATAATCAGACATAAAAAAGCTGCCTAAAATACACTTTTCAGTAATTTAAAAGATAAAATTTAGAGATCTAGGAAGGTAAAACACTTAGAAATCAATACCCCCAATAATTACAAACAAACCTCTATCTTATCTTTTATTCTTAGAATTGTTATTTTAGACAGCAACTAACTAATTATTCATCCTTTTTCTTTTGGGTTAAAGACCAGAAATACCGGTTTTCCAATAACCCCTGCTTTATTCATAGCTTCTTTTAATTTAGCATCTTCTACAAATGCATTATAATCTTCTAAAGAGTCCCATTGGTTCAGAACATAGATCCAGTTTGGATCTCCGTTAATGCTACCAACTTCATAACTTACTTCCTTAAACTCTTTTCGTGTGCGCTCAAAGTTGTCAAAAGTTCGTTTCCATTTAGTATAATCCTCTATCTCGTGATAAATGATTGCGGTTATTTTATTGTTTACATAGTTGCTTCCTTCTAATTTATTTAGATAAAGAAAAGTTGGCGCTTCGCTCACTCCAGCTTCATTCATTTTATCTTTTAAAGCAGCTGTTTCTCTAAACTTTTTATAATGCTCTTCAGATTTCCAAGTATTAAAAACATACACTATATTTGGTTCGTCTTCTAATACTCCTACTTCATAACTTAATTCACCATTTTCTTCTCGTATTGGTTGAAATCCATCAAACGCTTTTTTCCATTTATCATAATCTTTCACCTTGTGATAAATCAATGATTTTGCTTCGGTTAGTTGTGAAGTCTGTACTGAAACATCAGACTTTAGTTTCTTTTTATTTGGAGTATTCCAAGCAACAAGAATAACTGTAATTAAGATTATTAATCTGTATAGTTTACGCGATTTTATTCCCATATTGACCAAATTTTAAGGGTTAAACTTTTTATGAATTTGGCATAAAAAAATCCTCTTTTAGGGGGAGGAGGGAAGTTATGTGAAGAGCTTTAAAGCAATACTCTAAAGTACGAAATATTTTGAAATCAATTAAAGATCAGATAGATATATTTTTATTTCTTAAGTTAAAATATTTTCAGCATTCATTTTTCTTGATGTTGCTTGTTTGAGCATCTAACACTTTTCCCTATATTTAAAACATGCAAAAAAATTGTCCGGAATGTGGGGAAAAAATAGTTGGAAGAACAGATAAAAAATTCTGTAGTGACTATTGCAGGAATGCCCACAATAACAACATAAATAAAGACAATACAAACCTGGTTCGCAATATAAATAACCAGCTTCGAAAGAATTTCCGAATCTTAGAAGAACTAAATCCTATAGATAAAACAAGGACCAGTAAAGCTAAATTACAAGCAAAAGGTTTCAGCTTCGAATATTTCACGAGTATCTACACTACCAAATCTGGTACGGTGTATTACTTTGTATACGATCAAGGCTACTTACCGCTGGAAGGAGATTATTATGCCTTGGTGAAACGATCTTAACAATGCCAGTTCTGACCTCTTAATTTAATAGCGGCACATAAGATATCTTTTCGGCTAATTTGGCCAATTAGTTTCCCGTTTTCTATTATTGGAAAACGCCTGCAGTTATGCTGACAAAATAAAGATGCACAATCGAAGATATTCACATTCTTACTTATTGTTGGGACATTGGTCTCCATAAAACTTTCTATCGTTCTATCATCCATTGGAATGTTATAATATTTGCCTTCTGAGATCTGTTTCATACAGTCACCATCAGAAATAACTCCAATTAATTCGTTTCGTTCGTTAACCACTGGAGCTCCAGAGATCTTGTATTTTATAAATGCCTGAATTACATCTATAACCAGTTCATCTTTTCTAAATGTGATTAAGGAATGAGACATATAATCTTCTACCAAAATTGGTGCACTTTGTATCTTAACAGGTTCTGCCCTTCTACCTTGAAAACTCTTTATTCCCATGACCCTAATGTTTTGATTACTAACTATTTAAATATAATCAATTTTAAAGGGATTGTAAACCACAGATATATTTTTATTTTATTAAGGCTTTCTTATTTATATTTAGTGAAATAATCCCTTTTGCACACATGCTGAAAAAAATATCCTCACTTTTAATTCCTATTGTTTTAGCTTTAATAATTTGGTTTATATATTATTCCAGCATGCCTAGAAATTATTCTGAAGCAAATATGGCTCCCACTCAGTTTTCTACTACAAGAGCCTTTAAACATGTAGAAGAGATCTCTAAACAACCGCATTTTGTTGGAAGTACAGCCCATAGTTTGGTGCGGAATTACATTGTGAAAACACTGCAAGATCTGGATCTGGAAGTGCAAACACAGGAAGGCTATAGCCTTAATAAAAATGGGATGCTTTCTAAACCCCAAAACATCTTAGCACGCATCAAGGGAATAGAAAATGGAAAATCTTTGTTGCTCATGTCTCATTACGATTCTGCCGGGCATTCTTCTTTTGGAGCTAGTGATGCAGCCAGTGGAGTTGCTACGGTTTTGGAAGGAATTCGAGTGATCTTAGCAGAAGGCATTCAGCCAAAGAACGATATCATTATATTATTTACAGATGCAGAGGAACTAGGGCTTAATGGTGCAGAGTTTTTTGTAAATGAACATCCTTGGGCCAAGAATGTTGGTATTGCCCTAAATTTTGAATCTAGAGGAAGCGGCGGGAATTCCTTTATGCTGTTAGAGACCAACGGAGGAAATAAAAAGCTCATTCAAAACTTCATAAAAGCTAATCCAAAGTTTCCAACTACAAACTCTTTAGCCTATAGTATCTACAAGATGTTGCCAAATGATACCGATCTTACTGTGCTTCGGGAACAAGGCGATATTAACGGTTTTAATTTTGCGTTTATAGACGATCATTTTGATTATCACACCGCAAATGATATTCCTGCCAATTTAAATAAAGAAACACTGGCACAACAAGGGAGTTACCTTATGCCGTTAATGCATCATTTTAAAGAAGCAGATCTTTCTAACTTTAATTCGGAAGATGATCTCATCTACTTTAATATTCCGATGGGAGAAATAATTAGCTATCCATTTTCATGGATCTTCCCGATGCTGATCTTGGCTTTTTTGTTATTTTTTGCAGTGGTTTTGTATGGAACTAGAAAAAGAAGAATTTCAGGGAAAACAATCCTCTTGGGAGCCGTTCCATTTTTAGTTTCCTTAATAAGTGCTGGCTTGCTTATCTATATTTTTTGGAAACTCTGTTTGATCCTGTATCCGCAATATGGAGAAATGTTAAACGGATTTACATATAATGGCTATTCGTATATCTATGGCTCCATATTCTTAAGTATTTCCATCTGTTTAATTATTTACAAAAAACTCAGCCACAGAGAAGATGGATCGGGAATGTTCGTATTTCCAATTTTCTTTTGGTTGCTAATATGTACAGCTACCGCAATACACTTGAAAGGTGCCGCTTATTTTGTGATTCCTGCTTTTTTCGCGATCATTCAGTTATGGGTAATGCTCAGGCAAAAAATGCCAAATCCATTTTTAATGTTGCTATTAAGTTTACCGGCGTTGGTGATCTTACTTCCATTTATAGATAGTTTTCCTGTAGCCTTAGGTCTTAAAATACTATATGTTGCGGGAATATTAACCGTGTTGCTTTTCTCCCTGTTCTTACCGGTATTTGGATCCTTTAAAGGGAAAAGGCCTTTGTCATTATTGTTCTTTATAATATCCATGATTTTCTTTATAATCGCTCATTTTAAAGCAGATTATAATGAAGTTCGGCCAAGACCAGATAGTTTGGTGTATCTGTTTAATGCCGATGAAACCACTGCCAGCTGGAACTCTTATGATCTGGAATTGGACGATTGGAATAACAAATATTTTAAAGAAAACACCAACGCTGAAGCTAACGATGTAAATTTTGAAAGTAAATACGGTTCCGGATTCCAGCATACTGCTAAAGCTCCGCTAATTAAAGTGCCGGTTCCAGGAATTAGTTATAAGAAGAATACTTCTCAAGATTCTGCACAGAATTTAACAAGTTATACCATTAAAATTGCACCTAACAGAAGGATTAACAGAATAGAACTTTATTTAGACAAGGAATATAATTTTGAAGAGTTCGAGGTGAATGATCTTACTGCAGATTGGTATCTAGCAAAAGACAATAACTATAACGTATTTAAGAGTAGATGGAGCAACAGACTGCTTACTTATCACGCGGCCAATGGCGATTCTTTGATCATTAATTTTACAACGAAGAATAAGGTTGCACCGGAAATCGTGATGTACGAATCGAGTTATGATCTATTGGAAAATGAAGCTTTAAAAGTTAAACCAAGAGACAGCGAAAAGATGCCAAAACCATTTGTACTTAATGATGCCGTGATCGTGAAAAAGACCATTAAATTTGAAGAATAAAGAACAACATGAAAATTTCTATATTAGGTTGTGGTTGGTTAGGTTTACCATTAGCCAAAAGCCTTATTTCTAAAGGACATATTTTAAAAGGTTCTACTACCAGTAGAGATAAAAAACAAGTTCTTTCTGCGGAAGGAATCTCGCCCTACATTATTCAGTTATTTGAAGAGGGTATTCAAGGCGATATTTCTGCTTTTCTTGGTGATGCTGAGGTATTGATTATTGATATTCCACCTGGATTGCGAAAAGATCCTGAAGTGAATTTTGTTGGAAAGATCGGCCGACTTACTTCTCAGATTGAACGCGCTGGAGTGAAGAAAGTGATCTTTATAAGTGCCACTTCTGTATATAAAGATACCGAAGCTTCTCCCACTTATACGGAAGAAGATCTTGCCAATGGAACAGCTGAAAATTCGAAACAATTAAAGGGTGCTGAAGAAATTTTAAAGAATTCAGATGCTTTTGAAGCCGCTATCATTCGCTTTGGTGGCTTAATAGGTCCGGGAAGACATCCTGTAAATTACTTAGCCGGAAAAACAGATTTAAAAGATTCTAGCGGACCGGTTAATCTTATTCATTTAGAAGATTGTATCGGGATTATTGAAGCGGTGTTGGAGAAAGATGCTTTTGGTTATTCCTATAACGCAGCCTACCCGGAACATCCTACTAGAAAGGAATATTATACAAAAATGGCTTCAGAGAAAGGATTGGCTATAATGAGCTTTGATGAAAATTCGGTTTCTAAAGGCAAGATGATAGCATCAGTTAATTTGGAAAAGATTTTGAATTACGAGTTTAGAAATTCGATCTAATTCAGCTTATCTTCTCTAAATTGAGAACGTTTTTTACGAGATCCTTCGACAGGCTCAGGATGACATTTGATGTAGTTTGTCATCTCGAACATAGTGAGAGATCTCTCGATTCCTAAAAAGATCCTTCGACAAGCTCAGGATGACATTTGAAGTATTTTGTCATCTCGAACGCAGTGAGAGATCTCAAAGGAGAATTTCTTTTTGTAGCAAGAGATCTCTCAGTTTTTAAAAAGATCCTTCGACAGGCTCAGGATGACATTTGCTTTATTTAAAAACTGCAAGGGATAGAAGCGGTAGCTCCCATTGGAGTGAAGCAAAAATGGGACTTTAGCGCATAGCCCGACCGCCATTTTTGGCGGATGCAGCCAAAGAAAAAGGGCCAACATTGCTGCGGCCCTTTAAATCTTAATCTATATTCTTCTACCAGATCTTAACTCTGTTCTCTGGTTTTACATACATTTTGTCTCCTTCTTTAATATCGAAAGCTTCGTAAAAAGCATCTATGTTTTGAAGTGGCACATATGCACGGTACATTCCAGGAGAATGCGGATCGGTTTTAATTCTGTTTCTTAAAGCTTCATCTCTCATCTTAGTTCTCCAAACGGTTGCCCAAGAAAGGAAGAAACGTTGCTCTGGAGTAAATCCATCTTTTTCGCCTGGATTTCCATGCTCTTTTAAGTGCATTTGTAATCCATCGTAAGCGGCATTTACACCTCCAAGATCTCCAATGTTCTCACTTAAGGTAAACTTACCGTTGATGTAAACACTGTCTAACACTTCAATAGCGCTGTATTGATCTGCCAAAGCAGTTCCAAGTCCTTCGAAAGAAGTAAGATCTTTCTCGCTCCACCAGTTGTTCAAATTCCCTTCAGAATCGAATCTAGATCCACTGTCATCGAATCCGTGAGAGATCTCATGTCCTATAACTGCTCCAATTCCACCGTAATTAACAGCAGCATCTGCTTTATAATCGTAGAAAGGTGGTTGTAGAATAGCTGCAGGGAATACAATTTCGTTGTAAGATGGGTTGTAGTAAGCATTTACAATTTGAGGAGCCATAAACCATTCTGATTTGTCTACTGGCGTTCCTAATTTTGCCATGTCTTCTTTTACATTCCATTTAGCTGCATTCAGCATATTTTGGAAGAAAGAACCTTTTCCATCATTTGGAGATGTAATTTCTAGGTCTCCGTAATCTTTCCACTCGTCTGGATATCCAACTTTAATAGTTGTAGTTGCCAGTTTTTGTTTCGCTTTTGTCTTAGTACTATCGCTCATCCAAGTTAGATTATCTATTCTAACTTTGTATGCTTCGATGATGTTAGCGATCATTTCCTGAGCTTTTTTCTTAGCTTCTGGTGGGAAATTCTCTTCTACATATAGTTTTCCTAAGGCTTCTCCTAAAGTTCCGTTTACAGTTTGTAAAGCACGTTCTTTTAAAGGACGTTGTTCTTTAGCTCCTTGTAAAGTTTTGTCGTAGAAATCCCAGTTGGTTTGTTCTATTTCCATGCTTAAGGCAGAAGCCGCATCATTCAATAAATTCCAACGTAAATACGTTTTCCAGTCGGCTACTTTATTAGCATTAAATGTTTTCTGTAAAGCATCCATGTATTTTGGTTGCGCAACAATTACCGTGTCTATATTAGTAGCTCCAATTCCATCGAAATAAGCTTTCCAATCTAATGCAGAAACTCTTTTTT
>Ga0100390_10006181_pt1 | contig 10182 bp, 9 predicted proteins | sample CryGeymeta201514_FD_81540 | JGI IMG/M metagenome (GOLD analysis project Ga0100390, IMG submission 81540) | Groundwater microbial communities from Crystal Geyser aquifers in Utah, USA - Crystal Geyser metaG 2015-14 | ecosystem: Environmental > Aquatic > Deep subsurface > Groundwater | place: USA... | reverse complement strand
GGTTTAGAACTGGCCGGAATTGGGACAATTGCCGACCAGCTGCCCCTGATTGGGCCAAACCGCTCTTTTGCCAAATACGGACTGGTTCAATTGGCTAAGACTAAAAGACCCGGACTTTTGGCCCTTTTTGCGGAGGCAAGAATTGACCCTAATTCCATTGGTTCTTATGAAATCAACTTTATTATTGCCCCCCGACTCAATGCCATGGGTAGGTTGGTTCACGGACTTGATTCTTTAAGACTTCTTTGCACTAAAAATAAAATCCGGGCCAGAGAACTGGCGGCCCTAATCGGTAAAACCAACCTTCAGCGGCAAAAGATTGTTGAAGAAGTGCTTGTTCACGCTCAGGAAAAATTAGGTAATGAGGTTAAGGAAAACATCATTATCTTGGCTCATGAAAACTATCATGAAGGGGTTATCGGTCTGGCAGCCGCTAAATTAGTAGAAAAGTTTTATCGGCCGGCGATAGTTTTGTCTAAAAAGAAAGAAATTTCCAAAGCCTCAGCCCGGTCTATTTCTGGATTTAATATCATCGAGGTAATTAGAAAACTGGAACATTTGTATCTTGAGGGCGGTGGGCATCCCATGGCCGCCGGATTTTCTATAGAAACGGCAAAAATAAAACTGTTCGCTCAAGAGATTAACAAGCTTGCCAAGCCTCTTTTAACAGAAGAAATTCTTTCTAAGAAGTTGAAAATTGATCTGGAGTTAGACTTCAACCGGATAAACTATGATCTATACGACAAATTAACTGAATTTGAACCAACCGGATTGGGTAATTTTACTCCGCTTTTTTGCACCCGGAAGGTTAAGGTTTTGGAAGCAAGAACGGTGGGTAAAGAAAATAATCATTTAAAGCTTAAGCTGGAAAAGAATGGAATCGCGTTTAACGCAATCGGTTTCGGCTTAGCTAAAAACTATCCTCTAACCCCTAATAGCTATATTGATGTTGTTTATTCTCTGGAAGACAATTCTTGGAACGGAACTAGGATTCTGGAACTGAAACTGAGGGATTTGCGGGTTTATTAACTTGTTCTGGTGTGTACGTTTCTGTCTCTCCGCCTGAATTAATTCTTATTCCAACACATTGACCGTTCTTTCGATGACTTAATTCATAAGCCATCTGTACTTCTTCTGGTGTTAGACCTTTTTTGTTTCCTGGATCAAATTCTTTCATATTTTTAAGCCCCAAAAAACCTCCCCAAAAAATTCAAGGAGGTTTATACATTTTAGCGAAAATAATCGCCTGTTGTCAAGCCTGGAAAGAATAACTACAATGGAATGATGCAAAGAACGCTGGTTTTGGAAGCAGTTGAAAAAATCGGAGAGAAAATAAAACTCGAGGGTTGGGTTGCTTCAATCCGGGATCATGGAAAAATCACTTTTATTGATTTGCGGGACAGGTCCGGCATTATTCAGTGTGTGGGTCAGGACCTTCCTAAAGTAACTGCGGAATCGGTGGTCGAAGTAATCGGCAAAATTGCCAAACGCCCCGAAAAACTTGTTAATCCGAATTTGGAAACCGGGAAAATAGAAGTTCAAATAGACAATATTGAAATACTCTCTTTATCAGAGTCTGATTTTCCAATATCAATGGATCGATATTCGGACAACGAGACTGATCAGCAAATTCGTCTGGATTGGCGCTTTCTTGATCTGCGGCACCCGAAAAAGAGACTTATTTTTGAAGTTTGGACGGCGATGGAAGATGGCTTCCGTAGATATTGGACTCAAAATGATTATATAGAGATTCACTCACCGAAGTTTATGGGGGCACCCAGTGAATCTGGAGGCGAACTTTTTGAAGTAAAGTATTTTGACCGTAAGGCATATCTTGCTCAATCACCGCAATTTTATAAACAAATGGCTATGGCGGCGGGATTTGAAAGAGTTTTTGAAGTTGGACCAGTTTTTAGGGCAAATCCGTCATTTACCTCTCGGCATGACACTGAATTTACAATGTATGATATCGAAATATCTTTCGTTGAATCTCATCAAGATGTGATAGCCGAGGAAGAAAAGGCAATTGTGGCAGCCTTGACTGAAGTAAAAGAAAAACACGGGAGGGAAATAAAAGAACAGTTTAGTCAGGATTTGGTGGTGCCCCAAACACCGTTTCCGCAACTTACGATGAAAGAAGCGAAAGAGATTTTGGCAAAGTTGAATGTCTCCAAAGAAAAAGAGGACGATTTAAGTCCTGAGGAGGAAAGAAAACTTAGCGAGTATGTTTTGAAAGAGAAAGGACATGAATTTGTTTATGTGACGGAGTATCCAGTTTCGGCCAGACCCTTTTACCATATGCGCTTGGAATCTAATTCTAGATTAACAAAAAGCTTTGATTTGTTATGGAATGGGATAGAAATAACAACGGGGGCACAAAGGGAGCATAGATTGGATGTTTTGAAAAAGCAGGCGAAAGAAAAGGGGTTATCTTTAGAATCAATTAAATTTTATTTAGATTTTTTCAGGTACGGTATGCCTCTCCATGGAGGTTGTGCTCTAGGGCCGTCACGGATGTTGATGAAAATTTTCGATTTACCGAATGTTAGGGAAGTTACCTATTTATATCGGGGAATAAACAGGCTCTTTCCATAATTTATCAATGAGATTTAATCCCAAACAGAAAGAACTTTTAGCAAGCTTTGTGTCGAATATCGGGGTTGCTTGGTTTGCGGGCGGAATTATAGGAAGCGTTTTTAATCCGTCAAGAGATATTTACCAGATATTGACCTATTCGCTGTGGGGATTGATTTCAAGTGTAGTCTTTATAATGTCTGGTATACTTTTAATTAGGAAGTAAGTATGTTTACAAATAATTTAACAACGATTTTTACCGTCGCTACTTTTGTAAGTGCCATATTATTGTTCACAATTTATTTACTTGTCAGGAAGGACAGAAAGAAAAAATGAACGGCTTTCTAGCCATTATGTCGGTTGTGGCTTTACTTTTGGTTTTTTGGCTTCTAAGAAGCGAGCTTCTTAGAAAATGAAAAGAAACAGCTTTTTTTATTTTTATTTGGCGGCTTTTGTGTTTATTGCTTCCATAGCCCTGGTGATTTTGAATTCGCCAGTCCCACAGTCGCAACCTTCGGTTAGAAAACCGCAATCCAAGACGTTTTCCCCAGCTCCGGTTTTTTTAGGAAACGCGGCCTTTCCGGTTGTCTCGGCCCAGGCGGTCTTGGCCGTTGATTTAAACTCGGGCGCGACTTTATATGAAAAAGACCCGGATAAGGAACTTCTACCGGCTTCAACCACCAAAATTATTACTGCCCTGGTGGCGATGGATTATTATTACGATGACCAGATTTTGGAAGTAAAAGGGATTAAAACTGAAGGCCAAAAAATGGGCTTGGTAGAGGGGGAGAAAATAAGGGTCGCCGATTTACTTGACGGGCTTTTGGTTTATTCGGCCAACGACGCGGCCGAAGTTTTGGCCGAAAATTACGGTTACGGCAGGGAAGATTTTATCGCGGCCATGAACCGGAAAGCCAAAGAGCTGTATTTGGATAATTCTGTCTTTACCAACCCGACCGGATTGGATACCAACGGCGATGAAATTACCTCAACCGCCCGGGATTTGATTAAAGTTTCCGAAACCGCGATGAAAAATCCTGAATTTGCCGGCATTGTCGGAACTAAGGAGATTACGGTTACCAGTATTGACGGCAAAATTTCTCACAAACTAGCCAACTTAAATGAACTTTTAGGTAAGGTTCCGGGAGTGTTGGGAATCAAAACCGGCTGGACCGAGAGTGCCCGGGAAAATCTGGTAACCTATGTGGAGAGAGACGGACGTAAAGTAATACTGGCGGTTTTGGGTAGCCAAGATAGATTTGGGGAGACAAAAGAACTGATCGACTGGATCTTTGCCAATTATTACTGGCCGTAATAATCTGGGGTGACGGCCGGAATGTAAGCTATGAATCCGTCTTCGGTGCCTTCGTCGAAAACAATAACCGGTTCCAGAAAATCAAAAACTTCCCCCGGATCATAATAAGCTAAGTAGATTTTGCGGATTTTGATACTGTCGCCTTCTTGGTGGTTTCCGGTTTTGGCAATGTGGCCTTTGCCTGCGGTAAATTCGCTCCAGGCCGCCCCACCGGTTTTAATGGGGTAGGTGGCAAACTGGGTTTCGTCAACCGGGAAATAATGATATTCGGCAGCGACTATTTGCCTGGATTTGTCCGAAAGCCCGCTGATCATAAACCAGACGTTGGCGTCTCTTGCGTTTTGAGTAAGACACGGCAGATTATCGTAACTTTTTCTAAAAAGGTTGATTTTGACTAGTTTCGCTTCCGACTGGGAAAGAGCGGTAACAAATTTTGTGTTTTCGGCTTTCAAAAACTCGTGAGTGACCGTACCGGTTAAGTCAATTGGCAAAAGGTTGGCTGAAGAAAGGAAAGAGCTGGCGTTTGAGGCAGCGATTTCAGGGAAGGGTGGTTTTTGATTGATCGGCGAGGGATCCGCTTTAAGATCGTAAGATATGGAAAAAGCGCCGGTGACAATGTTAACTTCCAGATTGGAGGGCGCTTTTTGATTCGGAAAGCGGTAAACGGTTTGGGAAACTTGTTGAGCATTGGGGTCAAAACCTAAGGCCTCTGCTCTGGCCTTGGCGGTTTCCAAGGAAAGCAGATTTGAGGAAGGCTTAAGCATAAAAAAAACTTTGGCTTGGCTTGCCAGTTTTGGATAATCCCCCTCAACGGTTTCTAGGGTAAAAGTAAAGTTGGTTGAATTGATTGGGGCGGGAAAAGAAATGGCCGGCAGTTTACCGAAAGCTAAAGTCGGTTTTGGCGGCGGGGCAGGAAAGATTTTTCGGTAGATAGAGATTCCGGCAGAAAGCAGGATTCGGCCAACAAGAAGAAAGATAATAAAAAATATCCCGTAGCGGATTATTTTCCTGGCAGTAATGGCGACTTGGGTCAGGGAAGTCATATATACATTATAAATGCTAAATGCTAAATGCCAAATGCCAAATTAAATGTTAGAATCAAAATTGGAATGGATAAAGTTAGGGCCCGCTTTGCCCCCAGTCCGACAGGTTCGATGCATATCGGTAATTTAAGAACCGCTCTTTACGCTTACGCTCTGGCGAAACATAACAGCGGAGATTTTATTTTAAGGATTGAAGATACGGATAAAAAAAGAGAAAAAAGAGGCGGGGTAGAAGAGATCAAAAATTTACTCACAAAATTCGGTCTTAAGTGGGACGAATTCTATGTCCAGTCCCAAAGACTTGATCTGTATAAAAAAGCCGCCGAACGTTTGGTTGCCGGCGGCCATGCCTATGAAGATAATGGCGCTGTTCGGATTAAAATTTCCAGAGGCGAAAAGATTTCTTTTAGAGATTTTGTTTTGAATAAAGAAATTTCCTGGGAAACGGATGTTTTGCAGGAATTGGTGATTTTAAAATCCGACGGGTTTCCAACTTACCACTTGGCCGTGGTGGTAGATGACCATGAAATGAAGATAAGTCATGTTTTAAGGGGTCATGACTGGTTGCCTTCAACTCCGATTCACCTTCTTCTTTATAAATTCTTCGGTTGGGAAGTGCCGAAAATAGGCCACTTAACGGATATTCTGGATCCTGAAGGGGGTAAACTTTCCAAGAGAAAAGGCAGCGCTTCTTGTGAAGGACTTCTGGCGGAAGGCTATTTATCGGAAGCGATTTTAAATTTCATTATGCTGACAGGTTGGGCGCCGAAAGATAACCGGGAACTGTTCACTTTGGAAGAATTTGTTAAAAATTTTGATCTCAAGGGTTTCCAGAAATCAAACCCCGTGTTTAATTCTAAAAAGCTGGATTGGTTTAACGGCGAATACATAAGACGAACTCAAAACTCAAAACTCAAAACTCAAATCTGGGAATATTTGGAAAGGAAATATCCCCAGGATTTAGTTGAAAAGACCGTTCCTTTGGTTAAGGAAAGAATTACCAAACTTTCAGACTATTGGCCGTTGGCCAAATTTTTCTTTACGCGTCAGGAAGTTGACAAAAAATTATTGGGCAAAAATTACGAAAAGCATTTAACGACAGCCACAGAAGCCTTGTCAAAAGACCTGCCCCTTGACGGGGTGCCGGAAGCTAACGGTTTCAAAGTTGGCGACTTTTTCATGGACCTGCGGATTGCCGTAACTGGGAGCAAGTTTACTCCACCGATTAACGAATCAATCAAGATTTTAGGAAAAGAAGAAGCAGTAGCCAGGATTAAAAAAATTTTATGAAAAGACTTCCTGCCCAGAATATTGCCGAAGACACCGACTTTTTACGCAATAAGCTCAAGCTTAAAAGTCTTGAAGTAAAACAAGAATTTCAGAAAAAATACCCGAGTATTGATTTAAGTAAAATCAGGCAGTATTCGGCCCACATAATCGGGGCAGGGGCCTTAACTGGTACACTTCTTTTTGCCCCACTCGCAGGAACACTAAATCTGCCCCAGCCTTTAGAAATCATCAATAGTATCCGGCATTTAGCCGATACCACCTCTTCTGATTTTCCCCAGAAGCTTTTGGTGGATTCAATTGCCAAAATCCTGCCGGAAAGACCTGGTCCTTTGGCTTTGACGCAGGAAAAAGCCCTGGAGCAGATTTTTTCCCAAATCATCGGGATTAAAACCAAGGCAAATTTGGAAGGGGAGCATCTCAACACCACCTACGGACTTATCGGGGTCGAGCAGCATCTGAAAAGATATTCGGGGGATTCTGTTGCCAACCACGGTCCGTATTATGAGGAAGGAATGGCCCCTGGCTTAGGAGCTTGGGGCTATTTTGCTCCTTCCCGGGAAAATTTAAGCAAAAGTTTGGAAGAAACCGAAAAATGGTATGCCGCAGTCCAAACTCTTTACCTGCCCGATTGGAGCAAAAGGGTCAAATATTTGCGGGAATGGTATAAATACCGGAAAGTTTTAATTGTGAATACCAAAAACGGTAATGCGATGGTGGCCGCCACTGCCGATTCCGGGCCGGCTGCCTGGACCGGCAGGCATTTTGGCGGCAGTCCCGAGGTGATGGAATACTTAGGCGGGTCGAAGTACAAAAAAGGCCCTGTTCTGGTTTTTTTTGTAGATGATCCGGAAAACAAGGTTCCTTTAGGGCCGGTAGATTATAATAAGACAAACTTAACGGAATTATCTTTAACTCAAATATGAGTATCTTATTTTTCGATAGGCTATTAGTTTTGGATGAAGTAGACAAAGAAATTAAAACTAAGGCTAAAACTGCCGAAGAGCGGGAAGAGCTTTGGAGACTGGTAGATGAGATTATTCACCACAAAATAATGGGTTGTGTTTTGGATAAATTGCCCGAAAAAAGCCGTCCGGAGTTTTTGGAGAAATTTCAAAAAGCCCCGCACGATGAAGGTCTTTTTAAGTTTTTAACCGAGAAAGTCGGTGAGGATATCGAGGAATTTTTAAAAACCGAAATCGCCAAACTCAAGAGTGAAATCCTTCACGAAATCAAGGGAAAATGATACAATAGCCGTGTTCTAAATATTACCCCGTCGGCTAATGGTAGGCCAAATGGTTCTGGACCATTTAATCTTCGTTCGAATCGAAGCGGGGTAGCCTGGTTTGGCAGGTTCGTTTACCCTGAGCGTTTATCCCGAGCGTAGTCGAGGGAAAGTCGAATGGGAATCCCTGTCCCGCGGCCAAAATTTAGAAAGTGATAAAATGGGTTCATGAGCATTGTCCACTTTGTTTATTCCTATCCATACGAAGACGCACTTCTGAAACTTAGCGGGGATAAGCTTACAGAAAAACATAGCAAAGTAGCAGTCGAAAAAACAAAGACGGCTCAAAAGATCTGGAATAAATATGAAAAACAAATATTGGATCTCTTCATGGAGATTTATGAGACGAAAATTCTGGAAAAGAGGATTGTTGCTTATGTTTCGCTTATAGCGCCTAACTCATACTCCCAACCTCTTACCATCTCCTTAAAATATTTTGCGGACATAGGAGACAACGCTAGATCAAAAAGGGCCTTCGTTTATGCCACCATCCACGAAATTGCGCATTATTTTACCTATACTAGATATCCGCATAATTTTTTTAATAAGCTTTACAAAAAAGTCCTAAAAATTAACCTACTTGGCAGCCATGGTAAAAACCTTCATTATCTTATTCAGGCTGTTGAATTTGGAATTGTGGGAGAGATTTTTGGGTCCAGTTATGCTGAATATTCAAGAAATTGGGTGATTGGAAACTCGAAGGGGAGCGAATATAGAGATTCAGCAAAATCACTTAAAAAGTATAAAGTACCACTTGATAAGACTTGCTTGGGTTTTATAACAGCATTCAAGAACACTCCGCAATTCATTGCGGAGATGAATTGAACGCTGATATGTCATCCTCCTTTGGAGGGATACCCCGCTCTTTAGAGCGGGGAGGATGTCATAAACGATAAAATAGTGAAATAAATTATTTATATTTCAAGCAATTTTGTAATTATAGGTTTGTAAGGTCCTAGACCGATTTACCCAGCTAAATATCCTATAGCCTTCGACCGAGGTGTCTATTTATCCCAACAAATCATTCAAATAGCTCAATTTTTAATTAGATCTATCGGACCCATAATTACCCTCAAATTTTCTCATTTTTGCTTTTTAGGTACAAATCCGGTCGAATCTATGTTAACCCGTGAGTTTGGATTCGAACCTTGAAGTAACTACCCGGTTATTTAGAAGGGGCAGAACAAACCATTTGATTGTGGATGTAAATAATTCCTCCTAAAGCGTTTATTATTTCTCTTTTATCTGGTGTGATTCTCCGGGTAAGTGTGTATTTTGCATATTCTCTAAAATCAAACGGTATTTTATCAGGATTAATGTCCTGCTGGATAAATATCTCGTTTCTAAGTTTTTGGTATTGTTCCATTCCAAATTTAATTCTTTCTGTGTAGTGGATCATTTGAGGATGGGCTATGGTTGTGAAGTTAATGTACCTTACTAGCTCTTTAACAAGTTTTTCTTCAGTTACATACGGTTCAGGACAGTTTGGATCCCTTCTTCTGGTGCAGTGATAGTAGACGTGATATTTAGGTTCCCTGAATTTACTTTTTCTGTATTTATCTTCTGCTACAAATACGGCTCCACAGCTTCCACAAACAGCGAGGAATCGTTCACTTGAAACAACCTTGATAAAGTGATAAGCTTTTTTTAGAGCAGAAAGTTAAGGTAAAAAGGGGGTGAGAATAATGACGGAGTCTTTTAATATTATTTTAGCAGCACTTAATCAGGTATGGGTTCAGATGTTGGTATTTATCCCTAAAGCAATTGTTGCCATAGTTATTTGGATTATCGGTAAATATTTTATTAACTTGGGAGTAAAGTTAATTAGAAAAATTAATATAAAAGGAACCAAAATTGATGACTACCTGATAGGGATTTTATCCAAGGTTGTTTTAGTAGTAGGTAAAATTCTTTTGGTCTTGGTCGTTTTTGACTTTTTAGGTATAGGAAGAACGATAATGGGAGCAATCGCCAGCGGTTTAACTCTTACAATAGCCATTGCTTTAGGTTTGTCGTTCGGAAAAGCCCTTGAAGAAGATGCTAAAGGAATAGTTCAGCAATTTAGGGAACATCTCGGGAAAAAACAATAAGGAAAACTCCTTATTAAGCAAAAGCAGGTTTTAGTCTGAATGCTTCAAAGACTGTTTTTATGTTTTGCAGAGTGAAATCAAACTCTAATTTGTGATTACAGGATAGGTCTTTAGGAGAAGCGTCGCACAAGAGGTAATACAACTTACCTATATTACAATATTGATCCTGCCCATGCGTAATTTGTAAACTTTGGAGATTGATATCTACCAACAAGTCTGAAGTTGAAAATTTGAGTGTTTGTGGCCATGTGGTTTAAATGTGTCAAATCCCTTTCTAGTGGAGTTTCTTTTGCTTCAATCGCTAAATTATTATTTAAAATGAAGTCAATTTTGTGTCCGGTTTTTAGGGCAAAGTATTGGACTTGCCCAATTCCTGTAAGTTGATTGTAAAGTGTGTTCTATATACTTTTTTGTTTCTATTGGCCAAACTTCCGTTTCTATTTTTGCCATGGCCCAAATTTATCACAAATAACACTATAACAAAAATATATCAGTAGTTTTTGAGATAATTCCTTTTTATAGTGTCCCAAATGTCTCATTTAGCCTTGAAGTGAGACACGAGTTATATGATAGAATGGGCCTAGACCG
>Ga0100390_10006178_pt1 | contig 10187 bp, 6 predicted proteins | sample CryGeymeta201514_FD_81540 | JGI IMG/M metagenome (GOLD analysis project Ga0100390, IMG submission 81540) | Groundwater microbial communities from Crystal Geyser aquifers in Utah, USA - Crystal Geyser metaG 2015-14 | ecosystem: Environmental > Aquatic > Deep subsurface > Groundwater | place: USA... | reverse complement strand
GACGTAATACAGCAAAAGAGTGACAACTATCAAAGGACGCTAGATCCTGGTGCCACCAAGGCTTATCGAGGCTACAAAACCAGATGCATTGACGAACCTTCGCCCGTTGAAAGAATTGATCCTCATCTCCCCAAAGCTTATGCTATGCGAGGTAGCTGCTATTACCACTGAGCCCAAAAGTGATTCTCAGACGCTTCCAAACAAACAAACAAACAAGCTTTGTAATAAAGAGGAAAAGGCCTCCCTTACGGATAAAACTGATATACTTTACGATGGAAGATTCGGCAACACGGTCATGTAAATGGCCGCATGGTTTCCTTTCAAGCTAGTTCCAGTTTAGTAGTACCTTTGCCACCTTTGTATTGATAGAGGTTTTTTTGGCGAACTTTCAACAAAATCGATGGAGTTTCGACAGGTCAAAAGAGCAAACATATCCTCCCCGCCATCTGTCTACTATTAATCTAGAATTCCCAAATGGCCACCCTGTTCACCACTGGAGTGGCAGAAGTTTACGGGCAGCGAAGGAAGATACTGCGCTAAAAGAATTTGTGCATTGTTGAGCATGATGCACTGGTTGAGTGCCTGAAGGATGATAGAATTGGTTTCCAGGGCCAGAGTGCCATTTGTTGGGCCGATGAGAAACTATACACGAGAGACAACCGCACTATAATCGCGAATCAATCAATTTGAGGCAGGCAACTCGGGAGATGTTGTTGCCTGCTCAGGGACAATCGGCGTCGCATGAAAGTAATCAAGCGAATCGCCCTTACGGGTATATAGTAGTAGGGTGCTGTAGGTGTCCACCCGACAAAACATTCTCCAGAGCCTCATCCATAATAAGCAGTAAGGGGGATCATCTTTAATTGCAGTTTCTGTCAGGGATTGTTACAACGTCCAAGCATTGCTGTGTTTGATAGTAATATCATTCAAAGAATTTCAAGTGAAAATTCTGCCGCACTGCATCTCATACCTACATACTCTTTTGTAGCAACTGTTTGACCCTTGCGGAGAGCAAAGGAAGCCATTGTTTGTAGCCTTTGCTGGAGGGGTGTAAGCCATCCGTCATCGTTTCCTTATCAATTCGTTCTCCGCCATGGTCAAGAAATATATCCACTGTCTCCATGTACAGACAGTCAATTGACACGTCCGTGCTGCATGTCTGATTGAGTTGTTCATTTATCCATTTGATTTGTTCCCAGTAGTATCCTGTCTTATAATTCTCGTCTTCCATAGGCTTGGCCATGCTCATGTCACTTCTCGGCAGGAGGCCGTGAACTATTAAAGTGGCCAGTGGTCTCCTTGCTCGCAAGGTCCTGGTGACCTGCCGGATCCCTTTCAAAACCGCCTCCTTGTTGCATAATGTTCTACCCAGGTCGTTGGTTCCAATCAAAATTAGCCAAACTTTGGGATTCAAAGAGTCAGGTAGCATACCATTTTCCAAGTGCCAAAGCAGATTGGGAGATGTATCTCCAGACACACCTAAGGCCAATGCATCCATGCTGCCACCCCCAGATCTTGTCAAAATAGACCGAAAGATCTCCAAATTATCTGGCATCTGGGGTTGGCTTGGAAAGTGAGTTCTACCATTCATTCGTTCGGTAATCGAGTCACCAAGCAGTACCAGATCCACCTTCCCCGTGTTTTCCGCCTGCTCCACCAACAGGCGGTGCTTGTCGGCCCAAAGCGGATTATCAAACCATGATTCCGATAGCTCTGGATCTGCACAAGCACATGGCTCTTGGATTTCCAATTCTTGTCGTAACATTTCCACATCGGCACATCGTAGTTTCATTATTCTAGCTCCCTCCTTTTTGTTGCAGTGGTACACGGATACCAACAGACATAACGCCCCGATTGCAAGAGCAAATACATTCCTAGTTAGAGGCATCCTCTGTAAAGCAATTATTTTGTTGTTCTCTTTCATCTTTCATTGTGATGCTTCGTCTAAATTCTAAATAATTATAATGTTGGCTGCCATCCATAATATCTATACTCGTCTACCAGGTACTTTTCTTCTGTAGAGTACCAGGTAGTCAACTGTACCTACGGAACAACAAAAACTACAAGTCATAATATTTCAAGGACATTGAGTAGACTACAGTAAGGTAAGAGCTACACATGTTACGGTAATTACGCACAGTCGGGAGTAGGTAAAGCAAGAGTATCTGTCTTATCCTGAAGGAGTTGTTTTTCTTGCTACCCGCGTCCCGGCCAGTGAGCAAATCTGCTCAATCTTGGTTGCGAATTGGACGGGGAATGGTGATGGTGTATTGGGAAGGATCTCTGGGCGTGTTGAGTTTCACAAGCGAAAATTCTCCAATATCGAATTTGTTCTTCGTGGTTGAAGCATCCTCCAACCAGACTTTTCCAGTGCAATAAATCTTCTCCTCCTCAAAGAAGTCATTGTCGCCCTTCTCTGCCTGCTTTGCTTTCTCTTCTAGTTCTGGTATCCCAAAAGTTGAGCTAGCCATGGGCGGCAGATCTTTGAGAGGGATCAAGGACCGCTTACATGCCGTACCTTCCATGACGAGGATACGGTCCTTATTTGGCGGAATCACTAAACGAATGCGAACATCGGCTGACTTATCATCGCCATCTTTGTTTGGTGTTACCTTCCAGGTACCTCCACAAGCCTTTTGTTTCGTTTCCGGGTCCAACACTGGCCCACCAGCTGTTGTTCCGTCGACGCGAAACACGAGATTCTCAGACTTGCTGCCATCTCCACCGTCATCATCTGGCGGAAATCCTGTCGGTGAAGACATGACCTGCCAAAAGCCGACGAATTGCTCTCGACTTGGAAAAGGTTCCAATTCACGAGCCGTCGTTGCTTCTCGTTTTTTCGAGTTGGGAATGAGAGTACCATCCTTAAACTTTTGAAAGACTGAATTGTCTTGAATAGGAACCTTATCTTTCTTCACAGCCAGCTGCGCTTTTGACTTGACCACTCCGCGTGATGCGATGGCCTTTCGAATGCGCTCTTGTGTCAAATCGTCCAACTGGTCGGGGTCGTCGCCTAAATCAGAGGAATTTTCATTTGATGACTCAGTGAATGTTGAAAAAATGTCAGGATCACTTGTATTCGCATTGTCTGTGATTGGCTCTTGTACTTCGTCACGAATACCATCAAATCGGACATCACCTTCATCTGCCTCGTCATCATAAACGGTATTTCCCCGTGCAGCATTGGCTTTCTTTATGCGCTCCTGAGTCCAATCATCGAGGAGCGTCGTGTCTACATAAGGGCGCTTACCAAACATATCACTCAATTCGTCGTCAAAGTCATCAAAATCACCATCACAGTTGTCGCTGGCCATGTCCGGGCTAACGTCCTGGTACAGCGATTCCAAACGAGCTCTAGTCTTCGACAACATGGGATCATCAGGCAAACCCTCAACACTACCACGACTGTCCTTGAGGCCCTTCTCCTTCGCCCTATCTTGTTGAAAATCATATTCTGCTTGCCTCATACGCTGGTCCTGATAGTCTTCAAACTTGGCTTCCTGCTTTGTCAAAGAATCATTGCCTTCAGGCAAACGTGTCAATTGCATGGGAATGTGGAAGGCATCTTCGCCCAAACCAGTCTTTTTGCTAAAAGGGAAAGAAAGCGTTTGAGGATAAATACCAATTTCGCGTAGTCTCGTGGTGCCAAACACGTCATCCCACCAAGACGCCCAAAAGATGGGTGATATTCCGTTTCCACCCTCGTCCGAAGTACGCATCATCTCGTCATCCCGATCGTCCGGCAGTGGGTCCAAATAATCTTCGAAATTGGAAGGTATTCTCATAAATGGAAGTCGGGGGCGAAAAACAGTATTGTTGTTGCTTCCATCGACTGACTTTTCATTATTGGATTCTATGTTATCGTCGGGCGGTAGTGACACTTCCCACGAAGGCAATTGTGTTGTTATGGCGCGTTGTAGCTCGTACACAAAATGCTGCAGCCGTCGTGTTCCAGGATCATCCGGCAGAGCTACGGTACTTAGCACCTGATTGTTGGGTCCATCACATTCCAAAGATTGAAAAGTCAGAGCAAGAGGCCGGATACCGTTTTTGTTGATGCCATCAATGGGTTCTTCTTCAACTACGCCGTTGTCGTCCACTCTCACCGTATCACTATTGATTTCCGGCTTAACATTTATGTTCCTCTGCACTACCTCCTCGACGATTTGGTGTAATTTATTGGTCGCTTCCTGTGTGGATAAACCTTGCTGCGAAGGAGCGCGCACATATAGGAGCGGCAATCGTGTTTTAGCTGGTACCACGCAGGCATGCACCAAGACGGGGCAGTGATAGAGAATGGCACGCTGGACTGATTCAAGCTCAATTGCCAATTCTTGATTATCGCCCATCGGAATTGCAATCAAATGGGTGAAGTCCTGGCTTCTGGTGTTACAGCCATCGCTTGTACCTGCAGCTGAGTCGTCCTGTTCCTCCTTAGTTCCCTTTTTCAAGAAGTCAGAAATATAATTGACCATGCGGCTCTTCTCGGGTCCCACAGGCTTATCCAAACTGGCAGGAGTCGTGAGGTTCCATTCATCATCATCTTCTGTCTCTGGCTGTGGAGATGCTGCCAGGTACAATGGAATTTCTTGACGATGTTTCACTTGCTGGAAGCGGAGTATGCGCGTCGTCGTGAAGGCTTCCGTTGAAACCGTAAAGATGCTCAAAAGGCATAGTTGTAACAACGTGATGAGACCCATGGACCCAATTCCTGATGAAGAATTTCTCTTTTTCTTCGCTGCTTCCGCGACTGCAAATGTTTCTGTAGCTTTCTTCGACCCAAGGTCGGCCACAAAATCAATGACATCCGAATTGGTAAAGTAATTGGAATGAGCCGTTACAGCAGACAAATACTCATTATCGACTACCCCACGCTGTAACTGATAGTCGACACGTTGACTTTTACCTCCCAAAGGAAAGATTTCTGGTGCTGTGGAATGCGCCGCCCTTCCTCTACTCTGCTGAGTGCCTGCTCCCTCCTCGATCGACTTGCCGAGAACTGTCACTGCTTGAGAGAAAAGGCCGGAAAAGGAAGCTCGTTTACCTTCCATGGCGCGTAAGATCTCGTCGCCGATTTGTTGTGCCTTGACATGAAGGCGAACTCCTTGGCCTTGCGCTGTGAGGTGAGGTGGGGCTGGGATATCCTTGGCATCCATATCGGGGGGCAACAATAACGGCTCAATGCGATATGCGACCGGATCAGAGGGATGGAATATATTGTAAACACTACCTTCAACTGGGAGAGTAAATGGCGAAGCAAAAGGAAGTTGATTGGATACATCTTCAGTATTTTCGGTCTTATCCTTGTTGCTTGTCCATTCTTGAGTTATTTCTTCGGCTTTTTTCGTTCGCAATTCGTCAAAAACAGGATGACTCCCGCGCAGTGTGAGAAACATACCAATAGGACTGCCCAAGAAAAGGACGTTTTCTGGAAGAAACGGTAGCGTTTGCGTCAAGCGTTTCGGCAGCGTCGGTCCCCAACTACCATTTTGTGCAGTATCAGCATTCTCTTGTTCGGCGTAGGTCTGGTATCCAATTTGATTGTTATTCATATTATCATCTTTCGACATGATTTTCACTCCAGATCCAGAGGTTTCCTTCTTGTCACTTTCCACTGCGAGTTTCTGTTTGGGTACGGGTTCTTGAAAGTCTTTGAGAATTGTGAGGAGATCCCAAACAATCATGGAACCTAACGAGTGTCCCGTCAAGTGAACTTTGCCCTCATCTTTCGTAAAGTCGGGATGAACTTCCAGAAATTTTTCGTACGCAGTAGTAATTTGTGTCGTGACGGCATTTAGGACTGATTCACAAAAATTGGGAGTAATGTACATGAGCACGTCAAAGACGGCTTCGTTGGCTATTCCTCTCAATGCCGGGATAGTAGGCAATGTAATTGCTTGCAAGGATTTTGAAAGTGAGCTCGAGGAATCATGAATGGTATCGTACCATTCAATGGGAATAAATTCAATGCGATCGGGCATGTGTGGCATTGGATCTCCGGCCTTTTTTGCTTTTTCGCAAGCTTTCTTCCACTCCTCAACTTGTCGCTTCTGGACTGCCAACCGCAACCGGTTGACCTCTTCGATTAAACCAAAGACACTCGTATCTTCCCGACTCCACATACTCTCCCCAATGCCGTGCACAACGAACATCAAGTGTTTGATAGGACCCAACATTAACTCATTTTCTTCACCTTCCACTTTATATCCACCATAACCTCGTTGCAAATCTTGACTCGAGGCCAACCAACCGGACGGTCGTTTCTTCATACACAATGTATTACCACCGCCCGCTTTCACCACCAGTACTTTGGACCCATCCTCTAATTCAACGTTTTGGCTCAATACAGAGTCGATTCCTTTTCCAAACGACGAACTGGCTTCAATGGCCTTCTGGTAAAGGGATTCAATCTTTTCGGTATCTTCCTTGTTCCAGAGAGGCTCTAAATTTTGTTCTTTATCTTGCGTGTTGTTGGGATCCTTCCGAATGAACCAGACCGCCGATCTCAGTTCTCGTACGGGTCCCCGATGAAAGTTGCTGGTGATAGTGCCTTCCTTCTTGTTGGCGGTTGCCCGGCCACCGTCTATCAGAACGGTGGTCGATTCTTCTTCTGCTTCATTCAGAGCATAACAATCGACTTTACGTAGTGGCACCCAAGGATCATTTTCTTTCTTTCTTGATAACCACACTTTCAAGGGAGTTTCACGAACATCTTCAATCCCGTCCCAGTTTGGCATCTTCCCGTGGCGATTAGAAGTTTGAAGAATGTGTTGCGTATTCGCTATTGCTGTTGTTTTTGCTGTTGCTGTTCTTTCTGCGGCTGTGCTACTCGCTGTGGTACTATCAGAAGCTTCTGTCAGGTGTAAGATAATAAGTAAAGTAACAGACCGCTTCCACAACATGTAGTTTTTCGATAGGTTTTTTGTCCTGTATAATTGAGAAGTTCAGTACTAATATCTACCATGCGTAGTCTAGCTAGTCTGTTTGTTGGTTTTGGTTGGTGCATGTGCGAGATCAATACACTGTACAATATCTTACGAGTGGTGGTAAAAACGAATACCTTGAAGAAGTGTATATCCACGGGTAAAGCTGAACAGGATAAGTCCCGCCTATGACGTGTGCAAAGAGCTTTCGAAGTCCGTCCAACCATAATCGTTTTAAAACGAAAAAGCCTCTCTCTGATCACATCACGTGTTGCAGTTTTTTTCCGAAAGTTTTTTATGCGGCATCTTTACTAGACCTAGTAGTAGAGAGTTCATCATCTCGTCAACAAAAAAATTAAACACTACTACTAGTAGTATAGGACTTTGCAAGATCAAACTTATAGATAGTATGGACTCTTCTGATGACGATGAGCCACCGATGCTGGTGACGCTCGAAGAAAATACTACCGCTGACAATACTGGCAGCAGCAGCAGCAGCACATCACAACCCATCATGACCCCACCTACCTTCTCCCATCAGGAGTCCCTGGACCTTCCTCCCTGTCCTGTTACCATTCTCTCGGGATTCTTAGGTGAGCCCTTTTCATTATTTTGAAAAAGTGGTTTTGTTGAAAATGATATTGTTGTGGTTTGCTTGCAATTGATAGAATGTCTACCAAAAATATCTTCAGGCGCGTATCTTCGATTGATACTAACAGTTTCCCGTGGCAACAAATTTCGCTGCATGCAACACCGCAGGAAGTGGTAAAACCACACTCATCCAGTACATTCTCAGTTCTCCACACCACAAGAAACGTATTGCTGTGATTGAAAATGAATTTGCTGCGGGTAATTTGGGAGAAGGACTGGCCATAGAGACACTGATTGCTAAGAATGGTGCGGATAATTCCAGCTTGACGGACCTGATCGAATTGCCCAATGGATGCGTCTGCTGTACCGTCAAGGATTCTCTGGTTGAAACGCTCGAAAGTCTTGTCAATAAGCGCAAGGATTTGGATTATATCATCATTGAAGCTAGCGGCATGGCGAATCCTGGTCCTATTGCCAGTGTCTTTTGGTTGGACGATGCACTTGAATCGCGACTGCGATTGGATGGTGTTGTTACCTTGGTCGACGCCTATCACATACAACAACAATTGAAAGAAACGTTGGAAGCATCGCAACAAATCGCCTATGCAGATCGTATATTGCTCAACAAGACAGATTTAGTGGATTCATCTCGTGCCGATGAATTGAAAGGACTTCTGAATGAAATGAATCCTGCGGCTCAAATTCAAACAACACTGTATTCCAAAGTTCCCGATTTAGATTTCATTCTGGATGCCAAATGCTATGATGCCGAACAAAAAGTTAAAGATTTAACGGAAACAGTAGAAACACTGGCGGCAGAGTTGGTGGTAGAGGGAGGACACGACCACTCCCATGATCACGGTCACCACCACGACCACAGCGGCAAGACGGATGATTGTGCTCGCTGTCAAGAAATGCAACAAGAACACAAGCATACCAGCGCTGTGTCCACTGTCGCTTTTACCGAAAAGGGGACGATGGATTTGGATAAGATCAATGAATGGCTAGCCACTACCTTGTGGCCCAATCAAGACGAGAAAGATGAAGTCCTGAGGTCACGCCTCGAGAAATCTCTCGAGGAAAATCAAGAGGTGGACGCTCCGAAACGATACGGCGGAGATTTGGCAGTCGATGATGGTCGACAGCAAATTTTTCGCATCAAGGGTATAGTTTCGGTTCGCTGCAATCGTGACAAAGTAGAAGAAAAGGATTGGCAGTGTTGTGACCCTGAAACAGGCATCAATAGCCGGCGCTTCATCATTCAAGCAGTCTACGACTTGTGGGAGTGCCATGCTTCGAACAACGACTTCGGTCCAGACGAAGAGCGAGAATGCAAGGTGGTAGTCATTGGGCGTAACTTGCGTCGAGCCGAACTCAAAACAGGTTTCAGAGCGTGTCGAATTGACGCAAGCGTTGTTAGCTAGTATTGCAATGATCTAAAATGCGCTGTTTCTTTTTTACAAATCGTAATTTGACATAAACTTTGCGTCGTGATTATAAGGAAGCCAATTGGGGCGCCAAGATCGTCAAATTATAGACTGTATCGTCTGGTTGTATGTTAATATCTGGTACGTTGTGGTGCACCTTAGTTACTATAGACCTCATCTTGCAGGTCCCCCCCGAGAAAATGTTATAGACTTCTCGTCAACTAACTGATAGTGTCTCTCTCCTCTCATTTTACATGTTAGATTGTCTTCCGGCTTGAATTGCATTGAGCGCGTGGTCATCTTATTGCACCACCTCAACCTGTTAACGCAAAGAGAAAGAGAGAGAAGTGAAAATGAGTTGCAAAATCAGAAGAACCAAATCGACGTGACAACGAATGGTACGCATGCTAACTAATGCGCTTACATTCTCTACCAACGATTCTCGGACCACCTTCTTCTTGTAAGACTTGCGCAGCATTTCTTCGCGCTCTTGCTTTTTGCGCAACTGCTCTTCGTACCGAGCTTTTTCCATCTCTCTCGTCATATCATAATACGTTTCCTTATTGCCTCCTCCCAGGCCAAGATCAACGCCACAGCAGTTGAACAAATCGACAAAATCCTGGGCGGGATTGGCTTCATGTTCCTTGGCCGCCTTTCGGCGACGTGCCAAATTGCGAACAGCCGAGGTCGTTGGAGCTCCTTCTTCTTCCATCATTTTCATGACGCGTTGACGACGGTAGGCTGCCTGTACTTTGATAGCAGCGGCGGTTTCCTGTCGTGTTTGTGAGAAAGGGGAGCCAAGTATGTGAGGTTCATGTTTTCAAAAAGTGTTTGTACTGAATGCTTCACACGAAAGTTCATAGCTACAAGAGAGAGCTCGAGTAGAAAGAATAGCCATCAAGCAATACGTTGGTATCCTCAACTCTAACCAATAGTTGAGTGTGGGTTGTCCTCGGCCCAGATTTAATACCCACGTTTGAGCCGTTGAAAAATTTGTCGAAATCCCTAAGTAAACAGGAATTTCAGAAACTGGCAGGCTCGGTATCGGAACCAGAAAAAGAAAAAAATATCACCTATCACCATGATGGGCTATGGGCTTTTTCCTGTCAAGTAGCAACGGTAAACATGCAACATCCATACGATGCAAACACAAATTGAGTTGTAGTGGCGAGCGCGTACTTACGATATCTACCCAATCGTAACGAGGAGGTCCAGAATAGGCAGCTTCTTCGGGCCGAGGAGGCTT
>Ga0100390_10006156_pt1 | contig 10203 bp, 8 predicted proteins | sample CryGeymeta201514_FD_81540 | JGI IMG/M metagenome (GOLD analysis project Ga0100390, IMG submission 81540) | Groundwater microbial communities from Crystal Geyser aquifers in Utah, USA - Crystal Geyser metaG 2015-14 | ecosystem: Environmental > Aquatic > Deep subsurface > Groundwater | place: USA... | reverse complement strand
GTCCAATGCCGCGCAGATCGTCAACGGCTATCTCGGCGCGATCGTCGGCACCGTCGGGGCCGACCTCAACCCGGCGCGGGCGCCGCCCGCCCAGGGCAGCATCGTGCGGCACTGGTTCAATCCCAACCTCAGCTTCCTATGGTTCAATATTCCAGCGCTCGCCTGCCTCATCGTATCGATCTCGGCGTTGTCGGTGACCGCGCAATCGGTTGCTCGCGAGCGCGAACTGGGGACCTTCGACCAGCTCATGGTCTCGCCGCTGCGCACACACGAAATCCTGATCGGCAAGATGGTGCCGCCCTTTCTCCTGTCGATGTTCAACGGACTTCTTTTTGTCGTCGCGGCACCGATTTACGGCGTCCCGTTCACCGGATCGTTGCCGCTATTCCTCCTCGGCCTCGCCTTTTATGCGCTCGCCCTGATCGGCTTCGGCATGTTCGTCTCCAGCCTGTCGAAAACGCAGCAACAGGCGTTCCTGGGTGCGTTCGTCATCACCGTGCCGATGGTCCTGCTGTCGGGGTTCGCGGCACCGATCGACAATATGCCGGGCTGGCTGCAACCCGTCACCTACCTCATCCCCGTGCGATATTTCCTCGAGATATCGATCGGCACCTTCCTGAAAGCCATGCCCGTCCTTCAGGTTCTTTCGCTCGTCTGGCCGCTGGCGCTGCTGTCGGCCTTCACCCTTACCGCGTCGGCCTGGTTGTTCCGGGCGCGCATGGAGTAAAGCATGTCGATCCTGCGCCGCACACCTGTTCTACTAATGCTCTCGGTGGCCGCCTGCACCACCGTCGGTCCCGATTACACCGCGCCCGCTACCGCGGTCGCCGAAGGCTGGTTGGAAACTTCAGCATCGGGACCGATCGATCCGCGTTGGTGGGATCATTTCGGAGATCCGATGCTCGTCGAACTGATCGAGGCGGGGGTCCGCAACAGTCCCGACATCGCCGAAACTAGCGCACGTTTGCGGGAAGCTCGCGCCGATCGCGACGCGGCGCAAGGACGCCGTTTGCCCGAGGTCAACGCCGCCGGTTCCGCAAAGCAGAACCGGATCAGCGAAAACGGGCAGTTGCCCCTCGCCTCCATTCCCGGCTTCGATCCGACCTACAGCCTGTTCGATGTCGGGTTCGACGCCAATTGGGAAATCGACTTCTGGGGTCGCCAAGTCCGAACCGTCGAGGCCGCGACCGCCCGATCGCAAGCTGCCGAGGAAGCGCGCCGCGCGGTGATCGTTTCGCTGACCGGAGAGATCGCGCGCAACTATATCGATCTGCGCGCCGCCCAGGCCGACATCGCGAGCGCCGAGCAGGACTCGGCATCGAATGAAGAGATAGCTCGGCTGACCGATTTGCGCGCCCGCGCCGGGGAATCGTCGCCGATGGAGTCGCGCGAAGTGCGCGCCCGCGCGTCGGCTAGCGAGCAAGCCGTTCCCGCCGCCCGCGCGCGCGCTGCCGATGCCGCCTATCGGATCGCCATCCTGATCGGCGCGGCACCCGAAACGGTGGTCCCCGGTCTTCTGACCGAAGCGCCGATACCGCGAGCCCCCGAAACGATACTCGTCGGCATCCGTTCCGATTTGCTGGCACGGCGTCCCGACGTTCGCCAGGCCGAGCGCGAACTGGCGGCGTCGACCGCCGATATCGGGGTGGCGACCGCCGACCTCTTCCCGCGGTTCAGCCTGTTCGGATCGATCGGACAGCAGGCGCGCGCGCTCGACGATCTCGTCAGCGGATCGAGCCTGCGCTATTCGATCGGCCCGTCGATTTCCTGGCCGATCTTTTCGGGTGGCCGCATCCGCGCCCAGATCCGCGCCGCCGATGCACGCGCCGATGCCGCCGCGGCGCGTTATGAAAAGGCCGTCCTGACCGCGCTCAACGACAGCGAGTCGGCGGTCAATTCCTTCCTCAACGCGTCGCGAACGCATAATGCGGCGATCGCGGAAGTCGAGCAGCAGAGCCGCGCCTTCGATCACTACCAAAGCCGTTTCACGGCCGGCGAGGACAACCGCATCCAACTCGAAACCGCCCGTCAGCGGCTAATCGCGGCACAGGAGCGGTTAGCGACGGCGCGGGCGCAGGAAAGCCGCGCCGCCGCCATCTTGTACAAGCAGCTTGGCGGCGCCTGGACGGTTATCGATATCGACAAGGCGCCCAAATCCCTTAGCCAAGCCGAAAATCGTGGGGATTGAACGCAAAGCTTTGGGCACGCGCGATCATGCCATGGTCCAGCTCCGCAATGGAGCGCTGGTCCTCTGGCTTTCTCTCTTGTTGGCAGGCTGCGCGACCTGGCCGGATCGCCCTGCGATCTCTGCCGAGACGGCGGCTGCGGCATCGGTTTCGGGCTTCGCCGATATTCGTCTCTATGCCGATGCCGACATAGAGAAATGGCTCCAATGGCGCGGGCGGTGGCAAGAGGACCGGCGCCAGACCGGCGCATCTGAACCGATTCAGACGCTGGTGATCTCAACCGGCTCGGACAAAGGCGCGTTTGCCGCCGGTTTGCTCAAGGGATGGAGCGACGCGGGCATCCGCCCGGCATTCTCGCTCGTCACCGGCACCAGCACGGGCGCGCTCATCGCCCCATTCGCGTTTCTCGGCCCCCGACACGACGATACGCTGCGAACGATGTACACGACGATTACCGGCAAAGACGTCTTTCGCAAACATCCCGTCGAAGGATTGCTCGGCGGCGCGAGCCTCGCCGATACGGCTCCGCTAGCCGGTCTCATCGAATGCTATCTGACCGATCGAATCGTCGAGGACATCGCGAACGAGCACCGCAAGGGCCGGAGGTTGCTGGTCCAGACCACCAATCTCGATGCGCAGCGCGGCGTCGTCTGGGACATCGGCGCCATCGCGGCGAGCCCCGATCCGAGGAAGGTCACGCTCATCCGGCGGGTATTGCTGGCGTCGGCGAGCATCCCCGGCATCTTTCCCCCCGTGCTGATCGACGCCGACAGCAACGGGCAACATGTGACCGAAATGCACGTCGACGGCGGAACGGTTGCGAGCATGTTTGTCGTGCCGGCGGCGGTGATGGGGTCGGGTGACGACAGCGTGATCATTGAAACACCCGCATCGATCGATCTCATCTACAACGGCACACTGCAACCGCGCTACGAGGTGGTCGAACCACGTACCTTCACGATTATCGGACGCGCGCTCGAAACCGCGATCGGGGCGGCGGACCGGCAAAGCATCGCGGCCTACACGCAGTTCGCCAAACGCCGCGGCGTCAGATTCTCGATATGGGCGATCGCCGCCGACTTCCCCGACGAAGATCATCCGTTCTTCGACACCGAATATATGACGAAACTCTATGAATATGGGCGCGTAACGGCCTTTGGGCAGTAAATATTCGCGAAGGCAATTCGGCTTAATCCATGCTGACGATCGCGCGCGGATGGTAGGCGGCGACCAGCAACTTCCTTGTGCCTCGACGCGCGCCGATCGCGCTTCGATTGCTTCGCGCTCGGTGTCGAGCTGCGCAAGCGTGCGATTTGCTGGTGACGCGCTGGAACCACAACGCCAAAGCGGTCGAACAGATGAAGGCCGATCCGGATTTGTAAACTGAAAGCAAAAGGAATTCCTACGCGCTGAACCTCCTCCAGATTGCCGCTATGGCTGACAAGTGGCAGGATCAGATCTCGGCGCGCACAGATCAGTGAACAGCGTCTTGGGAAAAGTTAGACCAAGGCGGATCGAGCAGCGCGATCATGTCGTCTAATCCGTTGGGGCCGGGACCGATCATCCCCGCCCTGCCATGTTTATCCTTGTGACCCGTGAGCGCGATCCGAGCCAGCAGACGGAGGCGTTCCTGGATCCGTATCCAGATCGGATCGGTCAACAGCAAACTCATGCTGTGGGCGAGATAGCAGAAGATGCGAGCCGAGCGATCAAGATTGCCCAGCTGCCAACCTCATGGGTAGCGGCGACCCTCGTGGAACATGCTTGCGTTGCAATCACGGCTCCATTTCGACGTGACCAACAGTTTCCACAAGAATTTGTCGCGTTCGAGAACCTTCCAGGTGGAGAAAGCGAAGCCCGCACCATGCTCAAACTCGCCACGCTTACCGAAGGGTCGAACCGGTCGACGTCGATAGCGCTCGAAGAAGGCCAGACGAGGGGTAGCCTGCTTGCGACCGGAATCCGGAGCCCATTCTCATACCATCTCATAGGGGGTGAACGACCGCAACTGGGTCGTTAGGTGACCCTCCGGTCCTGGCAATCGCGCTGCAACTCACAAGCGATTGATATTGGGCGGAAAGCGGACATTAGGAAACGTACGGGAAACTCCGTAATTACCGGACCTCATACCGCAACTATGATTCGACCACATTCGACGTGTGGAGATTCTAAATGCAGCTTCGGCCGATTATTCTATGGGCGTTTGCGTCCACGCTTTTGGTCGCATCACCCGCATCGGCACACTGCGATGGCCTGGACGGTCCGGTTGTGGCTGCGGCGCGACTAGCGCTGCAATCGGGTGACCCAAACCCGGCACTCATTTGGGTTCAACCCAAAGACGAAGCAGAGGTGCGTCGCGCTTTTACGGAAGCTGTCTCAGTCCGCAAGCTGAGCACGCAGGCTCGTGAGATGGCGGACCGCTACTTCTTCGAGACGCTGGTTCGCGTCCATCGTGCCGGCGAGGGCGCGCCCTACACCGGCCTCAAGCCCGCCGGTCGCGATCTTGGTCCAGCCATCCCTCTCGCGGACAAGGCCGTTGCGAGCGGCTCCGACGCACAGGTGGCTGCCTTTGTGGGGAAAGAAGCGGAACAGGGCATTCACCGCAAGTTCGCTGATCTTCAGCGCAAGCGAAATTTCCGCTCCGGTGATCTGAAAGCAGGCCGCGAATATGTCGCCAGCTATGTCACCTTCATCCACTACGTCGAGGGCTTACACCAGGCGATTGAGGCGGGCGCCGCCGGCCACTACGCCGAAGGCGAGCCGGCGCCTGCAGAACATCATGAGTGAGAGTGTGAGCCAGAAAGTCTCGGCCGCCGAACGTCTGGCAGAATCGAAGAGAACGGGCACACCTCACCATCGGCGGACGATCAAGGTATGGGATTTGCCGCTGCGACTGTTCCACTGGACGCTCGTGGCCGCGGTTGCTGTCGCGTTTCTCTCGGCTGAAGAAGATAGCGCTCTAGCCAACTGGCATCTTCTCTCCGGCTGGGTCGCGGCGGTCCTGCTCGTATTTCGCCTAGTGTGGGGTTTTGTCGGTGGGGAGCACAGTCGCTTTTCTGATTTCATTCGCCCGTCACGTATCCCCGCTCACTTGGCGGGCCTGCTTCACGGTCGCAGAGAGGCGGACCTCGGCCACAATCCACTTGGCGCCGTCGCCGTGGTGGTCCTCCTTGCACTGACTGCGGCGACCGTATGGTCCGGCGCATTCGGCGGCGAGGCGGCCGAAGATCTTCACGAGATCATGGGCTGGACGCTCCTCGTCATGATTGCAGTACATGTGGTCGCAGTAGTGGTCATGTCGATGATCGAGCGCGAGAACCTCGCGCGCGCGATGATAACCGGCGATAAAGCAGCACACCGCCATCCTGGCGCTGTCGATGCGCGGCCGCCGCCTCTGTTGGGATGGGCACTCGCTCTAGCGGCTGTAGCTGCCACTGTCTTTGCGATCCTGCGATATGACCCGCAGGCCTTTACCCTTCGCTCTGCCGAGGCTTTTGAGCATCGCGACGCACCTGCTGGCGATGGCATTCACGAACGAGAAGACGAAGAGCGAGACTAGGACTCCAAAGATCTCGATCGGGGAGGGACAGCGCACCGCTCGCCCGGTGTCCGTCATGGGTCGCTAGGCGAACGGCAGGAAACGTGGTCCTAGCTCGGAACACCGGAACGGCAGTTGCCGGCCCAAGAGCCGCCAATCGGCTCTCGATTTAGCTGCCAGGCTGCAACGCGCCCATTGTCAGCCATAGCAACCGATAATCTTGCAGCCCGAAAGCTGCCATTCCCAGGCACTTGTTGGTCCGAGCGATCCATTATCTCAGAATCCGTGAATCTCGGGAGCTGTGAGTAGCTCAACCTTAACAGGAAGCGATTCCCGGAGTTGGTAGGGCTTATTAACAGGTCGCTAAGCTGTTTGGTGCGTAGACGATTTCAGCCTCCGCCCGGCGGGGCGCGATCTCGGCGTGTGGCCTAGGCAACGCAAAGATCGGATCTCACGGCCCGGAAATCGGGTCGATTGAAAGCGCTCGACGAAGCCCTTCTCCGGATACGAGCAGGTCCTTGAGGGTATAGCGATCAAGCGTTTCGAGGAATGCTTGGGTCGCCTGACCAAGCGCGGTTTTCAGTGTGCAGTCTGGCGTAATGACGCACAATTTAGCCGATTCGAAACACGGCACTAAATCGAAATCGGTCTCGGTGAGGCGCAATACCTCCCCCACTCGGATGACCTCGGCCGGTTTGGCTAGGCGCATACCCCCATTGCGTCCCCTGATAGCCTCGATGAACCCCGCTCGAGACAACTCGTTGGCGACTTTCATGATATGTCCGCGCGAAATATCGTAGGACGAAGCGACTTCCGCTATCGTGCAAAGGCGCCCTTCCGACAGCCCCAGATACATCAGCAGCCGCAGGGCATAATCCGAATAGGTTGTGATTCTCACGTGCGCCGTCCTTGGAATAGGCCCTGTAGCCGGACACCATAAGCCAGATATAATCCTAAGCGGAAGACATCGAATGCGATCCAAATCGGATGAAGCGGAGAGGGTGAGAGGACCGCCCCTCGCATAACCGCCAAGCTTCGTTCGTTTAGCGCCGGCAGCAAAGCAAAATATTGCGTAGCGAGAATTGCGGCGCAACCGAATAAGACTCGTTGGTCGCCTCGCCGTGCCAAGCATACCATAATAAACAAAAAAACGCTTTCGGTGCACATTGACGCGCGGAATGTTACACGTCCCACGGCAATCAGATCCGCGATGGGCACGCCAAGCGCCATGAACTTGGCCGGAGTTGATACGAACGACATTGCAAACAGCATCCCTGCGCAAAAGATGGCAAGAATACCGTTGATTGTGTCTCTTCTAGTATCGATCATCACCGCTCCACCGTTAGTAAGATATAAACCATCTACATCTTATATAGACAGAGGCTGGGTCGACGACCACCAGTTTTGCGCACGGGTTCCGGAACAAAGAGGTTTGCACTTTCGCCATCGCCGAGTCGGCTGGAACGACACCCACACCCGGGGCGACGATAGGTATCGATTCTCCTACGCCCTTGGTTAAGGGCCTTGATCGCCTGACATGAGCTGACCGACACAAATGCTAGATTTCAACGCGCGATCAACCGCGTCGAGCTGACCGTGCGCGGCATTTTGGCGATTGGCTTTCGAATTTCGTCGCAAAACTTGAACGTGGAGTGTTGACGTCACTCCTTAAAGATATATGTGACATGCATCTTCAAATCGTAGAAACGAACCGGGTGAAGCGCAGATGGATGATTACAGTCTCTCACGTCGTGAAATGGTGAATGCCTTTGGGCTTGGGATTGCAGCGGCAGGAACGACTTCGATGTCGAGTCGTGCCGGGGCGGCACAGGATCAGGGTAATCCGGTCCGCAGGGATCGACCTGTTCGCGGTGCGCGAACTCACACTTTTGCAATGACAATCGAGGAAGCGAAAGTCACCGTTGCGCGCGGCAAGGATTTCAAGGTCTGGGCCTATCAAGGGCAAGTCCCTGGCCCTCTAATCAGAGTGCGTCAGGGAGATACAATCGATGCGACGCTAACCAATCACACCACAGGATCGCATACGATCCATTGGCACGGCATCCGCCAGCATGGAACGTGGCGGATGGACGGCACTCCGGGCATCAATAGCCAGGACGTCCCGCCCAAGGGCACGACCAACTATCGCTTCGTCGCGGATCGCGAGGGCAGCTTGTGGTATCACTGCCATGTCGATGTGCCCAACCATGTTGGTGTGCGCGGAATGTGGGGTCCGCTGATCGTCGATCCTCTCAAGCCGCTTCCGATCGAAAAAGAAGTGACCAAAGACGCCATCCTGATGTTCTCAGGTTGGGCCAGCAAAGCGGCGGATGACTATTTCGCAATGCCTGAGCCGACCGGCAGCTTCGACTACTATTCAATCAATGGGAAATCCTTTCCCTACAACCAACCGATTCGTGTCCGCTACGGCGATGTCCTCCGTTTGCGGCTCTATGCGGTCAGCATTCCTGTGTCGTTCCACCTGCACGGTCATGACATGTTGATCACGCATATCGATGGGCTGGCTATCCCCAATCCCTATTACAGCGACACCGTTCGAGTAGATCTCGCCAAGCGCGTCGATGTAATCGTGCGGATGGACAATCCCGGTCGGTGGCCCGCGCACGACCACGATGAGCATCACACCCACAATGCGGGTATGCCGCCAGGCGGCGTGATGCTGATCGTCGAGTATGACGAAGTTGGCCGCGATGACCCCTGGTATATGTGGCGTCGCAAGGAGTTCGATCCGGACTTCTATTTCATCGAAAGCATGAAAAAAGGACACGGATTGATCCCCCAGTCTGGGTTCCGTGCCACTCCACTCGCGTCTTCGGCAGCGGAATTGACCCAATCCGCATCCGCATCCGCATCCGCATCCGCATCCGCAAAAGAAGGAGAACACAAATGATCAAGTATTCAAGTCAAATCCTATTAGCGGCAGCTTCAACTGCCATAGCCTTGTCCCCGCTGGGGGGGGAAGCCTTGGCCGCGCCGGCCGAAGTGAAAATGCTCAATGTAGGCAGCGACGGCGAAGCCACCGTATTTGAGCCGGCAATAATATGGGTAGGCCCAGGCACCTCGGCCGATTTTATCGCAGAAGACTTCGGTCACGACGCGGTGGCAGTTGCTGGCCTGATTCCTGAAGGAGCTGAGAAGTTCGAGGGTTACAAGAATTCGGACCTGTCAGTGACTTTCGAACAAGAGGGCGTCTATGTCTATGAGTGCACTTCGCATCAAGGAGCAGGCATGATCGGCGTCGTAGTGGTCGGTAACGCCAATACGAATTTGTCCGCCATTGAGGCCGCCTACTCGGGAAACGCCGTGCTTTCAAAAAAGGCCAAGGAAAAGCTTCAACTCCTACTCGAGCGAGTGAAGGCCGGCGCATAATCGCCGTCGAATAACACCATTCAAAGGAAAGTATTATGAAAAAAGCCGGATTATCCGGGCTGGTCAAACTTGGCCTCGTTCTTGGAACCGCCGCATTCTGCGCAGGCAGCGCGAACGCCGCCAACACCGTGCCGAAAGCAACCGTAAATCACGATCCGATCTTCGGCGCAAATATTGCGGCAGGGAGTGTCACCGCCGATCCGACAAAACTTCCTTCGCCGATCGACTACAAAAAGCCCCGCACGGTCGAGGTTGAACTTATCGCCAAGATCGTAACTTCAGAAATCCTCCCAGGGGTAACCCACAAATTCATGACCTTTAACGGCCAGATTCCAGCGCCTATGATCCGCGTGCGAGTTGGCGATACGCTCAAGATCAAGGTCGTGAATCCGGCCGATAGCGAGTTCACGCACAGCGTCGACTTGCATACCGTTCTAGGAACTGGTGGCGGCGCGGCATATTCGGAAGTCAATCCGGGTGAAACCAAGACCTTTACGTTTAAGGCCACATATCCCGGTGCATTCTCTTACCATTGCGGCGTAGCTGCCATGGACGAACATATTAGCCGCGGCATGTTCGGTATGATCGTCGTTGAACCAGAGGGCGGCTTGCCAAAGGTTGATCGCGAATTTTACCTTGGCGAACACGAACTCTACACCAAGGAAGCCTTTGGCGCGAAGGGCGAAACGACCTTCGACGGGCGAGCCATGATGCGTGAGGATCCGAACTACGTCATGTTTAATGGCGCTGTCGCACCGTTCGTAGCCGCTCGCTTCGGCACCATGAAAGCTAATGTCGGCGAGACAGTGCGGGTGTTTCTGGTCACGGGTGGACCCAACAAGACCTCGAGTTTCCATCCCGTTGGGAATGTTTGGTCGAAGGCGTGGCCCCAAGGCGGCCTTGCTAATCAGCCGCTCAAGTGGATCCAGACATGGCCTTCGAGTCCTGGGTCAACTTTCGTAGGCGAAATGAACCTTCCCGTTCCCGGGGTGGTCACGCTGGTAGACCACTCGCTGTCACGAGTGACGAGTAAGGGACTCGCTGCCCAAATTGAAGCGATTGGGCCCGAAAACAAGGAATTACTCGACC
>Ga0100390_10006147_pt1 | contig 10212 bp, 7 predicted proteins | sample CryGeymeta201514_FD_81540 | JGI IMG/M metagenome (GOLD analysis project Ga0100390, IMG submission 81540) | Groundwater microbial communities from Crystal Geyser aquifers in Utah, USA - Crystal Geyser metaG 2015-14 | ecosystem: Environmental > Aquatic > Deep subsurface > Groundwater | place: USA... | reverse complement strand
TGTGCATCTTGTTTTCCGCCTGGTCAAAGGCCACGCATTGCGGCCCCTCCAGCACCTCGTTGGTGATCTCCTCCTCCCGGTGGGCCGGCAGGCAGTGGAGGACGATGGCGTCCGGTTTGGCTTGGGCCAAGAGCGAGGCGTTCACCTGGAAGGGTCTGAAGACCCGGAGCCGGGCCGTCTGTTCTTCCTCCTGGCCCATGCTGGCCCAGACATCGGCGTTGACCACGTCGGCCTGCGCGACTGCCTCGGCCGGGTCGTTGGTCACGGTGATCGGCCGGCGGGCGATATTGCGCGCCGCGGCCAGGATCTCCGGATCGGGCTCGTAGCCCGCTGGGCAGGCCAGGGTGAGGGAGAAACCGATGACGCTGGCCGCCTGAATGAATGAGTTGGCCATGTTGTTGCCGTCACCGACCCAGGCGACGTGCAGTTCCTCCACCGGTCCCTTTTTTTCGATGATGGTCATGATGTCGGAGAGCACCTGGCAGGGATGGTGGCGGTCGGTCAAGGCATTGATCACCGGCACCGACGAGTAACGCGCCAGCTCCTCCACCACCTCCTGGCCGTAGGTCCGCACCACCAGGCCGTTGACATAGCGGGCCATGACCCGGGCCATGTCCTTCAATGGTTCGTTCCTGGCCAGCTGGGTGTCGCGGCCGGAGAGGTAGATGACCTGGCCGCCCAGGCCGTACATGGCCGCCTCAAAGGAGACCCGGGTGCGGGTCGAGGGTTTTTCAAAGATCATGCCGAGTATCTTGCCGGCCAGCTCGGTGTGGCGCTTGCCACCCTTGGTATCGGCCTTGAGCCTGAGCCCGCTGGCGATGAGCCCGGTGAGGTGCTCCCTGGAAAAATCTGCCAGGGATAATAGATGGGTGGCCATAGCGTCCTCTCTCATCAAAAAATGGCGGCCCAATTGTCTCTCCTCTGAGGCGGGCGTCTGCCGGATCAGGAGGGAGAAAATTGAGCCAAAGGTGCAGTGATACAAAAAAAGGAGGTTTTTGCAAACATTTTTTGTTGCACTGGCGATTGTGCTGAACAGAGCGCGGCCTAAGATCGATCTGTCCTAGCCGTCCTGTATGTCCGATGCAAAGATGCGGGGCAGCCCGCCAGATGCTTACTGCCAGGGCCGGGCGGTCAGCACCCTGTCGAGGATGGCGATCATCTCGTCGATCTCCGCGCGGCTCACCACCAGGGGCGGAATGAAGCGCAGGGCGACGTTGCCGGCGAAGTTCAACAGCAACCCTTCCTTGAAGAGGGCGTTGATCATGGCGCTGCCGTGCGGCACGGCCGCTTCGGTCAGGACCAGGGCCTGGATAAGCCCCAGCCCGCGGACACCGCTGGCCAGGTAGGGGTGGCGGCTGGCGACCTCGGCGAGTTTGCTGGCCAGGTATGCTCCCTTGGCGCCTACCTCGGCCAGAAAGCCGTCCGCCAGCATGATCTTCATGGTGGCCACGGCCGCGGCGCTGGCCACCGGGTTGCCGCCGAATGTCGAGGCGTGCGTGCCCGGGCCAAAGGCGGCAGCCACATCTTCCCGGGCCAGCATGGCCCCCATGGGCAGGCCGTTGGCCAGGGCCTTGGCCAGGGTGATGATGTCGGGCACCACCCCCCACTGCTCGTAGGCGAACAGGGTGCCGGTGCGGCCCATGCCCACCTGGACCTCGTCGAAGATGAGCAGCAGGCCGTGGCGATCGCACAGGGCGCGGATGTCTTCCAAATACTTCTTTCCCAAGGGGCGGACGCCGGACTCGCCCTGCACGGGCTCGCAGAGCACGGCGCAGGTCTCTGGGGTGATGAGCGCCTCGATGTCGCGGGCGTCGCCAAAGGGGGCGTGGATAAAGCCCGCGGGCAGCGGCTCGAAGCCGGCATGGAACTTGGCCTGACCGGTGGCCGCCACCGTGGCCAGGGTCCGGCCGTGGAAGGAGCCCAAGAGCGAGATGATCTCGTAGCGGCCCGGACCGGCGTGCTTGCGGGCCAGTTTGATGGCCGCCTCGTTGGCCTCGGCGCCGCTGTTGGCCAGGAAGACCCGGTCGGCGAAAGAGTGGTTCACCAGCAGCTCGGCCAGCTCGGTCTGCGGCACGGTATAAAAAAGGTTGGAGACATGGGTCAGCCGGGCCGCCTGTTCGCGGATGGCGGCGGTGATGGCCGGGTGACAGTGGCCCAGGCTGCACACCGCGATGCCGGCCAGGAAATCGAGATACTCCCGGCCGTCGGCGTCCGTCAGCCTACAGCCCTGGCCCGAGACCATGACCGCCGGGAAACGGGTGTAGGTCGACATGAACAGGGCCGCGCTTCGGGCGATTAAGTCGGTGCTCGCGCTCATTGGACGATCTCCGTGCCGATGCCTTCCTGGGTGAACATTTCCAAGAGAATGGCGTGCTCGACCCGGCCGTCGATGATGTGGGCCTTGCCTACGCCGCCGGCCACCGCTTGCTGGCAGCACTCAATTTTGGGGATCATGCCGCCGGCGATGGTGCCGGCCGACACCAGGGCATCGGCCTCGGCGCGGGTGAGGGAGGAGATGAGCTGGCCCGCCTGGTTCAGCACGCCCTGCACGTCGGTGAGCAGGATGAGCTTCTCGGCCCCGAGGTGGGCGGCGACGGCGCCGGCCACCAGATCGGCATTAATGTTGTAGGAGCAGCCGTCCTCGCCCACGCCCACCGGGGCGATGACCGGGATGAAGCCGCGGGCGTCCAGGGTTTCCAGCACCGCCGGGTTGACCCGGGTGACCTCGCCCACCCTCCCCAGGTCGATGATCTCCGGTGGCGTGTCCTTGCTCTGGCCCTTGACCATGGTGCGCTTCCTGGCCTGGATCAGGTCGCCGTCCCGGCCGGAGAGGCCGACCGCCTTGCCGCCGTGATAGTTGATGAGCCCGACGATCTCCTTGTTGATCTTGCCCACCAGGACCATCTCCACCACGTCCATGGTCTCGCCGTCCGTCACTCGCATGCCGTCCACGTAACGCGAGGTGATGCCCATCCGTTTAAGGACGGCATTGATCTGCGGGCCGCCGCCGTGTACCACCACCGGGTTCAGGCCGATGTATTTCATGAGCACGATATCCAGGGCGAAGTTCTTCTTGAGGGCCTCGTCTACCATGGCGTGGCCGCCGTACTTGATGACCACGGTCTTGTTGTAGAATTTTTTGATATAGGGCAGGGACTCGATGAGGATCTGCGCCTTGGCGATGCCTGGTTGCATTTTCATTCCCCGGGATGCTGAGCGGCGCGACGACGGGCCGCGGGTGCCTACGATTAACTTTTTATAATACTGCCGCAGGCTAAAGATGTAAAGACAAACCAGGCCGGCTGGCCGTGGCCTGCGGCGATGCGGCATTTTTTTTGTTTGACAGGACATAGGATATGTACAAAAGTCGCGGGGATGGTATAGTCCTTGCATGCAGGCCCGCTTTCATCCTGTCCGGCCTGACGATGGAGGATCGTGGAGAAAATGTCCGTGACAAAGACGCTGGGCCGTCTGCTGCTGGTCGGGTTGCTGCTGGGAGGTGCTTGGGAGCTCGCGGCCCTGGCCGCCGGCGAGACCGCCCCCATCCGCATTGAGGCCGATCGCATGGAGGCCAGCCAGCAGGAGGAGTCGGTGGTCTTCTCCGGTAAGGTGGAGGCCAGCCAGCAGGGGCTCGTCATCCAGGCCGATGAGATGACGGTCTTCTACGAGCGGCCGCCCGAGGCCGGCGCCTCCGTGGCGGTGGACCGCCAGCAGGTCAGCCGACTTACGGCCCGTGGCAATGTCCGGATCAATCGGCAGGGCTGGATCGCCTCCGGTGATGCCCTGGAATTTTTCTCGAAAAAGCGTCAGGTGGTCTTGACCGGTCACGCCACGGTATTCCAGAAGGATAATAAGATTACCGGCGAGCGGATCATTCTCTACCTGGATGATGGGAAAAGCGTGGTGGAACGGGAGTCCGAGGGCGGCGAGCGGGTCAAGGGGGTCTTTTTTCCGGACGCGGCTAAATAAGAGCTGGAGGACAAGGGTGGCGGTACTGGCAACAGAGGGTCTGGTCAAGCAGTACCGGAAACGGCGGGTGGTGGATACCGTCAGCCTGGAGGTGCGGACCGGCATGGTGGTGGGGCTGCTCGGCCCCAATGGCGCCGGCAAGACCACCTCGTTCTATGCCATTGCCGGTTTTGTCCGCCCCGATGCCGGCCGCATCCTTTTGGACAACGACGACATCACCGGCCTGCCCATCCACCAGCGGGCCTTAAAGGGCATTTCCTATCTGGCCCAGGATCCCTCGGTGTTCAAGAAGCTGACCGTGGAGGAAAACATTCGCATCGTCCTTGAACCCCTGGGCCTCTCCCGGGCGGTGATCGCCGAGCGTATCGAGGGTCTCATGCACGACCTGAAGATCACCCATCTGGCCGGCCACCGCGCCTATTCCCTGTCTGGCGGCGAGCGGCGCCGGGTGGAGATCATGCGCGCCCTGGCCACGAAGCCGCGTTTCATCCTGCTCGACGAGCCCTTTGCCGGCATCGACCCCCTGTCGGTGGCCGATCTCCAGCAGATCATCCGCAGCCTGCGGGACAAAGGGCTTGGGGTGCTCATCTCGGATCACAACGTCCGGGAAACCCTGTCGGTCTGCGATTATGCCTATATCGTCAACAACGGCCAGATTCTCATGAGCGGCAGCGCCGACGAGATCGTGGCCAGCGCCGTGGCCCGCAAGATGTATCTGGGCGAGAATTTCACCATGTAGAGGGCGGCCGCGGCCGGCGGCCGTTACTGGCAAAGGGAAAGGATGGTACTTGAACTAAGACAGCAACTGAAACTTGCCCAGCAGTTGGTCATGACCCCCCAACTGCAGCAGGCCATCAAGCTGCTTCAGTTGGCCCGCCTGGAATTGGCCACCACCATCCAGCAGGAAATGGAGCAGAACCCGGTCCTGGAAGAACTCGGCGCTGAACAGGAGAGCGAAGACGAGGCCGAGGGGGAAGGCGGCGGGGAACTGGAGGGTGGAGCCGAGGCACCGGCGCCGGAGACCACCAGCGAGGTCAACGTGGAGGATGCCTCCACCCTGTCCGAGATCAACTGGAGCGACTACGAGAACGAATACGAATCCTCCTCCTTGTCTACTGCCAAAGAGGCGGATGCCTCCGACCTGCCATCCCGTCTCGATATCCTCACCCAGAAGCCCGACCTGGTCTCCCACCTGCAGTGGCAGCTTAAATTTTCCGATGCCACTGACGAGGAAAAGGCGGTTGGGCTCTTTGTCATCGGCAATATCAACCGGGACGGTTTTCTCGATGTGGATGAGGCGGAGATCGCGGCGGAGGCCGGCTGCACCACGGAGATGGCCGGGCGCATGATCGGCAAGATCCAGGAGTTGGACCCGGCCGGCATCGGGGCCAGGAGCGTGCGGGAGTCGTTGCTGCTGCAACTGGCGCGGCTGGGCCTGGCCGACTCCCTGGCCAGCGTCCTGGTCCGCGACCACCTCAAGCACCTGGAGATCAGGAACTACGTGGCCGCGGCCAAGGCCACCGGGCGTTCCGTGGATGAGGTGCAGCTCGCGGTCAAGGTCATCGTCAATCTCGACCCCTTCCCTGGCCGGGTCTATGCCGACGAGGAGCCGCAGTACATTATCCCCGACGTCTATGTCCACAAGATCGGCGATGAGTTCGTCATCCTGCTGAACGACGACGGGTTGCCGCGCCTGCGGATCAGCGGTTATTATCGCGACATCCTGAAGCAGGAGGTCAAGGCGCCGGCCGCCACCCGGGAGTATATCCAGGAAAAGATCCGCTCCGCCACCTGGCTCATCAAGAGCATCCAGCAGCGGCAGCGCACCATCTACAAGACGGTGGAGAGCCTGGTGAAGTTCCAGCGGGAGTTCTTCGAGAAGGGGGTCGGCTTCTTGAAGCCGCTCATCCTGCGGGACGTGGCCGAGGACATCGGCATGCACGAGTCCACCATCAGCCGGGTCACCACCAACAAGTATGTCCACACCCCCCAGGGCACCTTTGAACTCAAGTATTTCTTCAATACCGCCATCGACGTCTATGAGGGCGACACGGTGGCCTCCCTGAGCGTCAAGGCCCGCATCCGGCAGCTCATCCAGAACGAGGATCCGGCCCGGCCGTTGAGCGATCAGGCCATCACCGACCTGTTCAAGCAGGAGAACGTCAAGGTCGCCCGGCGGACCGTGGCCAAATACCGGGAGCAGTTGGCCATCCGGCCTTCCAAGTACCGCAAGCCGGCCAGGGTGCACCGGTAGGACGAGGGCCGAGGCCGCTGGTTGCGCTCAACGCCGTGGCGCTGACCACGGGCGGGGCGGCAAGGTAATGGTGGTGGTGGCGGCGGTGCGGGAGATGAGGGTGAGCTCGCCGTTCGCCAGGCAGATTTTTCTGAAATCCATCAGGCTGCGGCCCAGATAATGGAGGGCCAGGCAGCGGAGGACGATGAGGTGGCTTACCACCACCAGCCTTTGCCCGGCATGGCTGGCCATGATCCGTTCCAGTCCGGCCACGGCCCGTTCCTGCACCGCGGCCAGGGTTTCGCAGCCCGGGCCCCGGAAGGCGGCCGGCTGGGCGAGCCAGAAGGGATATTCTGGACCGAAGCGGGCGCGGATTTCGTCCTTGGTCAGTCCGTCCCAGTGGGGTATGGCGATTTCGTTGAAGGCCTCCTCCACTTGGACCGGCGCCCCGGTGAGGCTACCGAGGATAGCGGCCGACTGCCGGGTCCGCGCAAGGGGGCCGGCGAAGATCGTGGTAATCCGCTGGCCGGCCAAGGTCGCGGCCACTTCCTTGATCTGCGCCAGGCCCTTGGCGTGCAGGGGTTCTTCAGTGCGGCCGGCGAAGCGGTCTTCCAGATTGGCCGGGGTGGCGCCGTGCCTGAGCAGGTAGATGTCGGTCTGCATCGTGTTCCTTGCGGCCGGCAGGTCTGGCCAGAAAAGACTAAAAATGCTTGCCGGGTCTTTGCCACTTGGGGTACTTTCCCAGTTTCAGTCGTTCCCGGCTTGCTGGAGATGATGATCTGGCGGATCTTGAGAATAAGCGCTGCCGCTGCGTCACTACCGAGGTGGATAGTCTGTAGGTGTTTAGATGGACAGGAAGGCTGTGCGCGTTTACCGCTGGTAACATAGTGAAAATACAGGTGGCGATGGCGCACTTTTTTGGTTTTTACGAGACCATCGGTATTTCCGTTTTCTAAAAACAGTTTTGCCGGCTATGATTCAAAACTTTTGGTCCATTCGTAAAAAAGTTGAAAGACGCTGTTAAAGAGAAAAAAGTCGGCGGAAAATACCGTCATTCCCGTGCCGGCGGGAATCCAGGTTGCGCGCCACAGCTTGAAAATACTGGATTCCCGTTTGCACGGGAATGACGACTATGTGCAACCAGAAACTATGTTCGGTAGATCTTTGTCCTTTTCAACTTAAATACGAATGAACCAAACTTTTAGAGACCGAGCCGGTGTTGCGGGCCTTGATTCGTTCTTTACGTACTCCTGACAGACTTCAGTCTAACCAATCTTAATAACTACCCAAAAAGAGACAAGATGGCAACCGGAAAGAAGCGAATGCGTCAAGCAACCCGCCTGCTGATGCGCCTGGCAGGTGTCGTCCTGCTCCTTGGTCTGCTTGGGGCCGGTCCTTGTCCGGCTGGCCAGGGCGTCACCGTGGCCCTGCTGCCCATGGAGGCGACCACGGGACCGTTGGCCGACCTGGGCCCCGGGTTCCGCGCTATGCTTGTTAGCCGCCTGGCCGGCCAGGCCGGGATGGCGCTGATCGAGCCCGCCCGGGTGGACCGGGTGCTGCGTGAACTTGGCCGCGCCTGGGACCGCAAGGCGCCTGGTCCACTTTTCGAACCCCTGGGCGCCGCCTACCTGCTTGGTCTCGGACTTAAGGCGCAAGACCACGGCTGGCTGATGCGGGCCGAGCTTTTTGATCCCTTTGTGACCGATCATCCGATCCATACCTTCCAGCTCGCTGGCGAGGCCAGCCAGGAAATCGTGCCGGCCGTGGAGCGCCTGGCCGGGGATATCGCCCTTTTTCTGAGGGAGCGGGAAAAGGCTGCCAAGGCCGCCGTTGCCCCGGCGGCGGTCGGCGAGCCCGGGGGCGAACAGGCCGCCATCCGAACCGCCCACCCTGAAAAATCCGACCTGGATATCCAGTTTTCGTCCGGGGTGTACCGTGTTGATGCCGCCGTGGTGAACACCCCGGTGGCCATGACCATGAAGGCCATGGACGCAGGCGATGTTGATGGTGACGGCGAGGATGAGGTGGTGCTGGCCAGCGCCAGCGAGATCGTGGTGCAAAAAATGCGGGCCACGGGCGTGGTTCAACTGGCGGCCTTCGCGGTTCCGGCCGGGGTCGTGGTGCATGGGCTGTCCATCGCCGATCTGAACCATAACGGCCGGCAGGAAATCTACGTGAGCGCCCTGGCCGGGAATATGCCGCGGTCCTTCATCCTGGAATGGAGCGCAACCGGTCTCACCTTGCTGGCCCATGACCTCGGCTGGTATATCCGCGTCCTCGCCGTGCCGGGCGAGGGTCCGATGCTGGCCGGCCAGCGCTTCGACGCCGTGGTGGCGGGCCAGCTTTTCTGGCTCAGTTGGCAGGACGGCGCCCTGGTGGCGGACCGCAAGGTGCCGGTGCCCAAGGGGATCGATCTTTTTGATTTCGCCCTGGCCGACCTGAACGGCGATGGCGAGAGCGAAACCATCAGTCTCGACGCCGGCCACCATCTCCAGGTCCACGACGCCCATGGTTCGTTGCTCTGGCGGAGCGACGAACTTTACGGGGCCAACCAGCGGGCGGTCAGCGGGCGACCGGTCGAGGAGGAACTTATCCCCCTGTTTGAGCCCACCCGGCAGCGCTTGCCCGTTCCCTGCCGCCTCGTGGTCGTTGATTTCAACGGCGACGGCAAGAGCGATATCGTGGTGAATGAAAACCGTGCTTCCCTGGACAGTGTCCTGGCCGGCGAGGAGGCCGGGCCCGGCGGCTCGGTCTTCGGGCTTGCCTGGGATGGCAAGCGGCTCCGGCAGGTGTGGGACACCCCGCCCTTGGCCGGCCATGTCATGGACTATCAGATCCGACCCGCGCTCGCCGGGCCTGCGCAGCAAGGCGGACCGGGTCGGCATGCGCCCGTGCGGCTTTACGTCGCCGCGCAGGGCGGCCATGGCATGCTCGGCCTGCCGGGCTTGCCTGCCGCGCAGGGGGAGCAGTTGCTGATTTTTGAGTTGGATCTCGGCTGGCTTTAGGCCAGCGGCGGCCGCCCGGTTTCAGAGACAGGCATCGTAAATCGCTCGCGCTTTCTTATTGTCAGGGGCCATGCGGATGGCCCGGGCGGCCCATTTTTCGGCCCGGCCCGTCATTCTCATGGCCAGATAGGCCTGGGCCAGAGCGATCCAGAGTTCCGGGTCCGGCTCATTTTCCGCGGCCGCCTTTTCCAGGGTCAGGACTCCTTCGTTGAACAATCCCTTCTTGCACAGAGCGATGCCGAGGTATCCGAGAACCTTGGCCCGACCCGGATCCTGTTTGAGGATCTCCCGGCTTGCCTTGATGGTCAGGTCGTGCAGGCCGTGGTCGGCGCAGAACCTGGTCAGCCGTTCCTTCATGTCCGGGTCGTTGGAGTTGATTTTGAAGGCCAGCCGCATCACCCGGCTTGCCTCTGTTGCCTTGTCCTGTTGCAGGAGAAGACGGGCAAAGTCCAGGGCGCGCTCGGCGTGGCGGGGGCTGATGGTCATGGCCCGGGAATAGTTGTCAATGGCCTTGTCGATCCGGCCCATCTGGAAAAAGATCTGACCCATGCCGTGGTAGGAGGTCACGTCGAGCCGGTTGAGTTCCGTGGCCTTCTGGAAGGCGGCCAGACTGTTTGGCAGGTCATTCTTTTTGAGCAAGAGGCGGCCCATTTCCCGGAAGGGCCGGGACAATGTGGGGGAGCTGGCTCCCGCTTTGGCCACCGCGGCCAGGGCCTCGTCGAGTTTCCCCTCTTCTTCCAGTTCCTGGGCGCGGCGCAGCAACAGGGTCACCTGGCCGGGGTGGGCGGCCTGGTCCAGAAGTTCAGTGATTTTCTGCTCCAGGGTGGCGGTGACAAAAGGTTTGGTCATATAGGCGTCGACATCAACCTCCGCAGCCTCGGCCACCACCTCCATATTGGCCTCGGCGGTGATCATCAAAAAGGGGATGTCGCGCAGTTTGCGGTCGAGGCGGATGCGGTGCAGGAGTTCGGTGCCGGTCAGATAGGGCATGTTGTAATCGGAGAT
>Ga0100390_10006145_pt1 | contig 10212 bp, 8 predicted proteins | sample CryGeymeta201514_FD_81540 | JGI IMG/M metagenome (GOLD analysis project Ga0100390, IMG submission 81540) | Groundwater microbial communities from Crystal Geyser aquifers in Utah, USA - Crystal Geyser metaG 2015-14 | ecosystem: Environmental > Aquatic > Deep subsurface > Groundwater | place: USA... | reverse complement strand
TTGCCCTTGCTGGAATTGCTTTCATTACACTTCCCTTCCTTGCCGGATTGGTTGCTTTGTTCGCTGCTAAATAAGTTCGAAGCTTCGGCAGTGTACCAAAAGCAATAAAATATGCATACATACTATATATTCGACGGAAACAAAGGAGGTACTTCACTTCTGCGCAATTGATAAACTGATAGTCGAAATTTATATAAACGAGCAAGAAAAAGCACTTATCCGTCACAAAACAATAACAATTTGAGGTTCCTAATCTAAAATGATGTAAAAAACAATTCACTTTTGAAAGGTTCATCGATCGAGTCTTCGTTGTTTGCTTTTTTTTTTCCCTCGAAAGATCTGTACAGCATGTTTCAGCAGCAGAAAATCGACGGAAAAATTCATTTGTGTTGTATTTGTGTACTTGCTGCTAAGTGTTTTATTGCAACATGTTTAGCTGGATAGAATTGTTATCTCGTTCAGCACTGACATGCCTAATGCCAATTAGCTGCTTTGATTGCTTCTTTCAACATTGCTATCAGATGCATGCTAACAACACCACGACACTGTCTTTTTGCGTAGTGCCTGTCACAAGGTCCTACGGAATGGTTCTAGAAAGTTGTGACGAATCGAAGTGACAAGTTGAACATGATTGAACAAGTCAATTCAAATTTCCTAGGAAATATCGTCCTTTTATGCGCGGGCACCAGACTGTACAAAAAATTGACGTACGAGTAGTTACTACGTAAGAACGGTACCTGCCATTGAAAGCTCCTCTATACGTTTTGTTGATGATGATGGGCGCGATTACTTGTGTTTTGTTAAAAGAATTTTTGTGTGTGTGTGGCGGTACACTTTTTTTGCGTTCTTGGCATCGGCAGCCATGCCAACTACTCAAGTGCTTGAAGTACCATGGAATTGACAACGAAAAGGACGGCGTAGAATATATATTGCGTAATGAGACTATGGTCTGTGAGGAGACAGTGGTAGGACATGGACCAACCGCAGAAAATGATACACGGTAATTCTGATTGTTGTGTAGCAGGAGTTGATTAAAATAATTGTTTCTAATAAAGCTTTAAACATGGTCGCTTTTAAAAAGCAGATTATTGTGTTGCTGTAGGTATATTTGTGACAAAAGACTCTCCTTTGCATAAGTATGATCCAACCTCTCTCGTTATAATTTGTGGATACCTTCACCACCCACTCAAGAATCACATTATTAGTCTTCAAATCCATTGGGATTTTTACTTTGCCACGTCCACAAGTCTCGACACATTTCATCGAGTCCTAATTTGGCTTCCCAGCCCAACTCGGTTCGTGCAAAGGCAGGATCTGCATAACAGGTAGCAATATCTCCCACTCGACGAGGACCGATCTTGTACTTAATTTCGTGCCCACACGCCTTGGCCATGGCCTTGACCATATCGAGAACCGAATATCCAACACCGGTACCGAGGTTGAAGGTAAAAACACCACGATCTTTCTTGTCCAAATAGGCAATGGCATCCAAGTGTCCTTGTGCCAGATCCATAACGTGAATGTAATCGCGAACTCCCGTACCATCGGGCGTATCGTAGTCGTTCCCAAAGACGGTCAGAAATTCGCGTCGTCCTACCGCTACTTGCGACACGTAGGGCATTAGATTATTGGGAATTCCGTTGGGATTTTCTCCAATTTCTCCACTAATGTGGGCTCCAACAGGATTAAAGTACCGCAAAATGGCCACAGTCCAATCCGTCTTTGTTTTGTCTTCGTCCAGTGTTTTGGAATTGTAAAAATCTCGCAACACTTCTTCCAGCATGTACTTGGTCCGACCGTAGGCATTGGTAATTCCGGCTCCGACGGGAACATTTTCAGTAATGGGCATGATCTCAACGGAACCGTAAACCGTCGCCGAGGATGAAAAGCAAATACTGTGACAATCGAATTCGTCCAAAAGTCGAAGAAGAACAAACGTACCACCCAAATTATTTTCGTAATATTTGAGTGGCATGCGGGCACTTTCTCCGACGGCCTGTTGTTTAGTTTTTTTAGTTTTTGCGTCGCGAGAGGGAGGCGAGGATGATGAGGCTCGTTTTAGGTTTTGGTATGGATGATGTTTGAACAAAATGACAAATAAATGGATAACATTAAATGCCACGAAATAATTGTGATTCACCAACCAGCCATTCGTTATTTATGCGTGTGGTGTTTTTCCTGTTCGTGTACTAAGACAGCACGACAGTACTCCAAATTCCAAATATTACTACGTACCTTCAATCCGGCAAAATGAATGCAAGCTGAAAAGGTTGGACTCGTTTCGAATACCTTTCGAAACGCTGCTTCATCACAAATATCCACGTTGTGATGAATCAATCGAGTGTTGCGTTGTTCGGGTGTTAACTGACAAATCTTTGTCACACGATCCAAACTCTTGGCGGACGCATTGACGAGATTATCCACAATGACAACATTATATCCTGCCTCAAGGAGTAAAACTGAAGTATGCGATCCAATGAATCCACATCCTCCGGTAACTAGAATTGTTCTTGTCATTGTTCTTTTGTCTTTTATTTTGGAGTATGGAGATGATCGTGTTTGAACTGATAACTGATGTAGCTGGTACTCAATTGTTTTGCTTCTGTTTTTGTGAAGATTCGAAGGAAAACAGTGAGAGAAACAGTACGAGTATGTATTATTTGAATAACAAAAATAGGAGTAGGTACGGTACTGGTAGGTCGTGGCGCATTAAAACTGTTTCTCCGATGGATTTCGCATTGGTCGCTCAATGGCTCGGTAAAAACCCGTTAATTAGTTTAATTTTGAATGCCGCGGAAGTTGATTTTTTTATTACATCACCCGGGCAGCATTTAGTGAGCGTTGAACAAATTCGTCGAGCATGTCGAGCATGGCAGGCTCGTCCAAAATCCAATGAAGAAAAAAACAGGCAAGCACAGAACGCCACACACAATTCCAAGTCATCATCAGTAATTAATTAAACAAACACCATGATGATGAACCATCATGACAACAACTCAGAGATTACCAATAGCAACAGTGACACCAACAGCAATGACAATACGGAATACGAATCTCTGTCCGATCATGCATCACAAGTCGTGAGAGCCAACGGCAACAGGATCAATCCTTTTGCTTCCCCAGGTTCTACGGCTGCTACTTCTACTACTACAACGACGACAAGAGACAGACCTCGAGTGGAAACAATACCCAGTCGTTCTAGTAGTAGTAGTAGTAGTTCACACTCGGATGATGATGATGAAGACGACAAAGTACCATCCACTTCGTTGACTAAGAATACTACTAGTAGTATTACTAATGCAACTAGCAGTATCACTAGGCTATCATCATCATCATCATCGTCTACTACTTTATACAATCGGAATACAAGCAACTGCCATAGTCCCTTTGATCCCATTCAAGTTGATTCTACTGTGACTCCAAAACAGCAGAGACCGCTGCAATCCCTGTTGGACGAAAGTGTAGACAATGACAATGACGATCAATACAGCAGTAGCAGCAACAGCAACAACAATAACAATATTATGAACACTCATATAACACCAAAATCTCAACAGAATGTCCGCATGATACAGCATGTGTCTACGGCTGGAATGGCTGGATTTTTGGAAATGGAAATGGAACCAGAACGGACCTCTCAAAATGCATCATCGTATCTTTATAGTCATGAAAGACAACCCCTGCACACGGCTGCATCGGCTTCTACTACTGCTGGTGGTAGTGGTCAGAGAAATTATGCTCAACAAGTACTACAAGAACAAGAAGATTTGATTGATTTTACTCCAGCCGATGATCCCATTCAAACTTCGAGTGGATTGTACTTGACCCACCGTCGATCGGCGATGGAAAATCGACAATACCATCGTCAGAACAACAACAATAACAACAACAACAACAACAATAACAGTAAATCCTACAAACCCAACAGTCGATTTGAATTGGACCATGGCCGTCCCTACTTTAGCAGTCAAAACAACAACAACAGCAATATTTATAACATTGATAATACACCCATGGCCCTGTTGCAAGCCCGACGATGGTTAAGCATGGCCAAAGTTTGGGTGGTGGTATCTGGATTGATGCTGGTGATGGGATTGGGTATCGTCGTGCACGCCTTTCGTCACGAGGATACCAGAAGTAGCGCAGTAGGCAGTGGTAGTATCATAACCAAAACACAGCAACAACAACAACAGTCCAATACACGGGATATTACAATGATTGCTCAAGGTCAAGGGGATCATCCGCAACAAGTACTGTTGTTGCCACTTCCCAATGCATCGGAATTGGCACGACAGCAACGAGAATATGAAGCTGCACAGAACAACCAAAAAATAATAATGGTAGCACAAGAACACCAAGGAAATCGAAGATTATTAGCTCCGCCATTGGCCACACTGGAACAACCACAACAACAGCAACAATATACCGGTAATCATAATCATAATCATCATCATCATTCTTTGTTGCAATTTCCACATTTGCGACAAGAATTTCAAGCATGGATGGAGGCACACGACAAACGATATGCATCACTTCAGGAACAGGAACACCGATTTGGCATTTGGATGGACAATCATTTTCGAACCATGGAGAAAAACAAACGACACGGAAATTGTCGTTTGACCGGTAAACCCGTTTTTGGGTCCAATCATATGAAAGATTTAACAACGGAAGAATTTCAAAATTCATACTTGACGGGATACAATGGTCCCAATGCGGAGGGGCACGAAGTTAAAACGGGACGACGACGACGACGCATGGCGACAACGGCGGCTGTTCCAGTCATGCACCGGGACCTCAAAGTAACAAGACATCCCACAATTCACGAACGACTCTTGAAAGCATGGGAAATTGATGTAACAGCTTTTACTGTGAGTTCTTCGAGTTGTAGGTGGTACGATATTTCATGTTGGATGCGGGTCGTTTTGAACGAGTATCTGTACGTTGGTGCCGGGACTATGGAGCCCAAGTACGACAGCGATGCCTATCCCATGGCTTTGGATTGGAGAGATTTAGGAGCCGTGACGGATGTTCGGAGACAGGGCGATTGCGGAGCCTGTTGGGCCATTACGGCGATTGAGACGATTGAAAGTGCCTACTTTATTGGCACTGGCTCGCTGTTAACACTTTCCGAATCGGAAGTTATTTCCTGCACGGACAGTTGCAATATGTGCTACGGTGGATGGCCCCAAGATGGATACGATTACGTCATGGATCATGGAGGGGTTCCTCTTTCCAACGATTGGTCCTATTCTGGAGATACTCTTTTGGCCCTGACGCAAGAATTTGACGCAGGAGACGGTGAATTGGACGCAGATTTGTTTGCTTCGTACATAAATCAAAATTGTCCTGCAGAACAAGGGTCTGGCGACAGCAACAACGGTGGCAGGTATGGAAAAATTAAGGGCTATGGTTACACCACGGAACGCTGTGTGTGTTACTCCGATGGTTCTGGGTGTGACTGCGACAACCAGAGCGAAAGCATGGCTGTCAGAAATTTAGCTTCATACGGTCCAGCTACCGTCTGTCTTGATGCATCCACTTGGCAAGATTACGATGGTGGAGTCATTACCTCCAGTTCCGGGTGCAGTCAAGAGTTTTTGGCCATGAATCATTGTGTCCAGGTCGTTGGTAAGTAAAGCTGCAGTGTTCTGGCACGTGTGTCATGAGTTTGATGAAGCTTTGTCAGCCAACACTAATTTCTCTTCTTTTTGTTGTTTTACAGGATACGCCTATAGCGATGGAAGCGATGGTGACGAAGAGAACAGTAACAGTGGAAGCGGTAGTAACGATCACTCTGGAAGTGGAGACGATAGCAATCGAGAAGGATACTGGATCGTGAGAAACCAGTGGTCTTCCAACTGGGGCATGAACGGTTACGCCTACGTTGCTATGGGAGCGAATACTTGTGGCATTCTCAACGATATGACTCAGGCGTACATGTAATTCGCTGCTCGTTAATTTTCTGCTAGAAATTGCAAAAGGCAAGTTATACGTAATGTAATAGAAGCCGCATAATATTTTTTTATTTGTGTAGCTATTGAACTTTGCCTGTAAAGCTGGCCCAGGCAGCGTGCGATTCCCAAAGTTTGACACAAAGATTTCCTTGAAATTCCTTGCACTCCGACCTGAGCAATTCACACAAATCTTGATGAATCTGTCGTGCCATGAATTCCGTAGTTGTGAGCGTCTTGTCGGGAAAGACGTCATCCAAATTTTTGTAATTGTATTTGGCCAAAACTTGTTTGAGCAGAGTCGTAGCCACACCAATATCGATGACCCAATGGGCATCTTCTACCAGGTCTTTGGACAGAAATTCTACATCGCACGTATACGTAGCACCGTGCAGTCCTCCGGCAGGTCCAAATTTCGGATTGTTATGAAAACTGTGAGCAATCATAAAGGAATCTCGAACGCCCAAGGCAAAGGGAAGATTGTTGTGGGCAGCATTCACACTTGATACAGTTGTTACGATGACTATCACAATCGTAGCAAGCATATGCTTTGACAATTGAAATGGTTTCGCTATGGTGGATGATGACTGCTGTGCCTTGCGGACTTTTCGTAAATTCAATGATGTGGTGGTGGTGGACGATGGCGGTAAAGCGCGACGGAAAGCCTGGCATGTATTGCCTCGTAAGGCTGTCTTGACACTTCTTGTAGGTGGAGAATCATTGACTTCTGGAACCGTGGAATAATTTCCAAAAAAGGATGGCGTTGGTAAATTGTTGGCGAAATTGCCCATTACTCCATCGGACACAGTCGATGATGATTGCTGTTGTGGTTGCTGTTGTTGTGGTTGCACCGCAAATTCTGGAAAGCGATCATCGACGGACAAGTTCTCGTACTGTTGATTCATAGTAACAATCTCGGATCGTCCAACGGCAATCAAGAGTGATAAACAAAATTCTAACCAAAAGACAAGTCCAAACCAAAATGCCAAGGACGACAACGACGATTGACCACGGGTTTCTGTTGCTGCTGCTGCTGCTGCTGCTCCTCCTCCTCCTTCCAGTGTCGTACATAGAAACTCGTGTACAGCAGACCGAATGGTGGTACAATTGGCAACCTTCCGGTGGAAGGTGGCAACCACAAATGCCAAAATGGCAGCACCAATAGTAATGCCCAAGCTGTTGCCTACCATAAATTCGGTGGGTGCCAAGATTTGTAATCCTTCAAAACTTGCATTGTTAAAAATAATGAAGAGACAAAGATTTTGACACATCAATATTAAGACACAGAGAGGTGTTGGAAAACCCACGTCGGACACTACGGGAGTGTGCCAGCATGATAGGAACAAGATAACATTGCAAAATCCAATCAATAGAAGCAAGTGATTGATGATCTTGGGAATGCTGTCAAGGTGAAGAGTGGTATAATTGCGAAACCAACCAGGAAGACAGGATGTCACAGATTGTAATCCTCTTTGTAGATCCATTCTTTGTAGTATTGTTCGTATTGAGTGAAGTCCTCTGAGGATGGCTGGTCTGTTGAGTGTGCTGGTTTTAAAGGAGTGATGCGGAAAGAAGTGTTGATTATTTTATTTTTTTATATCTATTCGTAGACCTAGCTAGTACAGTAGTATTATTTTTTTCAAAGATATTTTATTGGGTAATGAGTCCCGAAATGGATTTTTGAAGAACAACTGTGCGATCGTTTTGATTACGTTCATTACTACTGTATTTTTTTCTTGTTTCCATAAATATTTACAGTAATTTATTTATTGTACGGTTCAATTGGAGATGATGATGTTTGTGTCGCTCGCAGCAGGGTTGATAAATAATAATCTATGAATGCGGGGTAAAATAATGCTTGAGCTAGTGAAATTCCCGTTCTTCCCATCCACCTACCGACGAGCATTTTTGCAGAGCTGGCATTCGACAGCGTGTTGCTTTTCGTCCAATGCGAAAGACAATCATCGGAATGGGAAAGAAAGCAGTAAAAGTGACGGTGACAACAGCAACCACCGAAGCGCACGTAACAGCAACATCAGCATCTTTTTGAAACAATTAGATCAAACAGTCAGTTCAGTGTTGCATGCTTACTCCAGCAATGTTTCGTTGTCTCAGGTATCGAAGCAGGAACGAGAATCTTTGGCAACGGCTCGACGTCTCAAATCTGTTTTAACTCAAAACAAAAACAAATGCCAACGTTGTTGGTTATTACCAAATCTCTGTATATGTGACCAGTGTCCGCCATTGGAAAGCAAATCAAAACCATTCCATTCCAATATTCATCGGATCTTTGTTGTTATGCATCATCAAGAAGTTTGTCTGACCGTTGACACGGCCAAGCTAATACTGTCATCGTTTCCAGAAACAGCTCGACTTGTCGTTTCCGGGATTGGACCCGACCATCAAGAGACTATGAAAGAAATGATGCAGGCCATGCAGCAGGAACAAAGCAATCATAAATGTCTAGTACTTTTTCCAACGCCCGATGCTAAAGTCTTTGACGATTGCTTCCTGCTTCAAGACCGAAACCATAGGCTGCTGCTGCGGCATGATGAGGAAACACCCGAGAGTGCTGAACAAGATCGTTGGGATTTGATTGTCATTGACGGGACCTGGTCACAAGCACGAAAACTGTGTGATCGGTACATTCCCACTGAAGCCAACGGTGGTCCTCGTCGCGTCAAGCTGAGCGACCGAGATGTGGACAGTATTGGTCAACGTAACACGATAATAGATTCGTCCGATCATGATGCCAGGGTAGAAAGGGGTCGTCAATTGCGCAAACATCCCATCCAGTGGAGAGAGATCAGTACGTTGGAAGCACTACGACTCCTTTTGCGGGATATTATAAGTACATACAACCAAATGGGATCGCCCACAACTGCATCAAAACCATCTGTTTGGGAAACTTTGTCAATCTATCAGGACAAAGCAAATGCTGCTGCGAGACAACAGAGAGGTAGATGATGCATTGTCGTTTATTTTCTTTACACTAAAACACATGGAGACTTCTTAATCTACTAAAAATAGACTACATTGGCATCTTTACGGGGGACATTTTTGCGGTGTAAAGATGAAGCTTTCGCAAAGAATCGTCACTGGCAAATGGTGGTGCCCGAGTGCACGAATAGCACCAGCCTGTCTTTCCACACAAATGAGGTCCCGTCTGTTGCGATGGCACGTTAAGACCACACCGATGACAAATGCCTTCTTCCTTTACCGTGGGAATTTCAAAGGGTCCAAAGTCGTACTCGAACTCGTACTGCCAGTCTTTCGTGCTCGATGTCAATCGGCCATTGCGAATGGCAATGATAGTGTCCACAGCGGCATGGGCTTGCCGAGTCTTATCGTTGCTCTTTAGCAGGGCGGCGTCACCACCATTATTTGTAGTTGGCGCTGACAAGAGCAAAATTTTTTCAAGTTTTCGTCGAATGAAGTGGTATCGGTTCTTGGCAGCGTTGTCACTGCGTCCTGGCAATAGCTTCGCTATGTATACCCACTTGGTGCCGATGGAATTGACCAGGTGAAAGATCCGCGCGTCTTCAATCGGCGTCCACTCCTTCTTTTGGCGAATGCTAGGATTTAGGTGGTTCAAGTAGCGTTCACGGCACTGCTTGGAGCTTCGATTTGGAATAGCATTTGCTACATCCGGCCACTTCAGATTGCCTTTTCTGCCATGTGCGTGTACAGCCCAGAGCAACTGTCTGTCCTCTGATGCCTTCCAAAGACGAGGACCCGCTTTGGTAGTAGACTCTGACTTTTGCTGCTTTTCAGGTATTGTTAGAGGAGATGGGACTGGAGTCGCAACCATTTCTTCGGCAAGAGCAGGATGGTAGCTGTCTTCGAAAGATGCATCAATTGGCTGAAAATCGGAAATGTTGCTAGCGAAACTATCATTCAGTGGTGGTATAATTCTGAAGATTGATTCGTTTGGCATATCTCTGTCAGGTTCATTTTCAAAGGAGAATTGGCCGTCACGATCGAACACTAGGCAGTTTCCTGTGAGTGGCTTTTGGCGCGTTGGTGAGCCTAAAATAGGATGATCCACAAATGTAGCGTTCTTATAGGCAAAAGGTTTGAGCAAATTGTTTTTCTTTTCATGCTCAAATTCATTCTTGAATTGGGCAATGTAGTCGTGGAAAGGGGTCTCAGATACAGTAAGCGTCTGGTGTTCCTTAGCATCAAAACAGATGCGGTGTTGCTTAGCATCCCGATCAAAAGCTTCGACTAAACCCATCTGATAACTGCAAATGCTTTC
>Ga0100390_10006141_pt1 | contig 10215 bp, 9 predicted proteins | sample CryGeymeta201514_FD_81540 | JGI IMG/M metagenome (GOLD analysis project Ga0100390, IMG submission 81540) | Groundwater microbial communities from Crystal Geyser aquifers in Utah, USA - Crystal Geyser metaG 2015-14 | ecosystem: Environmental > Aquatic > Deep subsurface > Groundwater | place: USA... | reverse complement strand
GAAAAGAAAAGTTGATAAGATGATTGGAGAAATATTTAAATTACAAAGAGACTACAGTATTACTAATTCTGAGAAACATTCTAACTAGTTTCTTGGTAACCTTTTATTTTGAGCTATCTCGTCCCTCGAGCGTTTATATAAAATCAGGGCTTTATTGAGCCAAAAATATGACCAAGAAAAGATAGGCTATTTCTCTATTCGATTATAAACATCATCATAGCGGATAATATCATCTTCCTCGAAATAATCGCCGGTCTGCACTTCAATAATTTCGAGGTTTGTCTTGCCAGAATTAGACAGGCGATGTTTGTGGGTAGCGGGAATGTAGGTGCTTTCATTTTCATGTAATTCAATATTCAACTCACCATTAATTATGCGGGCTGTACCTTTCACTACTACCCAATGTTCGCTTCTTCGCTTGTGGGATTGTAATGATAGGATGGCGCCAGGGTAAACAGTCAGTTTCTTGACTTTGTGATTAGCATCATCCACCAGAACCCGGTATTTTCCCCACGGGCGATAGCCCATGATGTTGTGGTCAACTTCCTTGCGCTTATGTTCTTTCAAATAGTCTACGATTTTTTTCACATTTTCACTTTTGCCCTTTTTCTGGACTAAGATGCAATCATCATTTTCGATGATGATTAAATCTTCCACATCAGAAGTCGCAATTAGTTTGTCTGTAGCGGAATGGGCAAAAATATTTTTGGAATCAAGAAAAATATGATTTTTCTGTGTGATATTTTTTTCTTGCATAATTTCCGCCAGTGCGTCAAAAGAGCCAATGTCGCTCCAGCCAAAGTCGCCTTCAAAAACAATGACTTTGTCTGACTTTTCAGAGATGGCAAAATCAATGGAGACGGAGGGTAGATTTTTAAAATTTTGTTCAAGCGTTTCAAATCCTTTCGCATATTCAGCAAATATTGCCGGAGCATATTTTCCCAATTCTGAGGAGAAAGTTGCTTCATTAAAAATATACATCCCGCTGTTCCAAACAAATTGGCCGGTGGCAATGTATTGCTCGGCGGTGGCGCGGTCTGGTTTTTCCTTGAATTGCAAAACTTGGTAGCGGGAATTGTTGAATTTGCCCTTTTTGATGTAACCATAGCCGGTTTCCGGAGCGGTAGGTGTGATGCCGATGGTGCCGATGTTGTCAGCCACTTTATACATGGCGTTTTTTACCAACTCCACGAAAACATCAATTTTAGCAATGCTATGATCGGAGGGCAGAAAAATAACCGGATCGGTGTTGGAAATTTCTTCTTTTTCCACGAGATATTTCATAGTCAGGGCAATGGCGGGCGCAGTGTTGAGAGTGGTTGGTTCAGTGATGATCTGCTCTTTGCGGAGTCCTGGAAAAATCTCCTCAATCTGATCAAAGACATTAAAATAGTTATCTTTATTGGTGATGAAATAAATCTGTTCAGCCGGCATTATTTTTTGCATACGCAAGAATGTTTCCTGCAGAAGGGATTTATCGGAATACAAACTGAGAAATTGTTTGGGAAAACTTTTGCGTGACAGCGGCCAAAGGCGAGTACCGGAGCCGCCGCAAAGAATTGCACTATGCATAGTTTTATTTTTTAGTTAATTACAGGCAAACCTCCTAAATCCTCTTTCAAAATATTGGTATAGCGAGGATTTTTCTTGAGGGCGGGCTTACCTTCGTGTTCAATTACATAATAAGCAAAACCTTGCATTTGTTTGACGAGCGCATAGTCAGCGTGGCTCGGAAAGCTGGCTGGATCGCGATCTTCGAAATCAACCGGACTGTCATCAATGGTGACAAAATATGTTGTTCCAGTATTAACCACCAGATGGCCAAATTTAGCTGGCATAAAGACTTCTTGGCCAGCCGTCACGGGAATAGCCTTGAATTCGGAAACGACATCCGGAATCATATTGCCCTGTTCATCCTCAGCTAATTTTTGTAGCAGTGCGACGCCTTGGCCATAGGCGATTGTGTAAGTTTCGCTCAGGTCGCCGATATGATAATGCCCATAAGTTTTTATGTATTCGCCACTGATGGTTCCTGGTTCCCAAACGGTCGTATTTTTTTGATTAACTCCACCGCGAATCATGTAATAGTGAATAGTCGGACCAACGCCATTGGGATCCATCAAAACTTCTTGCATTTTTTCATGCGTGCGTGCCGCATAATGTTTGGGCACCTGAGTGAAGTTAATGTTCATAGTTTTATTTTATTTTTCTACGAATTACGAATTTGTACGAATGTACGAATACAAATCTAACTTTATATTATATTAAGACTTAATATATTTAACATTAGTACATTCGTACAAATTCGTAATTCGTAGAAAATTATTTATTTCCAAATGCGTTTGGTGCTGATGTACCATTTGTCTATGTTTGCGAAGCGTTCGGCTGGCAAAATGAGATTTACGATATCAATGTTTTGCACTTTTTTATTGACAGGATAAATATAATCCGGACTATATAAGAAGATAGCTGGAATTTCCGCGTTTAACTTATTTTGAAAATCAGTATAAATTACAGCCCGCTTATTCGCATCAAATTCAGTTCGACCATTCTCAATTAGTTTGTCAGTATCAGAATCACCGAAAAGCGAGAGATTGAGACCCGGGTCTCTTTTTTGCGATGAGTGCCAGAAAGAATAGGGATCCGGATCAGCGCCCAAGACCTGTCCAAAGAGCAGGGCGTCATATTCTCGCGGACGGATGTAGTTTTGTTGGATATCCGAGATGGAGAGATTGTTTATATTAACCTTGATTCCGATTTTCTCCCATTGGGATTTTATTATTTGCGCGGTTTGGGACAATTCCGGCCAATCAGTGGTGGCTAGATTTATTTGCAGAGGCATATTATCTTTACTTCTAATTCCATCATCATTCAGTTTCCAATTATTTGATTCAAGGATTTGTTTGGCTTTTTCTAAATCAAAGCTTCTTTTTTCTTGGGCATCGCTATAGCCGATCATGCCTGGTAAAATCGGTGAATAGATCGCATTGCCGTTGCCATCCAGAACATTATTAATGACTTCTTGGCGATCAGTGGCATAGGCCAGGGCTTCGCGGACTTCATCCGAAGCCAAGGGCACGCTTTTGGTTTGATTGAAAAAAACAGCAAAATATCGGGGGATATTGAATTTATGTATAGCAGTGCTTTGCTGCAGTTTTATGGCAGCCAGTTTTTTGGGAGAAATGTTGCTGATGCCCATGGCTTCTTTTTTATTGTAGGCGGTGATAATGGAATCGTCATCTGAATAAAAATTGAATGAGATTTTTGAGATGTATGGCTTGCCGCCAAAATAATTAGGGAAGGCAACTAATTTATAGGAAAGGATGTTGCCAGTGAAATCTTTTTGGAAAGAAGAATATTTATAGGGACCGCTGCCGATTGGTTCCAGATTGAGATCGGTCAAAGAAAATTTTTCCGGCGAGACTGATTCCCAAATATGTTTCGGTAAAATTCCAAAGGTCAGATTATTGAGAAACCCGGTGTAGGGAGTTTTGATTTGAAAATTTAATGAATAGTCATCCGAACTGCTGGTTTCAATGCCTTGCCAATTGGAGCGCAGCGGACTTTTGTAAGCGGGATCCGAGATTAAATTAATCGTGAACAAGACATCAGCTGCTGTCAGTTCCTGTCCATCGTGCCATAAAACACCTTTTTTCAGGTGAATGGAATATTGTGTTTTGTCATCGGAAATTTCATAACTATCTGCCAGGTCATTTGTGATACTGCCTTGACTGTCATATTTGAACAAGCTGCTGAAAATTATTTGACTCAGATCATCATCAGCATTATTAGAGGCGGAGATAATCGGGTTGATGTGGGTTGGTTGTCCGACGATGCCCTCGATATATTCTCCACCGTAGGTGGCGATGGCTTGAGTTTTTAAATAATAAAACATAAGGCCCCAGCTTAGGAGAGAGCCAATTAGCACAAAGATTAGGAGATAGAAAACAATCTTTTCTTTGAGATTAAGAATTTGGACTATTTTTGGCCATTGATTAAGCGGTAGCCATTTTTTTCGGGGATAGTTACTGATATATTTAGCTTAAGGATTAAGAGGTTTTGTTAACAATTATCAAATTTATAATAGCTAAGATTACAAAAGCTGTAGCGAGGATAGAAGAAAAGAGCACTAAAAATTTTTCAAACCCTCTTTTACTGTAATAGCCTCCGAAGTCTCCTCCAAAAGTGGAAGAAAGGCCTGCTCCGCGATTTTGCAGCAGAATGGACACAATGAGCAGGATGGCGATGATAATTTCACTTATGTTGATGATTTTTAACATTTTTTTAAAATTTATTTAAATTACCCTTATCTCTGTGCAGATGGGAGATAAGATGGTTGATTATACTAAAAATAACGACCCCCCAAAAAGCTGGCCAGAAGCCCTTAATTATCAGTTGATCCAAAAATTTGTCAGCCAAAAGCAAAAGTCCGACATTGATGATGATATTGAAAAGTCCCAGGGTCAAAAAGACGACTGGCAGGGCGATTAATTGAATAATTGGCTTAATTAGGGCATTTATGAGGCCAATTACAACTCCAGCCATCAAGAGATCAATTAGTGAACCGCTAAAAAGAAAGCCGGGCACGAGTTTTGTGGCTATTAAAATGGCGAGACAATTGGCTAAAATTCGCAGTAAGAGCTTCATAAAGTTCAATAATAAAACTTATAGTAGTCTAGCATAACTATGGGCGTTTGGTCAATCCTGCAGACTAAGGTTTTATAACAAAATAACTTATACGATTTCGCACTCATCTTCACATCATCTTTGTTCTAAAAAATTCTCAAGGTATATTGATACACTTTCAAATTTTTTAAAACAAATCTGACGCGAATCTGAACACGAACTTGCACAACTTATTTTATTATAAAGCCTTTGATTTTTTGACAATAATAGTTTTCAATTTAAAAACACTTTTACCGGAAACTTTCATTTTCAGCTTCTTTTTGGTCTCGCGAGTCTCGGTTTTAGTTTTTTATTATTTTTGTTCGGCATTTGTTTTGTTGGGTTTGTTGTGGTTTAATTATAGCATAAAATATGGTAGGATAAAGTTGTTGGTATGTGTAAAAACAATGAATTAGTTGCATAAGGTATGAATTAAGGCATAGGTAAATTAAAAAATAATTTTTTAACAAAACAAAGTCATGAAAGAAACCTATAAAATAACAGTAATTTATTTGGTAATTTTTTTATTCCTTACATCTGGATCGTATTTCATGCAAAGGTGAAGTGGTGCTATTTTTGAATATGAATACTATAGGACGACAGATTGGTCTGATACCTTGCAGTCCGTATCCGATAATATTCCACTCGAATATGAGAAGGGTGCAGGGGCTTATGATGATATGGTAAGTGGCGCTATAGCAAACGGAAGCAACCCTGCAAATATAATTGATAAATTCACTTTTTCTAACTACAGAGTTGATAGTACGGATAGTAATCTTAAAAATCTAGGAAGCATTTTTTTACTTATATTGCTTGTTATTTATTCCTTTCCAATAATTTTGGTCAAAAAAAATCCTACATACAAGACAATGTTATTTGGAGTTTTTGGTGCAATTCTTATGGGATGGGCTAATTGGTTGTTTTTATCAATGAATTGGTTTATTTCCATTGATGTATCAGGCGGTCCTGGATATATTTTTATAGTATTTGCATGGGCTCTTTCGGCACTTATATTATTAATAGAAGCGCTCATTCTATTCTTCTACATATTGTGGAAAATTAAAAAGCAAAAAAATTTGAATGCACAAGCCGGTCAGTTATAAGTTGCCGTATGAAATTTAAAAATAGTATGTCGAAATGGGCTTTTCGATCTTTTCCACTAGATTAATGTAGTGGATGTTTTTTTATAAAATTTTAGTATTGGGGTGTTTAGTATTTTTTTTGATTTTTAATATTTAGACAATTTTTATGCTGTAGCATAAAAATTGTTGAAACTTTGAAATGATGATATGATTAAATAAGGTTAGAATATTTATAAAATAATCTAAAGCACGGATGAAAAATGGAAAAGAAATAGGAAAGATAATATTAAAAGGTATTTTGGCTTCCGGTGGCATTGCAGTTGCCGCCACTTCGCCGTATTTTGTTTCACGCGCGTTGCCAAAAATTTTCAAATATGCCAAATATGAATTGAAAAGGAGGAAAAAAATTAAAAATTTTCAGCGGTCATTTTATTATTTAAAAAGTCAGGATATGATACGGACAGAAAACAGAGGCGGGCAGATTTTTATTTCTTTGACCAGTGAGGGCAAGAAGAAGGCTGGAAAACATCAAATTGATGATTTGATCATCAAGCCGGCGAAGAAGTGGGATAAAAAATGGCGGGTTTTGATTTTTGACATAAAAGAAAAACATAAAATAAAAAGAGAATCTTTGCGCGGGAAGATAAAAGAGCTGGGATTGTATCAATTGCAGGAAAGCGTATGGGTGTGCCCGTATGAGTTTCAAAAAGAAATGGAAATATTAAGAGCCTTTTTTCAGCTCAAAAATGATGAAATGAAAGTAATTACTGCATCGGAAATAGAAAATGATGAAAAAATAAAAGCATTTTTTAGGATTGGTTGATTGGCAATTTTTGAATGGGATTATTTTTGATATAGAAATGGGGGTATAATATTTAGACAAATTTAATGCTGTAGCATAAAAAATGTCGAGACTTATTTTTGATAAACAGGCTCATTCTTTTATATAATCAATATTGCCAGCGATTATGAAATTTAAGATTAACAGTAAATATAAACCGGCCGGGGATCAACCGCAGGCCGTGGAGAAATTGGTGGCAGGGTTGCGAGCTGGGAAAAAGTTCCAGACGCTTTTGGGTGTGACAGGGTCGGGCAAGACTTTCACGATGGCCAATGTGATTGAAAGGGTGCAGAAGCCGACTCTGGTCATCGCGCCGAACAAAACTTTGGCCGCGCAATTGGCGCAGGAGTTCCGGACTTTTTTTCCAAAAAACGCTGTGGAATATTTCGTGTCCTACTATGACTATTATCAGCCAGAAGCGTATATTGCATCCTCGGACACTTATATTGAAAAAGAATCGCAAATCAATGAAGAAATTGATCGCTTGCGGCACGCTTCTACATTGGCCTTGCTGGCGAGAGAGGATGTAATTATTGTGGCGTCAGTTTCTTGCATCTATGGTTTGGGCTCCCCGGAATATTATCGGGATATTTCATTGGAAATCGAAGTGGGGCAAAAAATTTCACGGGATGAAATTGCGAAGGAATTAATTGAAATGCAATATTTGCGCACTGATGTTTTGGGTCGCAGTAAGTTCCGTATGACGGGTGAAACAATCGAAATAATTACGCCGGCGCGGGAAATCGTGACGCGCATTGAACTAAAAGAGGGACAAGTTGTGAAAATTTTTGAATATGATTTTTTGACCGGTAGTGAATTGGGAAAGCTGGAGCGAACGCTTATTTTTCCCGCCAAGCATTTTGTGGTGCCGGAACCGATTATGAAAGAAGCGCAGGGTGAAATTGAAAAAGATTTGGAAAAGCAAGTTGCTCTTTTGAAAAAGGCCGGTAAATTGTTGGAAGCCGAAAGATTGAATCGAAGAACGAGACAAGACATCGAAATGATGCGCGAGATTGGGTATTGCAATGGCATTGAAAATTATTCCCGCTATTTAACCGGTCGAAATTCAGGCGAAGCGCCGGATACTTTGATAGATTATTTCCCCGCCTCGACTCGCAGAGACGACCGCTCGTCGAGGCGAGGCGGGCCTAAAGACTTTTTGATAATAGTGGACGAGTCGCATGTGACGATTCCGCAGATTGGTGGGATGTTTAATGGCGATTTTTCCCGTAAAAAATCTTTGGTAGACAATGGTTTTCGTTTGCCGAGCGCTTTCGACAATCGACCACTGAAGTTTCAAGAATTTGAAAAGAAAATAAACCAACTTATTTTTACTTCAGCGACACCGGCGGAATATGAAAGAAAAAATTCGCAGCAAGTGGTGGAGCAAATTATTCGTCCGACTGGACTCATTGATCCGGAAATAATTATTAAGCCCGCCAAGGGTCAAGTCAAAGATATTTTGCCGGAAATTGAAAAAGTGGTCGCGAAAAAGGAAAGGGTTTTAATTACGACGCTGACCAAAAAAATGGCAGAAGACCTTTCGGAATTTTTGAAAGAGAATCAAATTAAAACTGAATATTTGCATTCGGGCGTGGACACTTTGGATCGCATTCGAATCCTGGAAAAATTGCGGTGCGGAGAATTTGATGTTTTGGTGGGTGTGAATCTTTTGCGCGAAGGTTTGGATTTGCCAGAGGTGTCTTTGGTGGTGATTTTGGACGCAGATAAGGAAGGATTTTTGCGCAGTGAAACTTCGCTCATTCAAACGATTGGCCGGGCAGCTCGAAATGTTTCCGGGCGGGTGATTTTGTATGCCGACAGCGTGACGGGCTCAATGAAACGTGCGATTGACGAAACCAACCGCCGGCGTGCTGTGCAAACAGCTTACAATAAAAAACATCACATCACTCCACAGACCATCAAGAAAAATATTGAATCCATTGTGGATCACGAAATCAAACCGGAATTTTCCCGTGATTTTGCCGAGTTGGAATCTCTAGAGGATATCCAGGGCTATATCAAACAAAAAGAAAAAGAAATGAAAGAAGCTTCCAAAGCCTTGCAATTTGAGCGGGCGGCAATTATTCGGGATGAAATTATCCAGTTGCGGAAATTGCAGTTGAGATAAAAAGTTATCCACACCCTAATCATTTTTTTGTTAAAAAGTGGTATAATAAAAGAGTCGAAAAGACAAATAAAAAAAGCCTCTAACATATACAAAAAAAGATGAAAAAAATAATTATATCCCTGAGCTTAGCAGTATCATTTTTATTTTCATTAGAAGTGATGACGGTAAAAGCATCGACGAGGTTATTGTATGAAAATTTTGATGATCAGGTAATCGATAACCCCTCGTGTTTATGGGAAATGGGGTGCAGCAGATGGTGTGGTGGAGGGAGATGTATATAATCTGAATCAAGTAGGATACAACGGCAAAGGTTACTGCTTTACATCGACGACAAGAATTCCAGATAATGAGGCTTTTCTAGGGTGGGAAAATGGTCATACAGGATTCATGGGTCTGCCAGCCACATGGCCAACCAATGAATGGTATGTTTCGTTCTGGGTCAGATACCCAACATTTACTTCTACGGTGTCGCATGAAAATATAAAACTTTTTTATCCTAAATGGGATGGTGGCGACAGTCACTCGGCTTTTGATGATACAGGGCAAGGCTCCCTTTACCATTCTGAAAAATCAAATGGCGTATATGTGACTAACAGTAATTGGGTAAAGGTTGCTGGCATTAATAATGGTGCTTGGCATCATGTTGAATTTTACATGGATTTTGAAAAAGGTATTAGTAGATTTTGGTATGATGGCAATTTGGCGTGGGACAAAAATTGGGGACCTGGCACCTTTACAACGCCTGTCAAGATGTATTACTTCACTTTTGGTTCAATTGATGCTTCAGGTGACAGTATATTTAATCGCCAGTTTGACGAGATTGAGGTATGGGATGGAATGCCGGGAACATTAATCTGCACCGAATCCTGGACTTGCAGCGCTTGGACTAATTGGAATACTTGTACAAATAATTTACAATCTCACTCTCAAACTTGCATCGACGCCAATAGTTGTGGAACTACAACTTCCAAACCAATTACCACAGAATCGCAAGCTTGTACTTCAGTTACCACCTACAATCTCACTAATTTCACTCAACTGGTCACGGATTGGTTAAAAGCCATCGCTTCTTCTCCAGCGGATGTAAACAAAGATGGCAAGGTTAACTCGCAAGACTTGGGGATTATGATGAGCAATTGGCAAAACTAGTTTTTTTTGAAATAGATATAATAAAAGGCATCCGAGTCGCGACACGGACGCCTTAATTGATTGTAAGAGGATAATCATCCCACTACGATGGATATGATGGCAGTAAAGTTACCAAAACTATCCTCCCTAAACAGTATGTCCACGCTTTTGTGCTTTTCGTAGACAGACATTGCTTTAGAAGAAGCGATAATATATCGTTTCCCTCCTTTTTTTGCTGGAATTTTAATTTTTTTGATAACCTTTAATTTTTTTACTTTTACTTCCCCCTCTTTGGACAATGTGCTTCCCCCCAATTTTACTTTGCTATTTTTTAGCAAATTTCCCCCTTCCCCAAGTGTAGATTATAT
>Ga0100390_10006140_pt1 | contig 10216 bp, 10 predicted proteins | sample CryGeymeta201514_FD_81540 | JGI IMG/M metagenome (GOLD analysis project Ga0100390, IMG submission 81540) | Groundwater microbial communities from Crystal Geyser aquifers in Utah, USA - Crystal Geyser metaG 2015-14 | ecosystem: Environmental > Aquatic > Deep subsurface > Groundwater | place... | reverse complement strand
ATAACTTTTTCATAATCACAAAGTTCTGGTTTTATTTTGTAAGTAATATTACCAGCAAAAGAAATATAAAAACCAAAATCAACAAAATTTTTCATATCTTCCACGCTTCCGGCAAAACAATGAGAAACTCCCTTAACTTTCGCATATTTTTTAAGAATTTCTAAAACATCAGCATAGGCATTTAAATTCCCCTCGTTGAGGGGTGCCCCGACCTTGGCCGGGGCGGGGTGGATTTTTAAATTATTCCGGATATGAAGCATCAGAGGTTTATTAACTTCATTCGCCATTTCTATTTGTTCAATAAAAACTTTTTTCTGTTTCTCTATTGAATCTTTATTCAAGTGATAATAATCCAAACCGCATTCGCCAATTCCAACAACTTTTGGATCTTTTAATAATTCTAAATATTTTTCTTTATCAAAAACTTCAGCATGAGTTGCAAAACCTTCACCGCCAATTTCTTCATCATCATGAAACAAATTCTCCAAATGAATCGGGTGCAAGCCAACAATTGCAAAAACTCCTTCTTTATATTTATTTGCAATTTCCACCGCTCTTTTTGAAGTGCTATATTGACTTCCAACATTTATAACCCAAGTATCATTATCAAACGCGCGCTGAATAACAGCATCTCCGTCTTCTTTAAACGCTTTAAAATTCACATGAGAATGTATATCGATGTATTTTGGCATATTATTCTTTTCTCAAAAATAATGGCTGTTCGGGTTTCTTATTTTCTTTTATTAATTTTTGAATTTTTTTTGAAGTTTCTGGAAGAAATGGCTCAAGCATTAAAGCAATAGTGTAAAGTTGAGATACACAATTTTTTATCAATTCTCTCCCTTTTGCTTCATCTGTTTTTATAATAGAAAACGGTTGCTCTTTCTGAATATATTTATCTAATGTTCCTATGTTTTCCCAAATAATGTCCATAGATTTTTTTAAATCAAAATTTTCTAAACTTTCTTTATAACTAGGACGCACATATGTTATTAAATCTAGATACTTCTCAGACAAAGTTAAAATCCTTGAAGTTAAATTCCCCAAACCGTTTGCCAAACCGGAATTATAAGCTTCTTTAAATCTTTCTATAGTAAAAGGGCTGTCTTCAAAACTACTTACTTCTCGTAGTAGAAAATATCTTAATGCGTCTGTGCCATATTCTGCAACAATATCACTTGGATTAATTACATTTCCTATTGATTTAGACATTTTTACTCCGCCCTCGCCGGTAATAAAGCCGTCTATTATTATATTTTTAGTATTGGGTAATTTTACTGCCATCAACATGGCTTGCCACATAGCTGACTGCTGGCGCAAATTATCTTTTCCGCAATATTGAACTGGATTTCCATTTGCCCAATATTTTTCAAAATTTTCTTTGTCTTCCGGCCAACCGAGGGTCGAAATATAATTCACTAAAGCATCAAACCAAACGTACATTACATGTTCGTCATCATCAGGCACCGGAACACCCCAAGACATTTTTGATTTTAAACGAGAAATAGAAAAGTCTTCAATGCCATTTTTTACAAAAGTTTTGATTTCATTAAATCTAAAATCAGGAATAACAAAATCCGGATTCTTTTCATAAAAATTGATAAGGGGTTTTTGAAAATCAGAAAATTTAAAAAAGTAATTCTCCTCGTTTCTTAATTCTATTTTATTGTTTGGGTGAATAATGCACTGTCCAGTTTCGTCTAATTCAGAATCAGTCTTTTCAAGTTCACAGCCAACACAATATTTAGTTTGATATTCTTTTTTATAAATAAAACCATTGTTTTTACAAATTCTCCAAAATTCCTGTGCCGCCTTAATATGATGTTTATCAGTAGTTCTTATAAAATGAACATCTTGTGAAATATTCAATAAATTTATAAGATCTTTAAATTTTTTAGCATTTCTGTCTATATACTCTTCAACGCTAATTCCCTCTTCTTCCGCGGAATCAAAAAGTTTTTGCCCGTGCTCATCTGTCCCAGTATTAAAAAATACATCAAAACCTAAAAGTTTTTTGTAACGCGCAATCACATCTGCACGAATAATTTCCATAGCGAACCCGATATGCGGATCTGAATTTACATAAGGAAGAGTTGTTGTAATGTAAAAACTATTTTTCTTCATTTTTAGTTTTTACAAAAATTTTATGCTTTTCAACATCATTTAATAATTCCATCAAAAGCACGGCGCCGGGAATTGCTAATATAAAACCCCAAAATCCAGCCAATTCATAACCGATCAAAACTGCCAAAATTATTACCAATGGAGAAAGGCCCGTAACTCTCTTAATAATAAGAGGAGAGAAAAGATAAATTTCAAATTGGTGAATAATTAAATAAGCTCCAGCCACCATTAAAGCGCTTGAAAATCCCCCCGAAAGATAGGAAAAAGAAACCGCTGGAATAAGCGCAATCAAAATTCCGTATGGAATTAATTCTATAATGCCGGTAATAAGAGAAAGCAAGAGAGCATAATCAATGCCTAAAATAGATAAAACTAAATAAGTCAAAACTGTAACTAAAACTCCCAAAAGCATCTGCCCTTTCATCCAAAACGCGATTTTTTTGCTAACTCGTCCCCAAAGATCAATTACATAATCTTCCTGCTTAGCAGGTAAAATTATACGCAAAAAGTTTTCTATTCCTTTTTCCTGGATTGAAAGATAAAAAGAAATAATAACAATCAAAACTACATTGAAAATACTGCCAAAAGCTACAGATAGTGTTGTAAAAAAACCTCCGGCAAGATTCGTAATAAATGCTTTCGAAACTCCCATTAAAGAAGCAACTGAAACTTGATCCGAAAGACTGCCGATTAAATCTTTTGCCCCTGAAAATGCTTCATTTTGGAAATAGTTCAAAAAGTCCATACCTGGCGCATAAGAAGAAATAAATGTGGCAAAATTATAAATTTCTGTTATCAATAAAGGAGCAAAAAGATAAAACAGCCCAGCTAAAAATGAGATAGAGAGGACATATAATATAACCACGCCAAGAACTCTGCCAATCCTTATTTTTTTAAAACGAGGAACAGCAGCTTCAACAAAAGAAGCGACAACAATAGCAGTTAAAACAACAAGAACCAAATCCCGCAAAAACCATACCAAAAATAAAGTTAAAGCAATTAAAAATAGCCGGATTATCGTGCCGGTAGATATGGAAATAGAAGTGAAGTTATTCTTTTCAAGCATAGAAATATAATACCACAAAAGAACAAAATTTAGAACTTTTTAAAATTTCAGTATTTTTGAGAACTTTCCTTTATCTTTGAATGGCCCGATAAGCGCTAGATTTAACTTCTTATTCTTAAATATCTCTTTTGCTAAATTTTGGACTTGCCAAGCTGTGATTTTCCTGATTTCTTCCGCTTTTTTTTCAGCTGAATCGATTTTTTTTCTCAAAAGCTCCTGTCCGCCGTAAAAATTCGCGATATCGTCGCTGGATTCAAGCGAAAGCTTCATATTGCCTATCAAGCATTCTTTCACTTTTTCCAATTCTTCTTTTGAAACTTTTTCTTTTATCAATTTTCTGCACTCTTCTAAAACGGCTTCAATTACTTCTTCCACTCTTTTATTATCTACTCCGGCAGAAATCTGGAAAAATCCATGGTCAGTAAAAGGATCGCTGTAAGCGCGAACATAATATCCAACTCCCATTTCCTCGCGAAGTTTTTGGAAAAGTCTTGAACTCATCCCCCCGCCAAGCACTCCGCCAAGCAAAGCAAGCACGGCATTTTTTTTATTAAATAAATCAAAAGTGCGAACTGCCAAGACAAAATGCGTCTGATCTGTCTCTTTAAATTTCAATAAAACTTTCGGGCTTTTCTGTTCTTCTTTAACTTTAACTTTCTGCGTCTTTCGTCGTTTAGAAACTTTCCCAAAAACTTTTTTTACTTCAGTCAAAACCTGCTTCTCCGTAATTTTTCCTGCAACAACTAATGTGGTCGCATTCGGAACATAATGTTCATTATGATATTGCACAAAATTTTCGCGCTTCATCTCTAAAATATTTTTTTTCTCCCCTGCAATATTCCAGCCGGCTGGCTGATTGCCATATAAAAGTTCCATCAACATATCTTGCACGTGCCTTGGGGGCAAGTCTTCGTACATATTTATTTCTTCAATAATCACGCCTTTTTCTTTCTGCATTTCAGCTTCGGGAAAAGTTGAATTCAAATAAATGTCTGAAACAACGTCAAAAATCTGCTTAAAATGCTTGGCATCGGATTTTGCATAATAACCCGTATATTCTTGAGCCGTAAAAGCATTATATTGCGAACCGATCGCGTATAATTCTTTTGAAATATCAATTGCTTTCGGCCTTTTTGTGGTTCCTTTAAAACACATATGTTCCAAAAAATGCGAAATGCCATTTATCTTTTTGTTTTCATACTTTGATCCGGCTTCCACTAACACCAAAACAGTCACCGTAGGATTGTCCTTCATCGGCACGGTTATTACCCTCAAGCCGTTCTTTAAAACTTTTTTTGTATATTTCATTTTTAAATAAATTATTTATAAATATCATGACTGCCAATTGCGTGAAAACGTACCAAATCTCCCTCAATAAAAGTAAAGCCGACACGGTAATTATATGAAATAGAGAAAGCCCAATATTCTTTCATTGTCCCATGTAATTTATGAATTTTCAATTTTGGATCAAATGGATTATTTCGAAATAATTTCTCACACTTCAAAGCAGATTCCTTCGCCTCTTTAGGCAATTTTTTGAATTGCTTCATAAATTTTGGAGAATATTCTATCTTCATGATTTACATCAAATCCTTAAGAGATCGAAGTCTTTTGCCTTTTCCAGCTGAAAATTCTTTTTCGCTTGCCATAATATCTCTAATAAGCTTATCTTCTTCAAGAGCTCGAACAGCATCACGAAAAAACTCACTCACAGAAGTGTATTTATAATCTTTTATCATGCGATCCACATTCTTTTTTTGAAGCGGTGGCATTGAAATGTTTAATGTTGTTCTCATGCCCTAAGTGTAGCAAATTGTGCTACAGGATGTCAAGTTAACTTATCCCTCTTTCGTACTTTCGCAAGACTTTCGCAAGGACCATCCTTGCGAATTAAGATTCTATATGATTCATTAAGTAGCCTTTCTCTTTAAAAATATTCTGTTCATTTTTTGAAAAATTTTCTTGCATATTTTTTAATTTAATTTATTTTCTCTTTTAGATAATTTTTTAGTTCTTCAACTTTCACTCTCTCTTGATTTCCTGTATCCCTATCACGAACTGTGACAGTATCATCAGTCAAAGTATCAAAATCCACCACAATACAATAAGGTGTGCCGATTTCATCTTGCCTTCTATACCTTTTACCAATATTCCCATTGTCATCCCAAATTACTCTTCCAAACTCTGCTTTCAACGGCGCAAAAACTTTTTCATTAGCATATTCAACCAAATCTGACTTGTTTTTAAGTAAAGGTGAAACTGCACAAATAACTGGCGCGATGGAAGGTTTAAATTTTAAATATGAACGCACCTCCCCGTCTTTCTCATCTTCAGAATAAGAAGAAAGTAAAAGAGCAAGAACAGCACGATCAACTCCAAAAGTCGGCTCTATAACATGCGGAATTATTTTTTCATTATTCTCTTCATCAATATAATCAAGTTTATGATTTTTTAAATCAAAATCCGTTCTATATGCTAAACCAAAAAGTTCTTTTTGCCCGAAAGGATATTCAAATTCAAAATCAACAGTCCGGCTTGAATAATGCGCTCTGTCGCCTTCGGGAATTTCAATATCATGCACCTTTTTCATATCCAGTCCGATTTCTTCCATCCATTCAAGCATTTCGTCTTTCCAATATATAAAATATTTTTCCCAATCTTCTTTTCTGACAAAATATTCTATTTCCATCTGCTCGAATTCCCGAACACGAAAAAGAAAGTCTCGCGGAGCTATTTCATTCCTAAAAGCTTTGCCAATCTGCGCCATGCCGAAAGGAAGTTTCGGATGAAAAGCGTCAACGGTATTTTTAAAATTCACAAACATTCCCTGGGCTGTTTCTGGACGCAAATAAGAAACTGCAACATCTTCTTTTTTTGCCCCAACTTCTGTTTTCAGCATTGTGTTAAATTTTTTGCCATCAAGGGAATCGGCAAAATTCGCAACATGCCCTGCCACTTCCCAAACCTTGCTGTTCATTAAAATAGCCGCATCAATGCCGTACATATCTCGGCGAGAATCCACAAATTTTTTCCACCAACTTTGCTTGATATTGTTTTTCAAAGCCAAGCCGAAATGTCCCCAATCATAAGTCCCCGCCAATCCGCCATAAATTTCAGAACCGGGAAAAATAAAACCTCGCCTTTTACAAAGTGAAACAATTTTTTCCATTAAATCATCTTCTTTTTTGTCTTTTATATTTTTCATATTATTCAACTACCCTATCTCCGCCCGCCGGAAAAACAGAATCATTGGAAAGCCTTATGTTAAGGGAAGCTTTGTTAACCTGCACATCAACATTAGCAAAATCATCGTGCCCGGTCAAAACTGCGTCATTTATAATAACTGGAGAAGTTCCCACTTGCGAAAGCGAAGGAATAAATGCGATCTGGAAAGACACTTCCCTCCCTGCGTCGGTAATACCAGCACCCTTGGAAATTCCGCCAATATTCCAAATTATTTCCTTAGTGGAAGCATTATAAGCCAGATCTTCGCTCGAAGGCGAGATTGAACCCATGAACCTAGTCCATGATGGAAGCGTTGAGGTAATTTTCGCTTTTGAAATATTGTTTGCAGTATTTGAAAGAGTCCACATAATTGTATAAGTCGTTTCCTGTTCCACCTTCGGCGGAATCGGACCGGTATTGGCGAAGGGACCGGAATAATACAATGCCTTGGCAGAAAGACCAGCATCGGAAATAATTCTCACTACTTTAGATTCTGAATTATCCAACTCTTTAAATGCATTACCCTCAAGCGGTTGCTTGCCGGCTATGGAAATTTTTACGTCAATTAAAGGCTCGGACAATATTCCGCTTGCGGCGGAGAAAAGAGAAAGTGGAGACACGGAAAAAACTACAGATCCGGAGTCGCCGGGATCCACTTCCGCAAAACCATACTGAGAATTCTTGTCCCAAATTATCGTATCCTCGGAAGAATTGTAAAATCCTTGCTCTGCAGTTATTGTTTTGCGATTTACCGCATTTCCTGAAATTTTCGCCCGGATTTCCAAATCATTTATTTTTGTTTCTAAATTGTTCGCCCAGCGGATTTCCCCATGGATTGCGGTTTTTGAATCCGCCGCATATTCTCTCTGATATACGCCGTTCACAAAAAGCTTCGCTTCAATAAAAGGCTTTTCTATCATAATAGTATGTCCTAATGAGTTAAAAACAACTCCGATGTTTGATTTATCGGAATTGCTCTGCGATCCGCTGAAAATATGAAAACTTTTTTCTTCTCCGTCAAAAACATCAACCATTTTCCCGGCAATTGAAATATTCCGCTCGGCGCCGGAAGAAAGATCTCCCAAGTTCCAGACATTGTCGCCGAGAGAAGGCGCTGGTTTGGCGGATATAAATTGAAATCCAGCCGGATAGTCAAGCTTGAGAAGTATTTTTGACGCTGATTTCGTGGCATTCAACGTTGCTTTTACATTAAGAGTAATATCTTGGTTTGGACTTGCCTGGTCGGGAGCATCAATTGAAAGATTTATCGGCGCAGAACTTATGGAAACCTCGTATGGTTTTTCCTTTACGAAAATGGCGTTGGAGCCTTCTATCCTGTATTCAAGAGAAATTTTCACCGGCCTGATGCTTCCTTGTTCGCCAAAAAGCACAATTTTTACATTTTCATTTCGCACTCCGCCAGCCGGTATAGTTCCCAAAGAACTGCGGAAACGTTCGGTGTCTTGAGATAAATCACCGGAGGAACCTTTGGGATATTCCACCAGCAAATCCGCCAGCTCAAGCGGGGAATTATTTTTATTAATAATTTCAATCTGAAGCGGTAGCTCTTCCCCGCCGGCCGTAAAAGCGTTTCCAAGCACGGAAATATCAATATTTTCATTAGAAACCGTATTGCCTCCGATGAAAAACATATAAAAGGCGAAACCAAGCGCCAAAACAAAAAAAATCATTGAAAAAATAAAAAATTTCTTAAATATAGATGTTTTCATAAAAAATTTTTCTTCTGCGCCGATTTCGGCTTCCTTTTTCTCCCAGGAATCCGGCACATCGCTTTTTGGCTGGCGGGAAAATCCACCGTAGGATATGTCCTGCATCTTAAAGTTCTTGCTGAAAAGTTTGCTCTTTAATTTTTCCAGCCTGTTTAGTTTCTCCTTATCATTTAGCATATTCCAATTATATCACAACTTACAAGTGCGTTTCGCGAAGAGCTTTATTTATTTCAGAAAGAATTTTTGCGCGGCTTTTCCCAACTTCAAAAATCAAATTTTTCTCAAACGGAGATTTAACAAGATTTTTTAGAAGTTCATCGCCGCCAATATATCCTAAATTACTTAATATTCTAAGCACAATAATAGCTTCAATATTCCGCAAATCTTCTTTTATCCTAGATTTTTCCAAAACAGACAGACCCATTACCAAATCGGAAAAAAGATCTCTGTTCGTTTCCTCCCCAGCAAGCAGGCGTTTCAGCAAGCTTGAAATATTTGCGAAAACTTCAAAAGTTTCCGGCCTCTTGGAAATATTTTCCAGCATATTCGTTTTGGACGCATTTGTTATTCGCCAAAAATCTTTTCCGCGGACTAGATCAATTTTCACATAAGAAAAATCCTGGATGACAAAACGCAACTTGGAAGACATCTTCCGCACGCCCTGCGCCGAAGCATAAATCATTCCCAAATCGCGCGTAAAAATGGAATAATATTTTCCGGTTTCTCCAAAATTTTTATTTTCTAAAATTATTCCCTCTGTGTGATAAATGTGATGCATTTATATTTTCAACATTTTTTCTAAAACTTCTAAAAGCTGTGGTAATTCATAAAAACCATCATGCCCAGCCAAATGACCTCCATTTGGAACAGAAATCAAATCGCAAGAAAGATTTTTAGATAAATATTCAGCATCAGAAAATGGTACATTTGGATCATTATCTCCATGAATAATCACAAAATTATTACAAGTTGTTTTAATTTTTTCAAAATCGAAAGATGTATCTAAAAATTTATTTACTTTCTCATACCCACCTCTTTCTATTGGGAAAGCTGATCCAGAAACCAGAACAACCCCACTAATCTTTACACCATTAAGAGTTTCTAAATATCTCAAAATAATCGGTGACCCTAGAGAATGTCCAACCAAAAAAAATTCATTATTTGGTTCACCAACAGCATCAACTATAGTTTTAACCCATTCGTCTTTCTCTGGTTTCTCAGGGGTAGGCATAGGTAATGCACATGCATAAATATCTTTTTTAGCTAATTCACCCATTAACCAAGGTCTCCAATCACCATTCGGCTGACCATCAAAACCATGTATAATAAATACTTTTTTCATAATTTTATTTTAACACGCTTTTAATACATTCACCAATTCAATAACCCCACTATCTACATTTTTATGCGATCGCTGAATTATGTAGATGGTTTATTGTTTCTTCTGTAAATTATAAATTTTGACTCCATCATTAACACCTAAAATTTTTAATCTTTCTTCAAATTCTTTAGGTAATGGGCCAAAACCAATCCAAACACTTTTTTGAATCATTTCGAAACCCCAGTTTTTAATCTGAGCCCTAATCCATTCCCTAACTTTTTTCTTTTTTTCCGGTATATCAAAAATTATAAAAATTTTTTGGGTCTTAAGTGGCTTTATTTTTATTTTTTTATATGGATTGTTATAAAGTGCTATACCTTTCTTAGAAAGTAAAAAGATATCATTTTTATCTTCCAATATCCCACGTTTTTTTAATCTATAAATATTTTGGTGATAAGTTTTATTTGAAATTTTATTTCTTCTTTTGACCCGCTCCCATAAAATTCTTTTTCTAATAGAATTAGAACGACAAGAAAACAAAAAAGCAACAAGTTCATCAGTAAAAGTTGTTTCGTCTAAATAATACCCCATAGTCCAAATATAGCATACTACATTTTTAAGCGATAGCAGAAAAATGTAGATGGTTATTTTAATGTGTTGTTTACTAAATTAAACAATTTCGCCGGATCATTAATAATAGCAACAGGATTTCCTTTTTCTAATGTTTCCTTGCTGTGAAGTCCCCAAGTT
>Ga0100390_10006136_pt1 | contig 10221 bp, 7 predicted proteins | sample CryGeymeta201514_FD_81540 | JGI IMG/M metagenome (GOLD analysis project Ga0100390, IMG submission 81540) | Groundwater microbial communities from Crystal Geyser aquifers in Utah, USA - Crystal Geyser metaG 2015-14 | ecosystem: Environmental > Aquatic > Deep subsurface > Groundwater | place: USA... | reverse complement strand
GAAAAGCCAGAGGATACCGCTCCAATAAAAACCTAATCATCATGCTCTACTTCGTCGCTGGTAAACTCAACATCCAAGCTCTCAGATAATCACGCTTGAACCACTAAAAATCGCGAAGAACCGTGATTAACAAACGCGCCGCCTCGTATTATAATAAGGAATGGTGCGAAGCTATGACACAAAGCCAGGTGGGACACCAAACAATTGTAAAAAGCTGTAAAATACAATGGAAAACAATAGCAACAACGAGGAACTCCTCAAGGATCTTGAGGAAGAATCCATCTCCTCGACCGACAACTCTTCTTCCACGAAGAATAATAATTCGGGAGAATCCAAAAAATCCCGGAAGCAGGGCAAGAAGGGAGGTAAAAGTAAAAAGAGCTTCCTCGAAATCGACAATCTTCCCCCGTTGGGCGAGAACGCTCTGAATCGGTATTCTCAGTGCTTGCGGAAGCTGCGCGATACCTCTCGTCATCAGGTTGAGCTCGGCAAGGCAATGGCCGAAATTCGCGACAACGGCCTCTGGCGTGTGAAAAAGTTTGGTTCGTTTCAGGAATGGTACCTCGAACATGGCTACAGCGCAGATGAAGTTTGCAATCTGATCGCCGGTAGTCGCCTTCTCGAAGCTTTGATCGAAGATCATGGCCCATGGGTTAAGGTCGGCCATGCGATGGTTCTCCTTCGCGCTCGTGAACCTGGTGTTTCGCGCCTCGAAGCAGATATTGATCCGCTGCGCGACATCTACCGATCCGTGGTCGAGGCCGCGGAAGGCCGGGTCACCATCAAGGCGATCAAGGAGGCGCTTTATGAAGCTGAATTGATTAAAAGGCCTCCTGCGAAGGAGGACGGAGGCGGAAACAGTTCTGAGGACAAGCCCGGTGGAGCTGACGAAACCGCCGACCTCGGTCCCGATTCTGAAGAGGAAAAGGCCTCGGTTCCCGCTCAATTGTATCAGCCGCCTGATGAATTGCATCAAGCCCGGCTCCTCGCGATGGAACTGAGCGCCCAGAGCGTGGATCAGCCCATCCACGAGGGCCTGGAACGACTGTTAGAACTGATCACGGCTGCTCTCGGTTACGAGTAATCGAAAAATTTCAGAGTATCAAGCGACACAAGGCCCTTGGGAGACTGTTCTCTCAGGGGCCTTTTGTGCCCGAAAATCACCAGCTTAGGTATTGAGAATGCTATGCCTAGATTGAAAATTTTCAATCGCTGAGAGCTATAAGCCGATGTCTTTCAGGATATCGGAAGGTTTGAGTCCAAGTGCCCGTGAAATCTGAAACAGCTTCCAGACAGTGATGTTCTGCGCCCCCCGTTCAATTACCCCCATGTAGGCGCGGTGGATTTCAGCGCGCCAGGCCAACTCGTCCTGACTCAATTCCGCCTCTTCCCGGCGCTTGCGCACAGCCTGGCCCAACCGAATGGCCATCTTTTTTGCTGTCTTGTCGTTTGCCGCGCCCATCTGTGGGAACACATAATATCAAGAAGCGATCCTTATGGCGACTAGGTATATATAGCGTAGTTACTTGATTATCACATACGGATGAGTTGACATCGGCTTTCGTGCCGCCCACGATCCGTTGTCAAGTATGAGAGCCATTTTTCTCCCAGCGCTTGGAGCGAGCCTACTATTGGCGGTTCCGGCAACCGCACAATATGACAGCAGCCAGTCCACGCGCTCCGTGGAGCCAGCTCTTGAATCTACTACAGTAGAACTGACGCCAACGGAGGCGGATGCAATCATTCGCAGCGAAATGGAAGCGCGTGAAGAGGCCGAAATCGCTCGGATCGCCGAATTGGAGTCGGCTCCGATCCTCGAAAGGGCTGAAGCGGACATGGGAAGCCGGAAGTTTGTTTTCAATCGCGTTCCCACCCTGCGCCCGGCCAAACCACGCCGTCAGGTCGCCGAAGCGGCGACGAGGAACTTTTCCGAGGAAGAACTTGCGGTGCTACGCAGGGAATATGAAGCCAAACCACACGTTTCACTCTTTCTCTCAGGAACAGTTTATGACCACGAAGTGACCAAGCTGAGTTGGTCTCACAACGGTAAAGCCTACAAAGCGTTCGCAAACGTTGATTTGATATTCCTCAGTGGAATCGGAGACTTCGACTATAACGGCGTCAATTATTCGCTGATTTTGGCCATTGGGGACAGTAGCCGGAAGTCAGTTGCCGCCCAAAACGAAAGGGCGAGAGTCGAGAATTGGCCGAACTACCAGCCCGTCTGGGTGCCGGAGATGGCTCAATTTACCAGCGGAGGTTTGGAATATCTCGTGGTCGGTGATTCCGAGAAGATTCTGGCAGACGACGAAGCCTTCGCCCCGATTGACGGACTTCTGATGTACTTTCAGGAGAACGAGTCAGAATTGAGAGTAGCCTATCAACGACATGTCGCCATGAAGGAAGCCAGGGAGCGCTACCTGGAGGCCAATCCACCCCAGCCGAAGGACACGATCATCAATTTTGCTCCGTCTTCCGACAGTAAGTCATTACGCAATCGTTAAAACTTTTCACCATGAAGCTCCGCTATTTCCATATTCCATTGGCAATCTTTTTGGCCGGTTCGCTCTCGGCTCAAACCGCTGACGATCTCAACGAAGGGACGGTCATATCGCATGACGAAGCGAATGCGCCAACGCCATACTCGTTCAAATGGTGGGGGCGAAACGGCTTCTACTATTTCATCGAGCAGTCCGAAACGCTCACCGAATGGACATACTTCCCTTATGCCGTGATCGGAAGCGACGGTGTCGAAGGCATTGATTTTGATACCAATTCGGACAAGCTGTTCCTCCGGCTTCGGTTCACTGACGATACAAATTCGCCGCCATTTATTTTGGACTTCGACCAAGACGGCATCAGCAATGGAGATGAGTTGGTTGAAGGCTCACCGTTTGATATTTTCGGTGCGGAAGCTATTGTAGACAGCGACGGCGATGGCCTTCCAGACTATTGGGAGGATTTTCATTTTGGCGACTTGGGCCGCGACGGCACCGGTGATTTCGACAACGACGGGATACTGGATGCTTTCGAATGGCAAGCACGGACTAATCCCACAGAAGATCAGGCGGTCGACCATCACGCCGATACCATTGGATTGGCCCGCTTTACTTACGATTCACTCGGTCGCCTGACCGAGATCGAAGGAGCCGTCAAACTAAGCTATGACTTCGACGATGAAGGCAACCTCAAGTCCGCCAACTAACCTTTTACGACTCCGATTCATGAAGCTTCTAAAAATTTCTTTCATTACCCTGACCGCCCTGCTGTCAGCAACAAGTGTTTGGGCGCAGACAAGCCCACTTTGGGAAAACACTGAATTGAATGCCTTCGTTCCCGTTGCAGTTGGCCCTACGGACGAACCACCGCCAGAACCCGAACCATTACAACTACTCGCTCTCAGCGTCCCAGCGACCGTCGATGCTGAGATCGAATCCTTAGCGGAGGCATTGAACAACGACCCGGTCAAAATATTTAATTACGTCCGAAACACCATCGATTACCAACACTACTACGGACTTAGGAAAGGGTCCAAATTAACTTTACTTGAAGGGGCCGGAAACGATAGCGATCAATGTGCCCTCCTAGCAGAGCTACTTATCGCAGCAGGCTTTTCCGATATACAATATAGACATCGAGGCCATCGGGTTGACTATGCTGATTTGATCGATTGGATGGGGTTGGCTGACGAACCATATCCCGGTCTTAGTTATTACGAAGCTTTTGGAACTCAAATCACTGACGATTTTACAGGTGGCAATGATAATGGCGTAGGTGACTATGTTGCGAAGCGAATGACTTTCGCAGGACGATTTTTAGCCTCACGCGGCTCTAAAACAAGCTTGCCGAATGGTGCGATTGGTCTTTGGTACCCAAGCTTCCCAAGTAAAGCGACTGTAGTTTTTGACCGGGTATGGCTGCAAGTAACAATTGGCGGGACAACATATGACCTAGACCCATCATACAAACAGTATGAAAAAATCGACGGCATAGAAGAAATTCTTACCGCTTCAGGGTATGATCGCGGTCAACTTTTGAGCAATGCTGGGGGGACACCAGGCAATGGTTATATTCAATCACTTAATCAAACGAACATTGAATCCTATCTGGCTGTTTTAAGTGAAAACCTCATTGATGAGTTAAAAGCCAATTATCCAAATATTTCATTTCGGGAAATAATTAGCGGTCGACGTATTGTCAGACATGAGATCACCGACTTATCTCAGGCTTTTCCTTTAGCCCAAAACTATTTTGGAACCAATAATACGTGGGCAGAGATTCCCAATTCGCATAAAACTAAGGTTCGATTTAAAGCCGGAGGTATTGATCAAACACTTTACACCTCTGATTTAGGTGGAAGGAAGATTTCACTTACATTCAATGGAAATACAGCGGAACTCCGATTAGACGATGCTTCCCCAATAGATACCGCTAGTATTAGTTCCACATCTTTCAATATGACCATTACGGTAACTCATCCCGGTCCTATTGGCAGCAAAGAAGAGACCAAAGTCTATAAGAAGAATAATGCGTTCGCCTACGCCATCATATACGGCTTTTCGCCTTCGGGAAGATTACTTCAAAAACGATACGAACAGTTGAACTCTTACCTTAATCAAGGGAAAGCGGATGACTCAAAGGAAGTTCGCACCGAATTACTGAATATCATGGGACTGACATGGCTGTATCAGACACAATTGTCAGATCAACTATTAGCCGCTCAGAATGATGTCCTACACTTGGCTCATCATCGTTTTGGACGGATGGCACAGGAAGAGGGATTTTATGTTGATGTCGGATTACAACTTTCTGGTAGCCGCACCGTCGATGGAGTTGATGATGATGGACGCAAAGACAATGTTTTCCATCTCGGTTCTCTCTATGCCAGTGCTATGGAGCATGGCATCATTGAACAAATGCAACCCGGAACGTCTGCCGTTTCGACGGTGAACATCATCCGTCAGGTAGTTAGTCGAACACAGGACAATGGAGACGGCAAACGAGTGTATCTCGCCGATGCTTCAAATTGGTCAACAATCCAGGGGCAACTGACAAACTACAACGGGAAAAATGGTATTCACGATCAATATGAGCCTTACACTGACTCAAATGGAAATGGCAAATACGACCTGGGAGAACCGTTCACGGATAAAACTCAGAAAGAAAATTTCGGGTTAATGATTTCTCAAGGAGGGGCGAAATTGTTCCTCCCAGCCAATAACTCGGTGACACCCAAGCTTCCCGACGGGACTTCGGGTAATTGGACTGGTTCCGGTTGGGTCATTCGCAGTCCTAGCGAGGCGGGTATGATAATCAGTGGTGGCTACAGTGGTGGGTATTCATATTGGTCCGGGGGAGGCAACAATTACGTCAGCTCTCCTTCAATTTCCACCAGCAGCTACTATAATCCGACCTACACTTACAACCCGCCTTCAATACCGGCTATCAAGCCTTATGTCCCACCGAGCTACACGACCCCGAGCTTTTACGGTAGCGATCCGGTTGATATGGCAACAGGTGCTTTTGTATTTTCTCACACCGATCTGGAAACGGGTGTTGATCCTTCACCGCGGGGCTTGAGTTTCACCCGGCACTATTCCAGTTCCGGCAATACACGCGACCGCCAGAACCTCGGTTACGGTTGGACTCATATGCTCCACATGCGTGCCGCCAAGCGAACGGCAACGGAGGAAGCTCTTGGACTGGGCACACCACAGCAAGCTGCTGCGCTGTTAACCTCCACACTGGTCGCCTCCGACCTCTACCGCGATGACGCCAGCCCAAAAGAATGGGGTGTGACCGCGCTAACCGTCGGCTGGGCTCTGGATGAGCTACTCGACAACGCCGTCTCAATCACCATTGGCAACAATAGCTTCCAGTTCATTGAGCAACCCGACGGAAGCTTTGAGCCACCGGCAGGGTCGACTATGGAACTCTCCAAAGACGGCAGCGGGAATTACATTCTCTCCCGCCAGCATGGAAACACCATTTACTTCGAGCCCACTCAGGATGCGGACGACGAGTCGCAGCGCGTGGATCGGATCGTTGATCCCGATGGCAAGGAGATGACCTTCGTCTACCACAACGACGATCGTATTAATTACGTGCAAGACGCTTACGGGCGGCGCTATACGTTCACCTATTACACCTCCGGCGCAAACCTGAATCGCATTCAGCGGGTCACTGAAACCGCAGGAGGCCTTACCCGATTCGTCGAGTTTCGCTATGATTCAGAGGGGAATTTGGACCGCATAACGGATCCCGAAGGGAAGTATTTCTACTTCGACTATGTGGTTGCAGGCGATCCGGGCGGGACCGTTGCCACGGATCATCGAATCGTACGCATGCGCAACCACGACGACGAGACCATCACGCAAAATGTTTACGATGCGCTCGGACGTGTGAAGGAGCAATACCTGCACGATGACACCAACAAGACTTGGAAGCTCAGCTATACCGGCGTCGAGAATTATGAAGAAGACCCTGAAGGTGGAATCACCACTTATTTTTATGACGAGCGTGGACGATCCACCGGGAAACGCGATGCCGAGGGAAACCAAACCAGCTGGAGATACGACGGTCAGGACCGCATCGTCGAAAAGACTACCGACGAAGGCGAAACCACCATCTACCATTACGATGGCAGCCACAACATCACTCAAATCGACCATCCACGGGGTGGTGGCAGCACCGTAAACGTCTATGACAGCCTGAATCGACTAGACCTTGCCACCGATCCAGACGGGAACCAAATCGACTATGTTTACTTCACGAGTGGCACCCACTCTGACAAAAATCGCCCCCAATATGTCATCGACGAGGAAGGCACCACAACCTTCGCCTATATGGATAGCGGACCAGCGCAAGGCCATGTCTGGAAGATCACTGACGATGACAATTTGGTAACCGAGAATGCTTACGATTCTTACGGACAGCCTGACTGGACGAAAGCTCCCGGCGGCTTCCTGACCGACTTCCAATACACCGCACGCGGCGACCTCGACTACGTGATCGATCCGAACACCATTAGAACGGACTTCACCTACAACAATCGCCGACAGGTAACTCAGGTCATTTATGACCAGGGCGGAGCCGACCAGGCCACCGAAGACCGCGCCTATGACAACATGGGGAACCTCCAGAGCGTCACTTCGCCGGAGGACAACAATGCCCAGCGGGTGCAGATTCGTTTCGACTACTCTCCTACCGAGAAACTTCGCTTCGAATATCTCCGCAACGAAACGGCCACTGAGACCGATGACCAGGTGGCCAAGCATGTTTTCGATGGCCGTGACTGGTTGGACTATTCGGCGGACGCCGCCAACCGCCAGACAGATATGGTCTATTTCGGTAACGGCGACTTGGAACAATCAATCCGCCCCGGTGCGCGCACCAGTTCATTCATCTTTGACGGCGATGGTCGCCTGACTTCGGAAACAAACCCTGGCAGTCCAACTAATCGTGTATTCGGCTACCAGTATCTTGTCTCAGACACTGCGGAAGGCGATGTCACAACGGGCTACCCAAAAACAGTTTTCACTGATGCGGATGCCAAGACCGTCACCAGTGAATATGACCGTCGCGGCAACCTGCGTTTTTACACGAACAAGCACGACGATGTTTTCGAGACCCGTTACGACGGGCTCGGGCGTCCCACCCACATCATTACGCCTCTGGATGCCCTCAACAGCCGTGCCCACGTAACAACCTACAACCACCGGGGCGAGCCCGCCACGATTACTGAACCATCAGGCGACAATGCGACTTATACCTACCACCCGTCGAACGGCAGGCTTCAATCCGTAGCCTACACTGATGGTTCCACCACGGAAACGGTCAATTACACACTCTACGACAACAACGGAAACCTCAAAACCCTGACCGAAGGAACCGAGACGGTTCAGCGCACCTTCGACAACCTGAACCGGGTCCAGAGCTACACCGATGCGGACGGTAACACCATTGGCTACCGCTATTACGATAGTGGAAACATTGCCAAGATCATCTACCCCGGCGGCAGCGAGACGGGTGTTGGCCATGTCGAATACACTTATTGGAAGACCGGACGCCTCAAGCAGGTCATCGATAAGCTGGATTCGACGACGACTCCGCGCGTGAGCGAATTTTACTGGCACGATGATGGTCGCTTGCACCGCATCGTTCGCCCCAATGGCACGGAGCGACGGATCAAGTATGACGCTGCCGGACGCCCGGAAATTATTGAGGAGTTCACCTCGGCGGGACAACTGATCGCTCTCTACAAGAACAGCTATTTCCCATCCGACGAGATGGAGTGGATTTACCAACTCCCACAACCGCAAACCACTGGAGCGACGCCCGCCGTGGTCAATTCGATGAGCTACAATGCGAATAACCAGCTTGCTACCTTCGAAGGACAGACGGTTACCCATGACGCAGACGGTAACATGACCTACGGCCCGCTCCCAGACGGAACCTTCGGCGTGTATGACTACGACATGCGCAACCGCCTCGAAAGCGCCGGTGGGCTGTCTTACGACTACGGCCCAGAAGGCGAGCGCATGGGGCTGACGGGCAATGGCGACACCATCAGCTACGTCAACGAAAACAATCTCGGCCTGAGCAAAGTCATCCAGCGCACTAAAAACGGCCAGACCACCCGCTATGTGTGGGGCGTCGGGCTGCTGTACGAGGTCGATAGCAGCGGCGAGGCGACTTACTATCATTACGACAACGTCGGCTCGACCATCGCTCTGACTAATGAGTCGGAGGAGGTCATCGAGCGCATGGAGTATGCGCCCTTCGGCACGGAGACCTACCGAGAACGGCAGCCCGGCCATGAAGGCGACTTGCATGACACCCCCTTCCTTTGGACCGGCTTCTTTGGCAACCAGACCGATGAGAACGGTCTGATTTATCTGCGCAACCGCTACTACAACACGCTCACCCGCCGCTTCGTCAACAGCGACCCGGCCCGCGAAGGCTGGAACTGGTTCGCTTATGCGGGCGGCAATCCCATCGCGTTCGTCGATCCGACGGGTCTCGGCCTGAGCAGCGCACTGGATGCAGTCCAAACGGGCCTCAGCTTTCTCGGACTGATCCCGGTCGTGGGTAACGTCTTCGACGTAGTCAACGCAGGCATCAGCGCGGCGAGGGGTAACTATGGTGAAGCGGCTTTACATGCTGCGGCAGCTCTACCTGGAATCGGTTTGGCCGCAGGCGGCGCAAGCATTGGCGTTCGGACTGCGGGCCGTGTCATAAGGGCCTTCGAGCGACCGCTTGAATATATCGGTTCACTCCAGCTATCAAGATATGGTTCTCATACTTTGGGGCGTAACATACAGCGTACTTTTGTCACGCCAGTAGGATATGTTGGAGTAAGTAGTTCCTCCATCGGTAGAAGCCTTAATCGGATTGGGAATTTCCAACAACACCATGCATTCATTCAGCAACGAGCATTCAGAGCAGGCAGTTCAAGTAATCTGTTCCCAACAAACCCACTTGCACGGCGTGGACTTGAACGGGTTGGAAATGCAGGTATCAACCTTATTCCAGTTCCCGCAGCATTTAATAACTTCTTGGGAAGGAGTCCTGCCGCGACAGGAGCATTTGCTGGATTCCTTCTGGGCGAACCTTTTCGCATTGGTTATAATTCTATTCGGCTTGGAAATGGAGACTAGATCGAATTCCAAATCGGATCTATATTATCACGGGACATCGATAGAAGTCCAATTAGGTGATGTTGTAGAAGTTGCTCGATTTTTCAAAAAACATTCTGGGGTAGTAGCCTATATTCCGGGAATTTCCTCGCCACGTCCTGAGCTTGAAGAACAGGGTGAAGGCGACTGGTTGATACGACTAGAGCGTGGTGATTTTCTTTCAATGGCTTACGTTCCAGATAATCCGCGAGCCCAACCAAAACCAAACATCAAATTTATCAGGCGTGGAAATAAAGGCATTCTCACCCCGGATGAAAAATTGGGAGACGAATGAATATAGAGTGCGATATGATCCAGAACCACTTCTTAGAGCGTGTTCGTAACGAACTTGTGATTGATCAAGAGCAATACTCAAAACTAGTCGGGTGCTTGAAAGCTCTGGGCGATGAGTTAAGAAACGAGGTTCTTCGTGAATTCTTGTGAAACATTAGGGTTTGAGGTCGAGTTTGCCACATTGAAACAGGATGGCGACTCGATAGTTCTCGAAGCTGCGAAAGCCTCTGGCATTGGCCTTGATACTTTG
>Ga0100390_10006132_pt1 | contig 10222 bp, 8 predicted proteins | sample CryGeymeta201514_FD_81540 | JGI IMG/M metagenome (GOLD analysis project Ga0100390, IMG submission 81540) | Groundwater microbial communities from Crystal Geyser aquifers in Utah, USA - Crystal Geyser metaG 2015-14 | ecosystem: Environmental > Aquatic > Deep subsurface > Groundwater | place: USA... | reverse complement strand
GTGCGCATCGACCTGAATATACGGGATCATTCGTTTTTCCATGAGTGGCAGTGCCTGCTGTTCATGCCAACAGCGAAACTGGCGCAACGGATCAAAGTCGCAAACCACGAGTTTGGTGTCAAAGTCGGTCGACCATTTATCGACTGTTTCTCCCACAGTATCGTCTGATTTGGGCATAAGAACATGCAGCGGTACGTTTTGCTTTTTTAGTTCCTTGTGCACACATTCCAAACCACCAATCAGAAAGGTTCCGTGACGTTCCGTCATGGGCATGTCTGCGAGTACAGGAGGAAGATTGTGTTCATCTGGAGTCGTTCGAGGGTTGGCTGGCGGAGGAGGAAGTGCATAAATGACGTGCAGTGGCAATCCCGATGTTTCAGCAAAATGACCAGCCAAAAGAAGTGCCCAATTGTCTACGGTTCTCACATCCCGCTGCATCCAATACACGACAGATCCTGTTTTACTGTTGATGTTGCAGGACTTTTGAGATTTATTCAGAATTCGTGTCCTCTCGGTCAACATCCAACTGGGAAGCTCTTCTTTGTTCACGTGTTCAATCGTTGCGTCATTGGTAAGATTATGGTCGACCATTGTACTTGTTTTGGTTTTTGCGACGAAACAACGAATTTGAATGTACTTTTTAGTAGGACTAAACGTTGAAACAGCAATCGATTTCAGTTTATATCTTGCAATGAAACGCTGCGTCCAAGGACGTGCTGTTGAAAATGCAACCGTCAGCGACAGTCTTGTAAAAATCACGGCGGAAAAAATGGTAATGAGAAAGCAATATCTGAGGTTGTTCATGCAGCAATTTCAATTCATGAACCACTGCAACTTCCAAAAAATCATTGAAAGCAGAAAAAGCTTAGCAGGTACTAGTATAAAAGGATGATGGAACCCGAAATTACCGATTGGTACATGCGCCTATGATGTGTAGTGACTACTAGTAGTAGGAGTAATTGCGCTGTTGTTTGCAATTTAAAAAAATGATTTCAGTTGATATTGAGATATCCAGACAAAAAACAGAGAAGCTACTATGGAATTTTAAGTACTCTTCATCAGAGCTGACTCATCTTCAGTGGAAAACGTTGTCCACCCGGTTAAATGAAAACTATTTCACGCTTCAGACGGCTCTGTTTTTGCACTGTCTCACTTCAGCAGGCAATATCTGTCTGTCTTGTACCAGGTAAGAGCAACCAGGCACCACCTGGCGGGGGGAACGCCAACCACTCCTTTTTTAGTGTCATGGATATCCACCTAAGGTCTGAGGTCTGTGTTACAAATTTGGTAATCACATCCTCAAAGTACCATAGACGAGATCTGCAGACCTCAAGCCAAGTCTGAATAGAAATCTTCAGTGCTCCACTTTTAAAATAGTAAGCTAAATATTTATCACAGATGGACTATGAGGTCTGAGCTCCCCCTGCTACTAGGATTGACTATACAAATTTTCAGTACTCTACTTCCAAAATAGTAAGCTAAGTATTTATCAGTAGCAGACAAATAAAACTTTCAAAGGCCAAGCACTGTTAGAGTGGTTGGCGAAGAATATTCTCTGCTACAATACAGCTACTGGGCTAGAAAATAGAGCTACAGGAATGCAGAAACGCTAGATTTTTTGATTTTTATACTGTATTCAGTGCTTGTTTCTACTTACAGGAAACACATTGAGTGCAAACTGAGGCTTTGGATGGCGGAACTTGACAGCAAACAGAGGGTATTTTGAAGAGCAAACAAGAGTTTTCGCAAGGTGGAAGAACGTCACGGATGGCTTGTTTTTACCTCAAAGCTTTTGAAAGCCAAGTAAGAGTTCACACATCGTGCACAAACTAATTGCATGCCTTTCATACGGATCTGCACCGTAACACAGAAGCTATACTTTTCGCGAATTCAATTACTTCGAATAATGAGCAACACATTCCTTTATTTAGAAAGGCTCGACTGAGTCATCAGATCTATCGGCCTGGCTTCTGGCTCCTACATCACGGAGAGACCCACATTGCATTTCTCCGCAACGGAACGACGACAGGTCTCCGCCAAGTCCTAAAAAATCTATTTTCGCCGACTTCATGTCCTTTTGGTACGTTTGAAAAGGCATGGTCCAGTGAAAGACTTCGGATTCCTTTACAGACGAAGAGGACGACAGTCGTTCATACGAAGACGTATTTTTTGTTCCTTTTGGTTCTCTAACTGAAACCTCGCTCTCCTTTACATCATTCATACCTCCGCATTGATTGGAGCCATGGTCGAAGGTCACGTCACCCATGGCACACAGGCGATCACGAGCATATTCAATATGACGAAGTCCGCCTTCGACATTATCTTTGGCATCTTGTACACGATTCCCCAAGGCATCAAATTGTTCCTGTTGCCCTGCTACAAGAAGTGCCAAGTCTCGATAAATTTCATTCACCTTGTGCATCTTTTGGTTCACCTGGTTGATCTCTTCTTCCCGCTCTCGCATGGCTCGCTCAAAAAAGTCTTCCTGCTCCTGCTGAAGTACCTGAGCGGGATCCATCAAAGCGTCGGGATTTCTCACATTGATCGATTGATTATGGTTGGCTCCAAGCAAGGAAATGTCTGTCCTTTGTCGTCGTTCATAGTCGCAGAGAGTAATAGTAAAAGCCTGATGCGCCCGGCGAAAATCACGATGTAACTTCATAAAGGCAGTCTGAGCAGTTCTCGCCTCCTTGGAATGCCCCTGAACGTCCACCAAGGACTTTTCGTATTCGTACAACTTGTCCGCAATATCCCGATCCGCATCTTGAGCCGATGTCAATAAAATTCGACTTCGCCATTGCATTTCTGGGGAAACCCCACTCTGATCAACCAATCCTTGAAGTTGTGTAACCATTTTCTATTGGCGTCAATGGATGAATAGAAGCTGTGAGATGAGAAATTCGAATCTTACTGCAAGCACCCTAATCAATACGTCAATAAATGGAGCTTACCTGAAAGTGCTTGACTTCTATCGAAAGTTCAGAATACTTCGTGTCCTTTTTGCGAGGAGAAGTTCTGTGCTGTTGACTGGCCTGTGGAGGTGGCGGCCGCCGAAGCGAGTCACTAGCCGTAGGATGCAAATAATTAATAGTCTCGGCTTCACTTTTAGAGGTATGAGACCAGCCTCGAATGCAATGGTCGTTGTAGCGGTTGGCGGCAGGCGATACCGCCAACGGGGATGACAACGAGGATGATGAATGAGGGTGGTTGGGAAAGAAACCCTTCTTTCCGTGGCTGTTCACGAGGGGGTCTACTCGGTTCCTACGTTTCGTTGAAAAACCCGGTATACCTCGACCGCTGGCCGAGGAGGGGGTACTTGTCCGTCGAGGTGGTGGGTGCGAGTTGGGATTCAGAGACACACGGGACAACGATTCATCAGACGAGCAGCTGCTGTGCTCTAGAGAATATGAGTTATTATTATCACACTCATCGTCGTGCAGCTTCTGTTTCTGATGATCGTGACAATTGGAAGACTCGTAAGAAGTCGAGGGGACCAATCGAAGTTTCCCGTACAACGATAATCCCGTGATTGATTGTTCCGAGTGCCCGGTGCGAGCAGGTTGGGTGTTGACGCGGAGCTCAGGTCGCCCAGGCCGAACAGTGCGGCTAGGGGCAGGCCTTGAGCTTCCCTGTTGGTAGTCTCGAAAAGACATCGTCGCGCTTCAGTGAACTGCAGTAGTCTTATCTTTAAGATTGTGGACGCCGCAGATGGCTATAGAAAAGCTGAGTAGGCAAGATATTCAAAGTTTTCGGAGTGAACGAAGGTTTCATTATTATTTCTTTGAAATACGGTAGTCTATTACCAGGTAGCTAGAGTACTACCGTAGTAGTGTGAGGAGAACATCAACTTCTGGTAGTAATTTTTGTTCCCGCCACAGTTTTCACTACTTAAGCGACGATGTGGAACGCCCTGCGACATCCAACGGAAACGTTTTATCCCGACCCTACTTCATAGTAGGCATCAGCCTTTTGTAGGTACTGGTAGACTAGCTAGCTAGTAGTAGTCTGGTAGACTACTCGAACTGCTGTGTATGCCTGGAGTAAGGTACTTACAAGAGTACTTTTGCAATTATGAGGTACAGTACCAGGTACTACTACTATGAGATGAGGAGCACTTGCTGTGGGTACTAGAATAGGCACTCAATTGTTAGAGGCTGCGGTCGGCATCCTTTTAATTAAAGAGCTAAACAAAAAGTGCTGCCAATATTAGTACTAGTAATGCACGATGTACGGCCGTAACCATTTTACTGCAGTTGTCGTTTTATTCTTGTAGCACGCCCTCATTTGCTGACAGGACCCCTGTTTGTCGTCCGTGGGTATCTTTATTGTACGCTGCTCTGTGTTCCTCGGGTGGATCAAAAAATACGACATTCTCGTTGGTGTTTTTGCCGGCTAGTGAATTGTCAATATCCTCCCACCAATCAAATCCTCCTCGTTCCATAATCCCTAAAAACCAAGGCGACCACAAAAGATCAGGGTCTTTCATCATTTCTTTCAATTCATCGATGGTCACATATTTATATTCCTCTACTTCGTCATCACAGGGATTCACAGGAAGATCTATGCCCTCTGGCAATCTGAAAAACAAAATGTAGTCGACCTCTGATGACGAAGCAATCACAAAATGATCCAAACCAATCAAAGCAGTAGAAAAATGGTTGAGATGTCGAAATGGCATCTGAAGTTTCAACACATAACTATTGCATCATATTCAAGATGAAAATAGTATAGTAAGGTCCAGTGTACAGCACGTACCATGCTCTCCCCAAGGAGGTTCCTTGCCGTAGGTTACCGTATCCGCCGCCCAATAGTGAAAGCGACTCAAAAAGACAATTTTGTCGTGTGGAATATATTCAGGTAATACGCCCAATTCATGACGGCATTTTCGAATCGCCGCATGCTTGATACCAGGAAAATTGGGATAGGCATCTGGTACCGAGTCTACTTCATCGGGTGTCATACCATAGAGAGGATGAGAACAACAAGTGTTGGTCCAAACGCCTGGAAAGGTAATTTTGGACGAAGCCCGGCGAGTCAACAGCATTCGATTCTGCGAGTCGAACAAGAAGAAAGAGAAAGCTCGATGCAAGATTCCACGTGGCTGGTCTGCGTCAAATGTGTGTGCCGATTTCTTGGAGGTACTTTGACCGCCGGCGGCATTTACCAGATTATCATGTTCGTCGACAGTAATGAGCATATCGGATTCCATCATATCGTGCTGGTTCATGTCTTTTCCGTAATTGCTACTAGATAAGAAAGATGGTGCCTTCTTGTCTAATGTCAGAACGTCGCCACCTCGAAGGGTAAAGGTCGGTTGCGGTCTAACAGGCCAGTGAGGCTTGGAACTTGAAGGTTGTGGACTCTGTATTATGAATCCCAAACATATCGACGACGACGAAAAGTATAGCAAAGGAACCAATGCATGTAGCAGCGCGAAAAATCTTGACAGCGAAATGATGCTATTAATACTAGTAATAGAGGTCATCCCGTATAGTCGTTAGCTTGTAGTGCAATTCTATTATTTCTTTGTGATTTGTTCAATTGAGAAACCAGGTGCGATGTATGTGAGCCTCCAACACAAGAATCTAATGCTCGAAAAATGAAAGACGACTAAAAGTAGTAGACTAGTAGTAGTACGTAGTATCAATCACCAGCCAACAAAAGAAACGTACTCGCAGTACATACTGTACTTCAAATCAAATTTAACCTGAGCCTCAGTGTGGCATGGATGAAAAGTAAGAAACTCTGACCCTAAATCTCGATGTGTAGTACTGTACCAGGTACCTCCTACTGTAGCTAGTAGTAGCAGTAGTAGGAGGAGTGCTAGAGGTCTACCAATCCTACTAGAGCTACCAGGTACTGTACAAAACTACTACTGTACTAACTACTCAGTAGCTACTACTGTCTAGCTAGCTAGAGTAGCTACTAGTACTAGCTACTCGAGTAAGAGTGAGTAGTACCGTAGAGTACTAGTCTATATTTTGTTAAGTAGACTAGACTACTAGTAGAGAGCGAGTATTTTTTAATTTTTTTTAATTTCACACCTTTATTATTACTCGATGAGATGAGGAGTACTAACATTAATAGTAGTCTACTAGACACTAGTTAAGGACATATTATTATTGAACGTTGCTTCATCTAGCGCTTATTATAGTAGTACTCTAAAAAACTATTTTGAGCATAAAAGACATCTGGAGCTGCTACGATGGCATCCATCATTGCAGCAGATCATGCCAACAATAATGGCATGACACTACCTCCTATTGTTCCCAAGAAGCGCAATCCCAAACGATATTTAGGTCGATCTGCAAGAAGAAGGCAGCAGAAGCTGGAAGAAATCCAACTGGCTGCCAATCGGCTATTGCAAAATCCTCATTCTCAAGGAAAATCAACGAAGGAAAATACATCCACTGCACAACTTAACAGCCAAGTAATTCCTTCCGATCGTGGTATTATCTGGCCTGGAGTTGTTCATCGTCGAAATCCGACATCGTGGGATGCCGATGCTGCCATGCTGTTGTCTCAACTAGGTTATATTCCCGGCAATGCCATTCGTGTCGCTGCCCGTGTCAGAGATGTTCCCTTCTTGGCCAACTATTCGTGTCACGATCAGGAACCTGTGGTCTTGCAGCTCTATCCCTTAGCACTTCGCCATGAACATACAGGAGGCAAGGCCAATCGGAAATTCAAACAACGAAAACGTACGAAACAACAACAACAACAACAACAAATAGAACAATCCGTAGCAGATTTGACAAAAGGAGCTTCAACGAAACAAACGAACGACAAAGATGTTTTGGTTAAGATTACAAAAGATCTTTCTTTCAACAAGGATTCGGAAGAGGATGAATTTGTTGTTGAGCCATTTCCAACCATTTATTGGCTGACGCATCCACTGCTTCGTATTCTGATATCCAAAATGGAGCTTCAAGGAATGGGAATTCAATTGGAACAAGAACTCAAAGAAGACTCTGAAGCGTTGATGTCGATACAACGCGCCAATCGAGCTTATGGACAAGACCGATACAACTTGTTGACGACGGATGATCTTGACTATATTAAAAAACGAAATTGGGAAGGAGCCTTTGATCCCAATCGAGGCGTCGCAGGGATTCGTAACTTTGCTTCGGTCAAATGTTTGGTAGGTAACAACTTTGTGTGTATGTGTTCATACCTGTGGATATTATTTATTTCATAACTGCTCACCGAAGGGATCTTTCGATTGTGCATCATCACAGCATGCGCATGCAGCACACTACCTCAGCCATGGTACGGGAAGTAAGGACAACTATTTGGGAAAGTGTGTCATGGAAGAAATATCGAAGACGATACGGCAAACGGAAGCCAACCAATCATAAGACTAAATTAAAAAATAAAATCTCTCAAATAATTTTTCAAATGAGCCCGGACTTGTTGGTTGTGTATTTTCAGAGCTTGATCGTCGGATTGCGCAACCAAGTCCAATGCCAAACGACACTGTTCCGCCGTCGTTCCCACTCGATACGACTTGGCTACAAAATAATCCACACCCATGCTTTCCCCAGAAGAATCTGGCATGTTGACTTTCATTTTACTGGCCCATTCTTCCACTTTGGTTTGAATAGCATGCACTGATCCTATGTCGGGTTGCAGTAAATTGCAAGCCGTTTCGAATTGTCCGTGAATGTAAGGCAGAGTCAATGCCTCTACTCCTGGCAACCCACCATCTCGTTCTCGAACAAAACGAGTCAAGGATTGTGCCATTTTCTTGGTACACTTTGAAGTTAGTCGAATGTTGAAATTTTCCACAAAACCAGATGGAGCTCCGACGATAGCCACGTCTTCTTTTGGGTGCTGTTGCTGCTGCGGCGTTGTGGATATTCTTGGCGATGCAGGTTTCTCCAGACCTCCCGACTGAAAAAACTGTGTCTTGGCACGTCGTACCTCCGCGAGGGGTGTGTTGTTTGGATCGGCAGCACCGTAGTAGAACACCTGTGTCTTTTGAGATGATGCCATGGACTCCCCAATGAATCTGGCAGCTCTGCCCCAAACCGTTGCTGGAAAGGAATGGCGATTATCATTGTTCGTAGCACTGGTGTTATCTTGTGGTGTTTCCAGTGGCATGATGGAGACATGATCTACCAAACCGACGTATGGATGATGTGCAACATTTTGCTTGAATGGCGTGCCAGTGTCGGCGTTCAAATCAGCATCCTCGCGCAGTCGTTCCTGTGCTCTATTGACAAGATCTGCTACGACACTGGCAAGTGCACCTTCACTTCCAGCAAGATGAATGGACGATCGGTTGTAAACGACATCAGAGAAGGCATGGACCACCACACAACCTTCTGTTTCCGATTCTTGCATTGACAAGGCTCGAGTTGGATCCGATGCCTTCTGAAACCTTGAGCAGTGTTCCTGAGTTTCTTGTAAAATATCCATGAGAACTGGACCATGACGACGGAAACCTCCCGCCGAAATATAGACATTGCATCCCAAAAACGGCTGTGCTAAAGCTCGGCAGCTTGAAGTCCCGACTACCATCAGCGCAATTCTTTAATAACTACTGGTACTGAGTACTGAGTATTGAATATTCCTTTTGTTGAATTAATAATGATAAACCGGGCTGCTGCTCGAAGGCACGTCACGCACGAATGGCCTTATTTTAGTCAGGTGTTGATGTGACGTTTACGGTATGCATGACTGGAAGTCGCTGCTCGTATTGTTCAATTATTAATTATTTTTCCGTTCCATTTTTTATCTTCTTGTTTTCGAAACTCTTTGTTTTGCGCATCCAACCTCAACCAAGCACGATTGCGAAAGGGATGTTCAGATCGCCCATTATTTCTACTACTGCCAAAGCCTGCCATCCCATCCCGCTGAAACCAGAAACCAGAAGCAGGAGGAGGGATTGCCACACCCTCCGTTTTATAGAGGAATTAGGTGCAATGGCTGTAAATATGACCAAATAGTAACTGAATGAACCCGCTTCCCACTCCGCGTAGTCTATTGCAGTTTGCAGTTTGCAGTACTCCGGAGTATCTCTCTCTCTCTTTCTCTCTCTTGGTAGAATCAATGAAGCACACTCACAACCATGACACTTCCAATCACAATCCCATCCAAAATTGTGTCTGGGGATGTTTCAGCACCAGCAAATCTAAATGAATCTTCGACAATGCGATTGTTCGAGACCGTTTTGTTCTTTTTGCAGGAGCAGATGCTGTAAATGCGAGTCTCAATCCTGACAACAATTTTCCAAATCAGATTTTATGACATTCAAAAGCCTTGAAGGTGGTTGATATTCAAAATTTTCCTACCAAGATCAAGGACGTTGCTCATCGAGTAGGATGTTGAGGGTGTATATGTATAGGAATAACCCATGTATAGGAATAACATAAGCACCGGCGAGAAAGAAAGAGTAGACTGACCCGTTTTTACAATGAAGCCACGCATAGATACTAGTATGGATCTCGAAAATTTAGCAAGCACACAAATTAAGTAGCGACAAGCGGCGCCGAATTTGATGTTTTACAATTTGTGCGCATTTCATAATTGGAATTGAATGTTAGCATAAGCATATTAGTTAACAGTAAAGTACGCTTCATCCATGTTATTACTTCATGTTGCCAGGAGAAGAGTGCTGAAGAAACAAAAACTTATAAAGCGACAGCGACGTGCGACTCTGGTTGGGATCTTTCCCCTGAAGTACCATCTGGTTCGTCATGCTGCGCCGCGCGAATTTCCATTGGTCGATTGTGTGATGGCTGTTCGAGTTCACTCATCTCCACTTCGTCATCACCCGTGGTGTTGCTTCGTGTCTCTCCATCCTCGTTATCCGTAGCATGGGTACCACCTCTGTTTCGTGCTTCAGAGGCTGCAAATTCCATCGAACTCAAAATGCGAGAGGCTTCTAGATTCCGAATGAAATTAGGCAGCACGACGTTTCCGTGAACATCAGAGTGGAAATGTACGAAGGGAGTACCACCTCTAGTATCACCCGGAGGGTCAAAGAAATTGCGCAACTCCATCTGTGGTATGACCGCAGGGTCACAATAGTCTTGACGACAGCAAGGGCATTTCGGGTCGTCTGTCTTGGCTAGCCAAGGAATGATACAATCCGAATGAAAAGCGTGCTGACATTCTTTTCGTGGAGACCATGTAACATCTTCGCCTTTTTCGTAGGGACACAGACAAATGGCACACGCAGCGGGCACCAAACGTGTCTTGCCGTCGGCTGCTGCTG
>Ga0100390_10006124_pt1 | contig 10230 bp, 4 predicted proteins | sample CryGeymeta201514_FD_81540 | JGI IMG/M metagenome (GOLD analysis project Ga0100390, IMG submission 81540) | Groundwater microbial communities from Crystal Geyser aquifers in Utah, USA - Crystal Geyser metaG 2015-14 | ecosystem: Environmental > Aquatic > Deep subsurface > Groundwater | place: USA... | reverse complement strand
TATACGATTGTGATGGATGCCTGGAGTCGATCGTCTTCTTCGTCGGTGGGGTCCGTGTCGACACCAAACAACACTCTCATGAATGATGAGGACAGCGAGATAAGTGTAACGTCACGAGCGCATGCATTGTTGAACGAACTCAAGGATTTGTACGAACGAACGGGTAATCCACAAGTCAAGCCCAATTGTATTTCGTATTCGACGGTTATTAATGCCTATGCCTATTCCAAGGAACCCTTAAAGGCACGAAAATCATCTGAACTGTTACAAGAAATGATAATACGCGGCGATGCCGACCCCCAGGTGCTACCGAATACTGTCACGTATAATTCCGTCCTCAATGCCTGCGCCACATCTTCTCCTCTTTCGTACAGTGACTTGTCATTCAATGACGACGTTGATACGGACAACGATATGATCGTTTCCTGCTATCTCCAAGAAATGATTCAAACCTTATACTCTCAATTGTTGCAGGGAAACCACCAATGTGTCGCCGCCGACGAGGGTACGGAGAAAGAAATTGTCCATTACCTTCAAAAGCCGCGACAATCGAACCAGCTAGCCCCTGATCATTTTACCTTTGGTACTGTACTCAAAGCTTGCGCCAACAATATATTTTGGGACGACTCACAGTTTGGTATTCGAGTCTTTGGTGAAGCCTGTCGACAAGGTCAAGTATCGCTGGGCGTTTTGGTGCAGCTTCGCAACGCCGTCTCCAGTCACACTCTTCAAGAATTGCTTCCGGAAGGTGCTTACAATTCTAAAACCAAGCAATTCAGCATGACCGATTTTCCCGACTCTTGGACACGGAATGTCAGAGATCAGCGATAGCAACAGACTATGAGTAAGATATCTAAATTACTGCTGTAGGCGGTGAAATGCTGCCAGGCTGATACGTCCCAAGGTGCGGCGACGCGAAGGAAAGCTACAGCGCTACCACGGCAGAGTTCTTCGTGTTCTGACGTTTGAAATAGTTAGCTCAGTTCAGCACTGCTTCATCAACTTTTCCTAGTTTTTCGAATATCTTTTCTGCTTGTTTAGGCTGACCGAGAGTAGTGCTAAATTGCAAAAGATCGATAAAGCTACAGGAAAATGAACCTCACGACAATGTTATCGCGAATTTGGATCACCAGAAGCAAAATAAAAGGGTCGCATTTTTTCAGTAGTAGAGCTAGTCCTGTAGCAGTAAATACTACTAACACACAATAATAGTGCTATGATTGATAAAAACACTGAAAAAACGTCTCGATCATCACAGGATTCCAGAGATTCAAAGCCCACACTGTTCGATTGAGAGTGCGGGCAGAGCCAGCCACACGGAGAAAACTACTTTCACATACTACAGTACTACTTGATAGAAATAGGTAAAAATACACCAGGCTATCTCGAGTCACCATCAGGCATCACATCACCGAGTAATGCACCCTGCTGGACCTACTCTACACTCTACACTCTACTAGTAGCTAAAAGATGATGACTGGATGAGCACGGCACTGCTGAAAAAGTGCTGATTTCAGGAGGGCGGCGGGTCACGATGCCCAAGTCGGGGTCAAAAATTCTGCATAATATTACATTCACGCTCTCTGCTAGTAGAGCAGCTACTAGTGGCTCTCGACCACCAAAGCTCTCTACTACTAGTAGGACTACTTACAGCTAGCTCTAGTAGTAGTAGCAAAGCTCTCTACTACTCCTACTAGAGTAGACTTCGATTAGTAGCTAGCTTAGCCATCACCACGTCTTCTAGATTGACTCAGCCCTGTTTCCAAGGAATTGTGTTGTCTTTCCGTCATCCTTCCGTCCGAACACATCCTCTTGTTTTGCAACTACTACTAGTAGTAGCTAGTCTAGTAACCGTACCGTAAGAAGAAGCAATGAATGGTACCCAGGTACAGTACCTACTAGTAGTACTAGCTAAGTAGTAGCTACTAGTAGGTCTAGTCTACTGGTACCAGGTACTATTAGTAGTAGTAGTAGTACCACTACTGGAGACTACCAGGTACTAATAATAGCTAATAGCTAATAGCTGCTACTACTAGTAGTAGTAGTAGCACACCAGTACTAAGAGTACTACTCTAGTACTAGCTAGAGTAGTAGGAGTAGGTCGTAGTATGCTGAACTAGCTACCTGGTACAGTACTCTAGAATACTCCGCACTACTACTAGTAGTACTAGTATTCTACTACTACTACCAGGTAGTCCTAGCTAGTACTAGGACTACTAGCTACCCCAGGTATGGTACCTGGTAGCCTTGGTAGTAGTAGTGGTAGGCTTTATTACATTTTTTATTTATGACCTCTTTCCCGTCAATCCCGAGTTTATAAGGTCTCAGAATACGAATAGAACCTATCTTGGGCTATCTTGGTAAATCCCGGACTGTCTTGCGATAATAGGGACCGAGCAAATGTCAGCGTTAACTAATGTGCAAGTTCCCAACTGTTCTATTACCAGGTATGCTGGTTCAGTGTTGTCGCTACGACAGAAGGTACAGGATTTACTAGTACTGGTACTGTACAATGAATACAAAGATTTTGGCATTAAGTTTTCATAATTAAACGTTCTTTAACATATTTACAGCAACTTCTACAGACGGCGATGTGCACGTGCAGAACATTCAGTGCATTACACCGAGCAGCAGGTTCTGTAAATACTACTACTGTAATGCTGAAGCTCTTCGAGTCAGCGTCAGCAATTATGATAATGGCCGTGGTCGCCAACGCAGCACAAACAAAAAGGCCACAAAACAATACTAATTACCAGTACTGAGTACTCGAGTATTCGTTAAGAGCCCCGATAAAGGATTTTTACACTTCAAGGGCAGCCTCTCTCATATCCGAATAATCATCTCCTATTATTATCAAATTGATATTGAGTTGCGACTAAAATCAGTTGATCCTGTTATACCCTAGCTACGAACTCGCCAGTACTCGAGTAGAAGTTACCAGCATGCGACCTGCAACAGAAAAACTAGACTGTGTCGTCGCTGCAGTTGCTGAGCCTACTAGTATGACAGGTAAAAAACGTCCTTTGGCACACGATGGTGAGGCCATCAATGCTGATCGTGGCGACTGCATGTCACAAAAGCCACTGAAGAAGCGCTGGGCCGCCATGGCGAACCCAACTCCTCCTACTACTACTAGCACAATAAGTCGTAGCAATTGTACGAGCGACCCTGCTGTCTGGAAAACCGCCTTGAACCCTTTGTCTCTCTTATCAGAAGTCTCGGAAACTGCCAGTGCACTTGAGAAGCAGGGAGACAAGCTGGCTCACTATGAACCTCGTATTTTGAATAATCTCAGGACCGCTCCTCAAGAAATGTTGGCCTCGGCTCCGGTTCACATTCAATTTAAGAACCAACTGTTGAGACGGCGGCAGATGCTGGTTGGCCTCCAGCATGTCACGGCTTACAAGCAGCCAGGTTTTTCCTCAGCCGATATCAAGTTGCCATCTTGGCAAAAGGAAACGCCTACGATTGATGGTTTGAGTCGACCAAAGTGTACCCAAAACTCGGCGTATGATGCCTTACTTTGCGCCGGTATGACTCGGGGTGGAATTCGATCGGCAGCTCTCATGACGGAGCAGAGCCTCCGGGATGTCAAGAAGCAAGAGAATAAGAAAGAACAAGCGAGGAATAAATCAGCAGCAGCAGCAGCAAAAAATACAGAATCTGCGGCAGTCGAGGAAGCGCCCCGGTCTGGCCTGTGCAAGGCATTTGAGAAGACGGCACCTCCTGTTCCCAAGGTTCCTCCAACTGCAACGTCTACTGGCGATGCTAGCGCAACGAAGAAGGTTCCTTCGAACAAGACAACAACACCCAAGAAGACGAAACAAGCACAAAAGAAAGCTGCGAAGCCAGTCCGAGAATTCAACTACACGCCTCTAGGCGGGAGAAACTACTGCTGGATGTAATAAAAGATAAAAGTAATAAATATCATAATCCTACACATTGTAAGCGTGTTGGTCTTGTCTTGCGATATCCAGGCCCCCTCTTGAATACTAGTTGACTAGACTACGTTTAAAAGGAAAAACAGACCTTCAAGCAACACGCAAAATAGTACCAGGGTACAATAGCAGTAGCTAGACTAGACTACTAGAGTAGTAGGCAACAATCCGGATTAAGTAACAACGAACATGAAAAAGTTTTCCGGGAGAGAGGATGTTGGGTTGCCAGTCATCAGTTGATTTTTTTTTCGGCGCTCGCTGGTTCGTAACATTTTGAGTATTATCGCCGAGAGGTCTTTTTCTTTTAACAGTGAGATTGTTCGAGACACTTCCTTATTACACACCCCTTAAGTTAGGCTACCAGCTTATGCAGCTTTCAGCCACCCAGTGAACTACTATAAGAACTATAGTGCATCGAGTTGTCGTCAATCTTTTCACTCTTCTGTAAAATAGTACCGGTACCGAGTAACATAACTCTGACGCTATTGCAAAAAAGAACCTCGGACAAGTGTGCTACCATAAGTAAAAAATACAGTACTACAGTAATTTACATACCTCTTTTAGCTAGAGTAGACAACTGTACTTACTACTACAGAACTTACTCTACCATACTTTTTAAGAGGTTATAAAGAGTAGCCAGCGCTGCCATCGGATTGCGCTAGACAAAATTCATTAAAAATTAATTGTAGCAGCGTGCGGGTGGAGACCAAAAGCGAAATTCAGAACAGATGGAGGAATAACACTAGCAGCTTAATTGTGAATTTTCGTAACACCAAATAGCTGCTGTCTAGCAGCTGCTGGTCGATTGGAAACTCTGTGAGGCGTCAGGCGTCAGCGAAGCAATTTCGGGCAGATAAGTTCATTGGAATTGCTATGAAAAGTGATGAAGCTGAAATCACAGGATCATTGGATTGCCACTGTTTAACCAATGAACAGACAAAAACTGCAACTGCTTTTGATCAGAAGCTTCTCAGAAAGGCCAGCAAACCTTTGCGAAATCAGGCTTTTGAAAGCAGAGCTACTGTAAAGACAATTCGACACGCTGCAAAACGCAATTGACTGCGGATAGAAATCAGCAGCCAACATTGAGATTCAATTTCAATTCAAGACATTGCTGCAAAGATCAGATTGCCACAAGTCTGTACAGTATGTTCAAGATTTAATTAAAATTGGCTGTGTTGCGTTGCTCTATTGTTGCATAAGAAAACGCAAAAGAGTCACAATGCCTCTAAAAGTCGCAGGAAATGTCCTCGCTGCTTGTGCTTCAGCTCTATCCAAAATAATCTCCGCTGTTACCGCCACCTCCGATGCTGCTGCTTCCGTAACTAGCATCGTTAGCATCCTTGGCTTGCCATCCACGCTGACCGCCCTCACAAAAGGGAACAACACGACAGACAATATCTCTCATTTGCAATTGTTTGCCAAAAATTAAACATTTTTCCCGCGGCCAAGTACCCAGACAACTGAATCCTTCTTCCTTGGCAAAATTGGAGAGTTCTTTGCCTTCATTATTAGGCATGTTCAACACATATTCTAACGCAGTGGCCACATATGTTACGCTGATCTTGGGTTTTTCAAACGTCGATCCCATTAATAAGATGTGGAAGGGGTCCTGGAAGTCTCGAAACTTCTCACTGTCAATCAGGTATTCCAGATCGTCATATTGGTTTGGGTCGTCCATGTCCGCAATATCATCTTCATCGTAGCTTTGTTTCTTAGTGTCGCGGTCCGTCTTTTCGCGGGTAGGAGGTTCTACGGTCGTCGCCCCAAGCAGTTCAGTAGTAGTTGCAGAACGAATTCTTGTTCCAGAATATCGAGCGGAGGAGAAGGCATGCACGAACAAAGGAGAAGAATTGTGACTGCTGCCACTGATGGTCCACAATGCTAGGACCGCAGACAACAAAGCCGAGGTACTCCAAACTTTTGATCTCATGGTTTTTGTGATGTTGGGTTAAGTTGTTATTACTGAATGAAGGACTGATGAGATACCCGACGATATCCTATTACAAGGTACTAGTAGTATGCTACAGTTAGCTACCTGTCAAAGTGGATCGTATCCAATATTGTGATATTCGTTTCGTGGCAGCGTTCGTTATGATGTGCTGGCGTCCGTCGAAAGTTCTTTCGAGCGAAAAGAACAGCTGTTATTAGCTGATGCGTAAAGACATCATCGCTACAGCTAGCTACCAGGTACTGTAGTAGAGAGTCTACTTTACTATTACTACGATAATACTACCACCAGATACTACTAGCTAGCAGCTACCTACTACTAGTAGGTCTAGTACTTTAGCGACTATTGGCTGGTCTGCTAGCTACTGCTGCTAGCTAGCTAGTAGTAGCTACTACAGTACCTGGTACTATTAGCTCTACTCTAGCTCTACTACTAGTAGTAGTAGTTAGCTCTACTACTACTAGCTAGTAGTAGTTGTGTTACGACAGTACGGAGTTGCTACTAGTAGAGTAGCGGGGCTACGTACCTGGTACCACCACTCGAGTACCAATACTCGAGTACGGTAAACGATAATGGTGCTTGTAGTACACAACTGAAGCTACTAGTAGACTCAACTAGTAGTCTAGTAGACGTGTAATTTTATAGCTAGTACTAGTAGACTGCTACTCTACTAGCTACTACTCAGTACTACTACTAGCAAGAGTAGCTAAGAAGCTGGCTAGTAGTAGTAGCTAGCTACTAGCTAGCTAGCTGCAGTAGCTAGCTAGTAGACTTTGAGTAATCGTAGAGTAAGATACTGTAGTAATAAAAATAGTTAGACTGACTGATCTAGTAGCTACTTAGCTTTATCGATAGCTAGATCAAATCATACTGCTATGTTAGCGGAGGATTAGCACTAGACTATCTAGTATTCGCAGGTAGCTTGGAGCCTTTCCGGATTTCTGTAAACGTCCGTACTGGATGGGCCTCCGTGTTAAATACGTGCTTGTTCAGGATGTCAACCTCTGTATCCGGATCAAAAAGCAAGTACATGTATTTCTAGAAAAAAGATAGCAGCAAAAGGTGGCTAAGAAAGCGCGCATTGCCATCCAGCGTATTCAACACAATAAATTGAAACGTACCAGTGTTTCCGCAATCCAAAATGTCTCTGTTTTGTCGTCCGGTGACAAGTTTGTGTTGGAAACATCCTTAAGCGTCCCATATCCCACACCAGCCCTACAATATTTCTCCACGGACTGAAATATTTCCCATCCCCATTCCCGGTAAATTGGGTCCCCCGTCAAATAGTTCAGAATGAAAAAGGACTCTATAGCTTCCGGTCTCAGTAAGTAGTGCGAAGCACCTGCACCTATCCTGAGATCATCGCCATTGACGAATTGTACATACTCCGGAGATATCCCGGTATTCATTCTGGCGTACATTTGATAACACGTATAGGCCAGGGCACGACCTGTTTTGAGATCTCTCTGGGCCCTTTCCGAGTCTAATCCGAGTGGATCTGTGTAGGCCCCCAAACCTAGCAATCCACCCATAAAACAGACGAGATGGTCCATCTTGTGATCCACTATTTCTCCATTCTTGTCTGCGATGTATGCTAGACCAGAGGGAACAGAGAAATGCAGGAGCTCATCATGCATTCCTTGCATGGCACTGTCATACATTTCTCGGTATTTGTTTTCGACCTTGCCACCCTGTATCCAAGTCTTCAACAAATACTCATAAAAGCTATCTGCCATGGCTCCAAATGTATAATGGTTGTTGGCAAAAGCCAGAGTACTAGACGTTTGTTGGATCGTCATATCCATGTAGTAAGGAAAGAGGCCGTTCGGAGTTCTCATGTCGTAAAGAACATCGTAAATGTGTTCTACCTTTCGTCTCATCTCGGCAGTTTCTGGCGTGTTAATATACGCATCCAACCATCGGTATTCTAGTTGGACAGTACCAAACTCTGCAAGAATGGCATTGTTACCAGCCCATGGAACATTGGAGGATTTTCCTGTCTGTAAATTCACTTGGCCAAATGGTATTCCAGTGTCACTATCGTCGAAAGCTCGTATTAATCGTCTCCCCAGTTCCAGTGCCGAATCTAGAAAGAGTGTATCTCCCGACCAATCATAGGCACTTAAGAGGCCACCTACGGATCGAATAGTCGTCTCGAAAAAGGATACCGCTCGGACACCTTTGTCGTAATTCAAAACGTTTTTGACGTAGTCTCGTGCTCTAGAAAATTCGTCCCTCATTCCCAAGAGCCACAGAGTATCCATGGAATCTACCATGGTCACAGCAAAGCCTCCCCAGTTGTTCGTACCACGGCGAGAAATAGGTAAGATTTCATCCATTCCAAAGGCGTACGTTTCATAGCCTTCCCAGGTGACTTCCATGGCAATCTTCACGTACTCTCGCCGTATTCGTGCCAAGTCATCCGATTGTTGTTTGATTTGGTCGGTAATGGGATACGGACTAGTGCCGTCCTTGTATTCCTCAAATCGTTTGCCTCCGGGAGGCTTCCAGGAGGCTTTGATGTTGTAGTTTTTGGGTGGTGCCAGGCCCATGTGAGGATAGGCACTCGAGACAGACTGGCTGTGCGCCATGCGATTTTCAGAATTTGTCGCAGCAACACCTAGTTCGTGCTTGTGATGTAAATATTCCTTGAACTTATCAGCTTTGGAATTCCAATGATTTCGCAATTTGGAACCCCTTAACAGCCCTGTCGTGGAGGAGACGTACAACAACTCTTGTGGAGGGGCGCCTGCACTGCCTAAGCCTGTGATTGTACTGGCATTTCCAAAGAACAAAATTCCAATAAAAATTCCAGCTACCATCGCCATGAGGACGGCGAGTCCGCCAAACAGAAAGACAAGAAGCTTGTCATTGCTCACGCGCTGAGAATTTGCGGAGGTCCCTCTTCTTCGATTTAGAGAAGATGTCGGAATCAAAGAAGACACGGAGACCATACCTCGAGTAGCGTTGGGAGACTGATATTGGATCACCATGTTGTACGGAGGAGTTATTCAGAGATGATCCGCCAGTCCGCTAGCTTTAGTATGCCTTCCAACAACGCTCTCCTGAGAGCCAGCACACGCCAAATCTGCCGGGAACGGAGAGTTAATGTGTTGATATTGATGTATTGCTTGTTGGCTAATTGGCTTCAAAAAAAATCCAAGCAGGTATCCTGGGATTCCGCAGCTCTGTGTCGAGTGTCTCCTGTCTCCTGCTAAGGTGCCTTTCAGATCTCTCCTGATAGCTCGATTATATATTTTTTCAACTTGATACGTTCATTTATGCAGGTTGAAGCGTTGGGGCAGATGTAAAGGAGGTCTCAAGCAAGATGTGAAAGCAAAAGTTGGGGGTTGGACGATGGATTTGTTGGAATAGGCAGGTAGACTACTAGCTAGACTTCTAGTAGTAGTAGACTGGTGTTAATGGACTAAACTCATCCAAACCCGAACAGGACTCGTTCAGAAGCTGCTGAGCTCAAGCTCTACAATTTCCATCAAGGTCGAATTCAAGTAGTCTAGTATTCAACAACGCTTTACTCTAGCTAGTTGTTGTATCTATTGAGTAACATCTGTCTAAAAAGAGGTTTACGCCTGGTATGCATAAGGATTGGCCATCAGAGATTGTATCTTGTTGTAAATTTCTTCCCCGCCCACCAACTCGGTCATTTTCTGTGTCTGAGCATCCATCGTTAGTGATGTGCCATTTTCTTTCTCCATTATTGCTCTAGCGGTACGGTAGAGCGCCTTCAATGCCCCAACGGAAGCAGGATCCTGTGAGTAGGCGACCAAAAAAGATTCACGAGCATTGTCAAATTTACCAGCTCAAACGAGGCCCTTCCAAGACTGAATCTTGCATGATAATTGTCGTGTGCCGCAACGGCTTTTTGGTAACAGTCGATTTCGAACGGGAGATCCTGGCCCTTGTGCAAAAGTCCCAGATCACGATACGAATCGGCCTGAATTTGCGGGTCGACTCCGAAGGTTTGAACAATTCGTTGGTACATTTCCTTTTCGGTTTCGACGTCACCAACTTCGCTGGCCGCTTCTGCCATGGCGCTCATGGCAGTAACATCGTAGGGGTCGTATGCTAAAACAATTTTCATGCATTCCATGACCTTATCGAATTTCCCCTCTCGACGATAATGGGGAACGCCCAAAGAAAAGGCGACTTTGGAACACTTTGGATTAACATGCTCCAAGCAATATTCCAAAGCTTGCTTGGCCTGGTCGAGTTTACCCTGTCCGGTCCAATGATGTGCCAGCATGGAATAGCCTTCATCGTACTCCGGGTTCAATGCAACAACGGCTGGCAGCGCCAAATCCATTTCTTCTCTGTTGCCTC
>Ga0100390_10006118_pt1 | contig 10233 bp, 6 predicted proteins | sample CryGeymeta201514_FD_81540 | JGI IMG/M metagenome (GOLD analysis project Ga0100390, IMG submission 81540) | Groundwater microbial communities from Crystal Geyser aquifers in Utah, USA - Crystal Geyser metaG 2015-14 | ecosystem: Environmental > Aquatic > Deep subsurface > Groundwater | place: USA... | reverse complement strand
TAGTAGTAGTACCAGTAGTAGTATGAACTTAAGTACCGTACCATCTAGTACCTGGTACCATGCACCTGGTAATGGCTATTACCGTAGTACCAGGTACTAGTATTTCCGCAGCACATAGGGGTTACGGTGCAGATTAGGAGTCACAGTTTTGTACTACGGTAAGTCTCTGAGTGAGGGGCAATTGATGACTAGAGTACCAGGTACCAGGTACCGGTCCATGGTGCCAGGGTACCAGGTACCTGGTACCAGCTACCGTACTAGTAGAAACTAGTACTAGTAGACCGGTACGGTAGTGAGAATTGACATTTGCTTATGTATCCACTTTCCTTTACTCTTTTCCACCACACCAGCCAGGTACCTGGTACCTGGTACCTGGTCGGGTCTACCGTACCTGGTACCTGGTACCAAGATGACAGAATTGATTCTGATTGACTAGGTTCCACTGGCTTCTAACCGAGTCTAAAACAGTCTATCTGAGTAGTAGACTAGCGTCACCCACGGATCTGCCTTCTTCGAAATGAATACGAACAATCTAAAGTGACTTCTGTATCTCACGGATAAGTTGGTTTTCGCCTGTTGTGATCGTAGACTTAATAATCTTGACACACAAAAATCGAAGAAAGTAAAATACTAAATAATAAGCCAAGCTCGCTCTGCGTAATTCACGTCCTACCCAACCGTTATACTACATCATCAATCTTTACAGGATCATGTCCCACCTAGAAGTTACGATCGCAGGCGAAAGCGACGCCGCAGCAACCCTCCTAGCATGTTTGAAAGCTGATGGCAAAGAGCTATCTCCCCCTCCCGGCAAAACTTTTGAAAAGGAAGAAGAGGGTTTTGCCATTCCGCAAAGATACACCAAGAGCGGCAGAAAGAAGAGTGTACCCTTCAGTCTCAAGGTAAGACATATTGTCAGCCATTTCGCAAGCCCCTTTTCCGATTAAACTTTCGCTTCTAACCCTGCGGCAACTCTTTCAAACGTTTCTCATAGCTTATGAAGGTCTTGTCCAACAAGAAATACGAGCATATTATTAAGTGGATGCCCAGTGGCAAGTCATTTTTGATTCTCGACAACAAATCGTTTGTATCCGAGATCTTGCCCGAGCACTTCAAGACCGCGAAGTATTCCTCATTCACCCGCAAGTTGCATCGCTGGGGTTTCATGCGCCATTACAGAGGCCCCGAGGCAGGTGCCTTCTACCACGAAAAATTTCAGAGAGGACAAATGGAAATGGCAGAAGAAATGTCTTGCGAAAAAACTGAACCTAGCAAGAGTGTAGCTGCCATGTCTTCGAATAAGGCTAAAATGAATTACGAGCCAGTCGCAAACATCGCTACTAACAAACCGCAATGTCCGTCTGCGAGAGCAGTGCAACCTGTCACGCATGCTGCCCCTTACAGACCTCTGACTTTCAGTGCCTCTCCTCAGATCACAAGGATGGTTCCTTCCAAGACCCTCACTCCGATGATGGGAATCTCGGCGCCCCGTGCGTTTGGTAACACAGCCTTGGCTCCCATGGTTCCGCAACAACTGTCACAGAATAGTCGTCTCAAAGCCGCCATTGATCACGAGGTGGCCCGTCGCATGAAGGAACGTATCGCTGCCATCCAGTTTAGCCGACATGCTCATGCCATTTCGGCTCTTCGTCAGCAGCAATTTGCGGCGGCTGCTTTGCCTCCAGCTCAGAGCACCTACAGTCAAATTGCCGCGGCGCTCATGCGTCAAAAGCAAGCGGGAAATCTTGGGCCTGGCTTGCCTGCTGTCGCTCTCCCCATGACCAGTGATCGATTCCGGAATTTGACGAATCAAGGTCTGCTCTTGCCAGGTGCTCCGCCTACGAATATTCAAGGAGCCAGGACCGCTTAGAAGCTGCTCGGGACGACGCAGACATAGAGAAATTAGGCGCACAACAAGGAATGAAAATACATCTATATTACACTATGCATTGTATCAGAGGGAAGAACGTTCTATGGTTGAAATTCTGCATTAGCTTGGTCATGGTGAATGAATCTATATTGACAACCCTAAATACCCAAACGTGTATTATTGTCTGAAGTGTCCATTTGCCAGTGCTAATAGACCTACCATACTATTTAGCTAGACAAAAAAAGTTAGATGAATCAATGCTTGTCCGCGCCCACTGGGTGGTTGCCGGGGGACCGTCATCTATTTGGTGGCTATCTATTGTTCTACCTGGTACCAGGTATTGATTAAGTCCTGTACGCTAGTAGTTAGTACTAGGCTTCTTTTTCACTTTGTGTCAATTTGCCCTGTGAAAGGAAACACACTTTTAACCATCAATTAAAAGGGACTGTTCGAATTATTAGCCTACGCTCGCAGTTTCAAGACTACTAGTCTAGTAACTGAACTGACAGTTTAAGCCTGAGGATGAGTCACCTTGCCTTCACCTATCCATACTTTCCAGATGAACAATCATTCGCAGGCCTCAGATACCGGCAGCAAAAGGATGCAGTGTACTCCAATTGTTAGGGTCTACTGCTATTTGTATTGTGGATTGTGGCCACTACTAGAGTGGTAGTATTGACAAACTACTAGGTGGCTGTTGCGAAGATCCGGCAGCCACCACCGGCGAAGAAAGAAGTGGCGGAAACGCACTAAAATAAACATAAGAATATGTTTTACTTTCGTGCGGACAGCCACAGGGAGTGGTATTACAGTAAGCTATGGTAACTGGTACCTGGTAGGTACTACTAGCTAGTACTAGTTTTACTATTATCCGCATTCCGTATTACCGTACCGGTACCATAGTGCTGGACAAGGATACTGGAGACAGAACGACAAAAAGAAAAAGAAGCCGAGGAATGAGTAGGTTTTTATTACAGCCACCAACCAAGTCGACTTCATCGTCTGAAAATTGGCATGAAGTACCTGGTACTCTACTGCTCTACCAGGGAGTACGGAAGGGAAATTACCCAAACTGCTGAATAGTACAGCTACTACCGTACTAGACATTACAGTATTTATTTCAAGAGGATGTGAGAGTCCAAAATGTAACTGAAACTATGGTGCACATTGTTTCAATAATTTTTTTTTTCCAAAAAATACTAGAATGACGTGTAAAAATTGTTTGATGATGAATTTAAAGAAACTTTCGTTCCAAATCGAATGGATTTCGTAGGCGCAGCGAAATGCTCTAGCTAAGAAGTACAGTACTACTACAGTAGGTAGTAGACTTGCACCATCAGCAGCCAGCCAGCGTTTGTGTAGTCCTACCATGGTACCTGGTAGGCTAGTACCAGGTACGGTACTAGTACTAACTACCATACTACTCCGAGTACCTGGTAGCTAGTGTACTACCAGGTAGCTACAATTAGGACTACCTGGTATGATGATGGTTGGGTGTTCCCCAGTACTAGACTAGACTACTACTAGGTTTTATCATAATACCTTGTAGTATGTTCATCTTTGCCTCTCATCAATTGAGGATTGAGGATGCAAACATCATAGTCGAGTACCTACTTGTGCTAGTAGAATTTCAAACATGATCGACGATGCTCTCTACGATGTATTGGTGATAGGAGGAGGTGTAGTGGGCTTGGCCATTTTGCGAGCGGCAACCATCAAGGGATACAAGTGCGCTTTGGTCGAAGCCGAACCAGATCTCTTGAGTTGGGCGAGTGGTAGTAATAGTGGTATTGTCTGTACGGGTGTCGATGCCTCTCCTGGGACGTTGGAACGAGCTTTAATTCGCGACTCGATTTCGTGTATTCGAGGATTTTGTATGGATCACAACATCCCTCATCGACCCTGTGGATCACTCGTTTGTCAGTGGTCCTGGGACGATTCGACAACAACGTCAACGTCAACAACAACCACGAAAGTAACGCACACATTACAAGACGTTCTGGCCGAATCGCACGTTGCGGGGGATACACACGCCTCCATGTTGTCGTCAACTCAGGTGAAAAAGATGGAACCTAATATATCACAAGAATGTCAAGGCGCTGTTCATATTCCGGGAGAAATTGTGGTAGATCCTTGGCTCTTTTCCATTGCCTATGCGGTTCATGCCAGAGAAAATGGGGCACAAATATTCACCAACTGGAAATTTGATCCATTGGCTTCCAAGTACGATGGAACTATCTGGACTGCCGTGAGGGCCGACGATGGCCATTCTTCTTCGGTGTCACTGCTGTCATCACCGTCGAGTATCAAAGCCAGAACGATTGTCAATGCCTGTGGTCTCTGGTCAGATGTGATACAAGCAACTGTTACCAATCAATCTACTTCCAGCGATCATGGCCAGTGGAGCGCTCGACCCCGGAGAGGCCAATACAGACTTTTTCGTACAAATGATCATACCCAAATCCAACATCCCATTCAACCCATTCCGACACAGCGTACCAAGGGAATTTTTGTCTTTGGTACCCTCTACAACCAAATTGCTGTAGGACCTACAGCGTTAGATCAAGAGTCACGGACTGATCGATCCGTAGACCCTGCTGTGGCAGTCGACTTGGCCAGTTTTGCTAAGAAAGTCATTCCCAAATTGGATACGGAACGCGATTATGTGGGAGATTGTAAGTTGTCACGGTAGCAGAAGACGTAAGGCAATTCAAAAAGTGCGTACACAAACACTCACTTTAATTTCTGATGCTTTGATGCTAGATGTTGGTATTCGTCCAGGAACAGATAAACGAGATTTCCAAATTCATTTGCTGTCCGAGAAACGTTGGATAGCAGCGGCTGGGATCCGTTCAACAGGGCTCACATCCAGTCTCGGGATTGGACGTCATGTCGTGCAGCTATTGGACGTGCTACTGCCAGAACCAAAAGGAAAATCTGTGATTCAGACAACGCCATTGCCCTCACTTTCCAGATTGATTCAGCAGTACCAACAACGACGAGACGGTACAGTAGATATTCATGGTAACAGATATCGTGTCACGCATCCGGTGACCATCTTTGGTTGGAACGAGGTCATAGATCCAAATACCCCGGAGAGTACATTATATAATATATCCAGCAGTAGTGGCCAAAGCAAGCTCTAAAATACAAAAAAGTACCAAAAAACACTTGTGTTTTCTGCTGTTGTTGAATTTCATAATTCTACTGCACTCCACCTTGCAAAGTTGAGAAGGACGGCATCTGTCGACGAATGCACCATCTCAGGAGGATTTTCGGCTCGAGAGTCATGTTTGCAGTTCTTGTTTGATGTGGGTACATACCACCAACGATGCAAGTTCAGCCTCTCCGATGTGTTGGTTTCCAAATAAATTTGCACTTTCAATTAATCTTGTACTCTAATATTTTTATTTACACTCCGAAAACCGATTGGTTTCCGCGGAGTGTGCACAGTCAATGAAATTCCCCCTTAATTGCTTTCTATTGAATTTACTTTTCAACCGCTGCTACTTCGTCGTTTGCGACCAGTACTGCTTCCTCCAAAGGATGAAAAACGGCGTTTCTTGGCAGACTTCACAGGCTCTGCATCTTCCATAGCAGTTTCCCCATCCTCTGCATCTGGCTGGCCGCCCACTGATGCATCATCGTCATCATCATTATCTTCATCTGCCGCCGCTTCCATTCGGGCAAACTTTCGAAAGCCAGCGTAGTGCCAAATAAGCCGGTCTTCGTCTCCGTGGATCATATTGTTTTCATCGACAGTGAGAATAGAAGCATCGAATGGAGGGACGTTTTCATTTCTATGTAGAAATCCGCCACGCGTCTTGTCCTCAGGGTTGTACTGGAGGCATTGTCCCTCGGACAACTTATAGCGCTGCTTAATGAATATCTTTAGTCGAAGCAGAAGAGCAAGAGCCGACGCTTCCTTGCATAGATGAATGAAACCAGGCCAGTCAAAATCACTCTTGTTAAGGGGTGCTGCCTCCTTCGATCGAGATGGAGCACTTCTCTTGGCCGCACGCTCCAAGGGATCCTCCTTGGCATTGTCGTCCAACTCGTCCCTGCTTGCCAAACCGTATGGACGCAAAAAGGTGTTGAGTCGATCGCTCAACAAAGGTGCTTGCAAAGCCACAATTCCAGTAATGTAATGCTGAATAAACAGTGGATCCCCAACCGAGGTGTATGGTAAATAGGCAAGCACTTGGGCAGCAAAAGATAAAAGGGACATATCCCTTTCTTCATCTTCAAGCGCTGGCTGGCCCAGAGAAGACCTACGACGAGCACGAGCTTTCTTAGCCGAAGTTGGTGCTTTTGATTTCTCATCAGGCTCGACGTGCTCAAACATTGTTATGAGGTTGCGGTAAAGGCCCTCCCGCTGTTTTTTGCTGCTAATAATGGTGTGCTTGAACAAATCATCTAGGACTGTTTCAAACTCAACCTTGTTGCCCTTGCTCTTCTTAATGAGAGCTGACGTCTCTTTATGTGGGTAGACTTGTCGCTGGAAACGACAGGCTTGCTTGATGCCGGCACTAATTCGAGATCGAAGCATATCCGGACGGCGCTCGCCTTCCACAATCAACAAATTCAAAGCAAACTTACGTACAACCACGTCCTCGACATCCCCTTGTAGTGCAAGCAGGTATGGTACCGTTTGCATGGGATTCACCAATCCTTGGCGCAACAATTGACCGAGAAGTTCCAATGAAGCAATACGTAGTCCGGCATGTTTTTCCTGGGTCATTTCGAACAATCGGTGCGACTGCTTGGTAAGGACGCCACCAACAAGCGTAGAATCGCCATCCTGGTCGCCCGAAACTTTTTTTGAGGTAGTTAAAGATTTGGAATCTAGCTTTTTTTTTGCTTCGCCACTATCAATACGCTTTTCTTCGGCCAAACTGATATCCTTCCAGCATCGTAGGGCCTCCATTTGAAGTTCAAGTGGAGATTCAGCAGACATGAGCTGCTCAATCAGGCCGCTTTGGGCGCTAGCGAGCAACAGGCGCGGGTGTTGAACAAAAAGGCCGCTAAGGGCGGTTAGAGAGGAGCACTTGATTTCTGACTGTGGCTTTTGGAGGTATATCGAGAATAATCGAAAACAGGCAGTGGGGATTTTCCCCAAATCCAATTCAGTGGCCTCGTAAAGTTCAAAGTCTTCAGTTTCGACCTCTTCGTTCCAAGTTTCAGCATCCACTTCGACCTCGTGGTGACGGCAAATGGAGCCGAGACCAGAGAGAAGTCGCTTCACATTATTTGTAGCGGGAGCGTCAGTGAATTCCTCGATAATTTCCTTCTTGACGAGGTATGCGTAGAACGTCTTCGCGAGGCTCAGAAGCTTTTTGCTAAAAGTATTGTCCTCGCCAGCATCCTTGTGATGAGCCAATGTACAGAGAGCTCGAATACTTGAATACAAAGCTCCGAGGCCGTGCTTGTAAGTAATCTTGACCAGGTCCTTTCCCACAGACCCATTGCTAAGCCGTTCAACCTCAGCCTGGTCGAGAATGGGCGCAACACGGTAGAGAATGTCGCTGGCGGCGCTTACAAGAGACGATTCTTCCGCTGGTGTCAAGCCGTTGTCGGCTTTCAGGTACGGAAGAATTGTTTGAAGGTGTTTCAGAATGCTTTCTGTAGAAACTTCTGCAAAAACTCCAATCGTGCGCACCGTGGCCACGAGCTCGGCTCCAAGGGCTGGCCCTAAAATGGACCGTTTCTCTTCGGTCGACAAAAGCAGTTCGAAGAGGGCATCAACAAGATGGAAGCACTGTTTTTTAGCCAATTTTTGGCGCTTTACTCGCTCCGCAGCCTTCTTTCCCTTATCTGAGTCGTTTACGTTGCACAACAAATCTCGCATAAACGATGCAAGATTTTTATTTGTACCGGCAATTTTGACTGCAGCTACCATCTGCTCTGCAGCCAGGTCACTGCGAACTTTACCCGGTCCCTTATTAAGGCTTCTCGTGGCTCGTCTTCCGTTCGTCGGAGTTGGCGTCAGCGTTACAATCCCAGAAGCCACTGACTTATCACCTGCAGAGCCTGGCGGCGACGTGGAAGGAGAACCAGCGAGTCCGTTTCTTAGGGGACTGAGAGAAGCAATGTAGAGATCCCCTTCCTCTAACCAGAGCTTCATAAACAAGGCGTGCAAGGCTTCCCGCACACCATCATCCTCTTTCGTGTCAGCCGCACGCTGTAGACATTTATCGCATGCATCTGATCGGCCTCTATAGTTTGGATTGGAGCAGAGAATATCTTGTAGAATTTTGACCGTGCGCTTACGAACGCTCACTCCTGGATCCAAAAGAAGTGGAATCAAATGGGCGTGAAAGGCATTGGCCAGCACTGGTGAGCTGACAACGTAAGATCCAACGAGTGATACCACGGCCTCCCGCACCGAGATGGACTCGTCGGACAGCCGCTCTGAGACGGCATTCATCACTTTTGGAAGCAGCATTAGCTTTGGGTCGGCATCAACAATCTACATTGGAGAGAGCCGAGTGTGAGCGCTCAATTTAGCATACAGAAAAACGGAACAGATAAGACACTACGCATTGACAACCACTAACCTTTTCAATCGCCTTTAATGACTGCTTGCGCAAGGAAGCATGCGCCTTGTCGGCCATCAGCTTGACCAACAAACCCATGATGGCATTGAACGATTTCACAAATGTAGAGTACCACGTTGTGAGGGACAACAAAGCACGAGCGCCACCCTCTTGTGTGAATTCAAAGCGATCGTTGTCGGATGGTGCATTTGTTTGGTCCCAGCGCTCTAGAATTTGAGCAATAGCATTGTGATATCCCGTTAAGTTGCGAGTCCCTTCTTTGGACTTGCTTTGTTTGTGGAGTTCTTCCACCCACTGCGCCATGTGGTATCGCAAGGCGAGAGGATAGGCTGCGGCTAAATGCTTTTCCAATTCACGACTGATTATAAAGACGTTGTCAACGATCCCGCGGCTTTTGTTGTTGTGGCCAGACGTTTCTTTTTCTTGCTCCAGCAAATTCTGAAAGACACAGCCGTCGCAAAGCCACCGGTTCGGGAGCGTATCACGGTGGATTCCTACACATTGAGCGTGGTACCATGTGTGGCAATTGTCACAGTCAATCATTAGGCATTTGGTGTAGTCGTTGCGTTTGCAATAACAACGGAGTTCGTTTTCCTCTTCTGAGGACATAATGACCGTCGTGTGCAATTCTTTGGATCGTTGAAGCGCCAATAGCTTGGCATAGGCAGCACCAATACGACCCAGAGTATCAAACGCCGTATTGACGTAGGTGGACTCCACCAGCGTCTCGCTGTTAGAATTGTTGTTGGACACTTGACTGGCAATTATGACATCACGGGACAGACCGTGGGTCAGCGACAAGAGGATCGTTTGTGCAGCGTGATACTCTGGTATCATGAAAACGAGCAACAAATCTTCCACAAGATTTGCGAGTATGGGTCGGAATTCTGACGCTCCGCCGTCTTCCCCCTTACGAGAACAGCGTGCCAAAAGCTGAGACACGAATTCGTCTGCCACCTGTTGACATGGACGCAACCCCGACGCAAGTTGATTGGTATTATTGGTGGTGGGCGTTGAAGGAGCGTCATCGTCTCCATTCTCCGTCTCGTTGCCATTGCTTTCTCCGGACACCATGGCGGGTCGGGCCACACAGCACTGGACAAAAGACAAAATCATGGCACTCACCATTTGTATGTGGTGTGGTGGGATCCCATTCGGCAACATTTTGCCAAATAAATCTATTGTCATTTTCTTTGTACTGTCCGGCGAAAGACAAGACGTATAGCGTACATCATAGGCTCGCATAAACTTTTTGGAGGTTGGCAATTTGAGCAAAAGTGGAAACAAATCTTCAATCATGCTGGACCGGTGCATGGGGAACTTGGCAAAGACGGCCGCGACGAGAGAAACGGTAGCATGCTGCAATCTATTCGCCGAATTTTGTAAAGACGGCGCCGCTTCAATTTCCAAGGCAGACATGACCCCCGACGTCACGGCCAAGATTTGTTGATCATCTAGGTAAAGTCTTTGAATGGCTTTTTCGATGCGTTCCATGAGAACGAAATGAAATGGCATCATTTGCAAAATAGCCTTGTAAATCTTTTTCAGCTCCCGCATGACAGCCGTTTCGCTGCTGCTGCTGCTCTTTCGTTTTCGTTGTTTGCTGTTACTACGGGGAGACGTGATTCCTTGCTTTTCCTCCTGGGCCTGAATGGCCAGCAGATGTCCTGTATTGTTGAGTGCCGGAATGATATTCTTGGACAAATGATGACGGAGAAGCGTAAAGGTAGCTTCCATGGCGTCTTCGCTGACCACTCGCAGTTCGACTCCGGGACTCGCCACGATGAAAAGTAAAATAGAAGCGGC
>Ga0100390_10006110_pt1 | contig 10237 bp, 10 predicted proteins | sample CryGeymeta201514_FD_81540 | JGI IMG/M metagenome (GOLD analysis project Ga0100390, IMG submission 81540) | Groundwater microbial communities from Crystal Geyser aquifers in Utah, USA - Crystal Geyser metaG 2015-14 | ecosystem: Environmental > Aquatic > Deep subsurface > Groundwater | place... | reverse complement strand
GCGTGCCGAGGCGCTGGTCGAGGTGCTGGCGCACAGTCCGCCGGATGCGATCTACGCCAGCCAGTACCGGCGCACGCAGGACACGGTGGCGCCGGCCGCGGCGCGGTTCGGGCTGGAACTGCGGATCGATCCGGTCGAGCGGCCGATCGAGGACTGGGCACGGCGCTTTGCCGACCAGCTGATCGCAGCGCATCCCGGTGGGACCGTGCTGATCGCCGGTCACAGCAACACCGTGCCGGCGCTGGTGGCCAAGCTGTGTGCTTGCGAGGTCGCGCCACTACCGGATCACGTGTACGACCGCATTTACATCCTGCGTTCGTCACCGACTGGCGCAATGCGACTGATCACTGCGCGCTACGGCGAGGCATCATTGCAATTGCCCGATCCGTGAGCTCTGGTCGGCGGGCCGAGGTCGATGGACTCAATCGTCGCCCGGGCCGCGGCCTGGATCCAGCAAATCACGCGGTGGGTGGTTCCGAGAGATCGACATCGGAGACTGCGTGGCAGCAGACCTGGCCCGCTTCATCGAATCGAACCTGGCAATTCCTGACCAGCAGCGCACGCAGCCGTGCGCGCGCGCGCAGCAGCCGGGCCTTGACTGCAGGCAGACTGAGACTGGCCTCGATGGCGTAATCGAACTGGCGGACCCGGTCGAGGTCACAACGCTGGATCACTTCACGGTCGGCGGCACTCAGTTGAGCGAGGTTTCGATGCAGGCACTGCTCGAGCTGGTCGATCACCGCCATCTGTTGGTGCCGGTCCGGTTGCTCATCGTCGAGTGGGGATTCCGGGCGCAGGCGTCGGGCACGATCGACGAGCGCATTGCGCGCCACCCGGAACAACCAGGCGCGCGGATTATCAAGGCGGCAGAATCCGACCCCTGCTTGCATTGCGCTCAGAAAGACATCGTGGAGCAGATCGGCGGCGGTGGCGGGATCGCCCAGCCGTCGCACCAGAAAGCCCTGCAATTCCCCCTCGTGTGCGCGCCACGCACCCAGCACACAGTCGAAACCAGGCACAGACCTTGCTTCTGACTGCGCTTGCATGGCTTTGTCCAGATCCTGATGCATCCTTTCGCTGTCCCGTACGTCTTCGTCAGTGAACGGAAACGAAGGACGAACCCGCAATGCTGCAGATCTTCACAATTCTTGCCGACTGGTTGGCCTACTCGGTCATGGGCCTGGAACCGGCCAGTCGGCTCGGCTCATCCGTACATTTCTTTATCGAGGATACCAGCAAGATTCTGGTGCTGCTCGTGGTGATGATTTACGTCATCGGCCTGGCACGCGCTTCGCTGGATCTTGAGCGGGCGCGCAGTTTTCTGGCCCAGCACCACCGCGGCGCCGGCTATCTGTTTGGTGCAGGATTCGGCGCCGTGACGCCGTTCTGCTCCTGTTCCAGCATTCCGCTGTTTCTCGGCTTTACCAGCGCCGGTATTCCAATCGGAGTGACCATGGCGTTTCTGCTTACCTCACCGGTGATCAACGAAGTAGCCATCGTGCTGTTGTGGAGCCTGCTTGGCTGGAAGTTCACGGTTGCCTACGTGGTTGTCGGCATGACGGTCGGGATTCTCGGTGGCATGCTGCTTGACCGGATGCATGCTGAGCGCTGGCTGCAGGGCTTCGCCGCCCGGGCCTACCTGCAGGCCGATCCGTCGACTGCAGTGGAGCCGCTGCCCGAAACGACCCGCCTGAGCCTGAGCGAACGGCACCAATTCGCCCGGCACGAGGCGGGTGAAATTCTGGGCCGGATCTGGAAATGGGTGTTGATCGGCATCGGCATCGGCGCCGCGCTGCACGGCTTCGTGCCCGAAGGCTGGTTTGCCCGGCAGTTCGGCACCGGCCAGTGGTGGAGCGTGCCGGCCGCAGTGCTGGCCGGTCTGCCGCTGTATTCCAATGCGACCGGTGTGATCCCGGTGTTGGAGAGCCTCCTGAACAAGGGCCTGCCGCTGGGCACGACCCTGGCCTTCTGCATGAGCATTGTCGCGGCCAGCATTCCGGAGTTCACACTGCTCAAGCAGGTGATGCAATGGCGGCTGCTGGCAGTACTTTTTCTCATCCTGCTGACGAGCTTCGTCCTGGTCGGCTGGATCTTCAACGCGATTGCGCCGTGGCTGGCGATCGCATGATGTGGCATGACGAGATATCAACAAGGAGATCGAACATGAAAATCGAAATACTGGGATCGGGTTGCCGCAACTGCGTGCGAACCGCTGAGCGTATCGAGCAGGTGACGAAAGAGCTTGGGATCGAGGCCGACGTGGAGAAGGTGACCGATCCGGAAGTGATGCTGGCCTACCGAATCATGCGCACGCCCGCGGTCGCTATAGACGGCAAGCTGGTGCATTCGGCAGGGGTCCCGGACCACGAGATGATCCGAGGCTGGTTCAGATGAATCGTCTGAAAAAGTTGTCTGGTCTTAGCCCGTTCAGTCATGACTCGACCTGCTGCGACGCCCCCAGGCGGTGCATCCGCGAGGTTTTGCCCGGTCGCGCATCCTCACCTGCCGTTGTTGACAAGCAGGGCGAGTCCGGCTGCGGTGCGCTCGGTCGCGAAACACCGCGGTTACAAGACCTGGAGCCGTCTCGCGATGGTCGGGCCGTGAATAATCCGGGCTTATGGTTGTTATGATAGTATCGTTAATCGACGATTAACGAAATATGGGGTGCCGGATGCGTGCTGTTGCCGTTGCTTTTGAAGACACCGAAACACACGCGGTGGCCAATGTGGCCAAGGCGCTGGCGCATCCGGCCCGGGTGCGCATCGTGCGATTTCTGCTCTCGCGCGAAAATTGCATCGGCGGCGACATCGTCGAGGAAGTCGGGCTGGCGCAGTCGACCGTCTCCGAGCACCTCAGGATTCTCAAGGCCGCCGGCGTAGTTACCGGCGAGATCGAGCGGCCGCGCATCTGCTATTCACTCAACCCGGCCAGCCTGGCGCCGCTGGCTGCACTGATCGAACAACTGGTCCTGCACGACCCCGGCTGTGCCGGCGGCCGCTGCTGATTGACTGACATTGATCTGCCCAATAGGAGGAAAACTCCATGAACATGCTTGAAATCTACGATCCCGCGATGTGCTGCTCCAGTGGCGTGTGTGGTATCGACAGCGATGCCGAACTGTCCCGCTTCGCCGCCGACCTGAAGCGGCTGGCCGAGGCCGGCGCCGAAGTGCGCCGCTTCAATCTGGCGCGCGAGCCCGAGGCTTTTGTTGCCGCCGCACCGATCCGCAAGTTGCTGGATGAAATCGGCTCGAGCGCGCTTCCTGCGATCGTCGCCAACGGCGTGCTGGTCAGCCAGGGTCGCTATCCCGTAACTGCCGAGCTGGCAAGCTGGGCTGGGCTGGAGGTGGGCGAAGCCATGCCGGCGGCACGTTCGGGGTGTTGTGGCAGCCGTTGCTGACTACAAACCGCCCGAAAATTACTGCGTGCGCGCCTGACGGCATCCGAGATCACTTGCAAGCGCCGCACAATCCCGAAATCGCGCATTACGAAATCACGCATCACCAAGGATTTGCAATGTTCAAGCATCTTCCAAAATTCATTTTCTTCACCGGCAAGGGCGGCGTTGGCAAGACCTCACTGGCCTGTGCCAGTGCGCTGAAATTTGCCGACGACGGCCAGCGCGTACTGCTGGTGAGCACCGACCCGGCCTCGAATGTCGGCCAGGTGTTCTCGACTGAAATCGGCAACCGGATCACCGCGATCGAGTCCGTCCCCGGGCTGGATGCGATCGAGATCGATCCCGAGCAGGCCGCGGAACAGTATCGCCAACGTATTCTTTCGCCGGTGCGCGACCAGCTGCCGGCCGAGGCTCTGGCCCGCATGACCGAACAGCTGTCCGGCGCCTGCACCACCGAAATCGCTGCGTTCGACGAATTCACCGAGCTTCTGACCGATGAACAACTGGTGGCGCATTACGATCGGGTGATCTTCGACACTGCACCGACCGGGCACACGATCCGACTGTTGCAGCTTCCCGGTGCCTGGAGTGGCTTCCTGGAGCAGGGTCAGGGCGATGCCTCCTGCCTCGGCCCGCTGGCCGGGCTGGAAAAGCAGCGCGATCGCTATGCCCGCGCCGTCGAACGACTGGGCGATGCCGACACCACGCGCATGATTCTGGTGGCCCGGCCGCGCAATTCGGCGCTGACCGAGGTGGCGCGCACTGCCAGGGAGCTGGCCGCGATCGGCATCACCAACCTGCACTTGGCAATCAATGGCCTGATGCCCGATGACGACGCCGATGATCCGCTGGCACGCGCGCTGATCGAGCGCGACCGGCAGGCGCTCGCGGCGATGGATTCGGCGCTGAAGGATCTACCCGTCGACCGCTTTCCACTGCGGGCTGAAAATCTGGTCGGATTCGATGCATTGCGCCGCCTTGCCGCCGGCGCCGGGATCGCTGCCGATAGCACGCTCGTTCCGTTCGATCCGGGTGCCGAGTTGCCTGGACTGGGTGATCTGATCGACCAACTCGAACAGCCCGGCAAGGGCTTGATCATGTTCATGGGCAAGGGCGGCGTCGGCAAGACCACGATGGCCGCCGCCACCGCGGTGAAGCTGGCCCGGCGCGGGCACGAGGTGCTGCTTTCCACCACCGATCCGGCGGCACATCTGACCGGCACGGTCGCCGGTGAGCTGGCGGGGCTGAGTGTCAGCCGGATCGACCCGGTCGCGGCCACTGCGCGCTATCGCGAACATGTCATGGAAACGCGCGGCAAGGGCCTGGATGATGCCGGCCGAGCCATGCTGGAAGAAGACCTGCGATCGCCGTGCACCGAGGAAATTGCAGTGTTTCAGGCTTTCTCGCGGGTCATTCGCGAGGCCGGGCACAAGTTCGTCGTGCTCGATACTGCGCCGACCGGACACACCCTGCTGCTGCTGGATGCAACCGGTTCCTATCACCGCGACATCCTGCGTCACTCGGATGCGAACTCCAGGACACGCTTCATTACACCGATGATGCGGCTGCAGGACACCGAACAGACCCGGGTCATCCTGGTCACACTGGCCGAAACCACGCCGGTGCTGGAAGCTGCCGGTCTGCAGGAAGACCTCAGGCGCGCCGGCATCCATCCATGGGCCTGGATCGTCAACTCCAGCCTGGCCGCGGCCAGTTCGAAACATCCGCTTCTCAGTCGGCGAGCACAGGCCGAGCTGTCGGAAATCGAGCGTGTGCGGACGCAATACGCCGAGCGAATCGCGGTGGTACCGATGCAAGCGGTAGAGCCGGTCGGCATCGCCGCGCTGAGTGCGCTCGGCCGCTCACCGTCGGCTCAAACGGACTCTGCAGCCGTTCGGAGACAGCAACACCATGCCGCAGTTTGACAACACTGCAGATTTGCTTGCCGGTTTCGAAGGCTCCATACCGCGCTGCGACAGACTGATTTCGTTCCTGCGTGCTTCGGCAACGCCAACGAAAAGGAATTTCAAAGCCGATGCCGCCGCAAGTGTAATCAGCGTACTTTACGACCCATTGCATGAATCACACCCGGAGGCCCCATGACCGCTGTCCCTTATCCCAAGAAACGCCTGTCCTTCCTCGACCGCTTTCTGACGCTGTGGATCTTCGCCGCGATGGCGCTGGGCGTGGCGCTGGGCACGATTTTCACCGACTTTCCGGCCTGGCTCGATTCGATGTCGGTCGGCAGCACCAACATCCCGATCGCGATCGGCTTGATCCTGATGATGTACCCGCCGCTGGCGCGGGTGCGCTATGAGCAGCTGCCGCTGGTGTTTCGCGATACACGGGTTTTGGCGCTATCGCTGGTGCAGAACTGGCTGATCGGCCCGCTGCTTATGTTCGGGCTGGCGGTGACCTTCCTGCGCGATTACCCGGAATACATGACCGGCCTGATCCTGATCGGGCTGGCGCGCTGCATCGCGATGGTGCTGGTGTGGAACCAGCTGGCCGGCGGCAGCAACCAGTACGTGGCAGCTCTGGTGGCGTTCAATTCGATCTTCCAGATCCTGTTCTTCAGCGTCTACGCCTGGTTCTTCCTGACGGTACTGCCGCCGCTGTTCGGGCTCGAGGGCAGCGTCATCGACGTTGGCTTCGTTACCATTGCCAAGGCGGTGCTGGTCTACCTCGGCATTCCGTTCGCGGCCGGTTTCCTGACGCGCCATTTCCTGCGCAGACAGCGCGGCGATGACTGGTACGAGAACAGATTCCTGCCGAAGATCGCGCCGATCACGCTGATCGCGCTGCTGTTCACCATCGCGGCGATGTTCTCGCTCAAGGGGGCCTCGGTGCTCGAGTTGCCGCTGGATGCGCTGCGCATCGCCGTTCCGCTGGCGCTGTACTTCCTGATCATGTTCGTCATCAGCTTCTGGATGGGCAAGTGGATCGGTGCCGACTATCCGCGCACCACGGCGATTGCTTTTACCGCAGCCAGCAACAACTTCGAGCTGGCGATTGCGGTGGCGATCGCCGCGTTCGGCCTGGCCTCACCGGTAGCCTTCGCGACCGTGATCGGCCCGCTGGTCGAAGTGCCGGTGCTGATCTCGCTGGTCACGGCCGCGCTGTGGCTGAAGCGGCGCTGGTTTCCCGACCACTTGCACGAGTCGGGTACATGAGCCTGGCGCGCCGAATCCTGTTCCTGTGCGTGGCCAATTCCGCGCGCAGCCAGATGGCTGAAGGACTGGCGCGAGAAATGTTCGGTCAAGGCTGGGAGATCGCCAGTGCCGGTGCGCAACCGAGCCGGGTCCGGCCGCAGGCGATCGAGGCGATGGCCGAGATCGGCATCGACATTTCGCATCACCGCTCGAAGTCCATCGACGAGTTCGAGCTGGAGAGCTTCGATCTGATCGTCACCTTGTGCGGAGAGGATGCCTGTCCGGTGGTGCCGGCCGGGGTCGAGCTGCAGCACTGGCCGATCGATGACCCGGTGTCCGACGATCCGTCGATCTCGAATGAGACCTTGCGCGCAAGGTTTCGCGGCGCTCGCGACGCAATCCGGGCGCGCCTGTCGGAGCTTGCCGCAGGCCGGGACTAAACCCGGGTTATTCATGACTCGACCTGCTGCGACGCCCCCAGGCTGTGCATCCGCGAGGTTTTTGCCCGCTCGCGCATCCTCACCTGCCGGTATTGACCAGCAGGGCGAGTCCGGCTGCGCTGCGCTCGGTCGCGAAACACCGCGGCTGCAAGACCTGGAGCCGTCTCGCGACGGTCGGGTCATGAGTAATCCGGGATAAAGGGATCGATGCCTGCGTCTCGGTCCGGCCGGTCAATTCCGATACAATTCCAGTGGTCGGGCCGCGAACGGCTCCGTGAGAGTTCCCTGATTCCTTGAAAACCGGCCTTTTCATTCTCTTTGCAGCCTGCCTTCTCGGCGCTGCAGCCGCAGCGCCGAGAACGCCGAGCGATCGGGCCGGGGAGCAGCGCCGAAGCCAGCACGTGAGCCAGCCCGAGGACCAGCACGTGCTGGTGCTGGGTCGAGTCAGCGATAACCCGGCAGCGCACTACGACCGACTCAAACCAATGCTCGACTATGTCGTCGCCCGGATGGGTGACCTCGGCATCCGCGAGGGTCGGGTGCTGATGGCACCGGATGGGGTGGCCATGGTCAGCTACCTGCGCCAGGGCCGGGTCGACTGGGTAACCGAAACTGCCGGTGCCGCGATCGCGATGCTGGACCGGGGTGGTGCCGAGCTGCTGGCGCTGAGCTGGCGCGGTGGTCAGGAGCGTTACCAGTCGGTGTTCGTGACCCGCAAGGACAGCGGTATCGGAGCCCTGAGCGAACTGCTCGGTCGAAAGATCGGGTTTCAGCATCCGATGTCGACCAGCGCTTACCTGGTGCCGGCCGGCATGTTGCTCGATCTTGGCCTGCCGCTGGCGATCCTGTTGTCACCGCTGGACCCGGCACCCGTCGACTTCGTCGGTTATGCGTTCACCGGGGCCGAGGCCAATTCGGTGGCCTGGCTGCATCAGCGCCTGGTCGACGTGTCCGTGATCAGCAACCAGGACTGGCAGGAACAGGTCGTGCCGGTGCCGGCCTACGCGCGCGACCTGAAGATCATTGCTGCCAGTCCCGACTACCCGCGCGCGCTGGAGCTGGTGCGTGGCGGGCTACCTGCACCGATCCGCACCCGTCTGCTCCAAATCCTGATCGAAGCCAGCGACAGCAACGAAGGCCGCGCGGTACTGGACAGCTATTTCGGCACCTTGCGCTTCAGCCCGGTGACCGTAGAGATCGAGGCCCAGGTCGAGGCGCTGCGACCGCTGGTCGAGCGCGTTCGCCAGGAGCTGCAGTGAGACGACCGGCACTGACGCTCAAGCGCAAGCTCGCCCTGACCGTTGCGCTGGCGGCCGTTGCGCTGCTTGGGGTGCTGGCGGGGCTGTGGTACACCGGTATTCGCACCAACAACGTGCTGGTCGAACAAAGCAGCGAGGCGCTGCGCCAGAATGTACAGGAGTCTCTTGCCCAGCGCGGCTCGCTGAGCCTCGACTTTCTCGCTGAATCCTTGCCCAACCTGGTCTATTACTACGACCTGAAGGGCCTGCGCGATACCATTGCTCCACTGCTGGAACGGCCTGATGTGCGCCATGTCATGGTCTATGACCGAGAAGGTCGACTGCTGCATGACGGTCGCGGCACACCAGAAGGTTTCGGTGAATTCATGGCCGACCCGCTGGCGGCCAAAGTCATCGGTGCCGAGCAGCCGGTCGAGCAATGGAGTGCTGATCTGCTTGATCTCAGCCGTCCGATTCTGCTCGGCAGCGTGCGCATCGGCGGCGTTCGGATCGGCTTGTCGCGAACCGAGACCGATGCCCTGGTGGTGCGCGAACAGGCCCAGCTTGCCGAACAGCTGCGGCAGCGCTTCATCGCTCAGATGCGGCGCCTGGTGATCGCGTTCGCGCTGCTTCTGGCGATCGGTATCGCGGTGGCGGCCATGGTCGGACGCGGCCTGGTTCGGCCCATTCGTGCGCTGGCCGATGCGACGGATCGCCTGGCCGAAGGTCGCTACCAAGAGCTTGATCTGAAAAGCGCGCGCAGTGACGAACTCGGTGTGCTGATCCGGGCCTTCGATCGGATGGCGCAGTCGCTGCAACAGCAGGATCGCGAAATTCGCAGGATCGCCTACCAGGATGCACTGACCGGTCTGCCGAACCGGCTGATGTTTCGCGAGTTGCTCGAGCAGGCGATCGATACCCAGGCCAGGGAGCGAGGCGCACTGGGCGTGCTGTTCATCGACCTGGATGACTTCAAGCGGATCAACGATACCCTGGGGCATGATGTCGGCGACCAGGTGCTGGTCGAGTTTGCACAGAGACTGCAGGGCCTGCTGGCGCAGATCGACCGGGATTCGGGCGATGACAAGTCGGTGGCGGCGCGGCTGGGTGGTGACGAGTTCGTCGCCCTGGTTTCCGGTCTCTCGGTCCGACAACAGTGCCAGGGTCTGGCCGAAGGCATCATCGACTGCCTGTCGCGACCGTTCATCATTGGCGGCAAAAGCCTGTTTCTCGGTGCCAGCATCGGGATCACGCTGTTTCCTGAAGACGCGCGCTCGTCGCGCCACCTGCTCAAGTGCGGCGATCTGGCGATGTACCAGGCCAAGTTCGAGGGCAAGAACTGCCTGTTCTGGTACAGCGACCATCTGACCGAGAACGCCGAGGAAAGCCTGCGTCTGGAGCAGGCCCTGCGTGAGGCGCTCAAGCAGGAGAAACTGGAGGTGGTCTACCAGCCGCTGTTCTGCCTCAGGAGTGGCCGCATGACCGGTGCCGAGGCGCTGGTGCGCTGGCACGAGACCGGTCGTGGCGAGATCGCACCGGAGAAGCTGATTGCGGTGGCCGAGGCCAGTTCCCTGATCGAGGATCTCGGCCGCTTCGTGCTCGACCGTGCCTGCCGTGATGCCGCGGCCTGGCAGCAGCAGGCGCCAGGCCTTCGCGTGGGCGTGAACATTTCCGGCAGACAGCTGATGCGTCACGACCTGTCGGAACTGGTTGAGGAAAGCCTGGCGCGTGCTGGACTACCCGCCGACTGCCTCAGCCTCGAGCTGACCGAATCCAGTCTGTTGCATGATCGGGGCTTCACCTCTGAGGTGTTGCGCCGTCTGCGACAGCGCGGCATCAACGTCTGGCTCGATGATTTCGGTACCGGCTTCTCGGGCCTGAGCTACCTGCGCCAGCTGCAGGTCCATGGCGTCAAGATCGATCGCAGCTTCATCACCGATCTGCCGGCCGATGGCGATGACCTGGCCCTGACCTCGGCGATCATCGCGATGGCGCACTCGATCGGCAT
>Ga0100390_10006093_pt1 | contig 10250 bp, 7 predicted proteins | sample CryGeymeta201514_FD_81540 | JGI IMG/M metagenome (GOLD analysis project Ga0100390, IMG submission 81540) | Groundwater microbial communities from Crystal Geyser aquifers in Utah, USA - Crystal Geyser metaG 2015-14 | ecosystem: Environmental > Aquatic > Deep subsurface > Groundwater | place: USA... | reverse complement strand
TGAAATCAAAAAAAACAGCTTCAAAGAAACAAAAAAAAGTGGTCGCAAAGAAACCAGCCAAAAAGCTACAGTCCAGCAAAGCTGGAGTAGCTCCAAAAAAAGTCGCTCCAAAAAAAACAGCTTCAAAGAGGGCAGTCCCAAAGAAGACATCAAGCAAGAAGAGAATAGAGGTAATCAAACCTTCCGCTACTAAAGTAGTAGTGAAAAAATCACCTAATTTAGCAACTAAATTGGGCCTTTTTGATAATTACATAAAAAAGAACGGAAGGATTTTCCTTAAGCCGCCGAGAGATTTTGCTGATTTCCCTGATTTGCTTTCTTTACAGAAAAAATGATACGAGGATTTCATCAACAAATACCTCAATAAATTATTCGACAATATCAACCCTGTGCGGGATATCGCAGGAGAAAAGATGTATGTAGCTATTTCGGATATCAAAGTTTCCGAACCGATCGATGATGTGAAGACATGCAAGAAAAAAGAATTGACGTATGGAGGGATCATCACCGGCAAAGTGAAACTCGTGGATTCTCCAAGCAAGAAAGTATTGTTCAGTAAATGTGCGAACATCGGTATCTTGCCGATCATGACACCATCAGCTTCTTATATCGTCAATGGTGTAGAGAAGATCGTAATATCACAGATCGTAAGATCATACGGTATCTTTTACGTAAAAAGAGATTTCAAATATTCATTCAAGATTATTCCTGAAAACGGACCACGGCTCGAAGTACAAGTAGAAAAATCCGGAGTAGTAGTAGCGAGAGTGAACAAATCAAGAAAATTTCCCATCACCTCATTGCTGAGAGTATTCGGAGCAGAGACTGATGAACAGATCACAGCGTATTTCAAGGATGTCTTTGAAGAAGACGATTTCGATTACTTAGCGGTTACGCTTAAGAAAGATACGACAACTGATGCATTGTCAGCCGCAGAATTCATTTACAACAAATTGAGACCAGGGGAATTGATCGATCCGGAAAACGCCTTGAACTATATCAAAGCGCAATTCATGTCTACCGAAAGGATATTTATGGGGAGGATTGCAAGACGCAAGATCAATGCGAAACTAAATCTCAATAAACCATTAGATGGTGATGTGGCGAATGTATTGGATGGTGAAGATCTCATTTCTGCGCTAAAATATCTTTTCCACTTATCAAACCACAAAAAAGGCTTCTACACCGACGATTCCGATCACCTTTCCAACAAGCGTATCAGGACGATGGGCGAGATCCTGTATGCTCATCTCCAGCCCATGATGAGGAAATTCGTGAAGAGCATCAAAGGGAAACTTTCTATCTTGAATTCAGAGAATGCGATCAAGATCACCGACCTCGTCAATTTCAAAATCGTAGATAATTCCATCAAGAGTTTCTTCGCGACATCTCAATTGTCGCAATTCTTGGATCAGATAAATCCGATCGCTGAAGTGGAGCACAAAAGAAGAATCACCGCGCTCGGACCTGGAGGACTCAAGAGAGAAACGGCAAAATTCGAGGTGCGTGATGTCCACCCTTCGCATTATGGAAGGATCTGTCCTATCGAAACGCCTGAATGACAGAACATCGGACTAGTTATCTATCAATCATTATATTCACGTGTTAACGATGAATGATTTTTGGAAACTCCAGCATTAAAGATCCATCGTGAAGTCCCAGCAACGGCTGACAAATTAGCGAACAGGATCGCTCACCGTGATATCCACGAATTAGACGCAAAAGGCAAGCAATTGAGAACAGTTATCGTCAAAGAAGACCACTATATCGACGAAAAATCAGCCAAGACCATCGAAAAAATATATGGCAAGCTCGGAAAGACAATAGCGGTGAAACCGTTCTTCGACAAAGCTGTGGAATATATATCTCCAGAACTCGATGAAAGATATTTTATCGCTGACGCGACGACACCGATTGATGCATATCACAACATTACAGAAAGCCGCGTTGCGGCAAGACATTTCAATGAGATGGGAATGTTTCACGTCAATGATATCACACACATAGATGTAAATCCTTCGCAGATATTTTCACCTAATACGTCAGTAATCCCATTTGTAAATCATAACGATGCAGTGCGTGCTGCTATCGCGACCAATCAGCAAAGACAGGCATTACCATTGCTCAAAAATGATACTCCATATGTAGGTACAGGGCTTGAAAGCGACATCATCCAGATGACGCATGCAGTGACGAAAGCAGAGGATGCCGGAGAAGTGATTTATGTTGATGGGAAAAGGATCAAGATAAGATATCAGAAATGAACAAAAGAATATATGCTGGGCGTATTCATGAGATCAAATCAGAAGACATGTATGAATCAGCTTCCTAGAGTTTCATTAGGACAAAAGGTAAAAAAATGAGATATCCTTTTCGAATGACCATGTTCCGTCGATGGAGAGATGGCATTGGGAAGAAATCTAAGGATTGCATTCATGTCATGGAAAGGATTCAATTACGAAGATGCGATCGTCATCTCGCAAAGACTCGTGAAAGATGATGAATTAACATCAGTTCAGATAGAAGAATACGAAATAGAAGTCGCAGATACTAAGCTCGGACCTGAAGAAACTACCAATGATATCCCATGAGTCTCTATGGGGAAATTAAAAAATCTCGATGAAGATGGTATCGTGAGGATCGGATCCAAAGTGAAATGATGAGATATCCTTATCGGAAAGATCACACCGAAGTCTGAATGAGAATTGACTCCTGAGGAAAAATTGATCCAGGCGATTTTCTGAGACAAATCAAAGAATGTAAAAGATACCTCATTATATATGCCGTCAGGAAGTGAAGGGAAAGTCATTGATATCGTCGTCCTCGATGCAAAAAAATGAGATAATCTCATGGCAGGAGTGAGAAAGAAGATTAAAGCATATGTAGCTACGACAAGAAAGATAGAAGTCTGAGATAAGCTCGCTGGAAAGCACGGAAACAAAGGTATCATCGCCATCGTAGTGCCACAGGAAGATATGCCGTTCACTGAAGATGGGAAGGCGGTAGATGTAGTGCTCAACTCTCTATGAGTAATTTCACGTATGAACATAGGGCAGCTATTTGAAGCGCAATTATGATTCCTCGCTAATCATCTCGGTGTGAAATTCGCCGTTCCGACATTCTCAGGATTCGGATTCGATGACTTGTCAGCTTTGGCGAAAAAATGCTGATTTGAAGAGCTTAAAGTGCCATTGTACAACGGAGAGGATGGAGAAGTATATTCACAGAATGTCGCTGTCGGATATATGCACATCCTCAAACTCGTGCACATGGTAGAAGATAAGATCCATGCAAGATCCGTAGGACCATACTCACTGATCACTCAGCAACCGCTCGGAGGAAAATCCAGACAAGGAGGTCAGAGATTCTGAGAGATGGAAGTGCGGGCGCTAGAAGCATATTCAGCAGTATACACGCTTCAAGAGATGTTGACCGTGAAATCAGATGATGTCATCTGAAGAAATAAATTATACGAAGCTATCATCAAAGGTCAGAAACCGAAGATAGGAGGATTGCCGGAATCATTCAACCTGCTTACCTTCTTGTTCAAAGGATTGTGTCAGAACATAGAACCGTTGACGGTGGATGAATTGGAGAAGGTGCATCAAGAGAGAGTGAAGAAGATCGTGGATCTAGGACTTTCATGAATGATGAGTAATACGGCCTTGGGTGATGAGCCACTAGAATCAGGAGAAGGAGATGCCACTCAGGAAAAATGAGAGATCATCGACAATGTGATCCAGGAAATGGAAGATTTTGGAGAATTGGAATAATAGCTTCTAGCTACTTGCTTCTAGCTTCTAGTAATGTGAATTTGGCTAGAGACTAGCAGCTAGCGACTAGTGGCTATCATGATTTTAATTTCTTATCTTTACGTTCATGTACAAAACAAAATTTGAAGGACTTGTAGTGAAGCTGGCTTCAATCGAGGATATAGAAACATGGTCACATGGTGTCGTGGATAATCCTGATACCGTGAATTATAGAACCTGAAAACCGAAGCAAGGATGACTTTTTTGTGAATCCATTTTCTGACCTGTGAAAAACTATGAATGTAGTTGCGGAAAGTATAAGGGAGTGAGATATAAGGGGATCGTCTGTGAAAGATGCGGAGTAGAAGTGACGACGTCCAGAGTGAGAAGATCAAGGATGGGACACATCGAATTGGCAGTTCCTGTGCTTCATGCTCGATACAAATCAAGTCCATCAGGATGAGTGCATCAGTTGCTCAATCTTTCTTCCAATGAGATAGATAAGATTTTGAGTTTCGTAAAATATGTATTGGTACAGGATATTACAGAAGATACCAAGAAAAAGATCAAAGAGAAGATAAAGGAAGATTATGAGAAAAGGATGGAGGAGTTGAAAGTCTTGTACAAAGAAGAATTGGAGAAAGCAGATGACAAGAAAAAGCAGAAAGATACTGATAGATTATTCCAGGAGAACAAAGATGATATCGATAAAGAGATGAACAGATTAAAATCCATCATCGCAGATTTGAATATCGGATCAACGATTTTGGAGAGCGATTACAGAAACATCTTCTGCCAATTCGCAGATATCATCACCTTCCAATCAGGTCCAGAAGCGCTTCTCAAGATGCTTCAAAGCATCAATGTGCAAAAGGAGATCAAACGCAGGATCAAACAATATACCCAAGTGAAATCTGAAGATCAGAGGAAGAAAGTGATCAACCTGATCAAATTATTGATCAATCTCCATGTTTCTGACGTGAAACCGGAAAATATGGTAATCAGGAAATTACCGGTCATACCGCCTGATTTGAGACCGGTCGTGCAACTCGAATGAGGAAAATTCGCATCATCAGATGTAAACCTTTTCTATAGACGTGTACTGATGAGAAACATCAGGTTGAAGAAAATGATCCAGGTGGGGATGCCGGATGTGGTGAAAAAAAATGAAATCAGACTTCTCCAGGAAGCCGTGAATAACTTATTAATCTGAGAAAGAAGCGGCGCAGGTGGTGCAGGAGCAGGCATCAAAGTCTTCAAATCATTATCAGATATGCTTTCCGGTAAAGAAGGTATCTTCAGAAAGAATCTGCTCGGAAAGAGAGTTGATTACTCAGGAAGATCAATCATCACGGTTGGTCCTAACTTGAAACTCAATGAATGCGGATTGCCGATCTATATCGCCGTAAAGATGTTTACTCCGTTCATCATCGGTAAACTCATCGAAAAGAAAATCGTATATACGCCTAAGCAAGCTGAAAAACTCATCAAAGATGAATCGCCGTTGGCATTGAGATTTCTTGAAGAAGTGATCAAAGACAAATATGTATTGCTCAATCGTGCACCAACCTTGCACAGACTTTCTATCGAAGCATTCAAGATCAAATTGATGCCGGGAAAGACGATAAGAATTCATCCGCTTGTGTGTCCTGCCTTCAACGCCGATTTCGATGGAGATCAGATGGCAGTCCATCTGCCGATTTCAGATGAAGCGCAACAGGAGGCGAAAGATTTGATCGCAGCAGACAAAAACATTTTGAAACCTGGATCCGGAGAACCGACGATTACGCACTCACAGGATATGGTGCTCGGAGTATATTATATCACTGATTTCTATGATCATAGATATCCTGATCTCAAGACGGAAGAAGAGCGGAAAGATAAAGCACCGCTCAAAGGCAGATTCACCAGCATGAATGATGTGCTGGAAAAATATTACAATGATAATGTGAAGATCAAAGACAAGATAATCCTGGTTTACGATAAAGAGCCTATTGAGACAACGGTAGGAAGAGTGCTTTTCAATCTCGTGTTGCCGGAAAAAATCAGATTCATCAATAAGAAAGTAGTGAATAAGGACCTTAAAAAGATTCTGAGTAGGATATTCGATGAATATGATATGGAAATGACAGTGAAAGTCGCTGATGATATCAAGGACCTGTGATTCAAATATGCAACCATCTCTGCGACATCAGTAAATGTCTTGGATATGAAAGTGCCGAAAGAAAAAGAAGATGAGTTGAGAAAATGAGAAGATGAAACCAGGGAATTGTATAAATATTATTATAAAGGATTCTTCTCTGATCAGGAGAAACATAGGAATGTCGTAGAAATATGGAGTAAAGTAAAATGAAATATCGAAAAGAGTCTGAAAGGGATCACAGGTCCTGGCCAGGACTTGTATACTATGGTAGATTCATGAGCGAGATGATCGCAGACGCACATAACGCAGATTTCAGGTATGAAAGGACTCGTCGTAAATCCTAAAGGAGAGATCATCGAACTCCCTATCAAGGGATCATTCGTAGAATGACTTAAACCTATTGAATACTTCATCTCCGCCCACTCAGGAAGAAAAGGAAAGGCGGATACAGCGCTCAGAACTGCGGAGTCAGGATACTTGACGAGAAAACTTTGTGATTCTGCACAGGAAGTCGTGATAAGAGAGAAAGATTGTTGAACGGATAAATTCTTGAATTTCTCTAAGCAGGAAGCAGAAGCCCAGAATCAGAAATTCTTTGAAATGATTTATGGAAGAGTGTTGGCAGAAGAAGTGAAAGATGCAAAAGGCAATATAGTGCTTAATGCAGAAGATCTGTTGAACAAAGAGAATATCGCCTTACTTGAAGCAGCGAACATAGAGATGGTGAAAGTAAGGACGCCGTTGGTATGTAATACCGTCAGCGGAATATGTCAGCATTGTTATGGTATGGATCTTTCAACCAGACAGATCATTCAGATAGGAGTTCCTGTGGGAGTCATCGCAGCACAATCTATATGAGAACCGACTACGCAGTTAACGATGGATACTTTCCATGGATGATGAGTCGCATCAGAATGATGAGAGATGGCACAGGGTGTGGATAGGATCAAGCAGTTGTTTGAAGTCAGAGCACCAAAAAATCCAGCCATCATCGCGCCATTTGATGGGAAAGTCTCCTTCTACGAAACAGCAAAAACCAAGTATATAAAAATCGTTTCAGAATATCAGAAAAAGACCTATCTCATCAAAGCAGGATACAAACTTGATGTGAAAAAATGAGATGTTCTTGCAAAGTGATGAATCTATGCGAGCAAGTCCAAGAGCAAATTGAAAGTGAAAGAAGAGGGTAAGGTGTTGGAAGTGAAGGGCGATCATATGATTCTTGGAATACAGGAAGTATTTACCAAAGCGATCCTCGGACTTACGCCAAAAGTGAAAGAGAAAGAAGAAGTATATAAAGGTATGATTTTGACCTGAGGTTCATTGGATATCAAAGAATACAAGGATATCGTGGGCAATCTCGAAGCACAGAAATATATCATCAGAGAGACGAAGAAAGTATATGCATCTCAATGACAGGATCTTAATGACAAGCATATTGAGGTAATCGTGAAACAATTATTCTCCAAGGTATTTATAGAAGATTCTGGAGAGAGTAGTTTCATTCCAGGTACGCATGTAAAATATGAACATTTTGTAAAAGTGAATTTAGAATTGGTAGCTCAAGGAAAGAAGGCTGCGAAAGGAAAGAGATTAGCGCTCGGGCTTACCAATATAGCCAAAGAAACTGACTCATGGATGTCAGCGGCATCATTCCAAGAAACGATCAGAGTCATGGTCGGCGCATCACTCAGATGAGCGATAGATGATCTTTCCGATCTCAAATCGAATGTGATCATCGGTAGATTGCTTCCTGTGGGTGAGGTGTACAGGAAAGAACACGAATAAACTGTTTAGTATCGAGTACAAAGTACCGAGTACCGAGTATTGAACACAAGGCATTCATATTGACAACACGTCGAGAATTCCTATATTCATCACCACGAAATTTACTTAACACTTAGCATTTAACATTTAACATTTATTAGAAGATGGCACACAAAAAGGCCGGTTGATCGGCAAAAAACCTCAGAGATTCAAATCCAAAATATCGTGGGGTAAAAGCATTTGGATGAGAAACAGTAAAAGCTGGTGATATCGTCATCAGACAAAAAGGTTCCAAATTTGAATGCGGAAAAAATACTTACACAGGGAAAGATTTCACTGTACATGCGGAAAAAGCGGGCACAGTCGTTTTCAAGACCAAGAAATTCACCAGATTTGATGGTAGAAAATACCTCAAGACGGTTGTAGATGTGAAATAATGGATAAAAATTGATGAAAATTGTTAAAACTTAATGAAAATTGTCCCTACGATTTTTATCCATCTTAATCCACTTTTATCGATTTTTATCAACGTACATTTCAAGACAATCTGTTCAACAACAATTTTAAACTTTAATAGCAAACAGCCATGACTATCGGCCCAAAGAAAAAGATTTCCAAAACCAAATGAAATACCAGGCATGCGACATGGCAGAGACTCAATCTCGTGAGAATGTCAGATTCTTATCCTGTTGCAAAATGCAAGAATTGCGGCGCTACTAAATTAGCTCATCACGTATGTTCTGTATGCGGATATTACAAAGGGAAACAAGTGATCACCATAAAGTCAAAATCGAAGGGCAAAGTGATAGACGCATAAGAAAGTACCGCGAACCGCGTAACGCGTAACGCGACCCCTTGCCGGTCTTTAGTGTTTATTTGATTATTCATGAATGTAAAACAGAGGATCAATGCTAGAAAAGTGATTTTATCATACATCTATCAGTATTGCTTTTTCAATAATCTGCAAAGTCAAGACCTGGTAGCGGTAGAATCATTATTCATCGGCAATATCTTCAAAACAGACAATGAAAGATTTGATACAGCAAAAAAAGATTATCTCAAAGATATCAAAGCATACCTAAAAGGTCCTGAGACAGAGGAAGATTTGCTTGCATTCGTAGATCTTTTTTTTAATGAGCGAGATAAGGAAGACATTGATTTCGATTATATGGCCAAGATAGGCCTTACCTTTGTAAAACATATTCCAGAAATCACTGACAAGGTGAATGCCCTTACGGAAAGCTTCAAATTTGATCAGATGGACACGATAGATCAGGCATTATTCATTCTGGGATATACCGAGCGGATAGAGCTTGAGACGCCCAAAGAAATCCTTATCAACGAAATGATAGAACTCGCAAAAAGATATTCTGACGATGGTTCACCGAAATTGCTCAATGGTATCATGCATAAGATTGTGAACAACATCTCATAATATTTATGCCCCTTGTCATTGGTTAGTCATTGCGAGGAGCATGGCGACGTGGCAATCAAATTAGATTGCTTCACCCCGACCGTTCGGGGTTCGCAATGACATGACAGCACGATGACGAACCATAGTATTTTTATCCACACATTGAATGTTAGTTATGCAGAAAATATTAGTTATGCTTCGCATAGACCCAAATAACAGACTCTATAAATTATTCAAAGCCTATCGGCCATTCCGGATATTTTTGGCGATGTTCAAATTCGGTGCAGGATTACATTACACCTTGCTTGCTCCTTTGGGAGAACAAGTGATGCCGCTTTGGATCGTGGGTATTTTGATCGGATTTGGTTCTGTAGTACAATTGATATTCGACATCCCCGCGTGATATCTGCTCGATAAATATGGATATGTGAGGATGTTGAAACTCACGACCATAGCATTCATCGTCGCAGCATTCTGCCTGGTGTTTGAATTCACATCCGTCACATTCATTTTGACTTTGATATTCTCCAGCTTCTGACGATTATTTTTCGGCCCCGGAGCAAACGCCTATACCTTATCTGAAGCGCCGAAAGCAGATGCAGGAAAATTCATCTCGTTCAAGGAAACCTTTCAATCAGTCGGAATCGTGCTTGCGAGTGCGATATTGGCATTTATCATACCATTGCCGGCGGTATTTATCGGAGTTATCATCGCAATGATTTTGATCTTTGCATGGCTCTTGTTATTCATCACGCCAGAAGAAACCGTTTCAGTTCATGTAGAAAAAAAGATTGCCACTCATGACTATTATATCAAAAAATCATACAAGCATATCCGAGGTATACTACACAAACTCAGCCCCGTAAGCACTATGCTGATGCTGAGTAATTTTGCGTCTGCGATTTTCTATTCATTCATCCGGTTCGTAGTTCCACTGATGATCGCTAATAATCAAGGATGAAGGCGGATGGGAATCGGCCTCGGAGTCTTTGATTTCGCCGTAGTCATATTTTGATACACTATAGGAAAAATAGCAGATAGATACAGCAAAAAGAAGCTAGTTTTTCTCGGACTTTTGATCTTCGCATTCGCGGGCATCTTACTTTGATTCAATTTCGGCATACTTTTCATCATACTCTGATTCATCGCAACAACTGGTGATGAATTAGCATCC
>Ga0100390_10006076_pt1 | contig 10265 bp, 11 predicted proteins | sample CryGeymeta201514_FD_81540 | JGI IMG/M metagenome (GOLD analysis project Ga0100390, IMG submission 81540) | Groundwater microbial communities from Crystal Geyser aquifers in Utah, USA - Crystal Geyser metaG 2015-14 | ecosystem: Environmental > Aquatic > Deep subsurface > Groundwater | place... | reverse complement strand
GATGAGAAAGAATGCCGGCGGTTATTTTAATACCGGCGATGAATATCCCAAAATCCAGAATCCAGAATCCAATGAAAGAGAAATGGTTTATTTAAATGCTCAATATGCCGGTGAAGATATTTTTAAAAGCTTGCTCAGCCACGAATTTACCCATTTAATTGAACTCAATCAAAAAGATTTATTGAGAAATGTCTCTGAAGAAACCTGGCTAAATGAAGCCCGAGCTGAATATGCCCCAACCTTAATGGGCTATGACAATGTTTACAAAGGGAGTAATCTCCAAAATAGAGTAGAGGAATTTTTAAAAAATCCTTCAGATTCCCTGACCGAATGGCAGAACAAAAGTGCCGATTACGGGGTCTTAAATCTTTTCACTCAATATTTGATTGACCATTATGACGGAGTGAAGATCTTAGCCGATTCTTTAAAATCCTCAAAAATTGGAATTCCCTCAATAAATGAGGCTTTGGTAAAAAATGGATTTAAAGAAGATTTTTCCCAGATTTTTACCGATTGGTTGATTACTGTTTTAGTTAATAACTGTAATTTAAGCGAAAAATATTGCTATAAAAACCCGAATTTAAAAAATCTCAGAATTTCTCCTCAAATAAATTTTCTACCTTTAACCGGAGAAACTATTTTAACAGCCTACAATACAACAAAAAATTGGACCGGGAATTGGCAAAAAATTGTCGGCGGAAAAGGAAATTTGGCTTTAGAGTTTGATGGAGCCGATGAAGTTAATTTTAAGGTCCCTTATCTGGCTTGCGATAAAACCGAAAAATGTTCAGTTGATTTTTTAACTTTAGACAAAACTCAAAAAGGCGAGATTATTCTGTCAGATTTTAATAAAAATTATTCCTCGTTGACTATAATTCCTTCAATTCAAAGTAAAATTTCCGGTTTTGATAGAAAGGAAATTTCTTACCTTTTTTCTATTAAAGTGACAACCAGTGAAAAAACTGAAGAAGAAAAAGAAGAGGAACTTAAAAAACAACTCTTGGCCCAGATTGATTTTTTACAAAAAGAAATCGCCAGAATTCAATCCCAGATAAATGAAATTTTAGCAAAGAAGGGACAAAGCGTTACTTGTTCAAAATTTGAAAGAGATTTATATTTTGGAATGACAAATTCGGCAGAAGTCAGTTGCCTTCAAGAATTTTTAAAAAGTCCGCTAGCCTGCGGGTCAGAAATTTACCCCGCACCTTTGATAGGTGAAAGGTGCGGGGTTTATCCCGAAGGATTAATCACTGGAAATTTCTTAAATTTGACAAGGGTCGCCGTCATTCGTTTCCAAGAAAAATATGCGGGAGAAATTTTAACTCCCGTGGAATTGGAGAAGGGGACTGGTTTTGTCGGTGGAATGACCAGGGCTAAAATTAACCAACTTTTAGGGTTTTAGAGTTTTCCATAAACTTAATTTATTATAATTTTATGCCAAAAGGAAATATCTTAGTCACCGGGGGAGCCGGTTTTGTTGGCTCCCATTTAGTAGATAGATTAATCAAAGAAGGCCACCAAGTAGTTGTGGTTGATAATTTATCTACCGGTAAAAAAGAGAATTTAAATAAGAAGGCCAAATTCTATAAAATTGATATTTGCAGTCCCAAAATTTCCCAGATTTTTAAAAAAGAAAAACCGGAAGTTGTTTATCATTTGGCTGCCCAAATTGATGTGAGAAAATCCGTAGAAGATCCAGTGAGGGATGCCGATATCAACATTTTGGGCAGCTTAAATTTAATTCAGAATTTTATCCGCGTGAATCCGCGTTTAAATCAGCGTAAATCCGCTTCTACAAATAAAAAAATCATTTTCGCTTCAAGTGGTGCTATCTACGGTGATACAAATGTTATTCCCACACCGGAAGCCCATCCGGAAAATCCAGAAACGCCTTACGGAATTGCCAAGTTAGCTATTGAAAAATATCTTTATTTCTATCAGAAAACTCTTGGTTTAAACTATACTGCTTTGCGTCTTTCCAATGTTTATGGACCTCGGCAAAATTCAAAAGGCGAAGCGGGAGTGGTAGCTATATTCTGCGATAAAATGCTTTCTGGCAAACAACCCGTAATTTTCGGCTCAGGCAGACAAACCAGAGATTTCGTTTTTGTTGATGATGTGGTTGAAGCAGCTCTTTTGGCGATGCAAAAAGAAAAAAGAGGTCTTTACAATATTGGAACCGCTAAAGAAACAAGCATTAATGAAATCTTTAAAAAAATTAAAAAATTAACCAGTTCTAATTGTCAGGAAATTCATGGTCCAGCCAAAACCGGAGAACAGAAGAGAAGCTGTCTTGATTTTTCCAAGGCGAAAAAAGAACTCAACTGGCAGCCGAAATATGATTTAGAAATGGGATTGAAACTCTTAATAAAGAAATAGTTCCTATTTTTTTTGCTCTTTTTATTTCGGAAAAAGTGTGGTAGAATAGAGATGATGAGATTAACAAAGGATTACATTTGGGATTATGATGTAAAAAAGCTTGATTTAAAAAAGCCGAAAGTTTTGTTGTGGTATTTAAAGCGAAAGATCGAGTGTGGTGACTGGGAGGTTTTAGATCGAAAAACCCTAAAGAAATACCTGCCAAAGCTTAAAATCAATCCCTATTTGAAACAAATTCTTAAAGGATATCTTAATGTCCAAAGATAAAATATTAACCAATTTTCAGAAAAAGGCTTTAAAAGAAGTCGGGAAAAGCGAATTATCTCGCTTTTTTGTTTGGTCTGGCGGAACAGCGCTTTCCTCCTATTATCTTCAGCACCGCCTCTCTGCCGATCTCGATTTTATGTCTCAAGATTTATTTCGCGATGATTATCTTTTAGCGGAGATTAGAGAGATTGCCAGGAATTTAAAAGTAAAAAACATTGAAGAGCAAAAAAAACTTAATCGTCACCAATTTTGGCTAAAAAAAGATAGAGAAATTTTGAGAGTAGAATTTGTTTTTTATCCTTTCCCTCACATTAGGCCGCCCCAGAAATTAAAAGAATTTAATATTAAAATTGATTCCATCGAAGATATGCTTACCAACAAAGCCCATGCGGCTTATGAGCGTTCTGAGCCAAAGGATATTTTTGATATATATTGTATTCTATTGATGAAGCGAATAAAATTTCTGAAAATCTTCACATATATTAAGAAAAAATTCGGAGTGAAAATAGACCCTGTGTTATTTGCCAGTAATATTTTGAAAGGAGTGGAAAGATTGAGAGAGATAAGACCTTCGATATTAAATAAAAAGGTTTTTAAACCTTCTTCTATAGAAAATTATTTTCAGAAAGAGGCAAGAATTTATTTAAAGAGGAAAATCCCTCGCTAATAGCTGGTTTAGCCACCATTAATTTTTAATTTTAACTAGACCTTAACTTAAAACTCAAAACGCAAAGTGCAAAACCAAAACTCAAAACTTAAAACTGAATTAAAATATCGTTGTTATTATTTTTCAATTAAGGTAATCAAGTTTTTAGAAACATTACCGGAAAAGAAAGTTTATTGGGTGATTTCAGATCAACTATTAAGATCAGCCACTTCTATCGGAGCTAATATTGTTGAAGCTAAAGCATCGAGTTCTAAACGAGACTTTATTAAGTTTTATGAGATTGCTTTGAAGTCTGCCAATGAAACTGAGTATTGGTTAGGATTATTAAGAGATGCAACTCAGGCCGATAAAAATAAAACTAATCAGCTTTTAGTAGAAGTTGAAGAAATATCAAAAATGTTAGGTTCTAGTTTATTAACCTTAAAAAACAAAAAGAAGTTTTAGGATTTAAGTTATGGCTTTGAGCTTTGAGTTTTGAGCTTTGAGCTTTGAGTTAATTTAACATGGATATTAAAAGTGTAATTAAAAGCATTTGTTTAAATCCGAGAAAATTTTTTCTTGAAAATTTAGGGGTCAGGCAAACGATTTTTAAAAATACCTTTTGGCTGGCGGTTGCCGAAGCAGTGAGTAGGTTTTTAAAATTGATTTTAATTATCTATGTCGCCAGAATTTTAGGAGCCACCGGATATGGAAAATTTAATTTTGCCCTGGCTTTCGTTGCCCTTTTTGCGGTTTTTTCCGACTTTGGGCTTTCTCAAATTACCACCCGGGAATTATCCCGGGATAATGAGAGAGAAAAAGAACTCTCTTCTTTATTTTCTTTAAAAATTCTTTTGGGCTTAGGAACCCTGCTCTTAATTTTAATCGGTTCCTTTCTTATTACTCCTGAGCCCGTTATTCGGAGATTAATCTTGATTTTGGGAATTTACACTGTTATTTCTAGTTTTGGTGCAATTATTTTTGCTTTCTTTCAAGCCCGCCAGAAAATGGAATATCAGGCAATGACCAAAATACTGGAAGCAATCTTAGTTACGGCAGCTGGATTTTTTGTTATTTTTTATTTTCCTTCCGTAACTAATTTAAGTTACAGTTACTTATTTGCCGGTTTAACCGCTTTAATTTTTATTTTGATTTTCTTTCATTTTAAGGTTTATAAATTACATCTGGATTGGCAAAAATCCATCTGGCAGAGATTCCTATCAATGTCCTGGCCATTGGCTTTGGCCGGTATTTTTGGAGGTATTTACACTCAGACTGATTCGGTAGTGATGGGTTATTTGGGTCAGCTCACTCAAACCGGTTGGTATCAGGCAGCTTATAAAATCATCGGAGTAACTTTAATTCCAACCGGTTTAATCTCTCAGAGTTTTTTTCCGGCTCTAAGTCTTGCTTTCTCTCAATCAAAAGACTACAACCCACCCACCACGTCCTCCCACTCGCCTAAAGGCGAGCGGGCCCCTAGGCTCCAAAAAATCTGGAATTACTTTATGGATTTAATGATTATTTTAGCCATCCCAATTGTCGTCGGCGGTATTGTGCTTGGCCCAAGAATTATTGATTTCATTTATGACCCGAGTTATTTCCCTTCAATTTTAGCTTTCCAGATTTTAATTTTAATGGCAGGTACCTCTTTTCTTTGCAGCCCTTTTGGTCAAATATTGGTTGTTGCCAACCAACAAAAAAAACTTCTCTGGATTACCCTCTCTGGTGCCATCGTGAATGTAATTTTAAATTTAATTTTAATTCCCAGATATTCTCTTTACGGTGCAGCTGCCGCCACCGTTGCCACCTCGGTTTTAATTCTCTTTTTACTTTTCAAATTTACTGCCAACCTTACTCCCATTAGACCTTTTAATTTAAAATCCCTATTTAGTTTTTTTGGCGCTATTTTAGCCAGTATCCCAATGTATTTTTTAATAATCCAACCCCAAATTTATCACCTCAATATCTTTTTCTCCATCTCAATTGGCGCCAGCATTTACTTAATTTGTTTTTTGGGCTATAAAAAGTTATTGGTTCAATTTCGAATTCTTCGATAAAATCTATGCCAAAAAAGTTTTAATCAACCGGGTTGACCCCGCACCTTTTTCAATGAAAGCCTGAGGTTATGGAAGAATATAAGGTGAAGCCGCCTATCGGCTCTGATTATTTGTTACCACAAGCCTTCAGAAAAAAAAGGTGCGGGGTTAACAGACAGATTTCCCTATTTTAATATCAATATTAGGTAAAATCGACAATTTTTCCCTAATAAAATCTGGAAGATGGATAAAAATGAAATAATAGCAATATTAGAAGATTGGAACTTTTGGAAAAAACCTCTGGAGACAGGAATTCCAAGATTTTTTTATTTGGAAAAATTAAAGAAATTACTTTTGAATGAACAAATAATAACCATTACTGGAGCAAGAAGAAGTGGTAAATCTTTTATTATGAGACAATTGGCAAAAGAGTTAATTCAAAAAGGAGTAAATAAAAATCAGGTATTGATAGTAAATTTTGAAGACCCGAGATTTATTGAGTTAAATCCACAATTGCTTCAAGAGATTTACGAAACTTATTTGGAGTTTTTGAATCCCAAAGATAAACCCTATATATTTCTTGACGAAATTCAAGAGGTTCAAAAATGGGAAAAATGGGTAAGAACAATGCAAGAATTAGAAAAAGCAAAAATTATTAGGTAAACTTCAATCACGAAAAAGGCGTTGATGTCTTAATCGCAGTTGATTTGTTGGTCGGCGCTTATGAAAACAAATATGACACAGCAATTTTAGTCACATCTGATACTGATTTTATTCCAGCTATTAAGAAAGTTAGAACAATGAAAAAGAAAATAGAATACATTAGCTTTTCACACAAACCTTCCTATGCCTTGATCGCAAATTCAAATATAAGAAGATTGTTGATAAAAGATGAGATATTAGAATATTTTAAAGAAGAATAAAAATAAAAAATCTAAAAATATGAAAATTTTAGTTACCGGCGGTGCCGGATTTATTGGAAGTCATTTAGTAGATAGATTAATCAAAGAAGGCCACAAAATAGTAGTGGTCGATAATTTATCGACTGGAAAAAAGGAAAATTTAAACAAGAGAGCCAAGTTTTACAAAATTGATATTTGTAGTCCGAAGATTTCTGAGATTTTCAAAAAAGAAAAACCAGAAGTAGTTTTCCATTTGGCCGCCCAAATTGATGTTAGAAAATCAGTGGAAAATCCAGTAAAAGATGCCAAAATCAATATTTTAGGTTCCCTCAATATTTTAGAGAATTGCCGGAAATTTGGAACAAAAAAATTTATTTTTGCCTCTTCAGGAGGAGCAATCTATGGAGAGACCAACCTTATTCCTACCCCGGAAACTCACCCTGCCAGACCAGAATCTCCTTATGGTCTGGCCAAACTTTTGATTGAGCAATACCTCGAATTTTATAAAAAAAATTATGGTTTAGATTATGTCTCTTTGCGTTACTCTAATATTTATGGTCCCCGTCAGAATTCAAAAGCTGAAGCCGGAGTGATAGCCATTTTTGTTGATAAACTTTTAAATGATAAAACTCCAACCATTTTTGGAGATGGAAGCCAAACCAGAGATTATCTTTATGTCGAAGACGCAGTAGAAGCCGCCTTAATTTGCACGGGTCTGACCCGTGCAAATCTGATTCCGATTTTTAATATAGGAACAGGGAAGGAGACTAGCGTAAACGAGATTTACAGTTTAATTTCAAAAATGATTGGAAAAAATATAAAGCCGATTTTTGCTCAAGCCAAAGCCGGGGACCTAAAAAGAAGCTGCCTCGACTCTTCCAAAATAAAAAAAGAAATGGGTTGGCAGCCAAAATATGATTTAAAAGAGGGCTTGAAAAAGACAATAGAGTGGTTTAAGTCCTCCAAATAAAGCCATTTTGGCGATTGAAATTATTGAAATTGATGTTATTTAATGATATAATAGAGAATAAAGAATGTATCTGAAAAAGCATTCATTATTGAGACCGACCTTATTTTGGGAGACAGATCCTAAAAAACTTGATGAGCAAAAAGATGCTGATTTTATTATCGGTCGCGTTTTGGATTTCGGCAATTTAAAAGAATGGAAGGCAGTAAAGGATTTTTACGGCTTATCTAAAATTAAAAAAGCGGCTGAAAATCATATCTTTTTTGATCCCCGAAGCGCTAATTTTTGGTCAATAATATTAAATATTCCTTTAAAGAAATTAAAATGCACCAGGAAGCCCTCACTAAAAACACCAAAAGCGTTCTTGAGGCGATAGGTGATTCTGATATTGCAAAAGATTTTTATTTAGCCGGCGGTACAGCCCTGGCTCTTTATTTTGGCCATCGTTTTTCTATTGACTTGGATTGGTTTGCTGAAAAATTTGACTATACTATTTCTTTTCGCCGACAGCTGGAAAAGCTTGGGAAATTAGGTATAGACAGCGAATCTAAAAAAACTTTTAATGGTGCTTTAAATGGCGTGAAGATAAGTTTTTTTGAATACCCCTATCCCTTAATAGCGCCAAAGAGCAAATATAAAGAAAATGTTTATCTGGCTGGCATTCCCGACATAGCGGCAATGAAGATGGAAGCCATTGCCAGTCGGGGCTCTTATAAAGATTTTATTGATATCTATTTTATTTTACAGAAGTATTCTTTAAAAGATATTCTCGGGTTTGTCCGGCAGAAATTCGTCAATATTGACTACAACGAGACCCATCTTTTAAAGGCGCTTACTTATTTTGAAGATGTTAAAGGTAGTTTAAAGCCAAAATTGATAAAACCAGTAAGCTGGGACAAAGTTGCTGAAACAATAAAGAGCGAAACAGAAAATTACATAAAAAAATAGTTTAAAAATGAAAATTAGAAATATAATTAAAAATATTTTTTTAAGACCTAAAGAATTTTTTTTAGAAAATTTAGGGATTAAGCAGACCATTTTTAAAAATACCTTCTGGTTAGCGTTTGCCGAAGGAGTGAGCCGGTTTTTAAAATTAATTTTAATCATTTATGTGGCGCGAATTTTGGGAGCCACAGAATATGGAAAATTCACTTTTGCTTTGGCTTTTGTAAGTTTATTCGCTATTTTTTCCGACCTCGGTTTGTCTCAAATTACCACCCGGGAATTTGCCCGGGATAATGAGAGAGAAAAAGAAATCTCTTCCTTATTTTCTTTAAAAATTCTTTTGGGTTTGGGGACCCTCATTTTAATTTTAATCGGTTCCTTTTTTATTACCCCTGAGCCCGTTATTCGGAGCTTAATCTGGATTTTGGGAATTTACACGATTCTTGCCAGTTTTGGTGCAATTATTTTTGCCTTCTTTCAAGCCCGCCAAAAAATGGAATATCAAGCAATGACTCAAATTCTGGAAGCAATCTTAGTTACGGCAGCTGGATTCTTTGTAATTTTGAATTTTCCTTCAGTCATCAATTTAAGTTATAGTTATTTATTTGCTGGTTTCGCCGCTTTGATTTTTATTTTGACTCTTTTTCATTTTAAGGTTTCCCATTAAGAATCTCCTTTGAAAAATCCATCTGGCAAAAATTTTTATCTTTGTCTTGGCCTCTGGCTTTAGCCGGTATTTTCGGGAGTATTTACACCCAAACTGATTCAATAATGATGGGCTATTGGGGCCAGATCACCCAAACCGGTTGGTATAACGCTGCTTATAGAATTATTGGAGTAACCTTAGTTCCAGCAGGCCTTATTGCTACAAGTTTTTATCCAGTTTTAAGCAAGTTTTTTAAAGAATCAAGAGAAAAACTACAGAGGACTTGGAATTACTTTATGGAATCAATGATTTTTTTAGCTGTTCCAATTGTCGTGGGCGGTATTGTCCTTACCCCTCGAATTATTGATTACATTTATGACCCGAGCTATTTCCCAGCCATTTTAGCCTTTCAAATTTTAATTTTAATGGCCGGAATCGCTTTTATTGCTTCTCCTTTTGGTCAAATCCTTATTGTTGCTAACCAGCAAAAAAAACTTTTCTGGATTACTTTATCTGGAGCTCTCATCAATGTCATTTTAAATTCAATTTTAATTCCCAAATATTCTCTCTATGGCGCCGCTGCCGCCACCGTTGCCACCTCGGTTTTAATTCTCTTTTTACTTTTCAAATTTACTACTAAACTTACTTCCATTAGACCTTTTAATTTAAAATCCCTGGCTAGTTTTTTCGGCGCTATTTTAGCCAGTATCCCAATGTATTTTGTGATAACCCAGCCCCCAATTTACCATCTAAATGTTTTTCTCTCCATTCTGATTGGAGCTGGGATTTACTCAATTTGCTATTTTACATATAGAAATTTAATAGTAAAAAATTTACTTATTAATAAAAGTCTGCTATGCTAATTCTATATGTAAATATTAGGAAGCCATCCTGATAACAACATAAATAAAAATCTACTCTTGGCTAGATAATCATATGCGATTCAGTATATTTTTCAGACCACCTTAAAAATTGACAAATTTTCTGTTTAAAATTCATATTTCCCCATTTTATCAGCAAAAATGCCTGAAGTAAATTAACTTTTAATTTAAAAAGTCTAAATAGACTCAATTAATAAAATAATAAAGGTAGAAATATGTCAAAAAAACTTTTAATTACTGGAGGCTGTGGCTTTATTGGCCTTGATAATGGGTTTTGTGGGGCTATAATTAAGTAATGCCCTATAAAGACCCAGAAAAAAGAAGAAAATATCAACGAGAATATAATCGAAAATATAGAGAAGAAAATAGATTATATCAGAGATGGTATCAACGAGAGTGGTATAAAAAGAATAGAGATAAGATTAGGTTAAGAAAAAGGAAATGGTTGAGAACAAGAGAATATCGCTATCAGGAAAGAGCAAGACGATACCATAGATTCAGGATAAAAGCATTAAAAATGTATGGTGGAGATATGCCTAAATGTGCTATCTGTGGAGAGAACAGATACGAATGTTTACAAATTGACCATATTT
>Ga0100390_10006043_pt1 | contig 10299 bp, 8 predicted proteins | sample CryGeymeta201514_FD_81540 | JGI IMG/M metagenome (GOLD analysis project Ga0100390, IMG submission 81540) | Groundwater microbial communities from Crystal Geyser aquifers in Utah, USA - Crystal Geyser metaG 2015-14 | ecosystem: Environmental > Aquatic > Deep subsurface > Groundwater | place: USA... | reverse complement strand
CCAAGGGTTTGGCTGTTCGCCAATTAAAGAGGTACGTGAGCTGGGTTCAAACCGTCGTGAGACAGGTTGGTCCCTATCTACCGCAGACGTGGAGTTTTGAGAGGAGTCGTCCTTAGTACGAGAGGACCAGGACGAACTGACCTCTGGTGTACCAGCTGTTCCGCCAGGAGCATTGCTGGGTAGCTATGTCGGGTTTTGATAAGCGCTGAAAGCATCTAAGCGCGAAGCAGACCTCAAGATTAGAACTCATAGATTCCTCAGAGAACATGAGGTTAATAGGCTGTAGGTGTAAGTCCGGTAGCGGATTAAGCCGAGCAGTACTAATAAATCATACTTTTTCTTGTCCCGTATTGAAACTTTGACTTTTCAAAAGGCTAGATTTATTTATAGGTGCTCTGACGGCGTTCCTACGGAGCGCAGCACAGAAGCGAAGCCCTATATAAAAATAAATCGTTATATTAGATTGGAGTTATGTTGTGGCGGCTAGAATATACCGAAGGTATTCAAGGTTCTGCCTGAAGGGCAGGTTCTTATACTGGTGTTGTTCCACCTGTTCCTCCCGCACAACAGCAAAGCTATGTGCGGGGCTCCGCTAACGCTTCGCATTCCGAACCCCGTAACAAAAACGCACGCAAAAATTTGTAGATATTGTAAGAGGCCTATACTGAGAGTGCTCCACCTGTTCCCATACCGAACACAGAAGTGAAATCTCTCAAGGCCGATGATAGTGGGTTTTTCCCGCGAAAGTAGGTAGGTCTCTTACAATGTTTATAAATAGCGTGTGTTTTTTTGTTTCGAGCAATAGCGAATCAGGCTTCTTACGGCGTAGGTAGTCTTGCCCCGTAGTCCGCCGAAGGCGGATGTACGGGGTGCCACCAGAGCGCCTTTCTGTTGACAGAAGTTAAAAAAATACATATAATATAATATAACTAAGATATCCCCGCAGCTTGCTGCGGTTGGGTAATTCATTAAAAGATCTACAACGTCAAAAAGGAGGGTGGAATGATAACCATAATCAATGAAGATATAACGGGGGTGATTTATGTAGTTATACTTATTGCTCTCGCTATGCTAGCTACGGGAAACTTTATTCGTTCAGCAACTGAAAGCAGGGTGTCATCGAGTCAGAGAACTCTTTGGTGGGTTTATGGACTAATCTTTGCTATCCTCTTTTTTGTTGTTTTTTTGGATCTTTAACAAATAGACAAACAGCATAATTTGATTTGTTCTCACGCGTAGCGCAGATTGCAATATCTGCGCTTTTCTTTTTTAACAAAATTTGCCAATAAAATTTTTCGTTTATATAATAAACAAAGACTATGAAATCTTCCTCGGGTCTTAAAAAAGTCGTTTTGTTAGTCGTTTTAATATCTATTATTTTTGTTTTCAATCGGACCGGTTTCTCAAAAAAGGTAAAGAATCTTTTTTACTTAATATCAGCTCCAATACAGAGGCAGTTGTGGCAGGCAGGAAATAGTGTGTCTGATTTTTTCGAGACAATTTTTGAAATAAAAAATCTGAAAAAAGAAAACGAGGAATTAAAAAGTAAAAACCTTGAGTTATCGGCCGAAAATTCTGTTTTAAAGGAAGTGCAGAAAGATAATGAATCATTAAGACAAGCCTTGGGCGTTGGCTTGGAAAAAGACCTCGAACTTATACTTGTTCATATCACAGGGAAGGACCTTTCTAAAGATTCCATTTTCATTAATAAAGGAAAAAAAGATGGAGTCGAAAAAGGCTTGCCAGTAATCACTTCTCAAAAAGTTCTTGTCGGAAAAGTTGGCGAGGCTTATGATAATTTTTCGGAGGTTATACTGATTTACAATAAGGAAAGTTCTTTTGATGCAAAGATTCAAGACAAAAATGTTTCTGGTTTAATAAAGGGAAAAGGAAATTTACAATTATTATTAGATCTTATTCCATTAGATAAAGAAATTTCTGCTGGAGATATTGTTGTAACCAGCGCTTTGAGCGGGGATTTTCCCGAAGGAATTTTAGTCGGTAAAGTCAAGTCGGTTAAAAAAAACGAATTAGAACCCTTTCAGCAGGCGGAAATTATTCCTTCCTTTGATTTTAAAGAAATAGATCAGTTGTTCATTATTCAGGGAATTAAATGAACCCCGTTAGAAGTCTTGGCAGAAAAAATTTTATTTCGAGCCGCGGCGAGAAACAAGGTTCTTGCTGGAAAAAGGTTCTTATTAAAATTCTTTCTAGACGAGATTACGCGGGGTAATTATGAGCAAGCAAATAATTGCTCCGCCCAACCTTGGACTTCGTCCTCGGTTTCGCGGGGTAATTATAAAAGTAGTTATCTGAAATTGACAAACACGTCATATTAAGACAGACTTCTAACGGGGTGAAAAAAGCGCTAATTTTAATTCTGGTTTTCTATGTTTTCGCTTTAATTCAGAGTAGTTTTTTAGTATTTTTCACTTTTAAAGGAATAGCGCTAAATCTGATTTTAATTTCAGTGATTCTTATAAATATCATTGAAAGCTCTAAGGGCAATTTTGGCATTTTTGCAGCTGTTGCGGGAGGTTTTTTCTTAGATATTTTTTCCGGAAAATACTTTGGGATAAATACGATAATTTTATTATCAGCCTCTATTTTTATAAAGAAGATTTTAAAAAGATATTTCCAAATATCAATCTAGATTGAGAAATTGTTATGAACCCACATCTTAAAAACTTAAAGGTGAGATTTGCGCATCATCAAGAAGTAGAACCTCACGAGGTGCTTCTAGACACACTAGCGCACAGAAAAGAGGCCGAGCTTGGAATCTCGGAAAAAAGATTTGAAGTCCCTCTTTCCCAAAAATCCCTCAAGGGATTTTTCTTCGGATTTTTAATTTTAGGAATTCTGCCTTTCCTTAGAACTTTTCAGCTTGAGATTTTGGATAGAGAAAAATATATTTTGCTGGCAAAAGAGAATCGCTTCAGAGGTTATTACATCAGGGCAGAACGCGGTGTAATATATGATCGTTATATGAATCAGCTTGTTCTCAACAAACCTAGCTTTGATTTGGTTTTAGAGAAAAGAGATTTTCCCGAAAAAGAAGAAGATAAAGAAATAATTCTTGAGATAGTGTCAAAAATTTTAAACAAACCCTTAGAAGACTTGAAAAAACAAATAGACGAGACTAAAGGTTATAAAGTTTTAATTTCCGAGAATGTTTCCCATGAAACACTGATTTTACTTGAAGCGAAAATTAAGGAGCTTTCAGGTTTTACGATTGAAAAAAACACAGTCAGAGACTATAAAGATAGTCAGATTTTCGCCCATATTTTAGGGTATACGGGCAAGATAAGCCCAGAAGAGTTGAAAATTTTTAAAGACCACTCAATTTCAGATTATATTGGAAAAGCAGGCCTTGAGAGATTTTATGAAGAAGTTTTGCGCGGGAAGTCCGGCATATTTCAAGTGGAGAAGGATGCTCGTGGCAATCAAAAATCAGAGCAATTAGTTCAGACCGCTGAATCTGGCAAAAATTTAGTTCTTTATCTCGATAGTAAATTGCAGAAAAAATCTACCGAAGCCCTTGAAAAAAGCCTTAAAAGCATCGAAGCGAAAAAAGGCGTTGTGGTAGCTATGGATCCTAAAACAGGAGGGATTCTCTCTTTAGTTTCTTTGCCAAGCTATGACAATAATATTTTTTCAACAGGATCTTTAGATGAAGAAATTCAAAAGATTTTTCAAGATCCTTTAAACCCGATGTTTAATCGAGTTATTGCCGGAGAATATCTTACAGGTTCGACAATAAAGCCATTAATGGCTTCTGCCATTCTGCAGGAAAAGTTGATTTCTCCTCAAACGCAAATTTATGATAAAGGATTAATTGAAGTTCAGCATGAGTATGATCCAGAAATTACTTATACTTATCGTGATTGGATGCCTCACGGTTGGGTAGATATAAGAAAGGCGATTGCTGTCTCCTGCAACGTTTATTTTTATACTTTAGGCGGCGGTTACGAGGGCCAAGAGGGTTTGGGAGTAGACAGAATCAAGGAATACCTTGGACTTTTTGGCTGGGGACAAAAAACTGGAATTGATTTACCGCAAGAATCAGAAGGTTTTTTGCCTGACCCTATTTGGAAAGAAGAGGTTCTAAAAGAGCCTTGGACCCTAGGAAATACTTATCATCTCTCGATTGGCCAAGGCTATCTTAGAATAACTCCAATACAAGTGGTTGCTTCTTTTGCGGCCATTGCTAACGGTGGAAAATTGTTAGAGCCGCACGTGGTGAAAGAAATAATTAGCGGTTCTCCAAATTCGCAAAGCTCAGTTGAAAAAATAGAACCGAGAATAATCAGAGAAAATTTCATTGATGCTGCTAATCTTAAAATCGTCAGAGAAGGAATGCGAGGCGGTGTAACTTATGGTTCAAGTGTTATGCTCAATGATTTGCCGGTGACTGCCGCCGCCAAAACAGGCACAGCTCAAACTTCAGAGCCAGATCATTATAATAACTGGGTAACAGTTTTTGCTCCCTATGAGGATCCAGAGATAGTTTTAACAGTTATGATAGAAGATGTTAAGGATTTGCAGGTTGCCGCCCTGCCTGTTGCAAAAGAAATACTGGAGTGGTATTTTAATAGATAATCAATTATATTAAACATATTAACATTTAAGCATTTAAACAAGTATCGTAATGTTCATATGTTTAGATGTTTAAATGAAGCGATGGAATATTTAACACCAGAAGGTTTAGAAAAAATAAAAAAGGAACTAGATTATCTAAAAAATATCAAAAGAAGAGAGATTGCTGAAAGGTTAAGACAGGCAATTTCTTTTGGAGATCTTACTGAAAACGCCTCTTATCGAGAAGCTAAAGAGGCTCAATCTTTTATGGAAGGAAAAATCGCGAAATTAGAAGATCTTTTAAGGAATACGTCAGTTCAGAAGAAAGAGAAAACCGGCTGGGTTCAAATAGGATCTGTTGTTTTGGTAAGCTCGAATTCGCATAAAGAAAAATTTGAAATTGTCGGGGCCAACGAAGGCAATCCTATAGAAAGAAAAATTTCCTACAATTCGCCTTTGGGCCAAATGCTTTTAGATAAGCCCGAGGGTGCTTTTGTTGAAATAGATACGCCGAGTGGAAAAGTAAAATATAAGATTATTAAAATTGATTAACTACTTTATTTTTGCGGCGAGAATACCCCGCTGCTTGCAGCGGTTGGGATGAAAGCCGCAAAAAGAACTTGTCCCGTTCGCAACGGGATACCCCGTAGCTTGCTGCGGGGAGGGGTTCATAATCAAGTAATAGAAAGCGCGTTTACTTTAAAGTAAATGCGCTTTGACTTTGGCATCTAAAAGGGTTAGAATAAATTTAGCAAATTTCTTCAATTTTTGGAAAAATCAACTATTATGGCTACAATCGACGAAATTAAAAAAACCAGACTGGAAAAGCTGGAGGCTGTAAAGAAAGCAGGATTTTTGCCTTATCCGGGAAAGGCGAACAGAACTCACAAAATAAGCGAAGCGGTTTCAGATTTTTCAAAACTTGAAAAATCTGAAAGAGAAATAATAATCACCGGAAGGATTAGGTCTTTAAGAGAACACGGCGGATCGACCTTTTTACACGTTGAAGACGGCACTGGCCAACTCCAAGCTTTTTTCAGAAAAGACAGACTGGGAGAGTCGAGCTATAAATTTTTCCTGGATAATTTTGACATAGGGGATTTTATTGAAATTCGCGGGATTTTGTTTAAGACCAAAAGAGGAGAAAAAACAATAGAAGCCGCTGATTATAGAATGCTGGCAAAGAGCTTATTACCTTTGCCTGAAAAATGGCACGGCCTTCAAGATGTTGAAGAAAGGTATAGAAAAAGATATTTGGATTTAATTTTTAATTCTGAAGTTAAAAAGAAATTCGAGCTTAGGACTAAAATCACAAAAGAGATCAGAGAATTTTTAGGGAATGAAGGATTTTTGGAAGTGGAAACACCAATTTTACAGCCAATTTACGGTGGAGCTACGGCCAAACCTTTCAAAACTCATTTAAATGCTCTCGATATCGATTTGTATTTAAGAATTGCTCCGGAACTTTATTTAAAAAGACTTTTAGTTGGGGGATTTGAAAAGGTATTTGAAATCGGAAAATGCTTCAGGAATGAAGGGGTTGATAAATCGCATAATCCGGATTTTACCATGCTTGAGTTTTATTGGGCATATTCAGATTATAAGGAATTAATGAAGTTTACTGAAAAATTATTTGAAACGCTCTTAAAAAGAGTATGTGGTAAAACAGAAATTGAATACGAAGGCAAGAAGATTAATTTTAAATCTCCTTGGCCCAGAGTGGAATTTTTTGAATTAATTAAAAAATACACAAAAATAGACTTGGAAGAGATTTATATTGAAGCTTTAAAGAAAGAAGCGAAAGATATGGGAATTGGTGTTGAAAAAGGCGCGGGGAAGGCAGAAATTGCCGATAGTATTTATAAAAAGTATTGCCAGCCTGAAATCTGGCAGCCAACTTTTGTTATTCATCACCCGATAGGTGCCGCTCCTTTAGCGAAGCAATTGGATGACAATCCTTCGAAATTGGCCAGATTTCAACTATTGATAGCTGGGATTGAGATGGTTAATGCTTTTTCCGAACTTAACGATCCCATTGAACAGAAAAAAAGGTTTGAAGAACAAGAGAAAAGCTTTAAAACCGGCTTTGAAGAAGCACAAAGAATGGATAAAGATTTCTTGGAGGCTTTGCAATATGGCATGCCGCCCTCGGCTGGTTTTGGCTTGGGAATTGATAGATTAGTGGCTTTATTAACTAACTCGCATAGCTTAAGAGAGGTGATTTTATTTCCGACGATGAGACCAAAAGGAAGATAGTCTCGCTAATAATCAGCTAATTTAAAGCGAATATAGAGCAAATTTTGTTCTCTATTCGCGTATTATTCGCTCTAGATTCGCTTATAATTCGCGAGAACAAATTTTTATGTTAGACATCAAATTTATTCGTCAAGATCCGCAAATTGTTAAAGATGCTTGCCAAAAAAAGAGAGTTGCGCTTGATATTGACTATCTTTTAGAGGTTGACAAAAAAAGGAAAGAATTACTTCAAGCCCTTGAAGATATGAGGGCCCAGAAAAATAAAGCTAGTGCAGAAATCCAGAGAGCTTCAGATAAGAAAGAAAAAAAATCAATAATTTTAAAAATGCAGGAACTTGATAGGAATTCAGATAGAGTAACCGTGGGATTTAAAGAGATTGATGAGGAATTTCAAAAATTAATGCTTTTGGTTCCTAATATTCCTTCGGAAGATTCACCGGTAGGCCCCGATGACAAATCCAACAAAGAAGTCGAGAAGTGGGGAACGATACCAAAGTTTGATTTTAAAATAAAGGATCACATTCAATTAGGGAAAGATTTGGACTTAATTGATACCGAAGCTGGCGTTAAAACTTCCGGGTTTCGGGGTTATTATTTAAAAAATGAGGCTGCTTTAATACATCTTGCTTTGATGTGGTATGCCTTTAATAAAATGAGAGAAAAGGGATTTGAACTGTTTGTTCCGCCGACAATTCTTCGTGAGTTTGCTTTAATTGGCAGCGGTCATTTTCCAACAGGTCGTGACGAAGTGTACCAAATAGGAAATCCAGGAAAAGACGAAAAAGGAGAAGCCTTAAAAGAACCATTATTTTTGACCGGCACTGCCGAACCGTCTTTGCTCGCTTATTACGCCGATAAAGTTTTGAATGAAAAAGATTTGCCAATAAAAGCGTGCGGAGTTTCGCAATGTTACCGTTCAGAGGTCGGAAGTTACGGCAAGGATGCAAAAGGTCTTTATAGGCTGCATGAATTTATGAAAGTTGAACAAATTGTTATTTGCAAGGCAGATATTGAAGAATCAAACAAATGGCTTGAAGAAATGCGTGGTTATTCGCAGGAAATTTTGAAAGAGCTAAAATTGCCGCACCGAGTTATCGCTATTTCCACCGGCGATATGGGCTTGGGTAAATACAAAATGTATGACATTGAAACCTGGATGCCTTCAAGGTTTGCATATGGCGAAACTCACTCCGATTCCAACTTAACTGATTGGCAGACAAGAAGATTAAATATTCGCTACCGAGACAAGGAAGGAAAAATAAAGTTTGCCTACGCTCTAAACAATACGGTTCTAGCAAGTCCAAGAATTTTGATTGCTATTCTGGAAAATTATCAGCAGAAAAATGGCAGCATAGCAATTCCTCAAGTATTACAACCCTATTTAAATGGTCTGAAAAAAATTGAAAGAAGGAATAAAATAGCACCTGAGTAAATAATATATGAGAAAAGTTTTGGTATTTGGGACCTTTGATGGCCTTCATCAAGGACATCTTTGTTTTTTTAAACAGGCTGGAAAGAAAGGGGATTACTTAATAGTGGTAGTCGCCCGAGATATTACTGTAAAGAAAGTTAAAAATCACCTCCCGATTAGAAATGAAAAAAGAAGGTTAAAGGAAGTTCAACAATGTAAATTGGTTAATGAAGCAATTTTGGGCCATAAAAACAATCCCTACCGAATTATAGAAGAAATAAACCCCGATGTGATTTGTCTAGGTTACGATCAGAAAACGTTTACCAAGGATTTATCAAAGGAATTAAGAAAAATGGGTTTAAAAACAAAAATTTATCGGATGAATTCCTATAAGCCAAAGAAATTGCATTCAATGTTTATCAACAAAAATGAAAGAGGAAAAAATTTTAATTAATGGTTTGCAAATGAATTACAAAATTGCAGGAGTAGGTCCTGTGATTTTAGTTTTACACGGTTGGGGCGGGAGTTCAGATTCTTGGATTAGAGTTCAAGAAAGTTTGGCAAGCAAGGGCTATGAAGTGATTATTCCGGATTTCCCCGGTTTTGGGAAGAGCAAAACACCTTCGGAAGCGTGGAGCGTTAGTGAATATGTAAATTGGTTAAATAATTTTGTATCTTCGCAAGGTTTAGAGAAATTTTTTTTAATAGGTCATTCTTTTGGAGGCAGGGTAGCAATTAAATTTGTCATAAAATACCCCGAAAAAGTGGAAACCTTGATTTTGTGTGGTTCTGCCGGCATTAAACCAGAGTCGGGATTTAAAACAAAAATTATCTTTTTTTTATCGAGAATTGGAAACGCAATTTTTACGCCAAAACACCTCTTAAGATTTAAAGACGGAGCAAGAAATACTTTTTATTCTTTTTTAAGAAATAAAGACTATGTTAAGGCCAATGGCACAATGAAAGAAACAATAAAGAAAGTTTTGGCAGAAGATTTATTGCCAGATTTGTCTAAAATTAAGACAAAGACTTTGATTATCTGGGGCAAACTAGACAGAATGGTACCGGTAAAATATGCCTATATTTTTAAAGAAAAAATTCAGAACTCTGAACTTAAAATTTTACCAAAAAGCGGCCATAGCCCACATTTGGAAGAACCAGGAAAATTAACAGAAATCGTCATTAATTTCCTCGCGAATTACAAGCGAATATCGAGCGAATAATGAGCGAATTTATCCGCTTCATATTAGCTTAAAATTAGCTTTTTATTAGCGAGTATGTTTTTTCTTCTAATTATTCTTTGGTTCATTAGATCTGTAAAAGCTATTTTGTTTTATGTTTATCTTTGGCAATTAAAAGAATATCATCTTGGCAGATTTTTGGCTCATTTGGGCACTGAAAAAGGGAAACGCGTTTTTTCCAGTTTATACGATAAAGTTATTTTTTTTACTTTGGTTTTTACGACATCTTTAATCTTTTATCCGTCGGCTTTGATGTGGATTTTAGTAGTTCTTTATTCACTTGAATGCGGTAAGGGCTTTATAAATCTTTTTAAAAAACAGTTAAAATCTCCAGTTCTAACTAAAAAAACAATTGTATTAATTTTCACAGCTTTGGCTTTGGAAGTTTTTAGTGTTGTTATTCTATTTGGAGATTTTAAAAATACTTTCTGGTTAGTGTCCTGGCTTTTTGTATTGGATATTGCCACTCCATTGGTTGTTTCTCTTATGGTTTTATTTCTGCAGCCGATTACGGTTTTGTGGAAGATGCGAACTATCGAAAAAGCAAAGAGAAAAAGAGGAGAGTTTAAAAATCTTGTTGCAATCGGAATAACTGGCAGTTATGGCAAAACCTCAACAAAAGAATTTTTAGCCGCAATTTTATCAGAAAAATACAAAGTTTTAAAAACAAAAGAACATCAGAACTCGGAAATTGGAGTAGCTCAGTGTGTTTTGAACGAACTAAGCCCAGAACACGAAATTTTTATAGCGGAAATGGGCGCTTACAACAAGGGAGGTATAAAACTGCTTTGCGATATAGTTAAACCAAAAATT
>Ga0100390_10006025_pt1 | contig 10310 bp, 9 predicted proteins | sample CryGeymeta201514_FD_81540 | JGI IMG/M metagenome (GOLD analysis project Ga0100390, IMG submission 81540) | Groundwater microbial communities from Crystal Geyser aquifers in Utah, USA - Crystal Geyser metaG 2015-14 | ecosystem: Environmental > Aquatic > Deep subsurface > Groundwater | place: USA... | reverse complement strand
CCGTCCGGGTATCCCTTGCCGTCATACCTTTCATGCAGGTGCAGTATCAGGGGTGCGAGGTGCTTTAATATTTTAATATGGCTCACTATATCCGCGCCTATTTTTGAATGGTTCGCAACCTTCTCGAATTCCTCTACGCTGAGCTTATCGGGCTTGCTGAGTATTCTCTCCTCGATACCGATCTTGCCCAGGTCATGTATAAGGCTGGCATATGCGATGGATTCTGTCTCTTCGGTTGAAAGCCCCATCTGCCTGGCTATTGTTATCGCGTATTTTTTCACGTCCCTTGAATGGTCTGCCGTATAAAAATCCCTTGTTTCCACAACAACTCCCAGGGCCTCAAGAAGCCCCAGGTGGCTTTCCTCTATGTCCTTGAACAGCCTTGCATTTTCTACAACTACCGCAACCTGGTTGGAGAAAGCGGTAAAAAGCCTTATCTCCCCCGGGCTGAATTCCCTGGATGAAGACGTATACACGCTGAGGCTGCCGATGGCCTTTTCCTTGACTATCAGGGGCACGCACAGCATTGAAGTAATGCCCTCGTTTTTCGCGTATTTTGCGTACCTGTATTTCGGGTCCTTCCTGACATCGCAGCTGAAATACGGCTTCCTGTTCTCAACTACCCATCCCGCTATGCTGTCCCCTACTTTTACGCTGCCTTTTCCCTGGTAATCCTTGCTCAGCCCGTAAGAAGCTGCCATGCTCAGCACTCCGTCTGAATCTATCAGCCTCACGGCGCAGATCTTGACTTTCATCAGGCGGGACGCTATGAATATAACAAGGTCCAGTATCCTGGGCAGATCGAACGTGGAAACAATGATCTCGCTGACCCTTTCAAGGGCTGACTGCGTCCTGATGAGCCTTTTACGGTCCTTTACGCAGGAAACAAGCAGGCCCGAGAGCTCCGCATTGACCATCCTCACGTCACCGTTGAGCCAGGGCACCAGTTTTCTATACCACCCGTTAGACAGGTCCAGTATCGTCATGCCCTTCATTTTACGGAAAAAAACTGCGGGATCCGAAGTAGTGAAAACACTGGATTTTTTGGCTATTTTTGTCAGGGGGGATGACTCCTCATTGTCCAGCACGCCGTTTATCTTTATATCTCCGATACCAAGGAAGGTTTCAAGCAGGTCTATGGCGCCTTCTCCCCCGACTATCCCTACTTCTTTTTGTAACCTCATATAACCTCTTTTTTCCCGTGATGCTCTTTGCGGGAAATCAGCACAGTGAATTTTATATTACATTTTTTCTTTCGGGCTTATTCCCATAAGCCCAAACGAACCTGCCAGCACTGTCTGGATAGCTTTTACCAGCGTCAGCCTTGCAAGCGTAAGATCACGGTCATCGCTTATTACCCTGTGGTCGGTGTAAAATCTGTGAAAGAGCCCGGCGATCTCCTGCGCATATACGGTCAGGCCGTGTGGTTCCCTTGAAACAGCCATTTCAGCTATCTCGTCCGGGAAGAACGCCAGCCTTTTCATTATCTGAATTTCTATATCGTCTTTAAGCAGTTCCAAATTTGCATTTTGCAATTTGTCCGAATGGATCCCTTTGGGGCATTTTGCAATTTGCAATTCTTTATTGGATGCTTCATTAAAAATGCTGCATATCCTGGCATGCGCGTACTGGACGTAGTATACCGGGCTCTCCATCGACTGCTCTTTGGCAAGCTCAAGGTCAAAGTTGAGGTGGCTTGAGGATTTCCGCATCAGGAAAAAGAAGCGTATTGTTTCGCTGCCTACTTCCTCCATTACCTCACGCAGGGTTATGAACTCCCCCCTGCGGGTGGACATGCGGACCGGGCTTCCCTTCCTCGAAAGGCTTACAAGCTGGTAAAGGATTATTTCCAGTTTCGACGGGTCATAGCCCAGCGCGCTTACGGCGTTCCTGACCCTCTGGACGTGCCCGTGGTGGTCCTGGCCCCATATGTCAATTATTGCGTCAAAATTGCGGTTGTATTTATCGCTATGGTAAGCGATGTCGGACGCGAAATACGTGGGGGTCCCGGTGCTGCGCACAAGCACGTTTTCCCTGTCTTCCTGGCCTTCTTCCGCGCCCTTGTCCTGCCGAAGGTTGAACCACAGGGCTCCGTCCTTCAGGGAAGTAAAACCTTTTTCTTTAAGGGTATCTATGGCTTTCGCCACTTTCCCGGTGCTGTATAGGGATGATTCTGTAACCCAGCTGTCAAAGACAACGCCGAAATCGGAAAGGTCTTTTTTTATGCACTCAAGTATCTGTTCGACCGCAAAACCGGAAAAGAAATCCGGGGGTTTTTCAAGGCATCCGCTGCCGTGCTTTTCCTTCAGCCTGCCTGCTATGTCCTTCAGGTATTCTCCCTCGTAGCCGTTCTCCACTATTGCGGGCGCAAGGCCACAGAGCTCACAATACCTTGCTTTCAGGGATTTCCCCAGTATGTCGATCTGGGTACCGACATCGTTTACGTAATATTCCTTTACCGTTTCATAACCTGATTTTTTCAGGATGTTGCCCAGCGCATCCCCTACCACAGCGCCCCTTGCGTGGCCAATATGGATCGGCCCGGTGGGACCGACGCTTGCACACTCAACCTGTATCTTTTTGCCTTTCCCGGAATCGGAAGAACCGTAACCGCCGCCTTCGGAAACTATTTCAAGCAGGTTCTGCCTTAAATATGATTCATCTATGAAGAAATTCAGGAAGCCGCGGCCCGCTATCTCTTTTTTTTTGATGAATTTTACGCTTCCCCCGTCTCCCGTCTCAAGACAATCAAGTATAACACCCGCAATTTCCTCAGGCTGCCTGCCTGTTTGCTTCGCAAGGTTGAAGGAAACAGAGGAACACAGATCTCCGTGCTCCCTGTTTTTCGGCACTTCGATTGTCAAAGAAGGCAATTTGTCTATTTTAAGTGAACCGGACGCTATAGCCTTTCCGACAGCCGACTGGATCATCCGGCTCAGTTTTTTCTTCAGCAATATGACCTCTCTGGATTTACAGCCCTATTTCTGCTCCGGCGGTGCGGCGGGAGATTCATCCGCGGGCTCCTCTTTTTTCTCTCCCTTTCCCAAACTCAGCAGCCAGGTTACGAGGATCGCGCACAACACGCCTATAACCGCCTTACTGGACCTGACCCATTTCGTGGGCTCAAGGGAACTGACCAGAAGAACACCGAGCTGTGCCCCGAGAAGCGCCGTAAAGAAGTTGCCTCCCCTTGCGTCCCGGAAGACTTTCGATATTGACCCAACTATCAAAGCTATGACAACTGTTGCGACAAACCCATACCACTCCATGGCTGCTTTCACCTCCGTTCGTTTACTAAGCCGACGACCCGACTCGAACGGGTAACCCCCTCATTACGAATGAGGAGCTCTGGCCGGTTGAGCTACGTCGGCATTCATTTAGACAATTCTTTATTTCGAAACCAAGCTCTCGCCCTGACTTAACGTCTGGGCGGAAGCTACGTCGGCATGCATTATTGAATATATTGAAGATAATATCTTCAAAGACTCACAAATATATTATATATATTCTATCAAATAAACGGCAAAAAGTCAAGGATATACTGTAAAATATCAACTTTTCTGATTTTTTACCGGACCCCAGATCTTTCCTGTGTCAAACCCTATGCTTATCCTGTAGGCAAGAAAATAGGCAAGCGGATTGGAAATATTCGAAAAAACATCCATTAGCATATGGACGGCAAACCCGATGAATATGCCTTTCACCCACCATTCCTGCGCCGGCCCGAAGATCATAAACGCGGAGAAAACAAGAAGGGCTTCTAAGGAATGCAGGTAAACGGCAGCCTTTTTTAATATATTGTTATTGCACATACAATAGAACCTTTTTAGATCAAGGTTCAGGCCGGCTTCTCTGAAATAATCTGGAAAATGGTCCAGGTCTATAAAAACGCCTGTGATGAACAGGAGTATTGAAGCCGGGATGCTCCTGCTTAAAAAATAAACACCTGCGCCAGCTCCTGCGGACGCGGCAATATGGTATGCGGGTATTATAAGCCCCTCCAATCTAGTCTATAGACCATAGCGTACAAATCAATTTTTTTCAGTATTCCAGCGGTAATCTTTTTCTTTGCCGGTGTCACGATGTTACGAAGAACGACGCACGACGCACAAATCAAGGCAGAAGGCGCGCGGGGCTGATGCGTCCCCAGACCCGGTACTGGCAGAAACCCTCAGCGTACAAGGCGGCGCACTGTATCCCCCTGAACCGCGATATGCTTTTCATGAAGTCAACATAATCTATCTTGTCATGCTCAAGCAGCCATTTATACTGGGACTGGTGGCATAACAGCATTTTTTCCTTGGTCCCGATGAAATCTTTGATGTCAACGTATTCAGTGGGAATGAAATTCACGCCGCCTGCGTTTTCCATGAAAAACACCGGGGGTATCAGCTTGTGCGCGGGATACCCTGTTTCGTAATTTGGCAGGGTTGCGATAAAGCTCGCGTCTATCACTAACCTGGACGTGTTGGTGTGGTCGGTCATGTAATCATCCGGTGAATGGGTTATTACAAAATCTGGCCTTGCCATCCTTATCAGGTCGATGACCTTGCGCCTGGAATCATCGTCCACGAAAAGCTCCAGGTCCGGAAAAAAACCTCCGGCGATCTCAGCGCCGATTATTTTCGCGGAATTCTCCGCTTCCTTTTTTCTTGTTTTAGCCAGTTCTTCCGGCGGCACGTCAAAACCGCCCTTGTTGCCGTTGCACAGGTAAGACATGAATATTTCGTCGCCACGCTTTTTGCACTTCGCGAGTGTACCCGCGCACATAAGCTCTATATCGTCAGGATGCGCTCCTACAGCAAGGACTCTCATAAGCCCGCCTCTTTTTTGGCTTTTTCCAGGTATTCTTTCGCGCGCAGGATATCTCCTATCCTGTCTTCTCCGGCCTCGCGCTCTATTATCAGGGGCCCTTTGTAACCGACCTCGGCCAGCTTTTTAACGCACGCGCCCAGTTCAGCCTCGCCCTGGCCTATAGGCGCCTGCTCCCCTATCTTATCTTTTTCTTTCGGCCAGTACCCGTCCTTGGCATGGACGTTTATTATGTAGTCTTTCAGGATCTCTATGCCGGGAAGCGCTTTGCTCTTGCCGTAAAGCAGGAGGTTGGCGGTGTCGAAATTCACCCTTGCGTTCCTTCTGTCCATTTTCTTTATGAAATGCAGCAGCTCCTCTGGTTTTTCCTGGCCTGTCTCGAAGGAGAACATAAGGCCTCTTTCCGCGCAGTAGTCCACAACATCGCATACGGAATTATACATCATTTTGAATTCGGGCGTGTTCCCTTCCGGGGGTATGAAACCTACATGCGCCGCCATGATCCTGACGCCCAGCTCCGCCGTGAAATCAGCTATCTGTTTTGACAGTTCGACCCTTTCCCTGACCCTGTCTTTATTCAGGAACCCGACCGTCCTTATGACAGCGGGAACATCCGAATAATCCTCGCCTTCAAAACCCGCGAAAACGGTTGTTACCTCCATTTTCAGCGCCTTTATCTCACTCTTCAGCTTATTCCTCTTTGCAGGCTCCCCGCAGCTGTAATAGGCATCGGGTCCGAGCTGCACTACCCTGAAACCTATCTCCTTTGCCTTTTTAAGCGCCTCAACGGTATCCGCTATGCCCAGGTTGCACAGAAATACACCCACTTCCATCGGCTTCATTTTTCCCCCTAAATAACGATTACGGTGATATTAAAATAATCACTGTAATCTCTTTCCTAATCACTGTAATCAGTCTGTTGAAACGGCACGGCCGGTCTCGGCCGATTTCTTCTCAAGCATTATTATTTCCAGCGAGTTGCGCGCGTCTTTGGCAGTAACCACCTTTAGCTTCTGGTTTGAATCAACGCAGTCTATGAAATATTTTATCTCGTTGTAATAACCGCCCAGTACCGATATGTTCCCGCCCGCGTCTTCAGCTGCCATGGCCTCGACAGCCGGGTGCTCTACCCCGTCCGCGGTAAAAACAGCCAGGGTTTTTTCCTGCCTGCAGTCAAAATCCACGGTACCTTTCTCAAAAACCGCGGTGAACGTGGCGGTGAACGGATATTTTGGCCCCACATCCCATCCGCCTTCGGCAAAACCGACCCCCCTGTCCTTGAACCTGTAGCAGCTCCATATATGCGCCTGGGTTCCCACCGAACAGACAGAAACCGGCTTTCCGAAAATGTAACAAAGAAAATCCACGTCGTGTATGTGAAGGTCTATCAGGGCTCCCCCGCTTTTGCCCGGGTCGCTCATCCATTTCTGCCAGGACCACACCGGCTCAGCGCCCAGGCGCCTGCACGTCATGGAAATAAGCCTACCGAGGGAATTTGAATCCTTTATCTCCTTCAGCTTCATGTATTCCGGCCAGAACCTTAAAACCTGCGCGACCATGAACTTGACCTTTGCCTTTGCGCAGGAATCGATCATTGCATCCGCCTCTTTCAGGTTGAGCGCTATCGGCTTCTCGCATATAACGTGCTTTTTTGCCTTCGCCGACTTTACCGTGTAGTCCATGTGCATATATGTCGGCAGGCATATATCCACCGCGTCCACGTCACAGCTTGCTATGAGCTCGTCCCCCGAAGTGTAAACTTTTGCCCCGTACTTGCCTGCTATCGTTCCCGCTTTTTCAGCCTGCGCGTCAGCTACAGCCACCAGCTTCGCGTTATTCAGCTGCTTATAACACTGCGCGTGCATGCCTCCCATAAATCCGGCTCCGATTATCCCCACCCTTACCATATCAACCCCCTGATTTTTAATTGTGAATTATGAGTTATGAGTTATGAATGAAGGAATTTTATTAGATAAAAATCCATGTTTTTAATTCATAATTCATCATTCATAATTCATAATTGTACTTATGCCATGTGGATCTCAACGTCCTCTGCCACTCCGCCCAGGATCGTGCAGGTTCCCGGTGCCGTCTGCAGCATAGACCCCGGAACAAGGGTATTGACCCTGCCGTGCGCCGCAAGGCGCGCGATGAACCTTTGCCAGGAAACCCCTCCTCCCATGTACCCGTCCAGCCAGAAACTGCGGTGCTTAGCCCCCAATATCTGCGCGGGCCCTATGGTATTCGCCTTCGGAGGCACCCAGGACCAGTCGCCGCTGAAAGAATGCAGCGCGTTCTGCATTATTGTCATGGGGTGCAGTTCCACGCACCTGGGGCCTGCCTTTTTATAGCCCACAAGGTCATCCCCGAACTCAAATCCAAGGTGCGCTTCCCAGAAAGCTATGTGCCCGCACCAGCCGATCCCTCCATAGCATACGTCCGCCCCGCCGAGGTCCTCGATCATTTTCGCGTATGAGGGCAGGGCTTTTTTTGTGGGGAAATGAAGGTTTTTTACCGGAGGCCTTAATTTTTCGTCAATAAGGTCAAAAAAGCTCTCGAACATCGCTTTCTGGAACGAACCTGGCCAATTCAAAGGAGCGGTATTTCCGTTCTCGTCAGCGTATTCGTCCATGTTGAAGGTATGGACGTGTTTCATCGGAAGCTTCATCTCGTTGATTATCCTTGCCGCGATCGGGTACTGCGGCATTGGGCCTACGGGAAAAATCCCTACGAATCTCCTGCCCCTGTCACGGGATTCCCGGATGCGCTTTACAATGTCAAGCGCGAATTCCGTGTAGAACTCGTTCGCGTCCTCTATTATCCTGATCTTGAACTGCTTATTTGGGTGTTTGCAGAGATCTTCTTTTTTGATCTTCCTGACACGCTGACACTCTTTTTTGTCCCTGAACGGCAGGAACTCCGCCATCGAGTATTTAAAATCCACAGGGCCTCCTTCGTGCATCGTGCTTCGTTCATCGTGCTTCGCAAAAAAAAATATCATTAATTTCTTTTTAAGCGATGAACGATGTACGAAGAACGTTATTTCAAAAGCTTTATGACCGCACGGGCGAACTCAAGAGCGGCATCGGGACCGTCGCCAGTTACTATTTTTCCATCCGTGATCACATGCTGGTTTACGTAGATCGCACCTGCTTTTTTCAGCTCGCTTATGCCTTCCGGGTCCGGGAATACGGTTGCCTTTTTCCCCTTCAGGACTCCCGCTCTGGCAAGCACAACGGTAGAAATACAGATAGCCGTAACAACCTTCCCTTTTGCCTGCATTTCAACCAGGCCCTTGCGCAGGACCTTATTATCCCATAAATACTCGGAAGAACCCGGGCCTCCCACGACAACGATCGCGTCATAGTCAGAAAAACTGACTTTTGACAGTTCCGCGTCGGGCTTGACCCTTGCCCCCAGTTTTCCGATCGCCTCGCCCGCCGAGGTGCTGGAAACGGTCACGTTCAACCCGTTCTTCGCAAATACCTCCTGCGGCACAAGCAGTTCCTCGTCCCTGAACCCTTTTTCAGCGATCACCATCAGGATCTTCTTTCCGCCCGCGACTGTTCCATGGATGCTCATTGCCAGAATCACCCCCAATATAAATATATTATTTATATTTTTCATTATAATAGTATATTTTGTAAATGAATTTCTAAAATTCTATTTATTTCATATGCAATCATGGCCGTAGAATCACGATAACGAATTGCATCATCGGTCGTAATTGTAAATGTGGAATCACCATGAGCAATTTTATGACGGTTTTCAACAATAATTTTTGAATTACCCCGCGGCAAGCCGCGGGGGGTTAAATCATATTTTTGCTAAATCTTTTATATGTTTTTTATCTATAATTTTGGTTCTTCCGAGTTTTGTATGGGTAGAAGATAGAACCGTTTCTTCCGCTCATAGTCGCCCGTGGCGACACCACCCTAAATTTCGGGGTTTAATCAAATGTTCTTTTCAGTATAGGCATCACCTCCTGATGAGTTCTTGAGATTAAGTATATTATAGCCATTTTTTGAAATTTGTCGACTTCTTCAGACAATTTCAAACTTAGAGACGAAAGGGATTAATTGTTTATGAGTTTTAGTAAAATTATGCGCTCTTAGTTTAAGGAAGAAGTAATCCGTATCACGAAAACCAAAAGCTATGCGCTTAATCACCTTTGCCATATTATTCATTCCCTCTAACACAGAAGTGTTGATCTTGTAGGTACAATGTGCTAAAATACCGTCTATATGCTCTTTGAGACCACAAGCAAATTTCTTTAAAGGGTCTATTCGGGAATACCTTGCCCTGCGATACCAATCCTTAAACCATTCCAATGCCTGTCCTTTGTCGCTAAAGCTCCACAGATGTTTGAGGTCATCCTTAAGAACATACACTTTGTATATCCTGCGGTTTAGATTAAGAATTTCTTGCAGGCGTATTCTTTTCTCATGATCGAGGTTTTCCCGATTAGATAAGAGGAGGTATTTGCTACCCTTGATAACTTCATATTTTTGTTTGCCGGCTTTTAGACACTCTTGATTTCTAACCTTGTCAATGACTTTGCCGTAATTGTTCAGGATGTGGAATTCATCATAGACAATTGTAGCCTGAGGGCAGTTTTTAGAAGTAGAGGCAATATATGGTTTATGTTCATCTATTGCCACTGCTGCAACCTTTGAACATCCTTCTTCGCCCAGAAGTTTATAGAACTCATCCAGGGATTCTTCGCTGCGGTCTTTGGAAACCCAGAGGGTGCGTCTTCTCTCTAAATCTATTACGCGGGTAGCGTATTTATGACCCTTTTTGATGGACAGTTCATCCACAGCAATTACTCTGACTCCGGTAAAGTCAGGAGGGTTAAGATCTTTCTCCATTGCCTTTTTATCGATATCCTTAACCCTGTCCCAACTCATACGATATTCCCTTGCTACGTCTGAGATGGAACGCAAGTTTCTGCACGTAAGGGCGATTTCGTCTGCCAAGCGTTTGGTGCATCGAGACCGAGGGTCAAGCCAACTCAAGACTTCTGTTTTTACTCCACAGTTGGGACATTCAATACGATATTTCTTAAACCATAGATACACTATTTTCCACCTTCCATAAGGGAGGTCTCTAACCTTAAGGTATTTACTGTCATAATAAGTGTTGGTCGTGTATCCACACACACATCGATATTGGCTCTGTGTTTTCTCGATTACTATGTGCAAGATAGATTCCAAGCCCTGCTGTTCAAAATGAAATTCTTTGGCTTCATGTCCCGGAATATCAATGAGACGGTTAATCTCCTCTTGGCTAATCATGCCCACCTCCTGTATTTCTACTACTCTTATACAGGAGTATTATAGCATGATAGGTGGGTTAGTCAAGAGGGCTTACCCACACAAAACTCGGAAGAACCTTGCGGATAATTCCAAATACTACACGAGCATTTTTCAAAATCAAATTATTTTTCAGGATTCCCCAAAGTTTTTCTCTGTCAGGGCATTCCGTTAGTAATTTAT
>Ga0100390_10006023_pt1 | contig 10312 bp, 10 predicted proteins | sample CryGeymeta201514_FD_81540 | JGI IMG/M metagenome (GOLD analysis project Ga0100390, IMG submission 81540) | Groundwater microbial communities from Crystal Geyser aquifers in Utah, USA - Crystal Geyser metaG 2015-14 | ecosystem: Environmental > Aquatic > Deep subsurface > Groundwater | place... | reverse complement strand
TGAGAAAGATGATAAATTTTAACAAAGCTAATTAATTTAAACTAACCGTGCGGTTGGGAAAGATCGCCCTCTGGGCGACCACACTCATCAAGCCACCGTCTCTGACGGTGGTGCACTGACTAATAATTTTTTAAATACTAAAAAATGATCAAAAAAATTAAAAGTCTAATTAGAGAATTTGGAACATTGTCTATTGGATTGTCGCTGGCTCTTGTAACTCTTATGGGAGTTTCTATTGCCAAGGGCTGGTCGGAGCCAACAGCGCCATTTCCGGGGGGCAATCTTGAAGCTCCAATTAATATCAGCTTAACTGGACAAACAAAAACTGGTCCATTGCAAGTAAATGGTTTTTGGAATAATGGCGATACTCTTCTTGATCACAATCTCACACTAGCGAAAACAGTTGATGCGACCACCGGAGTTATTTACAGCGGCACTGATAGATTTATTCACAACTACGGCGAATTGGGAGAATTTAATTTTTTTGCCGGAGTTAATGCGGGGAATTTTACAATGAGTGGTGGAGGTAATGTTGCTGTTGGCGATAGTGATCTTAGCAACAATACCACTGGGCATAGCAATACCTCTATTGGATATATAGCTCTTCCATCCAATACTACTGGCAGTTGGAATGTTGCCAACGGCTCTAATGCTCTTAGACATAATACTACTGGTAATTCAAATATTGCCACTGGTTTCGAAGCTCTTTTTTATAATACTTCTGGTCACGACAACATTGCTGATGGTACTAAAGCTCTTCTTTTTAATACCACTGGAAGTTACAATTCCGCTGTCGGACCCATGGCTCTCTTCTCAAATACTGTAGGCATTTATAATACTGCCATGAGCTATGCGGCTCTCACTAACAATATAACTGGAAGTTACAATTCCGCTGTCGGTAGTCAGGCTCTTAGCTCTAATACTACGGGTATTTATAATATTGCCATGGGCACTGCAGCTCTTAATTCAAATATTCTTGGTAATTATAATACTGCAGTTGGATCCGCGGCTCTTATGTCTAATAATAGCGGCAATTATAATACTGCTGTTGGGGCTTTTGCTCTTATATCTAATAATATTGGCGGTAGTTATAATACCGCCCTTGGATATAACTCGGGTGTCACAATTAACAATCTTACTAATGCCACAGCCATCGGCTATAACGCGAAAGTGGGCAATTCGAATAATGTTCGCGTTGGGGATGAGAATATAACCTGGATAGGTGGAAAAGTGGCTTGGTCACCAGCTTCTGATGTGCGACTAAAAAAAGAAATAAAAGACAGTGACCTTGGAATTGAATTTATAAAAACACTGCGTCCAGTTTCTTTTAGATGGAAGCAAGGTGATAATGGAGTTAATTATGGATTTATTGCTCAGGAAATTGAAAAAGCTTTAGCAGGTACGGAAGCGGGAATGGTTTCAACTGCAGGTGATGAAATGCAGACTAAGTCGTTAAGATATACCGATTTGATTGCTCCACTGGTGAAAGCGGTTCAGGAACAACAACAACAAATCACGGAGCTTAAATCTCAAATTGAAGTTTTAAAAAATAAATAATAAAAAATATGCTCATAAAAATTTTAAGTGGTATATTGATGGCTATAATTCTCTTGGGAGCGGGCATTTTCATTGGGGGGACAAAACTTCCTAGAAAGGCAATAATTTCAAACGGAGATCAAGACTGTTTATCTCAATCGGACTTGACTGTTGCTCGGGAAAATTCACCTTTGCCACCGGAAATGATTGATCCAGCCAAGATGGAGATTAAAAATGTCAATGGCACGATTCAAAAAATAGAGGGCGACAAATTGACAGTTAAAGTTAATATTCCAGGATCATTGGCAAATCAAGATTTTGATATCCGAACCATTATCATTGATGCGAATACAAAAATAAGCTTGTATATTCAAAAAGATCAAGCGCAATTTGAAAAAGAAATGCAGGCTTTTAAAGAAAAGATGCGACAACCGCAACCACAAACTGATCCTTCCAAGGCTCCAGAGCCAATCGCGCCTCCGGCGCCATTTGAAATAAAAGAACTCAAGGCGTCAGATCTCAAAGAAAACCAACAAGTTTCAATTACGGCTTCGGAAAATGTCAGAGATAAAAAAGAATTTACTGCTGTGCAGATAGATATGTATGAATCTGATGCCACGCCAGATATTTCCGCACCAGCTGTTATTATTCCGCCAAAATAATCAATAGCTTTTTGTGAGCACGAAGTTTATATCTAAACAGTCTTGAGCAATCAAGGCTGTTTTTTTAGAGTTCATTGAAAATTCCTGCCTGCCGGCAGGCAGGGAGAATTGTAAATTGAAAATTGCTTTGAGTTATCCACAGAGAGGGTGATTGACAAATATTCTGTTAATGATAATATAACATTATAAGCATTAAATTATATCACTATGGAAAAACTAACATCAAAACAGAAGATGGTTCTGGATGCCATTCGGGAGATGATCAATCAAAAGAAAGGCAACCCAACCGCCTACAAGTTGCACAAGCATCTGGAGGAGCTTGGAATTGAGGTAGGAAGCTTGAAAGGCACAATGCAGGTCATTGAGGCGCTGGAAAGAAAAGACCTCGTTAAGAGAGATGGAACGAAACTGTTTTTAGTGGAAAATGACAACTATGCCAATCTGGAAAATATTTTTTCTATGCCGATGTATGGACTGGCTTCTTGCGGGGAAGCGCTGGCCTATGCTGACGGCACTGTGGATGGCTATTTGCAAATTTCCAAAAGTCTTTTTCGGCGGGATGATCCGGCTAAACTTTTTGCCGTGAAAGCTTTAGGTGATTCGATGAACAAAGAAGGTATTGGCGACGGCGACTATGTGGTTTTTGAAAAAAGTGACGCGACAGATTTTGAAGGAAAAATTGTCGTGGCTGTCATCAACGGTATGGCGACAATCAAGAGATATAAAAAACTCGCGCACGGCATGATTGGACTTTTTCCGCAGTCAACCAATCGTGTGCATCAGCCAATCTATTTGGATGAATCCGATGCTATTCTCATTGCCGGCATTTTCCGAAAAGTTTTGCCCGTGGCGTATGTCAGTTTATAGGTGTTAGCACCTGTGCCCCGCACTAACTTTCATTGTTTCTTTATGTTTTATGTATATGTGATTAAAAATGAAAATGACAAGTTGTATTATGGATACACAAACAACTTGAAGAAAAGATTTTTTAATCATAACAATGGTGATAATTTTTCTACGAAAGGACATATCTGGAAACTTGTTTATTATGAGGCATATCTATCTAAAGAGGATGCATTAGAAAGAGAAAAACAAATAAAACAATTTGGTCAGGCCTGGGCACAGTTAAGGCGAAGGATTAAAAAATCTTTAAATGAAAGTTAGTGCGGGGTGTGGATAACTTTTAAAATCTGAATATTTTCTAGGAAAATCCGCTGGTTTGACAAAGCTTGGCGGATTTTTCAATTGTGGTATAATGGCATTAACATATACTATATGTAGTATAAACATACTATCTGTTGTATATAATAAGTGGCCAAGAACCACACCTGCCTGCCTGCCGGCAGGAACTAAAAACTAAAAACCAATATAATGAACTGTCCATTTTGCAACAATAGCGAAACCAAGGTGGTTGATTCGCGCGACACGAATGAAGGCAAGATTACTCGTCGAAGACGAGAGTGTGAAAAGTGCGCGGCGCGCTTTAGTACTTATGAAGAAGTGGAACTTTTGAGATTGACGGTGATAAAAAAGAATGGAGAAAAAACCGAATATGATAAGACCAAAATTGAAACAGGAGTGCGGCGCGCTTTGATAAAAAGACCCATCACGCCGGATCGGATTGCTAAACTGCTGGGCAACATCGAATATGAAATCCATGCCTTGGAAAAATCGGAAGTGACGACGCGTGAAATCGGAAAAATTGTTCTTAGGAAATTGAAGGAGCTGGATGAAGTAGCCTATGTGCGTTTCGCGAGTGTTTACAAATCATTCGGCAGTGTGGAAAGTTTTAAAAAAGAATTGGACATGCTAGATAATAATTAAATTTCTAATTTCTAAGTACTAATTTCTAAACAATTTACAATGAATCAATGACCGTATTTTTAAACTAATTTAAAAATTATTAAATTAAAAATTGTTTGAAAATTCCTGCCTGCCGGCAGGCAGGGAAAATTGAAAATTGAAAATTGAATTATACCGTATGGCAAAAATCAAAATCAAAAAAGGGGGAAAAGAAAGTGGGACTAAAAAGGTAGCAACGAAGAAGGTTGTGGCCAAGAAAGTGGTTGCTAAAAAAGCCGATGAGGTGATGAAAGTGATTAAGCGCAGTGGAAAAGTTGCAACCTTTGATCCGGCAAAAATTGCTAAGGCTGTCAGCAAGGCTTTCGTGGCGACTGGTGAAGGAAGTGAGACTGATGCTAAAAAAGTGGCTGCTAAAGCGGCTCAATTTTTGAACAAGAATTATAAGAAAGGTTTTATTCCAGAAGTGGAAGAAGTGCAAGATGTGGTGGAGAGAGTTTTGATGATTTTGGATTTTGAGGAAACGGCCAAAGCCTATATTTTGTATCGTGAACAACACAGAAAGATTCGTGAAACTGAAGAATCTCTGAAAGAAGCGATTGATTTGGTGGATAAATATATTCAAGAGATTGATTGGAAAGTTAAAGAAAATGCCAACATGGCCTATTCTTTGCAAGGACTCAATAATTACATCGCTTCAATCGTGAGTTCCAATTATTGGATGAATCGAGTTTACACCAAAGAAATTCGCGAAGCGCATGAAGGTGGAGATTTGCACATTCATGATTTGCAGCTGGTGGCGGCCTATTGTTGTGGTTGGGACTTGCAAGATCTTTTGCGAAGAGGCTTTACAGGTGTGGCTGGCAAGGTGGCTTGCAAACCGGCGAAGCACTTGGGTTCGATTTTGGGACAAATGGTGAATTTTATTTACACATTGCAGGGCGAGGTTGCCGGCGCGCAAGCTTTCTCAAATTTCGATACCTTGCTTGCGCCATTTGTGCGCTATGATAAATTAAGTTACACCAAGGTAAAGCAGGAAATACAATCATTCGTTTTTAATATGAATGTTTCCACGCGCGTTGGATTTCAAACGCCCTTCTCTAACATCACGATGGACATTGTGCCGCCAAAAACTTTGGCCAAAGAAGTTGTAGTTGTGGGCGGCGTTCCGCAAAAAGAAACCTATGGTGAATTTCAAGAAGAAATGAATATGATTAATCGGGCTTTCGCGGAAGTGATGACGGAAGGCGATGCTAACGGACGAATTTTTACTTTTCCAATTCCAACTTACAATATTGATAAAAATTTCAATTGGGATGACAAACGATTTAATGCTATTTGGGAAATGACCGCCAAATATGGCATTCCATATTTCGCCAATTTTATTAATTCTGATATGGATCCGGATGATGCGCGCTCAATGTGCTGTCGATTGCGTTTGGATAATCGAGAATTGCATAAACGGGGTGGTGGATTGTTTGGAGCCAATCCTTTGACCGGCTCGATTGGAGTGGTGACGATTAATATGCCTCGTTTGGGTTATGAAGCTAAAAACCTTGCCTACCGGCAGGCAGGTAAAAAAGAATTTTATCAAAAACTAGATCGCTTAATGGACTTGGCCAAAGAAAGTTTGGAAACCAAAAGAAAGCTGGTGGAAGGTCTGACGGAAAAGGGATTGTATCCATACACGAAATTTTATTTGGATGCCATCAAGATGCGAAGAAATGAATATTGGGCTAATCATTTTTCAACCATTGGCCTTATTGGTATGAATGAATCTCTGCTGAATTTGATTGGCAAGGATATCACAACCAAAGAGGGGCAGAAATTTGCGGAAGATGTTTTGGTGCATATGCGGGACAGAATAATTGGCTATCAGAAAGAAACTGGCAATATGTATAACTTGGAAGCGACACCGGGAGAGGGCACTTCATATCGGTTGGCGCGGATTGATAAGAAAAAATTCGGTTCAGATATAATTTTTGCCAATGATCCGGCGGTGAAAGAAAAGAATGCTGAGCCATATTACACCAATTCTTCCCAGCTTCCAGTTTATTTCACCGAGGATATTTTTGAAGCGTTGGATTTGCAGGAAAACATTCAAACGAAATATACCGGCGGCACGGTGCTGCATGGCTTCTTGGGAGAAAGAGTTTTGGACATTGAAACTACCAAGAATTTAGTCCGAAAGATTGCTGAAAATTATTCCTTGCCATATTTCACCCTGACACCGACCTTCAGCATCTGCCCGGTGCATGGCTATTTGAATGGCGAGCAGTTCAATTGTCCGAAGTGTATGGCGGAACAAAGTGAGGGTAAATATTTGAAAGTAAAAAAGTCAGAGATTAAAAAATAAAAAAGTGTTCGTATACTTGCCTGCTTGCCGGCAGGAAATAAAAAAATAAAATGTTTTCTTGTCCAAAGTTTTAATGAAACGCTGAACAAGAAACGCAAAAAAATGGAGAAATATATGTGCCACGATTGTGGAAAGTCTATCGAAAGCAACGAAGAATATATGCCCTACAAAGTCGGGTCAGAAGTTTATATGAAGTGCAAGGCGTGTCATCAAGCAGATCCGATTTTGAAAAATTTTCAAAAAGCGGAGGTCTATTCCCGTGTAGTAGGATATATCCGCCCAGTGCAGCAGTGGAACAAGGGCAAACAAGCTGAATTTAAGGATAGGACTGAATTTGTAGTAAGTGGAGCAGCCTGCGGTTGCTAGTTAAAAAGAAAAGATAGCGGGGCAACTTGATTTTTAAATCAGGTTGCCCTGATTTAAAAAATAAATCTAAAATCCAAAGTTCAAATTACAAATCAAATCCAAAAAATAAAAATTTAAAATTTTATAAATTTGGATTTTGAACTTGATTTGATATTCGGTTTTTGATATTTGAAATTTTTATGATATTAGGCGGTTTTCAAAAATTAACCCTGCTCGATTATCCGGGCAAAATTGCGACTACAGTTTTTACGGTGGGTTGCAGCTTTCGCTGTCCTTTTTGCCACAATCCGGAATTGGTTGATTTGCGTTTGGCGCACAATGAAGAATCAGAAAAAGATTTCTTTGATTTCTTGGCCAAAAGAAAAGGCAAACTAGAAGGCGTTTGCATTACTGGTGGAGAACCGACCATCCAGCCGGACATTATTGAGTTTATTAAAAAAATTAAAAAAATGGGTTTTTTGGTTAAATTAGATTCCAATGGCACACGGCCGGATGTTTTGAAAAAGATATTCGATCAAAAATTAGTGGATTATGTCGCCATGGATATTAAGAATCAGCCTAAAAAATATTTAGCAACGGCAGGTGTCGTAGAGACGCAATTGAATGCGTCTATGGTGGATCGAATAAGAATCAGCGTGAATCTGATAATGAACAGCATGGTTCCTTACGAGTTTCGCACCACGGTGGTGCCGGGTTTGCACAAGGAAGAAGATTTTGATGAAATTGCCAAATGGATTAATGGCGCGCAAAATTATTATTTGCAAGAATATCGCGAGGAACAAAAAATTCTGGATCCTAATTTGAAAAAGAAAACTAAAGGCCAAAAGATTGATTTGGAAAAAATCGAGAAAAAAATTAAGAAAAATTTTGGGAAGATGGGGATAAGGCGGTAATTTTAAATTACAAATTTTAAATTTTAAATCAATTTTAAAATTATTAAATGTTTAAATAATTAAAAAATTTGAGCATTTGGATTTCAATTAAAATTTAAAACTTAAAATTTAAAATTCATCTCGTGCGTATCTATGTCAAGGTTTCACCGCGTTCTTCAAAAAACGAGGTGACAAAAATTTCCGAAGGCGAATATAAAGTGAAGCTGACCGCTCCGCCGGTTGACGGTGAGGCCAATGCAATGCTTGCGAAAATATTGGCCGGTCATTTTGCTGTTTCCAAGAGCCAGGTGACAATCGTTGGGGGCAAGACAGCCAGGATGAAGATTGTGGATATTTTGCTATAATCAAGAGGTGAGTAAATCCAAAATATTTTTTCTTTTATCCTTGAGTTTTATTGGTGGAATTTTTTCTGCCTCTTTTTATTATCCGCGGATTATGGATAATTTTTATTTTTTTATAACGCTGATTTTATCGTTGATTTTTTTAGTGGTATTTTATGGAAATAGAAAAGTTTATTTAAGAACATTTTCTATTTTGTTTTTTCTGAGCGGTTTTTGGCTGACAAGTTTAAAGTTAGAAAGAATAGTCAATTTGGATTTGGCGAGCAGGAATTTTTCCGGTAAGGTTTTGATTTTACGAGAGCCAGCCATCAAAGACCGAATGCAAAAAATTATCGTATCTAACGATGGCGAAGAAAGGATTAAATTTTTGATTACCACCAATTCCTACCCAGCGTATTTTTATGGCGATAAATTGAAAGTCAGTTGTCAGCTGGAAATTCCTGAGAATATAGAGGGTTTTGATTATCGCATGTATCTGGCAAAAGATAATATTTTCTATATATGTAAAAATCCGAAAATTGAAGTTGTGGCGCAAAATCAGGGGAGCGGGGCGTATAGTTTTTTATTAAAAATAAAAAATAATTTGCAAGATAAAATTGTGGCGCTTTTGCCGGCTCCGCAATCAGGATTGTTAATTGGACTCATTTTGGGCGGAGATGATCAATTGTCCAAGTCGGTTAAGGATAATTTTTCTAAAACCGGACTGACGCATATTGTGGCGGTGTCGGGTTATAATGTCACGATCGTGGCCGAATATCTGATGTTGTTGGGAATTTTCTTGGGGTTGTGGAGAAAACAAGCTTTTTGGTTTTCTATTATTGGTATTTTTTTGTTTGTTGTGATGACGGGTTTTCCAGCTAGCGCCGTGCGCGCCGGTGTGATGGGTATGCTGCTTCTTTGGGCGATGAAAAACGGTCGTTTGGCCAACGCGCAAAATTCAATTATTTTTTCGGCGAGCGTGATGCTACTGATTAACCCATTACTTTTGCGTTGGGATGTGGGTTTTCAATTGTCTTTCTTGGCGACTGTGGGCATTGTTTATTTTTATCCGTTAATCGAAAAATATTCCATCAAAAAAAATGGCATTTCATTTTTTAATGAAATTCTTTTTTTAACTTTGAGCGCGCAAGTTTTTGTTTTACCGATTATCATGAATGATTTTCAACAACTTTCTTTGATTTCTCCTTTGGCCAATCTGTTGGTCTTGCCGATTATTCCGCTGACGATGCTCTTGGGGTTTGTGATGGCCATTTTATCTTTTATATTTCCACCTTTGGCCACGGTTTTTGCCTGGCTGACATTTTTGCCGTTGAAATATGAAACGAGTGTCATTTATTTTTTGGCCAATCTGAAATTTTCTTCCGTGGGGATTATGAATTTTTCCTGGGTTTGGGTGGTTGTATGGTACCTAGTTTTATTGGGAGTGCTATACTTTAATAAGATAAAGATAAAATTAAAAGATATAAAATAATAAATTAAAGCGCGCCACTTTCTTTGGCGGCAAAGAAAATGGCAGAAAGAAACCACCGGCACCGGCTCGTGCTGTCTAAATTTCTAGCTTATTCGCTAAAATTTTTAATGCGACTAAAGAGGCGTAAAAATTTCTTAACGCTTATAAGCTGAAATTTAGAAACGCACTACGCCAAGGTGCGGAATACCGTTTTAGAATAATGAAAAATAGAAAATTAGTATATACTTTAATACTTACTTTAGTACTTATCAGCTTTATTTTAGCTGGGATTATTTTTTCGGCGCAAAATCAGAAGTTGCGGGTATTTTTTTTGGATGTGGGGCAGGGGGATGCGACATTGATTATGCAAGGGAGCAATCAAATTCTGATTGATGGTGGTCCGAGCGGGCAAATTTTGCTGGAAAAATTGGGCAAATACATTCCTTTTTGGGATCGCGAAATTGAAATGGTCATTGCCACGCATCCGGACCAAGATCACATTGAAGGCTTAGTTGATGTTTTGAAAAATTATAAAGTGGATGCGTTGATGGAAACGCAAGCGCAAAGTGAATCGCAGGTCTTCAAAAAATTGGAAGAAATAATGGCGGGGAAAAACATTGCCAAAATAGAAGGCCGAGCAGGCGCAAAAATAAAATTAGATCAAGCTGAATTAAATATTTTGAGTCCGCAGGATCAATTGCCGGTAGAGGTTGTGAAAGATACAAATATGTATAGTATCGTGGCGAAATTGGTTTTTGGACAAAATTCTTTTTTGTTCACTGGTGACTTGCCAAGCACAGAAGAACTAAAACTGATTCAAGATGGCACAGATTTGTCTGCCAAAGTTTTGAAAGTTGGACATCATGGATCCAAATATTCGACTTCCAACGAATTTTTGGAAAAAGTTC
>Ga0100390_10006022_pt1 | contig 10314 bp, 8 predicted proteins | sample CryGeymeta201514_FD_81540 | JGI IMG/M metagenome (GOLD analysis project Ga0100390, IMG submission 81540) | Groundwater microbial communities from Crystal Geyser aquifers in Utah, USA - Crystal Geyser metaG 2015-14 | ecosystem: Environmental > Aquatic > Deep subsurface > Groundwater | place: USA... | reverse complement strand
CTGCGGCTGCTGTGTTGGCGTTTGCCCGGAGGATGCAATAGAACTAAAGGAAGCAGAAATTTTTATAATAGACGCACGCTGTACAAATTGCGCAAAATGTGTTTGGAGTTGTCCGATTGAGGTCATCAAATTTAATAAAGAGGGAGTAACTTTTTAGCCGATGAAAAATGAATACGACGTTGTAGTTGTGGGTGCGGGACCCGCCGGATCGATGGCGGCACGTTTTGCCGCAGAGAAGGGTGTTTCTGTTTTGATACTCGAAAAAGACAGGGATGTAGGCTGCCCGGTTAGATGCGGCGAAGCTATAAGCAAAGCCGGCGTGGAAGAATTTATTCCTTCCAATGAAAAATGGATTAATGCAAGGATAAGTAAGTTCTCATTAAATGCTCCCGACGGAACCGAATGTATAATTGAATTTGGTGACGCCGGCTATGTGCTTGAGCGTAGAATTTTTGATTACGAACTTGCAAAAACAGCCGCCAATGCCGGTGCAGAAATCTTAACACGCGCTTATGTAAATGGCTTATTATTTTCTAACGACAAAGTAAGCGGCGTTAAATTTGAACACAGAGGCGAGCAAAAAGAAGTTACTGCCAAAGTTGTAATTGCAGCAGACGGGGTTGAATCGAGAGTAGGCAGATGGGCGGGGATAAAAACATACATCGATTTCCGTGACATGGAGAGCTGCGCACAAGTTACCGCAGCAAATATTAATGTAAATGCCGACACTCTATATTTCTATTTCGGAAAAGATGTTGCGCCTCAAGGTTACTTTTGGGTTTTCCCTAAAGGGGGAAATTCTGCCAACATCGGGCTGGGCGTTAGCGGATTAGTTGGAAAGAAAAAATCGGCGCTTTCTTTTTTAAATGAGTTTATGGACAAGCATTATCCAGGCGCACCAATACTTACTTCAATCGCTGGCGGCGTTCCGAGCACATCAACACTTGAAAAAATTTCCGCACCGGGAATATTGCTTGTTGGCGATGCGGCAAGGCAGGTAAATCCTTTAAGCGGCGGCGGGATAGCAAGCGGAATGATTGGCGGAAGCATTGCTGGAAGAATAGCTGCTGAAGCGGTAAAGCTGAATAAAATTGAACACATACTTTCCTATGATAAAGCCTGGCGAGACCGTCTCGGTAAAAGGCATGAAACATTTAACAGAATTAAAGAAGGCATTTATAATTTTTCGGATGACAAGTTTAACAACATTGCCCATTCCTTCAATAAAATTCCGAAAGACAAACGCACACTTGGCAGAGTATTTACAGTTGCGTTGATTAACAATCCTTCGCTTCTTATGGATGTTGCTAAAGTTTTTGTAGTATAAATGAGTTCACTCGAAAAAGGTCATCCCCGTCCGTTGGCTAACGGAGAATATCCCAAAATCTGTATAAATGAAATGTATCCACACTTTCGTGGGAATGTTAAATAAACAATATTAGCTTTTTAGAGTGGGCTTTTGGATTTTTCATCAACCAGGCACTAAATGGCGTTGCTAATTGTCCCAACCTTTTAGGTCGGGCAAATGAAAATCACTCTAACATACCTTGGCATAAGCCCTTTAAAATAAAAGCGCTCATTTCAAATTATTCCCGTGACTCAAAATTCCAAACTAACTCCAATTGAAGGTAGAATGCCAATTGGCGTGTTATCGGAAATTGAGTTTGTGCGGGAGTCCCACCTTATGCTTGTGCGATTTCTGTTGTTATAAACATTCTGAATATCAACATAAGTTATAAGCGTTAATGATTCGAACAACCATCTTCTTTCGACTCTAATATCAAGACTATGCTGTGCGTCAAATCTGAGAGTGTTGTAATTAAATATGCTTTGTGTGCCATCAAAATTAAAAGGTGTATAGGGCTTGCCGCTTGCATAACGAAACTTCATACTTGCTTCCCATAAACTGCCGAATTTATATCCGGCGCTTAAATTTGCTATCCAGTTTTGGTCGTAACTGCCCGTGCGGTTAATACCGTCAAGAGCTTTATATTTAGACTGCGAGTAAGTTAAACTTGCAATTCCATATAACGGAACGTCGGATAATTTTTTCTGGACGGATACCTCAACACCTCTCGCGTCCCCTTCACCGGAGCTTGAAAGCGGTTCTAATCCGAATGATGAAAAATTATCATCCGAACCCGCATAACCGGCGCCTGTGTTTGCAAGGACGAGATAGTTTCTAATTAAGCTTGCTGGATAATCGGAATATTTTTTATAAAAGACCTCTGCTTTAAGAAGTACATCGGCGCGGAGGCGATGATCAAAACCAAAAATATAATGATCTGCACGAACGTTTTTTAACTTTTTATTCGATGCTTCTGCCAGAAGCCATATATACGAAGGTGATTGATAATAAATTCCATAACCCGCATTCAAGTTTGTTAGGTCATTTAATTTATAAGAAGCAGAAACTCTCGGACCAACATTAAATTTGTTTTTTATTGCATCAAAATAATCAACTCTTGCGCCTATGTTTGTCGTTAGTCTGCCGAACAAAAGCGTTGAGTAAGTTGCATACAACGCCCCTTTTGTATAGCGCCCTTTATCAAAAAGTTTAGTTGTCGGCAGCGAATCCCCGAATGTAGTTATGAATGTTGGGAATAAAATGTCGGCTTCGTATTTGATGTTTTTTACTGTTGCGCCGAAGTTCAATTCCGATGATGAGGAAAGTTTATAAACCAAATCAGCTTTCAGGCTATTCTCTCCCTCACGCGATTTATTTAAAAAGATTGCCTTTTGAATTGAATCTTTCTGCGAAGTATCGTAATCGGTAAAATTGCGGCTTAGTATAAGATTGAAAAACCCTTTGTCAAAAAGATGTTGATATTTTATTCCGCTTACATATTGCGTTTGGTTGCTTGCGAGAATTCGCGAATTATCAAAACGCTGCTCTTCGGTGTCGTTAAAAAAGTTAACATGGTCAAAAGCAGAAACAAATATAAACGACAATGAGTTTTGATTGTCAATTTTGTAATCTCCTTTGGAAAGCAGATCATAATACTCCGGAACAAAACCGAAGCCTGCCGCTTTGAAAATAAAATCGAGGTAACTGCGGCGGGCTGAAAATATAAAATTGCTCTTGCTGCTCAATGGTCCTTCAAAGTTCAAACCGAATTGCGACGCTGAGATAGTTGCCTTTCCACCGAATCTGTCGTTTCTCCCGTTGCGTAAAGAAATATTTAGTACAGAGGAAAGTTTGTCTCCAAATGCAGCCGAAAAACCGCCCGTTGAAAACGTGGTTTCTTTAACGTAATCTAAATTGATATAACTTAATGGACCTCCGGTTGCGCCCTGTGTCCCGAAGTGATTAATATTTGGAATTTCAATTCCGTCAAGTGTATATAAATTTTCTGAAGGCGCGCCGCCGCGAACAATCAAATCGTTTCTGCCAGCTTCAGCTTGTGCAACTCCGGGCAGCACAGATAACGCCCGCACAACATCTTCAAATCCGCCCGGCGCTCTGCGTATTTCTTCATAACTAAAACTTCTTGTGCTGTTAATTTCAGTGGGCACGCCGCTAAAGTAATTTGAAGTAACAGTTATATTTTCAAGCTGCACAGCTTTTTCCATTAACTCAAAATCAATTTGAATCGGTCTTGAGGATGATACGAAAATATCGGTTTTTGTAACTGATTCGAATCCTACAATTGATGCCCGGATTTGGTAATTGCCGGGGACTAAACCGGATATTTTATATTCGCCGTTGATGTCTGTTGCGCTTCCATTCGTAGTGCCGAGAACGAATACGTTTGCGCCAATCAAAGGCTGCTTTGAAACTGCATCTATAACTTTACCATAGATGCCCACTTGTTCCTGAGCGTCTACATCTGAGAATGATAAAATTAAGATTAGAGTAATAATATATTTTTTCATTTTTCTTTATAATCTTGTTTTGTTGATGATCTTATAACAATCATTCTCAATCAATAGTTCATTCTTACGTTTTATAAGAGATACAATCTTTTTATATTTGCTTCAACAGTAAAATAAAAAACCAACTAATGTTAAATATTTCCAGAAAAGATATAAAATCCGATACCTTTGATAACAAAAAGAATGCTCTAAGGAGTAAAATTACTCCCGGGAATAATCACAATGTATTTTTTACCTGGGAATTAATTCCATCGAAATCCTCCATAATCAGTTTTTCATCCGGTATAGAAGCAGTAACAGGTTATTCCGGAAAAGAAATTAATAATTTGGCGAAAGGCATCGAATCATTAATTGTTGACGACGATTGTGCAAAGTTAAAGAAAGAATACAATACATTCTTAAAAGACCCATCCACAAACAGATTAATAAGAGATTATGGCATAACCTGCAAAGACGGCTCCTCAAAATGGATTTGGGAAGAAATAATTGCAGACAGAACAAAAACCGGCAAAGTAAAATCTTTATCCGGTTTTGCCTTTGATATTACTCCGTTAAAGGAAGCGGCTGAACTTCAAACCGAAAAATTTAAAGCTCTCAAGGAATTAAACGAAAATAAAGATAAATTTATTTCGATGCTGTCTCACGATTTGCGTTCGCCGTTTACAAGTATACTCGGCTTTGTGGAAATATTAATTAACGAGCCAAACCTTTCGCTTCCCGAGAGAAGCGAATATCTTCAATATATTCATGAGTCATCGCAGCATCAACTTCAGTTTATTAATTATCTGCTCGACTGGTCAAGACTTCAAACCGGGCGGGTTAAAGTGGAAACGGAGAAATTAAATCTTTCTACGATTATATTTAACTGCATTTCGTCTTTGACCGGTAACGCAATCCGAAAAGGGATTGAAATCAAAGTTAATTTGTCAGAAAAAATTAATGTGCTTGCGGATGAGAGGCTGCTCGGACAGATAGTAACAAACCTGTTAAGCAACGCAATTAAATTTTCCAATGAAGATAGCAAAGTAGAAATAACAGCGGATTTTTTTAATGAGGATTTTGTTGAAGTGGTTGTTTCTGATATCGGGATAGGCATTCCCGAAATAAATAAGGAAAAACTTTTCAAATTTGAAATGATGTTTTCTACCGAAGGGACAAAGGGAGAAAAAGGCACCGGGCTTGGTTTATCTCTTGCGAAGGAGATAGTTGAAAAACATAATGGAACAATCTGGTTTTATTCCGAAGAAAAGAAAGGAAGCGAGTTTCACTTTACTATTCCACTCTCTAAAAATAATATTTTACTAATAATGCCAAATGAAACAGAAAGAGCAAAACTCGGGCTATTTGTTAAAGACCTTTATCCAATGTATAATTTAACCGAGGCTGCAAATGGCTTTGAAGCAATCGAGAAGTTTTATAAGGATATTCCTTCATTAATTTTACTTCAGCACAATATGCCTTTGATGAACGGGCTTCAATTAATTGAATCGATAAAAAGTGACACTAAGAATTTTAACGTCCCGTTTATTGCAGTTGTGGATAATATTTCAAGGGAAATTCAGGACTCATATTTTAAGTTGGAGGCAAAGGCTGTTCTCCCGAAACCGGTCGATTTTAATTTGTTGAGCCGGCATATCGAAATTTCGCTTTCATAAAAAAAAGAGAAAATCATTTAAAATTAATTAAAAGTGTTTTGGTGTGTGAAAATGAATAAATTTGTAAACATTTTTAATTCAATTATTAAAAACTACACGGAGGTTTGATTGAAAATTGCAGTTGTGGGGACCGGATATGTTGGTCTCGTTAGCGGTACATGTTTTGCCGAAACAGGCAATCATGTAATTTGTGTTGATGTTGACAAGAAAAAAGTTCAAAAGATGAAAGATGGAATTGTCCCTATTTACGAACCCGGTCTTGAAATTTTATTTGATAGAAATATAAAAAAGAACCGATTATTTTTTACTTCAGATATTCGTGAAGCGGTTCGTGAGGCGGAAATAGTTTTTTTGTGCCTGCCTACTCCGCAGGGAGGCAACGGCGCGGCTGATTTACAGTACGTAATAAAAGTGGCTGAAGACCTCGGTAAATTTTTTAATGAAGAGCCGAATATTGGATTTAAAGTGCTCATTGATAAAAGCACCGTCCCCGTTGGCACAAGCGATAAAGTGCGCGCTGCAGTAAAGAAATACGCTCCCGACTTTGAGTTTGATGTGGCGTCAAATCCGGAATTTTTACGCGAAGGCGTAGCCGTTGAAGATTTTATGAAACCGGAACGTGTTGTTATCGGTACTGAAAACCCGAAGACGAAAGCTTTGATGGAAGAGTTGTACGAGCCGTTTGTTCGCTCCGGAAATCCAATTTATTTTATGGATGTAAAATCTGCCGAGATGACAAAATATGCTTCAAATTCATTCCTCGCAACAAAAATTTCTTTTATGAATGAGATAGCAAATCTTTGCGAAATAACAGGCGCAGATGTGGATAAAGTTAGAATCGGCATCGGTTCAGATTCGCGAATTGGAAAAAGATTCCTATTCCCCGGCGTTGGTTACGGCGGTTCTTGTTTTCCTAAAGATGTAATGGCGCTTATAAACACGGCAAACGAAAATGAGTATGACTTCAAAATTTTGAAATCGGTAGTTACCGTAAATAAACTACAGGGTGAACATTTTGTAAATAAAGTGTTGAAGCATTACAATGGCAATATAAAAGGGAAACATTTTGCTTTATGGGGTCTTGCCTTCAAACCCAACACAGATGATGTGCGTGACGCCCCGGCATTTACTGTGATTAGAGAACTTCAGAAAAATGGAGCATCGGTTACTGCATACGACCCCGAAGCAATGGCAACAACAAAAGCAGTTCTGGGTGATTCTATTAAATACGCAAAAATATCTTACGAAGCCCTTGAAGGCGCCGACGCTTTAATAATTGTAACCGAATGGAATGAATTTAGAAATCCAAACTTCGAAAAAATAAGAAGTCTAATAAAAGATCCGGTTATCTTTGACGGCAGAAATCTTTATGATTTGGACAAATTGAAAGATTTAAATTTCGTCTATTACTCAATCGGAAGAAAAACCATTTTATAATAAAGTTCATTTTAGGATAGCTGATGTTTAATTCCGTTGGGAGTGATGAAAAAAATTGTAATAAATGGTACGCTCTTTATACCAAGCCGAGAAGTGAATTTAAAGCGGCATTACAATTAGCCTCACTTGATATTCAATACTATCTTCCAACAATTGTTAAAGAAAGAAAATGGAGTGATAGAAAAAAGAAGATTACCGAACCCCTTTTGCGCGGTTATATTTTTATATTCGCTTCGGAAAAGGAAAGAGCAATATCCGTTGAGCAGGATTCAATCGTAAGATGTATTTTCGATCAGGGTAAACCTGCCCGAATACCGGATTGGCAAATTCAAAACCTAAAAAAAATGCTCGAATACAAGTACGATTATTTTACTCGCGAGGGTGTGGTGCCCGGCGTTAAGGTTCGAATAAAAGAAGGTCCTTTTGAAAATGTTATTGGCACAGTTCAGGGAACAGATAATGATAAAACAATAGCTGTTACTATTCAATTTCTTAATCGCTCGGTGCTTGCGCATCTTCCCCGTGAAAGTGTGATAGAAGTGCTTAAAGATCACGAATAAAAAAATGATCCTCCATTTTGAGCGTTTTTTTATTTAAATAATTAATGCCCTTTATGTTTTATTTTTATATTTTCCTACCGTAAAAGGATAAAGAATTTTATGAAACAGCAAAAAGAACTAATTACTTTAAAAAAAGGCGAACCGGTAGATCACTACCTTCTTCTAAAGAAATGCGATCTTCGTCTTACTAAAGCCAACAAAGAATATCTCTCTGTAGAACTCGGCGATAAATCATGTAGTTTAAACTCGAACATCTGGGATAATTTCGAAAGCATTTATAATTCGGTAAAACCAGGAGACGTTGTTAAGGTTACCGGCACTATCGAAGAATTTCAGGGAACTTCGCAAATTAAAGTTACACGAATACGCAAGACTTCCGATAAAGACGGCGTTTCGCCAATCGATTTTCAGGCGCGCTCAAAACGCAGCCCGGAGATAATGAGCAAAGAGTTTTTCGACCGGATAGAAAAAATCTCAACTCCTGAGTTAAAACAGTTGATGAAAAACATCTTTAATGCAGATGCATTTGCTCTTTTCTCAATTGCGCCCGCAGGTAAACAATGGCATCATGCATATATACACGGGCTTATAGAACATACTCTCGAATTAGTTAGAATATGCGATTTGATGAGTGACATCCATCCCGAAATAAATAGGGACCTGCTCGTCTGTGGCGCATTGATGCACGACTTTGGCAAAATTGAAGAGTTAAACTTTAACAGCGCCTTTGAATACTCGGATAAAGGAAAATTAATCGGTCACATTGTTATCTCTGCAATAAGAATTAATAATGAGGCGGAAAAAATTCCCGGCTTTTCTGAAGAATTAAAAAACTGTTTGATGCATCTTGTGTTAAGTCATCAGGGCAAACTCGAATATGCGTCACCCGTGGTTCCCAAAACCATCGAAGCAATTGCTCTTTACCAGGCTGATGAATTAAGCGCAAAAGTGAATGCTTATATAAATGCAATTGCAACAGAAATTCGAGGCGATGCAAAATGGACAAGGTTTATCACTTTGGCATCAACCGATTTATACAATCACGAAATAGAAACTTCTAAAGAAGAAATTATTAATAAATCATTATTCGAGTAAAAATATGAAACACTTAAAATATCTCTCCCTGTTGTTTGTCATTTTTTTCACTGCTTTAACTTTCGGACAATCGGTTGAGGAAGCACTAAAACAAGCGGACGAACTTTCTGCGCAGAAAAAACATAAAGAAGAACTTGATTTGCTTCTTGCCGCTGAAAAACAATCGCCTCAAAATTTTGAAATCCTTTGGCGCATAAGCCGCACTTATGTTGATATCGGCGAACACCTGCCCGGAAAGACAGATGAACAAAAAGAAGAGCAGTTAAAAGTTTATCAAAAGGCGCTTGATTATGCGGAGAAAAGTGTAAAAGCCGGTTCCGATAAATCCGTAACATACCTGCGCCGTGCAATAGCCAACGGAAGAATAGCGTTGTTCAAAGGAGTTTTTTCTGTTGCGTCAATCGTTAATTCAGTAAAAGCTGATTGTGAAAAAGCCCTCAAACTAAATAACAGCGGAACTTACCATCAGGCGCTTTCTCATTACATTCTTGGAAGAACGCATGCTAAGCTTTCAGAAAAATGGGCGCCTGCACGTGCAGTTCTCGGTCTCGGCTGGGGCGATCTGGAAGTTGGAATTCAAGAATACTTAAAAGCAATTAAATTAAAACCGAACTTTAGAATGTTTCACTTAGACCTTGCTAAAGCGTATATTGAAGATGACCAGTATGATAATGCAAGAGAGCAATTGAAGAAAGTGATCAGCAGCCCTGAAGAAGATGAAGACGACGACGAAAGATCAGTAGAAGCAAAAAAATTGCTTGAAGATATTAAAAACGAGTAAACGTTGACCATCGAAAACGATGTAATAAAAAGAATATCGAATGCCCGCTCAATTGTGTTTTTTACAGGGGCGGGCATTTCTGCTGAAAGCGGAATTCCAACTTTCAGGGGGAAGGAAGGAATCTGGAATAAATTACGCCCGGAAGAACTTGCTAACTTTGACGCTTTTATGCGCAATCCGGCTCTTGTGTGGGAATGGTACAAACACCGGATGGAAATTGTGCACAGCGCTAAACCAAATGCAGGGCACCTTGCAATTGCGGAGATGCAAAATATTTTTAAAGAAGTTACGGTAATTACTCAAAATGTTGACAACCTTCATCGCCGCGCGGGAAGCAAAACCATTTATGAACTGCACGGAAACATCGAAAGAAATTACTGCGTAAAGTGTAAAAAATTTTATAATGAGGATTTCGATTTAGGAGGGGGAGCTCCGAAATGTTCATGCGGCGGTTTGATAAGACCGGATGTAGTTTGGTTCGGCGAGTTTTTGCCCGAAGATCAATTCGCAGCAGGCGAAAAGGCTTCGCGCAGTTGCGATCTGTTTTTTATTGTGGGAACTTCGGGTGTAGTTTATCCTGCCGCTTCAATGATATCTATCGCTAAAAATAATGGCGCATATTTAATTGAGATTAACATTGAACCGACAGAAGTTTCATCTTTGGTTAATTTATCAATAACCGGTATGTCCGGCGAAATTTTACCTAATCTTGTAAAGGCTATAAAAGATTTTAGAAATATGAAGGATTAAGATTTTTTACCAAGCAATTTGCATATGCGTTGTAAGGCGCTCTGCTCATCATCGGTCAGCGCTTTCATTTCATCAACCAATGCTTTAAGAACAAGCGGAAAAGTTTGTTCAAAAATAATTTTTCCCTTTGTTGTTAGATGAATTGTAAAATACCTTCTAT
>Ga0100390_10006008_pt1 | contig 10332 bp, 9 predicted proteins | sample CryGeymeta201514_FD_81540 | JGI IMG/M metagenome (GOLD analysis project Ga0100390, IMG submission 81540) | Groundwater microbial communities from Crystal Geyser aquifers in Utah, USA - Crystal Geyser metaG 2015-14 | ecosystem: Environmental > Aquatic > Deep subsurface > Groundwater | place: USA... | reverse complement strand
TCCAGCGGTTTCGAGCAAATCACGCTCCAGAAGAAGCTCCAGCTTCGTGCCGACGCCATCGCAGCCCGTCACAATGACCGGCTCTCGGTAGGCACTGAGATCGTAGCCCGCCGCAAAGAGCCCAAAAGCCCCTAAAAGCTTACGATTTTTTTGGGTTCTGGCCACGTGGCCCCGAATATCCCCCACTAGGGCGGCCGCTCGTCGCGTGTCCACTCCAGCCTGCTGATAGGTCAGTTCTCCGGCCATGTTTTCGGTGTGGCCGGGTTGTAACAGGCAGCCTTTACCCGTCACGAACAAAAGACCCGAATCCCTCCCAAGAAGAAAATTAGGCCCCAAGCTCCCAAAAACCCGAAAAGTCTAAGATTTTTATTACGGCTTTCTTAATTAATTAGGAAATTTAAACAAATGACCGATATTTAAGACCACGCTATTCGGATAACGTTCAAAAAAAATATTGCAAAGATACCGGGATCTCTGTAGAAGCCCATTAAGCCACTCGCTTAAACATTCAACAAACCTTGAATTTCTAGGCCGTTTGACTTGAAAGCCATTACTTCTCTGATCATCGCCATGTCGGACGGAACACCTCAACTCACGCTTAGCCCTGGATTGACCATTGGTTACCAGACGCCACTCGCCAAGACCGAGGCTACCATCTCGCTCGAGCCGGGAACTCATTTCCTCTTGGCCAGAAACGGTCGTGGCAAGACCACCCTGCTGCGCACCATTGCCCGTAGCCTCAGGCAATTAAACGGCTCCGTGGAATTCACGGGACGCATGCAGTACATCCCGGAAGACCTCCGTTTCGATGAAGAGATTCCCGTTTCCTCCATTTTCAAGGCAATGATTCCCAAAGCCCGGCTAGCGACTGCCATGGAACTGGCCGAACGCATCGAGCTCGACCTGAAGAAGCCCTACGGCAAGCTTTCCACCGGTAACCGCCGAAAGACGAGCCTGATCGTCGCGGAATACTCACTCGATCCGTCCGCCGCCAACATTCTGCTGCTTGATGAGCCCTTCAGCGGTCTCGACGCCTATGCCCGCACGGCCTTCGAAAACATTTGGAAGCTGAGCGCCGACAAAATCCTGCGCCTCGTCAGCTGCCACCCGGACTACGATTCGATGGCCATGCCCAGCGCCCTGCTGATTCAGAACGGCTCCATTCAACACACCTGCGACACCGCTCAGACTTGGAGCCAGCTTAAGAGCCAACTGAACTAAATTTCTGCCAAAACCCACTCGAGCCATGCGCCTCTTCAAACTCACTCTTTCCACCATCTTTCGCAGGAAATCATGGGCGATCAGTGCTTTGCTGGTGCTCGTATTCCCCTTCGTTCTTCCCTACCTCTCCAGCGGTGCGGAAAATCCGGTGCTTTTCGAGCCCGCGCTTGCCCAAGCCGCTTGGAGCATGGCGTGGCTCTCCACCATCTTCTGGGGCTTCTTCGCTGCGGCGAAAGCAGGTGACGCCAACGCCCGCTCCGGCCTCGGGGAGTATTTCCTGACCACCGGCGTCTCCGCCACCCGGCAACTACTCGAAATTTGGGCTGCCGTCACGACCTTCGTCGCCCCTCTTGGCCTCGCCGCTGCCCTCGTCTGCATCTTCGCCGCCAGCCCCTCGCTGGCAGATGAACGCATCATGTGGATCAATGCCAACCTCCAATACGCACTGCTCTTCGCCTTGGTCGTCGCCCCACTCATCGCCCTCGCCGTCGCCGTCTCATCCCGCTTCGGCAGCCTCACCGGCTTCCTCACCTCCGCCGGCCTCACCGTTTACGGCCTCTACGGAGTCGGCTACATGAAAATGCTGCTCAGCGTCGAGTCGAGCCCTCTGATGACCTGGCTGTGGAGCGTTTCGCCCCACTACCACTTCGCCGACCCCACCGAGCGCCTGCGCTACAAGCTGGGTGCCATCGACGGCGGCCAGTTCCCGCTGCTTCTCGCCTATTTTGCCGGCATCCTGCTACTCTACGTCGCCATTTCCCGCCTGCTCTTCCGCACCAAAGTCACTGCCTGACCACATTTCCGATCCTGCCTAACCGAATTCCTCATCTTCAGCTCGACCCATGAATCTCCGCAGTTCCATCACAACTTCCGCTCTGGCCATCGCCGGATTCGGACTGTGGTCCTATGCCGGTTCCCAGCTCAAGAATAGCGGCACTTTCGAATACGACCCGAATCCTCTTGGCCTCAAGCGCAGCCCCTACGGCCAAGTCATCGCCATGGCCATCCAGGCGCCCATCGATGCTGATTGGCATGGAGGTCTTGAAATTCACGATATGCCGCCTGCTGCGGGTGAATCTCCCGACGATGCCGCTGCTTGCGAGGATGAGCATTGTGACCACGACCATGGCCACGACAGCCAAGATCATGCTTTGGCCAAAAACAAGGAACACAAAGGCTGCTCGGATCCGGACTGCACCAGCGATCATGGCGGATCTGACCCAGCGCCTGGCTCACTGATTGCCCGGCTGGCCAATGCTGTTGCAAAGCGCACCAACCCGCATCCGCCGAGCCCGGCTCATAAATTCTATCTGCGCCAGGAAATCGAGAAGAAGCTCCGCTTCGCCTACAACCTCGATCCTTCCCACTACGCCAATTACAACGCCTATAACCTCTTCATCACGGAGTCCTCACTGGGCACCAGCGAAGACACTCAGGACATCCTGAACGCTCATGCCGTTCGCTTGGCAGACGGAACGATACGCTACTGCCTGCGTGAGACCACCGACCCACGCCCAGCGCTGACCGCCGCATCGGCCGCTTACAATATCTTCGAAAGAGGAATGCTATCGAAGGACAAGCCCAGCACTGCAGAAATGCGCCAGCAACTCGCGGTCATGGACTTCTGCCTCAGCCGCCATTTCCAATTGCTCCAAGAAGCGCTCGACAACGGCCTCTGGGCCAGCCTCTCGCCCCTGCGCCAACAAGAGGTCACCGACCGTTCCACTTTCACCCTCAAACTGCGTGATACGGCTGAAAAGACCATCATGCGTCTCGAAAACCCCGACCGCTCCACCGTGGGGCTTGACCCGTCATGAGTGTTTTCACCGCAGTGCCCGAATCACCACCACCCGTGCCGACAGGTCCTCCTGCCGTGCCGGATGCACCGGTGTATTTCCAGCCGGGCATGCGCGGGAATGAGATCCTCGCCATCATTTTCCGGGTCTGTAAGGAACTTCGCGTCTCCGACATTCAGATGCGCTCTGGGCGCCCCGTCTACATCCACACCAACAAGGGCGTGGAAAAACTGGAGCACCTCGGCCTTCTCACCGCCGCGCACATGGATGAGGTCCTCAAGGAACTTATCGCGAACCGTGAAAGTGGCAGCCATGGATTCGGCGAAGAGGGCGACCTCAGCACCCGCACGGAAGACAAGATCGAATTCGCCATCCGCGACTTCGCCGAGCGCAAGGTTGCTGACTTCTCCTGCGACGGCATTCCGATGGGCGACCACGGCGAACTCTCCGGACGTCTGCGTATTCAAGCCCACCTCAGTGCCTCGGGACTCGGTGTCACCTGCCGTATCCTCAACGATTTCATCCCCGAACTCACTTCACTCGGCATCGATCCTGACACGAATACGGTCCTCCGCGCCGCCGTGCAAAAACGCGCCGGCCTGTGCCTGGTCACCGGACCGACAGGTTCAGGTAAATCGACAACACTCGCCTCCCTGATTGACTGGCTTCGCCAGAATCACCCAAAGCACATCGTCACCGTCGAGGATCCGATCGAGTATCAGTATCCAGACGACATGGAGGATCCCGACTTTCCTGGTCGCCGCACCCCTTCCCCATCCATCGTCACCCAGCAAGAAGTCGGACGCGACGTCCATTCCTATCGTCAGGGACTCAAGGACGTGCTTCGTAAAGCGCCCCATGTCATCCTTCTTGGTGAGATCCGTGACCGCGAGGCGATGGAAACCTGCATGGAAGCCGCTCAAACCGGTCACCTCGTTCTTTCCACCCTCCACACCACCGGAGCCGTCAAAACCATTGGCCGTATTCTGGAGATGTATCCCCGTGAAAGCCATCTTGCGGTGCTCTCGCGACTCTCCGAAATCCTCGTCTTCATTCACTCCCAGGGTTTGCTCAACGGCGTACAACGCCGTGTGCTGACCTACGAATTCCTACAAAACAACGACGACTCCGTCTCCTCCGCCATCGCCAACTACGATGGAGGGGCAAGATCACTCGAAGACGTAATACGCAGAGCGGGAAATATCGAGTGGGATAGCAACCTACAGAGGCTGCTTCGCCAGGGCCTTATCACTGAAGAAACTTTTGAGAACGCCCGCATGAACCGCGATGACTCCGAAGTCCTCTAAAATCTCTCAATAACGCCACCCGCCATGAAACCAACAAGCAGAAACGCCGCCCGCAACCAAAGCGGCATGACTCTGATCGAAGCGATCAGCGTGATTCTACTATTGGGAATCGTGATCTCAGTCGTTTTCACCAAGACTCAGGATCTGCGAAATTACTCCGACCGTACCGCCTGCCTGAACAACATCAGCAACATGCAGATGGCAGTAAGAGCATTCCAACGCCTTCACGAGCTGCCTGACCAAGCGCCTCTCAACATCTACCACCAGTTCGTTCGAAATAATGCAACATTCCCAACTGCGCCTCTCTGCCCCTCATCCGGACATTACACCTATGCCGATGCAATTCCGCCTCAAGGCCGCTTGGCGCTAAGCTGCTCTCTTTCAGAAGAAGCCGGACATAAACCGGAAGACTTTCAAAACTGGTAGCCCGAAAACTAAACTTTCCGATTAACTGACAACTTTTGAGAACGACTAAATGGATCAGCGCATTTTCAAATACGCAAATTCACCAGCCGCTCTCCAGCCGAAAACGAATAAGACAAACACACCCAAAACACACACCAACATGAAACTGAACAATACTACTAAGCGCACGAACAAAGGCATGACCCTTCTTGAACTGACGGTTGTCATCCTTGTCTTGCTTTCCCTCATCTCGATCCTCTTCATCGGCGCTCGCGCTTGGAAGAAGGGTTCGGATCGTGCTGCTAACATCCTCAACATTCGCAACGTACAGCAAGCGGTGCGTGGCCACATGAATATGTTTAATATCCCGACGCCAGCTACCCCAGGATCAGGCGTCGAGCTACTGAACGCAAAAATCGTCGGCGCTGACCAGTATCTCAATGCGCCGACAGCGCCGGGAACAGGTATTTCCTATGGATACTTGGATAAGGCACCAGCCGTCGGCGAGCTCTATCTTAAAGCTACCTATACAGGCACTGCGGAGGCTGACTACGCCCCTGATGCGGCTAGCTATACCCAGTGGTAATTGTGACTATCAATCGGCGCGAAGCTCCATACTCTACCATGTGGATGAAACGCCGTTAACTAGCCGGCCTCCCGCCGTAAAGGCGGGAGGCTATCCTTCTCAAACTATCGCGCCCCCCATGCACCCAATCACCCCATCCCACTTTGGTCGCCACCCAACATCCCTCGGAGCTCAATCCGCTCCAACTCTATCGCCAGGCCTCTTCGATCCTGCGCGGCACCAGCCGTGCAACGAATGACGGATGGTACCAGAGGCCTCTGGAGCAACAATTCCAGCTCCATCTTCGTATCGACGGCAGTCGCGCTGAGACGTGGATCTATGAGCCATCGACGGGAAGATGGAAGTCTGCTCCCGACTTTCCCGAGAATCTGATCCTCGAGCCCAGCAAAATTGCCGAATTTGCCAAAACCTCGGTTGCACTCGCCAAGCAGGCCGGAGCCCGCTCGCTCGGAATCATTCTACACATCGCCGATGAGTTTGCGACCACCGAGATTAAGCCGCAGCTCGACAATCCAGGCGCACTCGCCGAACTCCGCGAGCAAATCGTTAATGACCCCTTCGCGGTTCTCGACGACTCGTCGCTCTCCGCTGACGAGCATTCATGGCGTCTAATCCCCTACCCAGCGGGAGGAAGCGAAGCGATCGCCACCGCAATCATTCTCAGCCGACAAGCTGACGAATTTGTCGCAAAACTGCGAGCCTATGGGAACACCAACAATTTCCCGGTCGTTGTCGATGCCTTCAGTGCGCCACTCGTTGCCTTGCTGACGCTCCCTGATCTCAAGACGGGCCCCAACGACAATCCCTTCATCGGGGTGCTTCCCTACGCCCGCTTCACCGTTCTTGCCTTCTTCAACGAGCATGGTGACTTGCGTTTGCTGCGAACGCTTCAGCACCGCGGCCAGCGTCGGCCTTCGAACCTTCGTCACGCCGTTGCGACTACCGCCACTGCTCTCGAGATGTCCGCTCCAGAGATCTTCGTACTCCCGTTGGCAGGTGAGCCCGATCACCAAATGGTCTCTGACCTGAAGCTTGTCTTCGAAAGTAGCTCCATTCACGAGATCAACTGGAGAGAAACCCGCTTTCACAAGGCGGAAACCCCAAGCATCAGTCCAGAACTGATCGTCGCCGCCGAGATCAAACAAGTAGCTGAGACGCCACTGGCCAACACCAATACTTTCGTCACCTTGCGCGATGAAGGATGGGCGACACAGAGTTTCCTGCCGATGCCACTCGCTGAAGCGGAAGTATTCCCACACCGCAGCGAGATGAAGATGCTGCGCGCGGCGAAGTATGCCCGCTACGGCCTCTTCGCAGCTGTACTGGCCGTATTCGGCTGGGTCGGTGTCAACATCCTGAACATGATCCGCAAACCGGAGTGGACCTTCAACAAACAGGAAGCCCTGATGATCAACGGGCGGCTCAGTATGCTTGGCCAGGAACAAAAGAAGATTGCCCATTGGGATAACCTGCTCGAAGACCGCTCGAAAGGCTGGGCCTCGATGGAACTGCTAGCACGTCTTTTCCCAGAAAAGAGCGGCTTCCTCGTTAGGAGTTTTTCGCACACGGCCAATCCGGAAGTCACTCCCGGTCAGGCTCAAGTGGGTTTTATCAAGGAATGGCGCATCAGTGGCTTGGCCCGCGAAGAGGCGCTGATCCGCCTCTCCGATCTCAACACTAGGGAAGGAATTTCGGTCGCCTTCACGGAAATTGCCAGAGTCACCGGCAACCAATCTTTCCGCACTGACTTGCCAAGCCGCAGCGTCGTCGTCAACGTCAAGACGCTAGAAAACAGTGCCTTCAAGCCGATGCCGCCCGAGGAAATGGTTGCCGCTGACGAATCTACCTATCCATTCATGTTTGATCTAACCATCACTCAGCGTTTCGAAGCCGCCGACCCGATGGCCCTCAACGTTGCCAAAGCCCCGTAAATTTCATGAACTATTTCCGCCAACCCATCGCCCTATTTGGCTTCGTTCTTCCGATCGTGATCACCATTGCGGTTATCGCAGGTGCGTTGATGATCAAAGGCAGCGTCACTCGCTCCTTCAACGAAAAATTCGCGCACTACCGGGGATTCGAGCAAAATAAGCGTCAGGCTCTTGCCGCCGAAGCCGAGATCAGTAAGAAGCGGGAATACATTGAGCGCTGGGAGGCACTGGTCTCCGAAGAGACAGCAAGCGCCGTCACGCTGAATCTTAGGGAGATCGAAGAACTGCTTCCCGCTAAGGAATTTCAGAAGACAGCTCAGGATCACCCCTCAGGGAGAAAAAGTTTTGCAGGCGCATCCGCTCAGAACTCGTCTCAGGTTGCTCTCGCTTTTCGCGGCACCTTTCGGTCGATGCAGAAAGCCCTGCTCGAACTGGAAACCCGCATGCCGCAACTTCAGCTTCAGGAACTACGAATCGGACCTGAAAACCAATCCAACAGCCTGAACTTCCAAGTCACCTACACCGCCTGGGAAAAATGAAAAATCACGCAACACTCATCGTCATGCTTCTCTCGGGTCTAACAAGCGGACTCATCGCCCAGTCGGCCGACAACTTCGAAACTCCCGGCAGCAAATCCGAAGAAACCGAAGTCCTTGCCAAAGTCCTCGATAATGAAGCTGAGCGGGAACTCCTTGCCGCCCCGTCTCGCTATGCCGGACTCGATCAGGGTTCCTACATCCGGACGATCGCCTCGACCTTCTCGATGCGCACGCGGGACACCGATCCCTTCGCCCGCCATCAGGATCCAAACTTCAAACCGATCCAGCCGGTCATCGCCAAGAGCAAAGTGCCGCAGTATAAGAAAGAAGTCATCACTCCCTTCTCCGATATCGTCGAGCGCATCAACATCACCGCCGTATTGCCCGCCCAACAAATCTTCCTCGTGGATGAGCGTAGCTTTACCATTGGAGACAGGATCAAGCTCGACATCGGCAAGGACAACCCCATTGCCATTCATGTCATCGAAATCCGAGCTGACGGCGTCACCTTCCGCCATGGCACAACCGGCGAAACCGCCAATCGCTCCCTCCAACTCATCCCAGAAGGGATGATCCGAGGCAAAGCCGTTCACCCACCAGGAATGGTGCCAAAGAACTCGAATGCTCCACTCGATGCTCGCCCTCGTAATTCCATCTCATCCCGCCGCTGAACCTGACCACTAAAGAATCCCGGACATGAAAATAAAATCCGCCACCTCACTTGCAGCGTGCTGCCTCCTTCCCTGCCTCTCTCTGAATGCTCAGGATGAAGTGAATCCGCCCAGCGGCATCGATACTCCAACCCTTGACGGAGGTCTTCCCGATCTTCCGCCACCACCAGCGCCAGGCATAACAGGAGACCTCAATCTTCCTGTCGACGGAGCAGGCGCTCCGAACGACCTCCCTCCCCCACCAGGAGCACCACCAGACTTTCCTATCACACAACCTGGTCAACCACCGGTTGAACCTGTCACGCCTCCCGATGAACCGATCGCGAGTGATCCGCTCACCGACGCCGCTGGCAATCCTACTGCTGAGCAGCAGATTACGGAATCCGATGAAGGTTACCTTATCAAGGATGCCTCTTTGAATGACATTTTCCAGTTCCTCGCAAAACAGGCCAGTCGCCAGTATTTCCATAACGTTAAGATCGCCACACCAGAATACCGGGTGACCGGCCACCTCAATGACGGCAACCCTCTCGAGCAGATGGAGGAGCTCGCCTTTATGTATGGCCTGATGCTCTACACCAAGGGGAATACTGTTTATGCCCTCACTCAGGCTCAACTCAGCCAACTTCCAAGCGTCGAATTTACCTACCAGCTGAAGTATCTTCGTCCCAAGGACATCGAGCAGATCAAGGCACTGATTCAACCGGTCCTTACTCCCGGCACGGGCATCGTCAACTTCGAGCCAAAAACGAATACCATCATCATCATCGATACCTCCCACCGCATCGAGCAAGCTCGATCGCTCCTCCATAGCATCGATACACAGAAAGGTCAGATCATCGTCGAGACCAAGATCCTCCGCATCAACAGCAGCGCCGCCCAACGCAGCGGTGTTGACTGGTCTGGCTCACTCGGCGAAACGGGCACATCAATCGATGTATCCCGCAGTCTGAATGCGGTATTCGGACTGAATTCCGTGTTCTCGGAAAGCCTTGGTGCCGTGACCGGTGGTGGAACCGCCGGCGGTGCGGTCGGACCAACCAGCAACCTCGTCCTGAGTCCGGTCCAGCTGACCGGGGTCATGCGCGCTCTTGCCGACGGCAAATTCGCCACCCAAATCTCCAACCCCACTCTCATCACCGAAGACAATGAGCAGGGGTCCATCTCGATCATTGACCGCGTACCCATCATCACCACCACCACCAACTCCGGAACCGGCGACGTTTCCAGCGTGAGTGAAGAAGTCCGCTATAAGATCGACTCAAGCGACCCCACCATCACCGAGGACCCCGATAAGCACCGTGAGATCGGTATCTCAATGGTGGTCACGCCTCAGCAGCTTCCTGACGGCACCATTCGCATGGAGCTCCGCCCTCGTTCGGCTCAAATCGTCGAAGAGATCATCAGTGCTCAAACTGGCAACCGATACCCACGAGTGACAGAGTCCATGATCGAGTCGATCTCACGAGTGCCGGACGGCTACTCACTCGTTGTAGGCGGTTTCTATGGTGAGGTGGAGACAAGCAATGACAATAAAGTACCGATTCTCGGCGATATTCCGCTCCTCAATTTCTTCTTTAAGAGCGATGAAGCCACGAAGGAGCAATCCAGCTTGGTATTCATTGTCACGCCGACCTCTTACGACCCGACCGATCGCTCTGCGACAGGTATTCAATCCAATCGCATCCACACCAACTTGAGCCTGACCCGAGACCATGACTGGATCGACCCCGCTCACAACCCGGGTCCTGCCCATGAACCGAACCTTCGGCGTTCGCTCCGCGGCATCAAGCCCGACCCGGCTCCTTATTATCCCACCAATGCTGAACTCCAACATCAGTCTACAAACCCGGTTGAAGTCCTCGATTCCAGCAAG
>Ga0100390_10006006_pt1 | contig 10335 bp, 5 predicted proteins | sample CryGeymeta201514_FD_81540 | JGI IMG/M metagenome (GOLD analysis project Ga0100390, IMG submission 81540) | Groundwater microbial communities from Crystal Geyser aquifers in Utah, USA - Crystal Geyser metaG 2015-14 | ecosystem: Environmental > Aquatic > Deep subsurface > Groundwater | place: USA... | reverse complement strand
CGGCGACCAAACGAACAGCTCTCGTGGACGCCTTCAACAACGACCACAGTATCAGGGTAATGCTTCTGACTACTCGCGTAGGAGGTCTGGGGTTGAATTTGACAGGAGCGGACACTGTAATATTTCTTGAAAATGACTATAACCCTTTCGCTGACCTTCAGGCAGCTGACCGCGCCCACAGAATTGGCCAGGCCAAGACAGTCAATGTCTACCGCCTAGTAACTAAAGAATCCATCGAAGAAAAGATAATGTCTCTCCAAGAAAAGAAGATTGCTCTGAGCGATGCGATTGTCAATACGGACAACTCTACCTTATTTAGTATGGGCACAGACCGGCTGTTGGATATCTTCACTTGTCGAAGTGATAATCAACAAAACAAGGGAGAAAATGGCAGCGCTAGCGATGCCTCTTGCAATCTCGATGCTCTCGTGGAGAGCTACAAATCGGAATATTCGGCCTTGTCCGTCAACGATTTCCTCCGTGTCCTGCAACAGTAGGTACTTCGCTCTGCTATAATCCCTTGTCTACAAATCCCATAGCCTCTAGTACGAGGCCGCTTGCCTTTCGTCGAGCAGCATCCATATCCGAAGTATCGTCCAGCAGGGCCCGCATTTTTGGCAATTCCATGGACGTATTGTCGGCCAACAACTCGAAGCGATCATTCATGTCTCCTACAAATCGTTTGGCACATTCCTCCTCGGATCCAACTTCGTACCGTTGTGCTGCTGCCATGTAGTTCAAGACGTCACCGTATCCTCCCACGCCACCGTCGGATCCATCCCATCGTCCATTTTGCCATGCCAATCCCAAAATCAACTTGACCTCTTCAAAATTATGCGGCACTCGTTGGGAAGGATCTTTTGCAGGTTCCAACAGGTTCTCTAGTAACTTCTCTCGATCCGACTTGGTAGCATATTGACGACGACAAATGGCAGCACAACCGTGACCTGTGCCCCGAGCTGATCCCCAGTTCCATTCAGGAGAGCTTTATATGTATATATATGTGAAATGGAGGTAGTAGAGGGTGTGAAAATTGTAAAAAGGTTGTGTAAGAGGATTCGAACGATTGATAGAGGGAGTGAAATAGTATATTGCACGCAGAGAAAATATAAATACCAGAAAACGACATGATCGTTAGATCAAATAATAAAGAACAGCACTCACGACCATCCGGAGTTTTTGATTCCGTAAATCTCCTTGCCATTACTACTACTATTACTAGTACTTGTCGACATGTGAAGAGAAAAGGCAGAGGTAGTAGTAGTAGAGGTTGCGAGAGAGAGGATAGCCGCCAAAATCGACCACAAATTTGAAAGTCTCCTAATGTGCTGGATTGTCATTAGACCTAAAGATTATAGGGATCCAGTGTTCGATACCTGCGATAGCAGTGACTTGCGAAACGATACCGATCGGCTAGCCGAATCTTTTTTGCTTTCGTGTCTATGATTTTTTGTTTTGTTTTAGAATATTTTTTTATTTAGTAGTCTAGTATTCCAATAGAGGTTTCTTCTTACTATTCTTCAAGTCAACATTGGAATGGATGAAAGATTTTTAGGCCACCCGGAAATTGGATAATGGAACGGCTGGCGCGTTTGTCTCATTTTCAACGTGTTTCCTACGTGAGCAGCGCCGCAACCACACGGTGTTTTATTATGAGAGATGAAGCACAACCCAACCAAAACCACCAAACCACCTGCGTCCTCTAGCTAGTCTACTACTACAGGTACACACAATCGACGTTCCATTAACATTTTTTTTACTTATTCATATATTGACAATGGCGCTATTACAACGCGCCAAAGAAAGCGGCATATGCCCGCCCTCTCTCATCACAGAAGATAAGGTAGCAAATGGAGATGGGTTTGAAGAAACTGTGTTGAGAGTCTTGGAAATAACTGGTACGTAGTACTATGAGATGATCATCACGATTTAACTTCCGGGTTTCTTGCCTTGGAGTTGAACGTTGGGTCTATACGTCGTCCTCACCCTTTTGTTCATCTCTTACGTGTAACAGGTCTATCCTTGGCAGAAGGAGCTTTGATGGAAGACTGGCAAGCTATTATGAAGGTAAGTAAGATTGATTGAATCTTTAAAACAAGAAGCGACGTGGAGCTCTTGTACTGCAACCGTATTTGACTGGAGTACTAGGTACGACTTGAGGAGACAATTTATGGGACCACTACTACTCCTACTCCAACTGGGCAATTGATGCATGGCCCATTGATTCTTGAACAGACGGTTGTCGGTCCTTTAAACTCCCCGTAATGAATGCAAAAGCTGCCACGACGACGTGTTGGCATTGCATTGCTGGTTGTCGATCGCCCTCGTGGGAGCATCATATGACTTGATTCTGGTGAGCAGCAATCGGCGTTGCTCTTGAGAAGAGGCACACAACCGGCCTGTTACAGGTGGCTGTCTCGATTGTCAGGAGCGGGTCATTTGTGTGTCAGCTATGGGATTAGCTGAGGGTATTCTGGAGTCCTTGATGAGGCAGCACCGGTCTTGATTTGCGAGCTGAAATTTCTGTTAAGCGCACTACCCTGTTCTGCGTTAAGGAATCACTTCTGCGGACTAGTTTTACTCCATTTTAGTTTGAAAAAGAGGGCGAAACGGCCTCTGCTCTTTTTCCTCCCTGCTGTACTGGATGGAACATGTATTCTCATAGTGGTTGGTCGCATCGGCCTTGAGATCTGGATGGAAAATGGGATAGACCTCGTGTGTTTGGTGGAAAATTGCATACTTGCAAGAACAAGCCCAAACAATCATATGTACAGTCCGTACGACATTAGAGCATTAGGATCATGACTTGTGACTGAAGTGATAGCCTACTCTCTACTACTAGAGGAATATCATAGGCACCAAAAGCGTTGGATGGAACATGTATTCTCATAGTGGTCGCATCGGCCTTGAGATCTGGATGGAAAATGGGATAGACCTCGTGTGTTTGGTGGAAAATTGCATACTTGCAAGAACAAGCCCAAACAATCATATGTACAGCCCGTACGACCTTAGAGCATTAGGATCATGACTTGTGACTGAAGTGATAGCCTACTCTCTACTACTAGAGGAATATCATAGGCACCAAAAGGGTTCCTTTGAAGATTGGATTTTCTTAGATGCGCTTGGCTTGGCTTGACGGAAAAGTTAAGTTGCTGCAACATTTGGGTCGAGACTGGTTTACAATAGATGCCAGATCGGCTCGACCCATGCGCGAATTTCCAGTAGACGCTATCATGCTGGCAGGAAAAATATACGCCAGTGAGTGCAGAATCTATTGACGATGACACTACCACGAACCTCTTTGAACGAGTAATCATTTTCTTGATTACTGAGTTAGGCTTTGAAGAGTTAGTCTCTCAAGTTGTATTTTACTCTATGTGCCCAATTTGATAGAGTCAACTCTTGCATTCTGGGCAAAGATAAAAATTGCCAGCTAGAGGTCATTTGAATGTAGACCCGCGAAGATGGCGCTGCTCTTGACTTCCTCTGAAAAAGAGCGTGGACAAATCAATACTTTGGACGGCTGATTTAGTCTCGGAACTTTTACTGTTTGCATGGCCAGCTGTGCTAGTGCCTACTAGACAGTATCGCTATATTTGGAGCGACTATATAGATCCCACATGTACAGTACGGTGATGATTCCCTATCGACACCAATTTAGAATGATCTCAGACAACAGCAAATAGAAACCAACAAGAAGGTCACTCGTTGTAACAGTACTTCGGCAACGTTGAGTGTGCTCTATGTTTACACAAAGAAGTGACAATGGTTCAAAACTTCGAAGATCGAACTATATCACAATAGCCTTCTTTACCAATATACTAGCAGTGTCACGACAGAGCATCCGATACAACCAATGGCATTCCTCTGCAAAAGCTTGCTTGTTGAAGCTTGCTTGTTGAATCTGTACACCAACGATGACTTCGTAAGGAAGCTCTTTGCGTACTAGTCTACGAAAGAATATTGCTACTGTAATAGCAGTCGCCAATTGCGCTACGTCTGCCGGACTAGTGCCTTCCAATTAGCCATTCGACATGCGCATCGCGCAAGCAATACACTCCACGTCGACCTCTTGGTCTTGTACTGTTTTGATTGTTGTTTCACCAATTGTTCTTACTCGACACTCACACTCTCATTTTTTGGTTCAGATGACGGAGGAGCTGAACGATGGTACACCTTATCGCCGCTGTATCATCCTTGCTATAGTAGGATCGACATCCGTAGAAAATGCCATGTTGAAAAAAGTCTTAGAGTGTGGGTATCTTGTCCATGTAAAAACATGGTATGATCAAATCCTCAACGGTATAGTTGGTGCGTGGATCCCCTTTCAACGGCGTCACGGGTTCTGGTGCCTGCTGAATATCTGAACATCTCATACTTATGTTGTATCTCTTTCGCTTTTTGGAACTCTTCAGGCAACGTGGATTTACTACTTCACCTTTTGTCAAATGTTAAAGATCTTCCTGTAACCACATCTGTAGTGAAGGCTTCTAAATTGGGACCAGCGATTGGTAAACTAGGCAAACATTCTATCTGTAAAGGTACTCCCAATGAATCAGCAATCCTGGAGCGCGTCAGCGGTATTAAGGATGCTTGGAAGGCTTCTGTCAAAGCCCGAAAAGAACAGGTAGGCTTCGGAAACGTAGCTAGCGTAGAGCTTTCGTTGATTTGCCGGCCTCATATGATCTTCATTCATACCTCGTAATACATTTTCCAGGACACGAACGCAGACGCACCTATTGCAAAACGTCAACTTGACGCGTCGGCAAGTGCCTCGCCTGCCAAAAAACAAAGAGTCGAGGAGAAGAAATCAAACTCTTTCTCCAGCCTTTTAAAAAAGGTTTCGTCGTCTGCCACTTCTGCGAAAACCCCGACACCAAATGGCACCGTTAAGGCTACTAGTAGCGAAGACAGTAAGTTTTCTCCAACGTTGTCTGCTCGCTGCGGTAGCATTCTTCTCATTCCTCGCCCGTCTAACTTTCTTTTAATCCGCTCGGCGTCCTTAAGAACTCAAGAAAAACGCAAGCATGAGGGTCAAGTGGGCCGACCATTTTGGTGGCAACCTGAAGAATGAACGCATTCTGGAGTCGGCGGACACCCCTGCCGCTAAAGTCGGAAAGTCCGTTGACAGCGATGTTTCGTGGCAGGACCGAAAAAAGAGAGACCGTTTGAAAGAAAAGGAGCTTCTTGCCAAGGCAAAGTAAGTGCTTGCACTATCTGGAGTTTGTGGCATAATTATCTTTGCTGGTTGCTGATATGTCTAACAAGTGAATTATGCCACCCTCGACATTGTACGAAAATCACAGGAAATCAAAGTTGATGGACGATGACGATGACGATGTTGAACCTGCTCCTCGAATGGCGACAACGAAGCCCTGGCGTAAACCTGATCCGCTGGTGCCTAACCCGGAAGTTACTGCGCCAATTTTATCCTCGGCGGAAATTGCCGTACAGAATGAACGCACGGGGAAAGTGCAACCAGCTAAATATGTCACGGATGATAGCGTTCCCGATAGTCCCGCTCCCTTGACTGGCGTGGAGCAAGCTCTGGATATGACGTCTGTGGCTTCAGCGAATGTTGCAAACATCCCATTTTTTATCCCTCAAGCGCCGGCGCCCCCACCCCAGGCTCCATCGCCTGCACAAGCGACAACATACCAGCCACCGGTATCATCGAACCCGCCCCTGCCTACTTATACTCTCCCCCCTCAAGGTTCTCATGAATCTGCAACAGTTCAGACCGTGCAGTCTCTTGGATTGCCTCTCTTTTTAGTTGGACAGAATGTTGGGGCTCTTCAGACGCTGGCGAGCTCTCCGAGTCTTCTGAACACTTTAGTGGAACCAAATGGTCAGTACGATCAACCTCGATTGCTGAGTTTGGTTCACACCCTGAGCCAGAGCACTGCTCCATCACATCATGCTCCCGTACCAATGCACGCCCCTCCTGCGTTTGGAGGTGCATCCTATTTGCCTCCTGGAGCAGCTGGTGGCGGAATATACGGACCTGCCTCCGTGCCTGAATCCTTTGGTGGATTCTCTGGAACAGGAGGTGGTCCTAAATCCGGAGGATACAGAGGAGAGAGCAACTCGGATGGTAATCTGCATGTTTCAGGTTACGGCCCAACAACAACACAAGCTGACATCATAAGTATGTTCTCGCCATATGTTAGGGTTGATGAGGTTGTCATGAAAGGCACCTTTTGTTTCGTGAACACAAGCGACCCAGGAAATGCGCAAAAGGCTCGCGAAATCTTGAGTGGCACGCTCTTAGGTGGAATGCCTATTCGTATCAACATGGCACAACGACGTGCTCGTGACCCGAATTTCGCAGGTGGTGCTGGCGGACCTCCGAAAGCCCCGACGCTGCCTCCACCCAGAATAGCAGGTAGCTTTGGTGCTCCGCCTGTAGCAGGAGGTTTTGGAGCCCCTCCAGGTGGACAAAATGTCGACGATGTGCGCGATGATCGAGGCAATCCAGCCACCAAGAATCTATTTGTTGCTGGATACGGTCCTGGAACATCGGAGGCGCAAATCAAAGAAATGTTTGGCCAATATGCTACCATTGTTGGTATCGTCATGAAAGGTACTTTCGCTTTTGTGAACACATCGGATAAAGTGGCAGCTGTCAATGCTCGTGAATTTCTTTCAAATACCACCGTGAATGGTGGCGCTTTGCGCATCAATTTTGCTAAAGAAAGTGGTCGTTTAGGAACAAGCTTTGACGTGACCTACAACAATGGAATTCGAGGAGGAGGAGGAGGAGGGCGAGGCGGGCCTGGGCACTATGGCAGGTTCTAGAACATAAATACTCGTACAATAAAGACATCGCTACAGCTTAAAAGAATTCACTTTGTGCAGCATTTCAACGCTACGAATACAGGTGTATCGATTGGCACTAGTACACACAAAATTGAAAAAAATTACTTAATCATTGGCCTACACGCCTCAATATGCGGCTGCTTTCGCTTTTGTCGTTTCCTTCAAACGTTCTAGTCGTCGTTTCAGGGTTTTCAGCTCTTCAATTGCCGTTCATATTCTTCATTCTCTTATCGTTTCTTATCCGCAAAATCTTTAGGAACACCAAATTGCCGAGGAGCGGGTGTGGGTGTGGTATATCGCCAGCCTTGATAATATTCCTTGCCCGATTCTGGATCCCGATAAGTATCAGCCAGTCGTCCCCCCACTTCCAACAGCCGCCGTCTCCAGTACCACAGGAAAAGCTTGTTCCAACCCTTTTCAAAATCCGTGTTCTGAAATTCTGGGCTTTCAATATATGCACGAAAGATTTGCAGGTACTCGGAACGCGTTCGCTGCTTGTCAAAATCTTCCAATTCCAGTACTGGCAAGTCTTGATAGAGACCATGACTTCCCCCGGCTCGTGCCGGTACCACCGGAATGACTCCCAATAAGAGGAATTCGTAGGTTCGATAACAATCGTGTCCTTCTCCTTTGGGGCTCATGCCAAACAAATAACGACTGGCCGCAGCGTAGAGTTCGCGTGGTTTTACTTTGTGCGCATGGCACGAAATATTGTCATCCAGCGCCCTGAGATTAGTCGTAGCATTGACGCCGCTGCAGAGATTACGATAGAGTCCAGCACGGTTGCCATAATCATCTTCGTGGATATTGAATTTAACAAAGAGTGTTTGGTAAAAGATTCGGTCAACTACTTCTTCTTCCAGCTCTTGAAAAGCATCGCTACTATCCCTGGCCATTGATACAAGAATGGATTGGTTCCACCGGTCCTTATTGGCAAAGGGATTGGCAAAACTGGTCAGTTCTAAAAATCGTGTCAAAAAGCGACTTTGCTCGTGAAATTTGGCCAATCCCAAGGGCAGTCCTTCAAATTTTTGCTTTTGTGCCTCATCGAGCCGTTCGACGTTAGGATTGGTTCCGAACCATTTCAAGAGATGCGTATCTTGTATCAACATTTCGTCCCTTTCAAAGGGCGAATCGGCATCACTTTCGGATGTGATCAATACGTAGGGTTGAGTAATTTTGGGCGAAATGACGTCAAAAAAGTATGCCAACAAATCTCCGTGATTGTCGACATGAATAATAGTCCCGGCTTGCAAACACGGCAACATATCGGGATGGAGCTGGTGTGCAAAGAATTGTATTTCGTCATGGTTGGAGTATTGTTGAACGAGCAGATCAGCTATATCCAATCCATCTAACGTATTGATAATGTGATGTTCGTCCTGTTCCATGGAAATATACACCGGTTCGGCACAGCACGTGTCCTGACAAATTTTCTTGGATGTTGTAGTAGTACTGTGTCGCTCCTCCAGATAGTGAGAGTCCGAAAAGGCCGTTAGGTAGGGTATGCCATTACCTTTGATAGCACTAAATTCTTTCAGTGGAACTTCGTGGAAATACTGAATAGATGTTTTGGTTGTATTTCTGGTGATAGTTGGTTTTCCTGTAGGTGCTGCTGAAGAAGTTTGTTCAGGAAGTAATGTCATGGATATTTTTCTTGTTGACGATGCCACTGGTCCTGGGGGTGTCCTGTCAGTATTTTGTGGCGCTGAATGTGATTGTACGGGAGACAGTTGTTGTGCACTTGTAAGGAATACTGGAATTGTTTCCTGAGATACAACATTCTGGTTGGTAACAGGCGATTCTGTCGTTGACGACGTGGATGAAGCACGTCGTGGAAACGACATGATTTCGATTAGGGCTTCTTTGGACCACTTTACAGATCCAACAAGTTGTATCGCAGTAAATCCACCCACAGCTACGATCGAAACAATGAGAACCAAAATGTCAACATGTTTGGTTTTCCTTGGATGTTGATAACGGGATTTTCTTGGAAACCTCGGCATATTAGTCGGTCAGTTAGTTGCTTGCTTGGTGATTTGGATGTTGGATCGTTCGTTCTCGAGTACGGTAGGCAGATAATAATCTCAACTAATCTGCAGAGGACTGGTCTGTCATTACTTTGTTTCCGAGCATTACTACTAGCTACTTAGTAGAGCTTGTAGCAGCATGAAGTCGATGGTTTCATGTACGGTAGTGGTATTGTGGCAGTGTGGTAGTAGTATTGCAGTATTGCATGTGAGCGTATCATTCTTTATTAAGAATGCACACGATTATTTCGAATTCAACGCAAGAGTGAAAAAAGTTATGAAAGTATCACCCAAAATACCCGCAAAAATAAAAGTACAATAGTAGTCCAGTCCCTTTTCCTTCGTGACCGAAATTGGGATACCTTTTCATGCATTCAATTCATGAAACATAACCTCAATGTATGCACGGCCATGAAATTTTGAGTGTGGCAATTTACTTTTTACTGTCTCAATCGACGACAGGCCTGAAATAATAGACAAAGCATTCAGCAATTGTCTTTTGTTTGTTCGTTGCGAGCTGCTGTCCCTTATGAAAAGCAGCAGCTCATCTCCTCAATTCACACGAAACAAGAAGCAATTCTCAGAAGGACTCTCATCTTCTACGACTGTGCATACGTGCATACTACTGTATTATTGCCTACTACTACTAACTACTACTACAACTTAACACAATTCTATTATGCAAGCAGCTGCAGCTTCCACTAAATCGTCTTTGATACTGCACAAGACGGTACAATCGATTCGATCGATGCGTCATGCTCTGCATCCTGGTACGAAAGTTGGTTTCGTCCCGACCATGGGTGCCCTGCACCAGGGACACCTGAGTCTGGTCCGGGCTGCTCGCGCCAAGAACGATGTCGTCGTTGCATCCGTTTTTGTGAATCCGGCCCAATTTGGAGAGGGAGAAGATTTTTCCACCTATCCGAGACAATTGGAACGGGATCAAGAATTGTTGGCCGATTTGGGAGTGGTACGAATGTCAAATGTCGATATCAATAGGATTATTATATTATTATTGTTTTTCATGGAAAGGATCTATCTAACATTTTTTCTTGCCTACGAAAAATGCAACAAAGGATCATTTGTTTGCACCAGATACGAATAGCATGTACAGTGCGAAACACGCATCCTATGTTTCTGTAGAGGTAAGCTCATAATATTATTGTTGCGAATAGGAAGAGTTGATAAACAGTAAACAGTTTTTGGACAAGATGGAAAGGATTCTCATTGCATTTCACTTTCTTAAATAAATCGTCTTTTCAGGGATTCGAAGGCATTGCCGAGGGTAAGGCTCGACCAGGTCACTTTCAGGGCGTCGCTACCATTGTGACCAAACTCTTCAATATTGTTCAACCTACACATGCGTATTTTGGTCAAAAGGATGCCGCACAGTGCTGTCTCATTCAACGCATCGTAGATGATTTAGACATGCCCATTAACATCAACATAATGCCAACCATGCGAGAAGCGGATGGATTGGCCATTT
>Ga0100390_10005991_pt1 | contig 10352 bp, 7 predicted proteins | sample CryGeymeta201514_FD_81540 | JGI IMG/M metagenome (GOLD analysis project Ga0100390, IMG submission 81540) | Groundwater microbial communities from Crystal Geyser aquifers in Utah, USA - Crystal Geyser metaG 2015-14 | ecosystem: Environmental > Aquatic > Deep subsurface > Groundwater | place: USA... | reverse complement strand
TCGTCAAACGGCCTGGTATGTCAAGGAGCGGCCGACCTTTTCAGATGCCCTGGCCTTGGTCCGACGCCACCTATGGCAGTCCATGACTTTTTGCACGTCCACCTCAAAACACGACGTGCATACATCCTTGCGCATTACGGTAGACCGCCTTACAGAAGGGATGTGCTATGCTTACTGATTGGATAAAGTCCAGCTAAGAGACAGCGGGTGAGCTTGACGTCACTGGTCAGGGCGCCATCGCCACCGCTGTTCTCTCGGGAGGCTTTCGGAACCGCCTCTCGAAGAGCACCCGATAAATGTCCCGAGCGATGGGACCGGCCTCTGAGCCGCCGTGCCCTGCATTCTCAAGAAGCACGGTCACTGCCACCTGTGGCTGCTCGTACGGTGCGTAGCTGACGATCCATGCATGGGGCTTGGCTGAGTGAACGTCCTCCGCCGAACCGGTCTTTGCCGCAATGGCGAGTTGCGGCAGATTCAACACTCTGGCGGTTCCGGCGGTTACGGCCAGCCGCATTCCTTGCTGCACATAGGACAATGACCCGCGCCCCACGCGAACCTGGCGCCCTTCGGGCTCTGCCAGACGCAACGCTTCTCCGTCGGACGCGATGACCTTCTTCAGCAGATGTGGTTGCAGCAGGTATCCTCCGTTGGCGACGGCCGCAGTGACACAAGTCATCTGGATTGGCGTGGTTTCCAGAAACCCCTGCCCAATGGACATATTGATCGTGTCCCCCGGGTACCAGCGTTCCTTGAAGTACTTCCTCTTCCATTCGGGGGAAGGAACCGTACCGGAGACCTCTCCGTGGAGATCAACCCCCGTTGGAGATCCCAGACCGAACTCGAGGGACATCTCGGCCAGACGACGTTGTCCCACCTTCCTCCCTGCCGTGTAGAAGTAGACATCGCAGGACAGCGCCATGGCTGAGTGAATGTCAACAGTTCCATGTCCTGAGCGTTTCCAGCAGCGAAAGGTTCTCCCGAGCTTGTACTTTCCATCGCAGTAGACCGTAGACTTGGCGTCCACCGCACCCGCTTCCAGCGCCGCCGGCAAAGTGATCAATTTGAAAGTGGATCCGGGAGGATATTTGCTGCTGATGGCACGGTTGATGAGCGGTCGACGCGGGTCGTTGACCAACTTCCTCCATGCGGCAGGAGAGACCCTGCCGCTAAAGACGTTGGGGTCAAAATCCGGACTGCTTGCAAGAACAAGTATTTCGCCGTTGCGGACATCCATCGCGATGACGGACCCTCCAGATGCGCGCTTGGCCAACTCCCGCTCAGCGACTGCCTGTGCGCGTGTGTTCAGGGCAAGCATGACGCTGCTGCCCGGAATTCGTGCCTTCTCCCCCAAGTGGCGTGTGGGTCTACCGATGGCGTCGACCTCAATTTGCTCTGCGCCTTTTGCGCCGTGGAGGTATTCGTTGTAAGTGCCTTCTATACCGAACTTTCCAATAAGATCGCCGGCCCGCCATTTGACGGTATCGGCCTTCTCAAGCTCTTCCGGACTGATTTCACCGATGTATCCCAGCGCATGCGCGGCAAAGGCTCCTTGCGAATAGGAGCGAGAGATGTCACTCACAACGTGCACACCGGGTAGCCGCACGCGGTTCTCCTCGATGCGGATGATCGTCGCGATATCAGCATCCGGCTTGATCCTCACAGGATCGAAAGAGCGCGCCGTGCTCCGTTTGAGAATCTCCTCTATTTCCGAGGCCTGCATCCCCAGAAGAGTCGCCAGAAAGTGTATGGTCTCCGATTTCCGCTCTCTCAGATAGGCGGGAATCAGGGACACGGTGTAACTGGAACGACTGGTGACAAGAATTCTCCCGTCACGGTCGTAGATGATTCCTCGAGGGGCGGGAAGGAAGACATTGCGGACGCGAACTCCCTGGGCGCGGGCGTCGAATTCCTTTCCTTTGACAATCTGCAGGTACCAGAGGCGAGCAACCAAACACAGGAACGCGATGAGGAAGAGAGAGCGGAACCCTCGCAGGCGCAGGCCCATCGCCTTCATTTCATGGGGTAGTCGGAGTCTTGTGTCCAAACTCGCGGCCTCTCTGTTCACTTTGGGTGTTGTCAAGTATCCACGAAGACGCAACCGTGGGACATCGATCGACCATCGAGGTCAGGCAAACGTCGCCACTGGCGGGCCGGTCAAGGCGCTCCGGATTCTCCCGGGATCACGGGGGGAGGGAGGCTTGTCACTGGTCTGGTTTCGGGCATCGTCACTGCCGTTTCAGGTTGACTGCTTGTCGACTTGGGGCTGGTGCCCTTTGACCCGCCGACGGGAGCAAACCGCCGCGCAGCTCCGTAAGATCCGTGCAATGGGCACCGTCCGGTGGGCACATCTGCTACCCCAAAGGAGCGGAGAATCGGGCTGGGGCAGTTCTCCGTGGCGAGTTTCCCTGATTCTGCGCACACCGTTACATACTCTTCCTGAACCGACTGAGTGGGGCGAATCGTGTGGATTGTACAATGTCGCTTGGGCCCCTTCCCCGCTGGAAACTCCTCCGAGGTTACCTGAGGGCAGTCGTCAGTTGCCAGTAATCCGCTCTCGGCGCATAACGTCACTGTGTGCGATTTGCCGCTATCTCCTTCCGTTCTGCGCTTGGCGACGAGTGACCCGACCGGGCTGTCATCAAAGCGCTTTTGCTGTGAACGGGTGAGATCGAGCGCTTCTACCATAAAGGTCTTCCAGACCGGCCCGCAGAAGCCCCCCCCCGACGGCCGGGACATGGGGGTATTGTCGTCGTTGCCCATCCACACCCCGCACACCAGATCGGGAGTGAAACCCATAAACCAGGCATCCTTGCCGCCGGAAGTGGTGCCGGTCTTGCCTGCCACTTGGTATCCCTTGATGCGGGCCTGCCTGCCCGTTCCGCTTTCAACTGCGGTAATCAGCATCGACCGGACCGCCGCGGCGGTCTGCGGCAACAGCACGCGCCGAACCCGCGGAACGAGGACTTCAATGGGGCTGCCGGTGTGATCCAGTACTTTGGAGATCGTCGTGGGCTCCGCGCGCAGTCCATTGCTCGCGAAGGCCGCATAGGCAGCAGTGTGTTCGAGCAGCGTGATCCCGGAGGCTCCCAGAGCCAACGGCAGGTAGGGGGCAAGTGGAGAACGAATGCCCATCCGTCTCGCAGTCTGGATCACCTTCTCGACCCCCACCTCATTCATGACTTTCACTGCAACAATATTGATGGAAAGCGCCACTGCTGTGCGGAGCGTGACGGATCCGCGATACCTGCCGTCGTAGTTCTGGGGCCGCCAGGGCCGCCCTCCAGCCCCCGGGTAGGAGACCGGCGAATCCCTGACCACTGAATTGGGCGTGAAGCCCTGATCAATCGCCGTTGCATACACATACGGCTTGAACGATGAGCCCGGCTGCCGCCGCGCCTGTGTGGCGCGGTTCCACTGGCTCTTCTCGAAATCCGTACCGCCAACCATCGCCAATATGCGCCCATCTTTGACGGAGATACACACCAGCGCCACCTGTGAGACCCGATGGCGCTTGACGTTGTTGAGCCCCTTCTTCGCTGCTTTCTCGGCTGCATTCTGTAGATCAAGGTCCATTGTGGTGTAGACCTGAAGCCCTCCCTTGTAAGCCATATCCACTCCGTAGCGACTGACCAGCTCGCGAATGGCGTGTGTCACAAAGTACGGTTTCTTGAAGGTGCGGGCCGAGGGGTCCTGGCGAGGCGCAAGTTTCAGCTCCTCCTCACTGGCCGCAGTGGCCTCGTCCCAGGAGATATATCCTTGCTCCGCCATCTTGGTAAGCACTAACTTCTGGCGACCACGGGCCGCATCGAAATTATCGAAGGGCGAGTAGTGGGACGGGCGACGCGGCAATCCGGCCAACAGCGCCATCTCGCCCATGGTCAGGTCCTTGACCGGTTTGTTAAAATACACCTTCGCGGCCGCCTGCACCCCGAAAGTTCCGCTGCCGTAGCAGACCTCGTTAAGGTACATCTCCAGAATTTCTTCCTTGGAGTAGTGCCTCTCGATTTTGAGCGCCATCAACATCTGTTGCAGGCGGCGCGCAAAGGTCTTCTTCTGACTCAGGTAGATGTTTTTTGCCAACTGTTCAGTGATCGTCGAAGCGCCTTGCGCGTATGGGTCCTGGCTTCGAATGTTATTGACGATCGCGCGCAGGATCGCCTTCGGGTCTGCGCCCACATGGTTGTAGAACCGCTCGTCCTCGACGGCGATGGTGGCCTGTTGCATCTGGATGGGGATGTCGGTGATGGAGACAAATTCCCGGTTTTCAACGTAGAGCTTGGCCAGTAACTGCCCATCCGCTGCGTAGATCCGAGTCGTTTGGTTGGGGACCCAAGCGTCGAGACTGTCGGTGTTCGGTAGACCTGGGGCCACACTGGCGATGGTGCCGGCAATCACGCCGACCATCGCGATAGTGACAACGACAGTGCTTGCGCGGAGCCACGTTAGGAACGTGCGCAACCTCCAGAGCGGTTTTCCGCTCCCAGTACCTGTGGATTTATTATCGGTGCTTGTCATGGGTGTCTGAGAGAAGCGCCCTGGGTTTGGTCTGCGAGGCCCAACCTTTGGAAACTCAACGAGAATTATACACGAAAGCGCCGCGGAATTCCACAAGCACGCTGCACACCCGGCCTTGACGCATGCTCCCGGAAATCGGCGGGGGGGGGAGGAGGGAAGGATGCACGGTTTGCGAAGGGAACAGTGGGTGGATGGGGGTAGGTGAGGCAGAACAGAGGTGCGAGGATTGCTGAGCAATGCCGCGTCAGCGCGCTGGGGGCGTGGTGGGGCGCGCCGCAAACAGAGGGAGGCTGCAGTATTGTTTCGGTGCAGCAGGAATGGAGTTATTAGACCAGCCGTCCCGAGGTGTCGGGACGGGCGGGGTGGCGACGAGTGCGCGAAACTGCTGGGGCTCCAGCTTTGTCAGTGGACATCAGGGAAAAACTCCCGCAGTCCGCATATTTCCATCGGGATATTGGCGCAAGGAAGGTTTCCGGGGGATGGACTTCCGTTCCCCCGCCGTGCCGATGTCGCTCACCCATGCTGCAAGAAATGCCAGCCACCAAGGCCGGGCGGGTCGCCCGGATCGTCCTTGAGCAACTCCTTGTGGTTGTCGGCGACCTTGCGGAACGCTGCGGCGTGTTCCTCGATGATCGCTGGGCGGTAGTGCTTGAACCAGGGGATGGAGTAGGTTCGTGCGGCAATCCCTTCGCTCACCGGCAGGCTGCCGGGGGGTTGTCTCAGGTCTCGATCCGTGAAGGCGATTCTCGTCGGCTTCCCGTGGCCATAAACGTCGAAGGTGTTGAACAGCGGATGCAGGTGCAAAGGCTTGTTGACACCGGGACCACACGGCGTTCCTTCGGCAGCGACCGCCTGGGAAAAGCGCGTCACCGACAGCCCACCCAGTTCTTCGGGCCGGTACAGCCCGCGCGCAGCATACCAGCCGCCCATGGTGCTCTTCGAGCGCTTCGCAGGTCGGTGCGCCTTGAGACCGGGGACACCTTCCAGCAGATCCCAGAAGTAATTCATCGCCTTCTGGATTTCAGCGATCCGCTCATCATAGTGCTTGAGCTGCACGCGACCGACCGCGGAGCTCATCTGGTGCATTCGGTATTTATGGCCACCCAGTGGAAGCCCGGCGAGAGGCTGAAGGTATTTCGTGTTGATGTTATCACCGAAGCGACCGTAATGTCCCCAGGCGATGGCGCGCTCGTAGACTTCTCGATCGTTTGTGGTCAGCATGCCTCCTTCACCAACGGCAAGAGACTTCCCCGACATCAGCGACATGGCCGCGACGTGGCCCATAGTTCCCACCTTGCAGCCTTTGTAGCGTCCTCCCTGAGCATGAGAAACGTCCTCGATCACCTTCAGATTGTGTTTGTCGGCTATCTTCGTGATGCGATCCATGTCGCACGGGTAGCCCACGTAGTGAACGACAACGATGGCCTTTGTGTGATCGGTAATGCGGCGCTCGATATCCTTCGGATCGATACAGAGCGTGTTAGGATCGACCTCGGCAAAGACAACCGTTGCGCCGAGAGAAAAACAAGGCAAGCAGGAGGCCCAGTAGGTGACACTGGGGCAGATGATCTCGTCCCCCACGCCCACCTTCAGCCCAAACATGGCCGCCTGCAGAGCGGCAGTGCCGGTGCTGTGGGCCAGCGCGTATTCTGCCTCCTGCCACGCCGCAAATTCCCTCTCAAATTGCAGTGTGACGTCCCATCCCGACATCGCGCCTCGACGAAGGACTCCCACAACGGCTTCTTCGTCCTCAGGCGTAATGATCGGCCAACTGAACATGTCACCGGGGTCGGTTTGTACCGCCTTCGGGCCCCCATTGATTGCCAGCTTTGACTTCTTCTTTGCCAATGTCTGCTTCCTCCCCGTCTGGGAAATAGCGCCACAGATCCGTCTGATGTGACTGGAGCATTACGCTCGGCACAACAGGCAGAATAGTGTCTCTTTCTGCGGTTGTCAAGCGAGGTTGGATTGTGGGTACTCAGGTTTCAGCATAAGGTCTCAACTATGGAAACCGATATCGGTATTCAGTCATCCAGTCCCTACTGGATACCCAAGCATCTGGCTCTCGATGGTCCTAAGTAAATCATCAAATATATTGTCCCCCCCAAAAAACGCAATGCCTGCAAAGATTTGCCTTCATTTTCGTGTTCTCCGTGATCTCTGTGGTGAGAAAATGGGGACAGAATTCATGACGATCTACTTATGCCGCCGATGCTGAGATTTCTATGAAGTGCGCGAGACCGGGCTTTGACGGCAGTTGTCCAAGTTGTGCTATAATTTCCGATGAATTGTCAGAGGGTGGTGTTTACTCAGTTTTGCTGTCTCGTTGTGTGTCGATCCAGATATTCCGGGGAGTTGCGTATTGCCCCGGTTCCTTGGCGAACGGGAAGGGATGCTCGATTGCCCTCTGATCCCGACTCCAACTTACAGACCGACGTTCTGACGATCATCGCCATCCTGCTGGCCCTGACAGCAGTTCTCGCAGCGACCCAAATCGGGCTGCTGACGATGGGTAGAGCGCGAGCCCGAGAGCTGGATGATGACGGATCACGCGCTGGAAGACTTGCCCTTCGCTTGCTCAATGATCGCGCTCGAACCCTCGTCACCGTTCTTCTGTGCATCACGTCGCTCCTGTTTACTGCAGAAGCTCTGGCCACCTGTGCGACTCTTCACTGGCGCTGGGGTATCGTTTTTCCCCTCATCGTTGTCCCGCTGGTTGTTGTACTTTTTGCCACCGTAGTCCCCATCCTCTATGCGTCACAGGAACCGGAAAAGGTATCCCTGCAAACGGCTCCTCTCCTGTACGCCATATGGATCATTCTTGCGCCAGTGACCGCCTGTATTGATTGGACGGCGCGACGCCTGGTGCGATCAGTCGGCGGAGGACCACACGTGGACGAATCCACGATGACCGAGGATGAAATTAAGACTGCCATCGATGAGGCAGAAGAAGTGGGTCTGATCGAGGCGCAGGAACGGGAGATGCTGCACGGCGCTCTGGAATTCTCCGAAAAAACTGTAAGAGAGGTGATGGTCCCGCGAAGTGAGATCGTGGGGGTTCCCGCCACAGCGACACTTCAGGAAGTGATGCAGATCATTGCTCAGGAGAAGCATTCACGCATCCCCGTATACCGCGCGACCCTCGACGATATTTGCGGAGTCATCTACGCGAAGGACATACTCAAGCACATCCGTCTCAGGCAAATGTCATTGGCAGCAGAGCAGGTTGCGCGTCCGCCGTTCTCCATCCCGGAGATGAAACGGGTGGACGCTCTGTTCGAAGAATTGCAGCAGAAACATCGTCTAATGGCCATTGTCGTGGGAGTGGATGGAGGCACTGCCGGTCTGGTCACCGTCGAAGACCTTCTCGAAGAGATTGTAGGAGATATCCTCGACGAACACGACGAGGCGGAGCAGGAATGGGAGCAAATCGACGAGAATACATGGCTGGTGGATGCTGGCATGTGCCTTCGGAAGGTCAACCGGCTATTGGGCATCCATCTGCCCGGGAATGGATACCAGACGCTGGCCGGACTGATACTGGAGCACACAGGGCACCTGCCCAGTGCAGGACAAGAGATCGCCGTGGGAAACGCGCGCGTTGTCGTCGATGAAACAGACGGACAGAGGATCGCCAGGGCGCGACTGGTGAGAACGGTGGAGTACCACTCTGATCCGGACGAGAGGGAGTCAGGGAAGTAGAGATGCAAAACAACACGATTGCAGTCCTGCTGCACGCGCTTGGCATCTTCGTCTGTCTGCTGGGCATCGCCTTCTTCAGCGTCTGTGAGGTCGCGCTGGAGTCGGTGAACAAGATCCGATTGAGAGGTTTGGCGGAACCCGCGTGCGCCGATGCCGATGAGATCGCTACGGCACATCACCTCGCGCGCGAGTCACAACCATACCTCGCTGCTGTGGTCGTGGGGACGAACCTTCCGATTCTCCTCGCGGCAATGCTGATCACTCATCTCGTCGATCATGTCTTCCGCCGACCAGACCTTCTCCCGTGGTGCATTGTGGGAGCAGTGTTGACTATCGTCACGCTCTTTGAGCTGGCCCCAATAATCTACACAACCCACAACGCGGAACGCGTCACTCTCCGTCTGGGACGATTCGTGCGATTTACGCTGGGGATGTTCCGCCCGATGGCACGGTGCATCATTTCGGTGGGGAATGGACTGTTGCAGATTCTCGGAGCTCGGCCGGGCGTGTTGCACGACACTGTCTCAGAAGAGCAACTGAAGGACCTCGTGGTGCAGGGGGAGGAGGAGGGTGTGTTGCAACGCCCTGAAACCCGCCTCATGGAGAACATTTTCGGCTTCCGCGAAACCCTGGCGCGCGAGGTGATGGTGCCGCGTCCCGACATCGTGTGCCTGCCGACGACGGCTTCCCTCGAGGATGCACTGGAGACGATCGAGACGACCGGGCTGTCGCGGATTCCCCTCTTTGTTGACACTTCAGACAACATTGCGGGGGTCGTCTATGTCAAAGACCTTGTTGTCGAGTTCCTTCCCGATGCGTGTCCACGATCTCTCCGGGAATTGGCACACTCCGTTGTGTTTGTTCCGGAAACAAAGAAGGCCGACGACCTGTTCCGGGAGATGCGAAGCCAACGCACACAACTCGCCATCGTTGTAGATGAACACGGTGGCACCGCCGGTCTCGTGACGATCGAGGACCTCGTGGAGGAGATCGTCGGTGAAATTGTTGACGAGCACGACCAGGAGGAAAGCAAGGTCCGACAAGTTTCCGGGAACGAATTCATCGTGGACGCAAGCATTGATATCCATGACTTGGAGAGTGAACTCGGTATTGACCTGCCCGAAGGCGACTTCGACACGCTGGGGGGATTCATCTACGACCAGATTGACCGAGTCCCGTCCACCGGGGAAACGGTCGATACGGACGACGCCCGTTTCGTAGTCCAGCAGGTGCGACGCAACCGTATTCTCCGAGTCAAACTGATACGCCGGGATTCGCAAAATGAGCAAGGGAGAACGAGCAGAGATTGAAACTGGGAAAACTGAAGAGATACTTTATCGCAGGCGTGTTGGTTCTAGTGCCATTGGTGGTCACTGTCTACGTCTTTATGGTCGCCTTCACATTCCTGCAACATACCGTCGGGAGGCATGTTGATTCCCTCATTCAGCATCTCTTCCGCGTTCGCGTACAGGGGATCGGGGTGGCGGCAAGTGTCCTCACCATATTGCTTGTGGGTGTGCTGACATCCACCGTTATCGGCAGCCGGCTATTTCGGTATGGTGAACGCATCTTCAGCAGAATTCCCGTGGCTCGAGCGATCTACCCCTCCGCCAAGCAGATCATCGAGTTTCTCCTGTCACCGAAGGACCCTCGGTTCCGCAAAGCGGTCGCCATTCCCTACCCTGTGCGGGGAGAGTACGCTATCGGTTTCCAGACGGGAGTGGCGCCTCCGGAAGTCGGAGAGGCTGTCGGCACGCGGATGGTCACGGTTTTTGTTCCCACTAGTCCGTCTCCCATTACCGGCTTCACCATTCTGGTACCTTTAGACGCAGTGATCCCTCTGGACATGAGTATCGAAGAGGCGTTAAAATTCATCGTTTCCGCAGGGGTGCTGGTGACCGAGAACAGAAACGCCGTAAGCGCTGTCCCGACCGCGTCCATTTCCCGCGACGACGTTTGTACGGAATCAAGCACTGATACTCGTTACGGATGAAAATCCATCTTTCCCCCTCACCCTGCCCTTTCCCCATCGGGGGAGAGGGTCGGGGTGAGGGGGTGTTTTCACCCGTAACAAGTATAGACGCGACAGGAGCGCGGGGAAAAAGAGAATTCGCAAACCAAGGAATGTCGTGGAG
>Ga0100390_10005989_pt1 | contig 10354 bp, 6 predicted proteins | sample CryGeymeta201514_FD_81540 | JGI IMG/M metagenome (GOLD analysis project Ga0100390, IMG submission 81540) | Groundwater microbial communities from Crystal Geyser aquifers in Utah, USA - Crystal Geyser metaG 2015-14 | ecosystem: Environmental > Aquatic > Deep subsurface > Groundwater | place: USA... | reverse complement strand
GTGCAAAAACAACCACCAGAACGGTGGCGGTCACCATCCCTCCGAGCACGGCGGTGCCGATGGCATTCATGGCCCCTGCCCCGGCGCCGGTGGCCAGGGCAAGGGGCAGGACGCCGAAACCGAAGGCCAGAGAGGTCATCATGATCGGACGAAAACGCAATTTCGCCCCCTCCAACGTGGCGTCGATCAGCCCCATCCCCCCTTCCAGTCCGGCCTTGGCGAACTGGACGATCAGGATGGCGTTCTTGGTGGTCAATCCCAGGGTGGTCAAAAGGCCGATCTGGAAATAGACGTCATTGGGCAGCCCCCGCACGCTCGCGGCGATGACGCCGCCGATCGCCCCGAGAGGAAAGGCCAGCAGGATCGAGATGGGAATCGGCCAGCTCTCGTAGAGCGCCGCCAGGCACAGGAAGATCACGAAAATGGAAAAGGCGTACAGCAGGGGCGCCTGAGAACTGGCCATCCGCTCCTGGTAGGAAAGACCGGTCCAGTCAAAGCCGATCCCTTTGGGCAGTTTCGAGACGATCTCTTCCATGGCCTGCATCGCCTCTCCCGAACTCCTCCCCGGCGCCGGCTCGCCCCAGATGTTCAGGGACGGAAAGCCGTTGAAGCGCTCCAGCCGGGGGGAACCGGTCGTCCAGCGGCTGGAAGCAAACGAGGCGAAGGGGACCATCTGCCCGGCGGTATTTCGCACATACAGTTTTTCCAGGTCCTTGGGCAGCATGCGGTAAGGGGCGTCGGCTTGAGCATAGACCCGCTTCACCCGTCCGCCTTGAATGAAGTTGTTGACATAGGCGCTGCCGAAGGCCGCCGCGATGGTGTTGTGAATGGAGGCGATGGGCAGCCCCAGGGCGCCCGCCTTTTCCCAGTCCACGTCAATCCGGTATTCGGGCACATCCTCCATGCCGTTGGGCCGAACCGCGACCAGCCGCTTGTCCTGGGCGGCCATGCCGAGGAGCTGGTTGCGGGCGTTCATCAGGGCGGCGTGACCGAGGCCGCCGCGGTCCTGCAACTGGAAATCGACCCCCCGGGCATTGCCCAGTTCGACGACGGCGGGGGGCGGAAAGACGAAGACCAGGGCGTTGCGGATTCGGGATAAGGCGCCCATGGCCCGGCCGGCCACGGCTTTGGCTCGCAGATCCCTACGGTCGCGAAGCTTCCAATCCTTCAATTTGACAAACACCATGCCGTTGTTCTGCGCCCGGCCGGAAAAGCCCATGCCGGCAATCGTCATGCAGGAGTCCACCGTCTCTTTTTCGTTCTCCTGAAAATAGCGCTGGACTTCACCAGCAACCCCCTGGGTCTGTTCGAGGGTGCTGCCCGTCGGCATGAGGATCTGGGCGAGGAGCATTCCCTGATCCTCATCGGGAAGATAGCTCGTCGGCATCCTCATAAAAAGAAATCCCAGTCCCGCCACAATCAGGACGAAAACCGCGAGGTAACGCCGTTTCCCGGCCAGCGCATGGCCGACCAGTTTCACATACAGGCGTCTGAAGCGAAAAAAAACGTGGTTAAACCATCTAAAAAATGGGCGCAGAAAAAAGATCGCATTGTCTGCCTCATGCCCCTTGGATACCGGCTTAAGCAGCGACGCGCAAAGCACCGGCGTCAGGATCAAGGCCACGACCACCGACAGCAGCATCGCCGCGGCGATGGTCACGGAAAACTGGCGGTAGATGACCCCGGTGGACCCTCCGAAGAAGGCCATGGGGCCGAACACCGCCGCAAGCACCAGTCCGATGCCAATCAGGGCGCTGGTGATCTGTTCCATGGACTTGGCGGTGGCCTCCCGGGGCGAAAGCCCTTCCTCGGCCATGATTCGTTCCACGTTTTCCACCACCACGATGGCGACGCCCACCAAAAGCCCGATGGCCAGCACCATGGCGAACATGGTCAGCATGTTGATGGAAAACCCGAACAGCCCCAGCACGGCGAAGGTTCCCAGGAGGACCACCGGCACCGCGATGGTCGGGATCAGGGTGGCCCGGAGATTGCCCATGAACAGCCACATGACCAGAAAGACCAGCAGAATCGCCGCGAACAGGGTTTTCACCACCTCATTGATGGCCACCCGGACAAAGGGGGTGGTGTCGTATGGATAGACCACCTTCATCCCCGGCGGAAAGTATGGGCTCATCTCTTCCAGTCTCTTCTTGACGGCATTGGCAGTATCCAGCGCATTGGCGCCGGGCGCCTGCCGAATGGCCAGAGCGGCGGAAGGTTTGCCGTTGTAAAAGCCCTCGATATCGTAGAACTCGGTCCCCAGTTCCGTCCGTCCCACATCCTTGACGCGCACAATGGCGCCGTCCGGATTGGTGCGAATGGGGATGGCGGCGAACTCCTCCGGGGTCTGGAGGAGGTTCTGGACGATGATGGAGGCGTTCAGGCGCTGGCCTTTCAGCGCCGGCGCCCCGCCGAACTGCCCGGCGGAAACTTCCACGTTGTAGGTCCTGAGCGCCAGGATCACATCCGCCACGGTCAGATGGTAATCGGTGAGTCTGTCGGGGTTCAGCCAGATACGCATGGCATACTGAGAGCCGAAATTCTGGACCTCGCCGACTCCCGGGACGCGCGCCAGCACCTTTTCCAGGTTGGATTGGGCATAGTCCCGCAGGTCGTTGCCGTCCATGCTGCCGTCTTCCGAAATCAAGCCCACAATCACCAGGTAATTCCGCGTGGATTTGCTGACGGTAACGCCGGAGCGCTGGACCACCTCCGGCAGGCTCGACATGGCGAGCTGGAGCTTGTTCTGCACCTTGGTCCAGGCCAGGTCGGGATTGGTTCCCGGCTTGAAGGTCAATTCGATGCGGGAGGCCCCGGCCGAATCGCTCGTGCCGGAGAGATAGAGCATGTCGTCAAAGCCCGTCATCTTCTGCTCGATGATCTGGGTGACGCTGTTTTCCACCGTCTCCGCTGAGGCCCCCGGGTAAAAGGAATCGATGGCGATGGACGGCGGGGCGATCGGGGGATACTGGGATATGGGCAGGTTGTAGATCGCCAGCCCCCCCGCCGCCATCATGACGATGGCGATGACCCACGCGAAGACCGGACGATCCAGAAAAAATTTCGATAACATCAGACGCCTCCGTCAATTCGATTTTTTAGGCGGCAGGGTCGTGTTTTTACGTTCCCCGCGATTCTTTTCGCTACCGGCATCAAAAGGAACCGCCTTCACGGAGGCGCCGGGTTTCACCTTTTGCATCCCCTCGACGATCACCCGCTCGCCGGGTGCAAGACCCGATGAAACAAGCCAGGCATCGCCGATGGCGCGATCGAGCGTCAGCATCCGCTGCTGGACCTTGCCCCCTGCATCCACGATCAACGTGAGAGGGTTCCCCTTGTGATCGCGTGAAACGGCCTGCTGAGGAATCAGAAGGGCCTTTGGATTGACCCCGTCTTCCACCAGCGCCCGGACGAACATGCCCGGCAGCAAAACGCCCTTCGGATTGGGAAAGACAACCCGCAGATTGACCGATCCGGTCGACGGATCGACCGTGACGTCGCGGAATTGAAGCGCCCCTTCCAAGGGATATTGGGCGCCGTCCTCAAGGACGAGACGGACCTTGTTCCGGATCTCCCCGTTGTGATTGAGCCGGCCTTCCTCCAGGCGGCGCCGCAACCGCAGCACTTCGGTCGTGGATTGAGGCACATCCACGTACATGGGATCCAGTTGTTGGATGGTCGCCAGAGCTATGGGTTGATACGCCGTCGCCAGGGCGCCCTCCGTGACGCCAGATCTCCCGATGCGGCCCGAGATGGGGGCCGTGACGGAGGTGTATCCCAGATTGATCCGGAACGTCTCCAGCGCTGCCTCCGCCTGATCGATGGCCGCCTCGGCAACGGCCACCGCTGCCCGGTCGCTTTCCGCCTGCGCCCCGGCGGCCTGCAACGCCGCTTCGGCCACGTCCGCCTCGGTCACAGCCTGGTCGCGCTGGCTGGCGGAGACTGCCCCGTCCTTGAACACCTCCTCAAACCGCTCGCGGTTCGTCCGGGCGAAATCCAGGGCGGCCTGTTGCCTGGTGACGCCGGCGCGGCTCGCTCTCAAGGCGGCCCGCGCCCGGTCGACGTTCTTCCGTATGGCCGCAAGGTTCGCCGCTGCATTGTCATACGCGGCCTGAAAAGGAGCCGCATCGATTCGAAAGAGCGCCTGGCCGGCCTTCACATCGGCGCCTTCCGTAAACAGGCGCTTCTGGATAATGCCGCCCACCTGGGGACGCACTTCGGCAACCCGATTGGCGGAGGTCCGCCCGGCCAATTCGGTCGTGCTCACCAGCCGCTTCGGCTGTATCGTCACGACAGCGACTTCCGGAGGTCCGCCCTGTGGGGGTCCGCCTGTGGCGGTCTGCTGTCCGCAAGCGCCCAAGATTAATATCCCGCTGAGAACACCCCCGGCGGCAACGCGTTTGGCCCTGTCATAAATCTGCATGCGACACCTCTATCATTTAAAATTTGGCGACCCATTGTCGATCACGTCCGGATGATGTCGTTTTGATCGTGAATAAAACACCGTGGAACTCGCTTCAAAGCAAAAATGAATGTTCACTCTTTATTTTAAGAATAACGCCCCGATTCCCCCATGAAATATGGGCGTCACCTTTTGATCGCGTCCCAGCAGGCTTCCGTGGTCTGTTTGATCAGGGCTTCATCCAGGACGATGAAACCGAGGATATGGTCGCGCATCAGGGAAATCAAGGAACCGAAGGACAGGGAAAACAGAATGGCCTTCGGAAGCTCTTTGAGAACCTGCTGATCGATCCCCTGCTCAAAAATATCCATCAGAATATCTTGGTTGCCGGGCTTGCCTAAAAGCCTGTCCCTGTGCAGGGATATTCCGTACGGAGAGTTGTAGTACTGCTCCATGTAACGGAAATGAAGAGGATTCGTTATAAAATACCGGAGAAGCTCCCTGATCAGGTAGAGAAATCTTTCCCGGAGGGGCCTCTCGGAAGGATAGCTTTCCTGGACAACCGCCACGATTTTCTCTTCCAGTTCCCGGTGCAACTCAGTGATGAGGAAATCCTTGCTCACGAAATAACGGTAGATCGTTCCGGCGGCCACGCCCGCTTTTTCGGCGATCTCGGCCACCGGGGCGCCGTGAAAACCCTGTTCGACAATGAGATCCAAGGCCGCCTGCATGATGTCGCTGCGCGTGTCTTCTGTTTTCATGATTAAAACCTCACCCGCAAAATGAGTGAATACTCATTCATGGGAGCCGTTCTATCTCGAAAAAACGAGCCTGTCAAGAATTTTGTGTGTGCGGCGATTTTACGAAAAAAATCTGCCCAATATTTTGAATAACTCCCATACCCTGATTTTAGGGCACAACGAAGTATGAAAATTATCAAGTAATTGGATCTATTTTCATATAAAATAGTAAGGCCCCCGTTTCCGGAAAAGCAACGGGGGCCTTATTGGTTCAACAAATCAGATGAGAATTACATCCCCATGCCGCCGGGGTATCCGCCGCCCGGAGGCATGCCCGGCATCGCCGGTTCATCCTTCGGCTTGTCGGCGATCATGCACTGGGTGGTCAGCATGAGGGACGCGACACTCGCCGCATTCTGCAGCGCGAACCGGGTGACCTTCGTCGGGTCGATAACACCGGCTGCGATCATGTCTTCGTACTTATCGGTCCGGGCGTTGAATCCGTAGGCCCCCTTCTTCTCCTTGACCTTCTCCACGACGATGCTGCCCTCCATGCCGGCATTGTTCGCAATCATTCGGAGCGGCTCTTCGAGAGACTTCCTCACGATCCGGACGCCGATCCCTTCGTCGCCTTCCAGCTTCATCTTGTCCAGTTCGGGAAGCGTTCGGAGATAGGCCACGCCGCCGCCGGGAACAATCCCTTCTTCCACGGCCGCGCGGGTCGCGTTCAAGGCATCCTCGACGCGGGCCTTCTTCTCCTTCATCTCCGTCTCGGTCGCGGCGCCGACCTTGATCACCGCCACGCCGCCGACCAGCTTCGCCAGCCTCTCCTGAAGCTTCTCACGGTCGTAATCGGAGGTGGTCTCTTCGACCTGGGCGCGGATCTGCTTTACCCGGCCCTGGAGGGAGGCGCGGTCGCCGGCCCCATCGATGATCGTTGTGTTGTCCTTGTCGATCGTGATTCGCTTGGCGCGGCCGAGGTCTTCTATCTTTGCGTTCTCCAACTTGTAGCCCATCTCCTCGGAGATCATCTTGCCGCCCGTGAGGATGGCGATATCTTCGAGCATGGCCTTGCGACGGTCGCCGAATCCAGGGGCCTTGACGGCGGCCACATGGAGGGTGCCGCGAATCTTGTTGACCACGAGGGTGGCCAGCGCCTCTCCTTCGATATCCTCGGAGATGATCAAAAGCGGCTTGCCCATCTTGGCGATCTGCTCCAGAATCGGAAGCAGGTCTTTCATGTTGCTGATTTTCTTTTCATTGATGAGGATGAGACAGTCTTCGAGCTCGACCTCCATCTTTTCGGCGTTGGTCACGAAATAGGGGGAGAGATAACCGCGGTCGAACTGCATCCCTTCGACGATCTCTAATTCGGTGTCCAGCCCTTTGGCCTCTTCCACGGTGATGACGCCTTCCTTGCCGACCTTCTCCATCGCCTCGGCGATGATCGCGCCGATCGCCTCGTCATTATTTGCGGAGATGGTTCCCACCTGGGCGATCTCTTTGGCGTCCTTGGTCGGTTTGCTCTGTTTCCGGAGCTCCTTTACGACCACTTCCACGGCCTTGTCGATCCCGCGCTTCACATCCATCGGGTTGCTCCCGGCGGCCACACTCTTCGCGCCTTCGCGGAAGATCGCCTGGGCCAGGATTGTCGCGGTGGTGGTGCCGTCGCCGGCGACGTCGCTCGTCTTGCTGGCCACTTCCTTCACCATCTGCGCGCCCATGTTTTCAAACTTGTCTTCCAGCTCGATCTCCTTGGCAACGGTTACGCCGTCCTTGGTGACCGTCGGAGCGCCATAGCTCTTGTCAATAATCACGTTCCGGCCCTTGGGACCGAGGGTTACCTTGACCGCATCCGCCAGGGTGTTGACACCCTTGAGAATGGATTTCCTCGCCTCTTCATCGTACTGAAGTACCTTTGCTCCCATGTATCTGTCCTCCTTCTTATATGATCAATTGATTATTTCTCTAAGATGCCGAGGATGTCGTCCTCACGCATGATCAGAAGCTCGTCGCCGTCGATCTTCACCTCGGTCCCCGAATACTTGCCGAAAAGGATCCGATCACCCGCCTTGACATCCGGTTTGATCAGCTTGCCGTCATCGGCCGTTTTGCCCTTCCCTACGGAGCTGACCAGCCCTTCCATCGGCTTCTCTTTGGCCGTATCGGGAATGATGATCCCCCCCTTGGTTTTCCCCTCCTCCTCAATCCGCTTTACGATTACTCTGTCCTGTAATGGCCTGATTTTCATGCTTCAACTTCTCCTTTCTTCATTTTAATTATATTTACCAATCATCGTATGACCTCGTTCTTCCCGGCTATCATAAGCATCTATTTTCCGCTGTCAAGGCGGGCTGGATAAATTTTTGTTGATCAAGCAGCGATCAAAAGAGATGCTCCGTCAGTTCCTTCAGGGAACGGATCGGGATCAGTTCGATGTTTTTCCCCTGCCGGCTTTCGCTGTGTTGCGTTCGCGGCAAAATGCAGCGCGTGAAGCCCATCCGGGCCGCCTCCTTGATCCGGATCTCCGTCTGGGAGATCCCCCGGATCTCCCCCGTCAGGCCGACCTCTCCGAAGACGACGGTCCCGGTCGCAATCGGGCGGTTCAGGAAGCTGGAGGCCATCGCGGATACAATCCCCAGGTCGATCGCCGTCTCATCGACCTTCACCCCGCCCGCCACATTCAGGAAAATGTCGCTGCTTCCGAGGTGGATGCCGCAGATCTTGTCCATGACGGCCGTCAGCAACGAGACGCGGTTGTGGTCCACGCCGATCGCCGTCCTTCTCGGCATGCCGAAGCTGGTCGAACTGACCAGGGATTGGACCTCGATCAGGATCGGCCGCGTCCCCTCCATGCTCGGCACAACCACCGACCCCGCCGCCCCCTCCGGCCGCTCCGCCAGGAAGAAGGCCGAGGGGTTGGCGACCTCGACGAGGCCCGTGTCCCGCATCTCGAAGACCCCGATCTCGTGGGTCGGGCCGAAGCGGTTCTTGATCCCCCGGATGATTCGGTAGGCATGGCCCGAATCCCCTTCAAAATAGAGGACCGTATCGACCATGTGCTCCAGAACCTTCGGCCCGGCGATCGAACCGTCCTTCGTGACATGGCCGACCAGGAAGACCGGGATGCCCGTCTTTTTGGCTAAGAGAATCAACCTCCCCGACGCCTCCCGCACCTGCCCCACGCTCCCGGGCGCGGAGGAGAGGACCGGGGAATAGACGGTCTGGATCGAATCGATGACGACCGCTGCGGGTTTGACCTCCTCGATGCGTTTCAGGATATTCTCTAACTCGACCTCGACCAGGATCAGGAGATCCTTCGCGGCGGCGCCGAGCCGCTTTCCCCGAAGCTTGATCTGCCGGGCCGACTCTTCGCCGGAGACGTAGAGAACCGGCAAGCCCCGAACGGCCAGCTTCTCCATGGCCTGGAGAAGCAGTGTCGACTTCCCGATGCCGGGATCGCCCCCGACCAGGATCGCGGATCCGGCAACGATCCCGCCTCCCAAGACGCGGTCCAGTTCGGCGATCCCCGTCCGGAGCCGTTCCCCCTCGTCGGCCGTGATGGCCTCGATGGACTGGGGAACGCCGTCGAAACGGACATCAACTGAAGAGGCTGCGTCGGCGTCCCGGATCTCCTCCTCGACGAAACGGTTCCACTCGCCGCAGGAGGGGCAGCGGCCAAGCCATTTTGTCGACTGCTGACCGCAGTTCTGGCAGAAAAACATGGTCTTGATCTTTTTCACGGGGACTCTTCACCTCTTTGGTTGTCCATACCCTTTCCCCGTTCCGGCGTCAACCTCTATCCAAAAACGCTTGAGTAATCATTTCAATGCTGATATGTTTTTTCGCCGTTGGCCTCACTTTACGAAAGGAGTCGCTCATGAACAATCCCCATTTCGCCTCCGGTCCCTGCAGCAAGAGACCGGAATGGAACCTCGATGCACTGAAGAACGCCGCGGTCGGGCGTTCCCACCGCTCCGCCCTGGGAAAGGAAAAACTGCTCCGCGCCATTCAGGAAACAAGACGGATCCTCGGGATCCCGGAACATTATCTGCTCGGGATCATGCCCGCTTCCGACACCGGGGCCTTCGAGGCCGCCATGTGGAGCCTGCTGGGCGTCCGGCCGGTCACCGTCCTGGTCTGGGAGAGCTTCTCCGAAGGGTGGGCCACGGACGTCGCCAAACAGTTGCGGCTCAATCCCACGATTCGGAGGGCCGATTACGGAAAGATTCCCGATCTCGCCGCGACGAACTGGGATAACGACGTCGTCTTCGTCGCGAACGGTACCACCAGCGGCGTGAAGATCCCCCACTGGGACTGGATCGCGGCCGACCGGAAGGGCCTCTCCCTCTGCGACGCCACCAGCGCCGCCTTCGCGATGCCGATCGACTGGCGGAAGGTCGATGTGGCCACCTTCTCCTGGCAGAAATGTCTTGGCGGCGAGGCGGGACACGGGATGCTCGCGCTGGGCCCCCGCGCCGTGGAACGGCTGGATTCCTACGATCCGCCCTGGCCGCTTCCCAAGATCTTCCGCCTGAAGAAAGGCGGAAAGGTCAACCGGGCGATATTTGAAGCGGACACGATCAACACCCCTTCGCTTCTGTGCGTGGAGGATTACTTAGACGCGCTCCGGTGGGCGGACGGGATCGGTCTCGAAGGCCTCATCCAAAGGAGCATGGCGAATCTCAAAGTCGTCGAGGCGTGGGTCGCGAAAAACGACTGGATCGCATTCCTGGCCGAAACGCCGGAGATCCGTTCCAACACCTCGGTTTGTCTCTCCGTCGTCAGTGACCCGATCAAGGCCCTCCCGAAGGAGGAGCGGGCGAAATTCCTCAAGGAGATCGCAAGCGAGATGGGAAAGAGAAAAGCGGCCTACGACATGGGCTCCTACAAGGATGCGCCGCCGGGATTCCGCTTCTGGTGCGGTCCCACGATCGCCCCTGAGGACGTCCGCGCCGCACTGGAAGAGTTGGAGAAGGTTTACCGGGAAAAGATCGCCGCGCTATAGACTTCCCCAAGGAGGAGGAGACCCATGAAGAGAGTGCTGATCAGCGACAACCTGTCCGCAGAAGGAATCGAGACATTCAAAAAGACGCCGGGGATCGAGGTGGACGTCAAGACGAAGATGACCCCCGACGAACTGAAGGCGGTGATCAAGGATTACGATGCCCTGGTCATCCGGAGCGCCACGAAGGTGACGCAGGAGGTC
>Ga0100390_10005971_pt1 | contig 10371 bp, 10 predicted proteins | sample CryGeymeta201514_FD_81540 | JGI IMG/M metagenome (GOLD analysis project Ga0100390, IMG submission 81540) | Groundwater microbial communities from Crystal Geyser aquifers in Utah, USA - Crystal Geyser metaG 2015-14 | ecosystem: Environmental > Aquatic > Deep subsurface > Groundwater | place... | reverse complement strand
ATCTTGCAATGTCTATTAACCCTACGAATTCCTCGAATGCCAACCTGCCCGTTAGGTTAATAGCTTTCCTATTGTATCCTTCATATCGTATATCTGATATTATTACCGGGATATAATGCTTTTTCAGCACCATGTTTATGAACTCGTTTTGCCTCTTAATCGGCCACCGTCTGGATAGACCTTTTGAGTCTGCCTGCAAGACAATAACCTTACTCCCGTCTTGCAATCCTAATTTCAATAACGCCTTTCTCCGCCATTCGTCAGGGCATATAAGCGAAATATTCGGGATGTTGTTTGTGCTGACTTCCAATAACTTGCAGAATAACTCTATTCTTGGGGTTGTCTTTGTCTCTTCTCCAAAGTCTATCTTATTCATCAAATTATAGACTTTATCAAAACTGGTAAAATCAACATCTTTTGGCAACAGAATATTACCTGACGTTGCATGGTCATAATCAATACCAATAACCGAATCGCATAATCCCGATAGTGCAACTAATTTTGCAGACCCAATACTCGTTACATAGGTTATCTTCCTATCGGGATATTGCTTCCTGTATTGCGCTACCGCGAATAGCGACATGATAACATCGCCAATACCGCGCATCCTTATTATCGCGACATCCTTTATCTCTTTTGGGATTTCCTTTTCTTCAAATGGCTTAGTTATTATCTGTTGTTTCTTAACAACCAAATTATCTATCAGTCTTTTTAAGTAAGCAACTTTAACTGATCCCATTGAGAACCTGTTTATTGCACCAGCACATACCGGAACGCATTTATGATGATACTTATACAGGTCATAAAATGTATTGTATAGTATCACAACGGTCTGCACATCCAACGCTGAGGCTAAATGGATCAGTCCCGTATCGCATCCTACTACCAAATCCATCATAGACAGCCACGACATGAGATTACGCAACGGCTGATTTACTATTTTGAAGTAGCCATCGGCTTTTATCTTTTCATCGTGAATAAGAAAAACATCGTATTCTTTAGACAGCCTTTTGGCTAGTCTATCAATGTATGGGTAGTTCTTATTCTTTCTACTTTTATACGCTATTCCGATACGAGGTCGTTGGAATAGCGTCTTTAACTGATTGGCTATTTGCTGTTCTTGTTGCGATAGATAGAGCAGCGGGTTCATCCCGTTATCAGGTTTAAGCCCTGCCGCCAGATACATATTATCGAGTTTGGTATTAGAGTAGTCAGTTTTTCCGTTCTTGGATGCCACTACAGAAGCTATCGCATCCGACATATCTATTACTCTTGTATTCTCTGGCAATTCAGCATCAGGCTTTAATCCGATAATGCACGGGTGATTCTCATATAGTTCGGGATAGTTGGAAATTATATATATTCTGTTGTCAAAGAACTCTGATAGTTTTGTCGCTATTGGCTCTAATAAAACACCATCGCCTAGATAGAACCTATTTAATAATGCAATATTCGGCAGCAATAAACCACCTTTTTGTAGGGGGCCGAAGCCCCCTATCTGTTGAAAGTTTACAGTATGTTAATAAACGCCTGCCCTATTGGTATCTGGTTTGAGGCGTTATCAGCCTCAAGTGCAGTTCCAACAATAGTATAGGTTGCATTTCCAGGATTAGCATGTCCTGAGACAGTGCCATCGTCAGTAGTGCCAAACAAAATCATTCCCTGAGTAATCGAACCGTCAGTATACACTATTTGCCTATTAAGGCCAGTTTTCTGCGCCCATCCGTACTTGCCATCTGTAAGTACAGCCTGAGCAAGTCCGATTGGCCTGTTTGGGATAGCAATAGTGACAGGGGACCCACCAGTAGAGTTCCCATCTGGTGTAGCCTCAAAAGCGGGATAAGCTGAATCTAGCCCATACAGCAGCATACCCTTAACGCATGTTACATTGCCAACGCCTTTATTAAATTTGACAAAGACGTATTCTCTGCCAGTCTCATCCTCGGTTTCTGCGCCAAGAGGGTATTGACTGTCATCATCGTAAATATCATCTAACAAAGCATTTCCATAAGGTATCTTAGACATTTTTCAACCCTCCTTAACCATTGGTGTAGCCATGCATCGCACTAACGCCTTGGGCGTCTGGACGCACTAACTGGTATGACTCGTAAACCGCTGTAGCCAACATATTAGTCCCACTTATATTCTTCCATGGATATACCCTGGGGTCAAACCCTTCCTCATACACTAAATAAATACAGGTTGGATCGTAGAAGAAAATCGAATAAGGCCACAGAGCATCCATTATCGGCTCGTGGTAAAAAACGATATTGAACTCGTTATAGGTTATCGCGGCGTTTATTCCCAAGTCAGCCAATGGTGACGCATGATCGCGTGTATTCATTGTCATGATGATATTCCGCAACTGACTGTATAAGTTGAAAGGACATGCGGCATAGAGATTATACTGCCACGCCTGAGATATTTTCCCAACGTGTGTATTAATATCATCTATGTCAAGCGGCTTACACAACGTGCTATCTATAGCGGTAACGCAGTCTACGTTACTACCCGTCACTGACCGCGTAATAGCGGCGGCATCGCCGTCTGTGTTCACTGGATGGAAGTACTTATTCCCAGTTGTGGTCACAGGAATGTTACCTAAAGTATATCCCGTTACGACCTTTCTTGTCAGCATGGGGATACTATATGGTGCTTCACTCGCCTGCGCTATGTTTTTGAGGTATAACTCTTCGGGTGGGTTTGTCAATGTTGACAACTGTGAATTGATGTCTATTTGAGAAGCCGAAATATCGGTCTCTACCCAGTCCCACCACAATAGAAAGTTCATCGCTGTGGTAAGACCCTGGTGTATAGCATCAACCTTAATGTCAATCAAATTGAACCGCGAGAGATTATTTGTGCATCTCTGCCACTCGACATCATTGCTTCCCGCGCCATTTGCCATCGCAACTGGCGACCATTCCTGCATGGTCAACGGGTTTACGCTTTGAGTATCGAACACGTAATTCTGTTTTGCCATTGAAGGGCTGAGTGCCTTAACGATCATTGGGATTTGGAACTTGGCCTCAGGCCCTAGTGCTTTGGATTGTTTGTGCTTCCAGAAGATTCTGAAAGTCGGCGTAGCCTGCTGTATCGGGCTTAATAGTTGGGAATACACATTTGGCATATCAAGAGTGTGCATAGTGTCCCAACTAAAAGCATCCTGTGTCGCAAAATTGATAATTGACATTTTATTTTCCTCCGGCAACATGGAGGCTGATTATCTTCCTACGCCTCTAACCCGTTTTGCTGCATCCAGCATATCCGCCTGTTTAGCCGATTCCTCTACTATTACCTTCCGGCGGCGGATTTGTTCATTTTTATCAAATGTTGGCTCTACTGACACGGTTTTTAGCGTCTCATATCCAGGATACTGACCGGATAATAACTGATTGTCAACTTCAGCTTGCCGTGCCTTTTCTGTTGCACGGACTTGAGCGGCTGCTAATTTGCCTACGGCTTTATCAAACGAATCTCGGCTATCTAGCCATTCGTCCATTGCCTGCCGTCTTATTGCTGGGACAGGATCGACTATGGTTGCCTCTGCAATCCTTTGTTTCAATATCGCCAATTCTCGCAACTTAACCACCTCGTCTAGTTCAGTATCAGACAAAACACCATTATATTCGCTATTTAATTTAGTTTTATAACTTTCCGTAGCTGATTTAATGAAATCTTGCCGTTCTCGATCTTCCGCTAATCTAGCCTCGCGTTGCTGCATTATTTCTAACATTTCGTTACTAATCTCTTGTTTAGTAGGTATAACCTCAGACCGTTTAATTCCATATTGCCCAAGTTGCTGATCTACGGCCAACCTAACTGCTTCGTTAAATTGCTGGACGAACTCATTCTGGTCAATGGCTGTACTGCCGTCCTCTGTAGACCCAAACTCATCTTCTGGTTCGGATTTCTTTGGCGCAATGCGTTTGATTCTCTCGTCTATCATTCTGTTTTGTTCCTGTTTTGCTTTCCATGATTCTAGTTCATCTAACCTCTGCTGTAGCTTCTGGTTCTCTACTTGAGTTTTATCAAAATCGCTTTGCTTTTTCTTGTATAGTTCGCCAAAATGATACCCTTTAATAAGTTCATCCACTGTCTTTTTGGTTCCTGCACGGTCTACTTGGATTTCTGATAGTGGATTATAACTTTGCCCAGTTTGCGGATCGGTGGACTGTGCATCACCAAATGTCGCAGCCGTTGTAACTGTTGGCTTTGATTCACCTGGTTGCGTAGTTGCGTCCTTTTGTTCTGTGGTTTCTGCCATGTGATAGTTCTCCTTATTGGCTTTCAATGCCTGCAACGAGTTCCGCCGGGTCTATACCGAGTTCTGCCCCTAACTCTTCCACGCCGGAATAGTCAGTTTCTTCCTCGCCCGCGGGTAACTCCTGCGGCTGGTTCTGCATCTGTTGGGCTTGCTGTAATCCAGCCATACCCAACGCCTGAGTCTCTCGCTCCAACTGGTTTATCTTTTCCAGATTGGTATTTAATATTTGAATAAACTGCATGGCCCAGGGATAATTCATTGCTTCTATCTGTGCGATAGCGAGTTCGATTATCACAGGGTCTTTAGATAATACAGCCTGCATGGAGATTGTCGCAACATTCGCCATGCGCTGATCCTTCTCTACGTCAAATAGCGGTGTCGTTGATCCGTTCACTATTCGGCGTTTGAAGTTGGCCGCAATATGCCGTTCATTCCATTCAACGAAATGCTGCTGGCCTGTCCTCGATACGTTCATGTATCTACCCGGTGGATATTTCTGCTGAATTAACCCATCATATAATACTGACATATCAAGCAGGGCATTAGATATTTCCCTAACAAACACCCAAAGCGGCCCAAAGGCACTTTCCTGTAAACTGCCAATGGTCATAGCTGGCGTATGTGACGTTCCCCCTGGCGGGAATAGGCCAACAACGCCAGGTTCAAGGCCTGCCGCCTTTTCGATTTCGCTTACATCATTCATTATTAGTTCAAAGACCTGCTGCGGCATCGGCGTGCCTTGCAGTATTTTGAACGATTGCTCAAGCGGGTAGTTGTCCTTAACAACCAATATCTGCCCGTTGTCGAATTTTATTGTATCTAGCGGGTTCTCGATTGCGCCAGCACGCCCTAAGATTGTGTTGTTGGCTATCGTCCTGGCATTTATCGCGACATTCCTACGAAGAGCGTCAACGTTGAACTGCAAGGGGATCATTGGCTCAACAGCACCCATACAGTCGTAAATACCGTAAGTGCCGTTTCCTTCCCTGTCACCAGTCCGCATCCAGTAAAGGGGAACAAAGGGAGCCCGCTTATGACCGATTTCTCTGGATTCTTTTCCCGGAAACCCGTTTTCGCCCATTATTCCGATTGACTTTTTAGTTACGAAGGGATTGGGCATTACTTTACTTTTTAGGATGGTATTATTTACCATGGTCACGACTAAGCCATAAGGAAACTCGTTTGGCTTAACGACATCGCCGGACACTAACTCAGAGGTATACATCGTGTGAGGCCATAGCCAGAACTCGTAAACATCCAGCATTGGATGCTGTTCGGTTTCTTTCTCTTGGACTATGAATTCTTTAACGTATTTTGCGATCCCTTTGACGAAGTTTCCAGATTTCCTACCCTGCCGCTCCCTTAAGCCCAATGCCTCTGCGCCCTCGTCCTTATATCGTTCCAGAAACCAATCAAGAGGCGGTTTGGTGTGGTGTATGATGTACCGGCAATCCTGAGCGCGGTGCATGTTGCTTGCTTTCGGGTCGAAGATGATTGATTCAGGGGAGAGTTTCTCAATTGCGATGCTTCCTGCGGGATTATAGTAAGTGTTGAGCGGGTTCCAATGGATTTTACATACTGACATGCCGCCTATTTGGGCTTCTTGGAGCATTGAACTTAAGACATCTTGGCCGTGAGTCTCCTCCCACGCCTGGTCAGACATTGAGTCCATATTGTCTGACAACTCGGCATCTCCTTCCAATAGCGGCCATCGCCGCACTATTGGGTTGTTCTTAAGTAAAATGCTGTTTTCCTTATCCAGCGTCTCCTTAATTTTATTGATTCTAGCGGTAGCCTGGCCTTCACTAATGGTCATATCATCGTAGCTCTCGACTGGCATTATCCCATGCTGCTTGAAATACCATTTAGCGCAGTCTTTGGCTATCTTAAGATACTTCACACGGCTCTCATTCTCCTGCCCTTCTGACAGGATTCTATTCAGGAATTCAACCGTTACCCACTTCGGTATTTCCATCTAGTCGCTCCGTCTTAAACCATCGTGCCTTAATAACTGTCCAATGAACGCTCATTGCCGCTTTCAGCAAGACTTCCATGAATGTTCTCCACTTAACGCCAGTATCGCCATCAGCACCGAAAACTTCTCTAGCCCTAATCTTCAACTGCTTGTAAAGGAACTCGTCTTTGATATTAAAAAGATAGCTCTCTCTCCTTTCGGCCTGAATTATATCAAGGTAAGGCTCGACTTCTTTTATCGTCAGCCGCATATCCGCAGTTGTTTTCTTTATTTCTGCAATTTCTTTATCCCGCTTGGCGACTTCCTCTTTTAGTCTTTCATTCTCTTTTTTGATTTCCTCAATCATCGCCTGTACTTCGTTCAAATCGACTGCCATCAGTAAACCATCCTCACTTTCGATTTCTGCGTCCTCGCTCTCTTGGTCGCTTCCTCAATATTTAGTATTATTCCCCGTGTGCCGACTTGCCATAAAGCGGCGGCTTCCTTTTTCTTTACCGTCTTGGTCTTCGATCTGTAATACTGTTCTATACACTTATCACAGATCGCCAAGGACATCAATCTATCGTCATTAGTAACGCCCGGTGTTGCCTCAAACTTCCCGCTGTTGTTGCGGATAAATCCGATAGCTTCGGTAATCCAGCCAATATCAGGTATGGGGCAGTTCCTTTCGCTAGGATTCTTGGATATTGACTCATGACACTCTATCAACGCCTTCCTCATAGCTGTCAGCAAATAACCCCTGTTATGGTTCGTAGTCAGCCATCCAGGCTGTGTCCCTATTAGCATTAACCCTTTATCTAAGTCCGAATTCAGCGGCCTGTGATACATCCGGTGGATGCCGTATTTCCTGATCCCTAACTGGTCGTGGCCTGTGATTAGATAACTGATTACTGTCTTGCCGGACTGGTTAGACTCTACTGCCAGCATCGCGGGCTCACCTGAAACATCGTGATAATACATACCAAGCAAAATTAATTGCTTCGCAAATTCTATCTCCGATAAATGACCATGCAACGCCGCAACTACTAATCTGGTATCTGCTCGCCTAACATAAGCGGATGAGTAATCGCCGCCCATAACGCCTTCTGCTACGTCTGCGCCTATGTAATATTCCGGCCTAACATACAACTCCCCGCCCATTGGATGTTCCCAAATCTTAATAACAAACTCGCCATCCGGGCGCTGAGGGAACTCGTAAATACCGCTTGGATTAAAGACAACGGAAAAATCGTCTTTAGCGGTATCATCATATTCCAAGAATCCGTAATCAGGTCTGGACTCTTCTGGATGGCTTCTCAGATAATTCTCGATGTCAATGAGCATCTCCCTGTTAAACAGGGAATTACCGATAAATCTATAGTACCTGCCGGTCTCTCTGGTATATCTTTCTGACTCTGATAAGCTCGCCCACATTGCCTGTTGAAACTCGTAATTGATGTGGGGGTTATCTTTAGTGTGAAAATATACTATATCCAGTTCTGGTAAAGTGGACGGGTCTTTCTCCCAGGGTTCAATTAGTTCCTTATGCATCCACTCTATATACTTAGTCTTTTTTATAGCGTCAGGGTCGGTGGAATCAACAACCAGTGTTGCCCCGCCCCATATATAGCCTTCGGTCTGAGCGAAACGCGAGATCATCTCATGATAGAGCATCCTCTCGTGTGGCTCATCCCACATTATCAAATCAATGTTACCGCCAGTGTAGTCGTTCCATCCAGATTCCTGCCAGAGAAAGGTAATGGTCGCTATTTCTGTTTTAGCCTGTCTATAAACGCCTGATTCAGCAACGTAATTATTGCCAACGTAAGACTTAAATATTTTATTAAATGACGGCTGTATCGTCTTTCTCTGAACTGGATTTGAGTAACACGAGACCCATGCCTCTAATTGCCTATTCGGTATCCTTCTCCTAACGTAAGGGTCTTTAACCCATCCTGTTCTATTGCCATATTTGTCCATTTCTGGCGTTGTTCTTAACGCCAGTTTGATTAAGCTCTGGTACGTTTTACCTGATTTATTGCCGCCTAAAACCACGATCTGATGTTTAGGACTTGTAAACAATCTCTCACTGCCAACGCAGGGCTTAAACGCATCCACAACAGTAAACGACTGCGCTTCTGCTAAAAATTGCATTGCATCGCGTTGGGCTTTTGAACTTAATTTAGGCATAACAATAAAGGGCGGGCTATAAGATGAAATTGCTTATAACCCGCAATGTGCTGCATATAGCCGGTTCTTTGATTGAGCTTTACTTTAGGAGGTTTAGGACGTCAATGAGCCGAACAATCTCGGCTTGGGTACGGAACTTTAATGTTATTTCACAATGTGTTTCCTTCTTTTGCGCGATATTAGTAGTAGTAATAACAGCGTAAGGATGTAATTTCTCTTTTACTAAATTTACCAGCAAACTTAAATCTTCAATCATAGTGTATTATATAATAAAAAAAAGAAAATGTCAAAATATATTTACAAGGCCTTTATTTTTTCTATTATCTTGCTAGTTGAAATGTCAATCCTGAATGGCAGGATAACTACCTCGCCACCATAAGACTGCACCACTTTGGCTTCTGGCAAATCCTCAATCTTGTAGTCGCCGCCTTTAACCCAAATATCAGGTTGTATTTTCGCTATGATTTTGCAAGGGGTGTCTTCAGAAAAAACCCTTACCATGTCAACGCATCTTAAGGCTTCTAATATAAAAATACGCTGCTCGATTGGAATTATTGGCCTGCCTATTCCTTTTAGCCGCGCGACAGAACCGTTAATATTTAGATACACTTCCAGACAGTCACCTAATTCCCTGGCCCTTCTGAGTATATCCACATGGCCAGCATGAAGTATATCAAAACACCCGCCAGTCGCAACTCTGATCATCAAATCTCCTTTAATGCACCAGAAATACCTTTGTGTAACTTGGTAACGGCATATTGAATATGATCGGCAGTAGTTGGACTGCTACTTCTATCATGGGAATAGGGTAATGTTATCTCTTGCTGTTGGACATAATTGGGATCCACGATTATTTCATCAGCATTTACATGGACATCATATTCGTTATCTGGAACACTCTTGCCAGCGATATAGCCCATGTCCTCGTAGCACTTTGGGCATACCATCCTGTCCTCGTCAACGTCTTTTTCGACCATACCGTGCATTGTCTTCTCTTTCCCAAAGAAATGCACATGATATATCCTAGTTATTCTATACCATCTACCACACGAACCACAATTAGTTACCCGCTTAACGAGTACCTTTTTTATAGCCACTTCTTCGCCCATTGTACCTCCTCGCGGACTTCAATCCATTTTGGTTTAGATTCATACGTTATGTCAACTGCCGTTGACGCTATCTCCGCCATCCAGAAATTCCCTACTCGAAACTTACACCAATAGGCCGTCCCTTCGATAATATACTCAGGGATATTCTTTTCAAAATGGCCTAAAATACTTTTCAGATATTCATTTTCTGCTTGAATAACATAAATACCACACTGGTCATCTCTAGTTTCTTGCGCTATTTGACAATTGTCGCCTAAACCCATTATTCTAACTTTATGGAAATCCTTATCAACCAACTTGCGGATATTGGGAAAATATTTTTTATGCCAATGATTGTTGGGAAGATTATAGGAAATAACCGGGCCACCAAACGTATATCGGACAATATATTTTCCCCATTTCTTGTGATTTAATAAGTTATACCCCTCTATGGTCGCAATATCCAACGGGTATTTAATATCGCCAAATACTTTGATATTGTCACCGTGAAAACCTAAACCATAGATGGCGAATTTCTTGTTGGCGAAGTCTGATAGTTCCATTTAGCCTATCCCCTCTTTGAGAATATTAACGGCATCAGATATTGCATCCAGAGCGTCTAATATATTATTCTGCAACACCTCCATCCGCTTTTTGGCATTTTCTAGCTCTATCTCCAAAACACCTACTTTCTGTCTGAAAAACTCCTCAGAGACTTCGGCCTGAGCAGGCGGCGGCGCATCCGGTCTTGCCTTGATTAACGGCGTGTCGTGCCTTTCACCCAGCATGTAATAGCCATGCCCCTCCACCGCAGCATCTATCTCTATCCAGAATTTATTAAAGGCTTCCCTATCGCTAGAAATTAATTGCTT
>Ga0100390_10005967_pt1 | contig 10372 bp, 18 predicted proteins | sample CryGeymeta201514_FD_81540 | JGI IMG/M metagenome (GOLD analysis project Ga0100390, IMG submission 81540) | Groundwater microbial communities from Crystal Geyser aquifers in Utah, USA - Crystal Geyser metaG 2015-14 | ecosystem: Environmental > Aquatic > Deep subsurface > Groundwater | place... | reverse complement strand
ATTTATAACTTCTTCGACTTTCATATAATTTATTTAGATTTCATTTTTATTATTAAATATTTTATATAATAATTTTAGTATCTAAACACAATCAAATACAAAAGTTAACTATATGTATCATAGAATGCTTTATCATGTATGTTTCTAAGGTTTGGTATATGAAACTTCTTGAATAACATACTTTTCTAATTCATACAAGAATCCATAAACCAATCTTTTAGGTAAATAAATAGTTTTACTTTCAACACTACATCAACCACTAGAACACTCAGACACTTAATCAACCGACCTTTCCATCAGTCTCATTTCTAAAAACAACACCAGCAAAACCTAAAATTATTTTAACCCTAATTCTATGCTTAATAGACTCCTTTAATACATGAGATAAATAATACATATTAAATATATTATATATTATATATTATATATTATATATCTCTAATTCCATCTTCAGATACTGAAAAAATCACTTCACAGTTTGGCAAATTAGGACTATCTATTAATTTCGCTACCCTACTTATTCCTTTGCTCTTTCGTAATTTAATTCTAAATGTACTGTTATGTGTTATTATTCCGTTACATAAAAAATAATCCCCTTCTACTGTTATATCTATTACTTCTTTTATTCCAACAGGAATAATATCTTTAATCGCATGCGTAATTATGGGTATTTTTTTATTTTGTTTTAAACCAAATGCTCTATTAGTTTTCAATTTATTTTTCATTGCATCTATTAAAATATGATTTCCTGGACTAAGAATATTTAAAGAAAAACAAAATTGTGTTACATTAAAATTATTATTTTGTTTTTCTCTTCTTATTGTTGATTGAATTCCTAATTTTAACAAAAGCATTTGTAGTATATTTATTAATCCTATATTTACTTGTGAAAATGTTATGTGGGTTTTACATATTGAATCATTACCGTCTATCATTGCAGCGCAGAATTCTAATATTAATTCATTATCTAATAAAATTAATTTATTTATATCTATGTTCTTTAACATACGGACTAATTCTACTGAGTTAATCACAAGTTGATAACAATTTTTATTTTTAATTTTTGTCAATGATGTTTTTAATCCATATTCATTTGTTATAATCCCAGCAAGATACTCAAGGTAATCTTTCGAATCTTTTTTAATTCTAACCAAATGTTTATCCCGTTTATCAGCATCACATAACCAAGCGGCAAAAAGTCTTACAGTTGTTTTATTTATTTTATTTGGTAATCTAACATTCTTATGTTTGTTGGTATAAACTAATTTAAAATCAAAATCAGTTATATCTCTATTTAAAGCATATGTTATAAGTCTCTTTAATTTATCTTTATCTGTTGGATATGATTGATTTATTATTCTTCGTAGTTGTCTAATAGTAATTCCTGTAAATTCTTCAAGTTCTTTATTTACTTTAAATCTTCCCTTAAGTGATTCTTTAATCTTTTTACTACATTTACTTGATAAACAAGCAAGTTTTTTTGCTTTTGTATTTAAATTAGTTAATTCAGAATTTATATTAATTTCTTTAGTACTAATGAGTAAATCACCAACATTTAAATCTTTAACTTTTTTATCTACTATTTTTCCATTAACAAATACGGGAAATTTATGTTCTGCTGTAGCTATTATAATTCCATTTGCTCTTATTTCAAATGCTTCTTCATTCATTACACTTCCTTTTGATAAAATAATTACAAATTTATTTCCATTATAAATTTTATCTTTAAGTGTTAATTGGTCTATTCTTTTTAATCCGTTTTGTGTTAATATTAATGATTCTGTTCCAACACAAAAATGAGCAAGTACGTGCCCACCTACAGGTGTTGTTGGATCACCAAACATTAGTCCTGGATTAGCCATTACTTGATTAGTTAATAAAACTGCTATATTATAATTGTCAGCTAACTTCCTTTGAAGATCGTGTAGATACCTATTAAGTTTTTGTTGTCTGGTTGCAAGTTCGCCGCGCCCTGTAAACTCCGCACGAAAATGTGCGGTTACAGAATCAATTATAACAAGACGAATATTTCTTTTAGCTACTTCTTCTACAGTTTTATCAACTAAAAGCATTTGATGATCTGAGTTATATGCTTTAGTAGTTATAATATTTTTGAGTGTTTCTATTGGATCTAATCCTAATGCTTTAGCCATTGATATAATCCTATCACACCTAAAAGTACCTTCCGTATCGATATAAGCTGCTGTTCCACCAAGACCTCCTTTTTCAACTGGAAGTTGAACTGCTACTGCTAATTGATGTGCTATTTGAGTTTTTCCGCTTCCGAATTCTCCGAACAGTTCTGTGATTGCCTGCGTTTCAACCCCGCCACCAAGCAGATTATTAAGTTCATTACTGCAGGTTGTAATCTTTCCTACTTGTTTTCGTTTTTCCATATATTCTTCTCCAGTCATAAAACCAATACAAGCTGCTTTCTGTGCAGCCTTAATTAATTTAGCGGCAGGACCATTACCAATACCCGCTTCTTTTAAATTCCCTATTGATGCTGCTGCTATTGCTTCGACTGTTAGAAAACCTTGTTCTCTAAGTTTATTCACTGTTGAAGGTCCAATCCCCGGTAATTCATCTATTTCCATAATTTATTTTTATTTTTATTTTTATATTGAATTATACTAATAGTATTTTATGTTTCATTATTCTGCTACTGCAGTAACTCCACATGCTCTTGATTTATTATCAAGTTTGTTAACAATTTAAGTTGACATTCTGCTGTTGCTGGTTCTGGTGGGTCAATTTTTGATCCGAAGCTTCCCGCATATTTTTTACTGTGTTTATAGTCAAAACATATTAGATTTATTGTTTGGTATTTTTATTTGTATAAAGTCATATCCTTCGTTGAATGCTTTATTCATTAATTTTTCACAATACTGTTCTCCTTTCCAACATACAAATTAGTAATCATGTGGGTATGTGGTGGTTGTTTGATTTATTCTTGATAAATCAATTCTTATGTCCACTATTTTTTCTATTTTACTTTTTAAGTACCATCATTAATTCTGTTACCTCTATTATTTCGTTTGCTATCTCTTCTTTAGTTCTGTTCGCATTAATACGAATCAAATTATAAGCCCAATACTGGTCGTATATTTTATTTAAAAATTCTTTAGTTTCGAATATATCAGTTTGGTTAGTTCTTTCTAAAGCAATATCCGGTTGAATATCCAAAAAGAAAGTAACATTTGGAACTAAAGCATACTTATTTAATTCTTTAATCCATGTTTCATCAACGCCTTGAGCCATTTGATAAACTAAAGTAGAATAATAATACCTGTCACAGATTACTATTTTTTCTTCATTTAATGCTGGAATTACTTCATTTTTCAAATGCTCATATCTGTCTGCCGTAAATAATAAAGCTAATGTTTTGGGGTCAACTTGTTCTTTACCAGCAAGAATATTTTTTATTAATTTTCCTATTACCCCCGCGGTTGGTTCTTTTGTTAATACTACATCATATTCTTTACTCAAATATTTGCCTAATTTTTTTACCTGACTGGTTTTTCCACTGCCGTCAATTCCTTCAAATACAATAAACATTTTAATTTTTATTTTTTATTATATCATTAAATGCTTTATTTAATAATCAATTTAAATATCTCTTTTGCATATATGATCCTGATTCAGTTTCTTTAAATATTTCTTCCATTACAGCTGATTCATTAATTAAATTATCAAGTTCAGTAATTAATTCAGGATGATTTACATGAAGTGTATTTGGATTATTCATATATCCCCTAAACCAATTAACTGTTGATAATATATATTTCATAAAACATAACATCACTTCCTTCATTAGGACCCAAGTAAAGTTCTGCTTTATTCATTAATCTTTTAATCATTTTATTTTATAAATTAAACTTTATTTTTTATATATCCTTTTTGCATAGATATAAATCCTTAATCCAAAAATTGATAATCTCATTTAATTCAGAATTAATGCTAAAATTCTATTTTTATTCTTCAATAATAAAGTTTTAATTTTTTTATTTCGTATGTTAATTCTGATTTGAATCTCCTTCTTTTTTTCAATATTATTTTTTCTATATTTTTTTTGATTTGCTTTAAATGCACCAGGATGCTTTTTTCTATATTTTATTTGACTTGCCCTCGATATTCCTCGATATTGTTTTACCTTTCTCGGATTGTGTATATTTCTTTTGTTATTTATAAAGATATACTTTATCTCTTTCATTCAAACCATCAATTCTATTTTTATTTTTATAAAAATTCTCTTTTTCGGTCATATCACATTTACCCGCTTTTATTTTAAATTATTACAATCTTTAATCCATTTTAATATTTTTTAGTACCAAGTATAGAACTCGGATCTTCTATCTTTAAAATTTTAAGTAATCTACCGCGTGAAATAATCCGTCCTATTCTTTTACTAAATTGGTCATGCAAAGAACAGCAAGATATAGCAAAGAATAATTCAACACCTTTCTCATCTGTTATAAAACATACTGTTATTGCTTTACATTCTTTACAATCAATCGGAGATATTGGATAATAATAACAATCCGTTTCTTCGTTATAGCTCTCCAAATAATGTTGGTATTTCAGTTTATATATTTTTTCTTTAAATAAAACTTCCGTTGGTTCAATCATTTTCATTTTGGTTTTTATTTTTAATTATAATATAATTATTAAATTAATATTCATTCGTTTCTTGCTTTGGTTAATACTTCTAATAAATATTTCGCTAATTTATACTGTTTTTTCAACTTCATTATTATAACGTTCCATTTGTCCACTATAACTTTCAATCATTGGAAATAAAAATAGAAATCCAAAACTATTTCTAATTCCATATGGTGCGGCATTCTTATAAATAATTTCTAATTTATCTTCTGTAATTTTTGATTTCTCAATTTTAATCATTTTATTTCCACCAGGAATTTTATTTTCATCTGAATTAAACCATATTGTAAAATCGTTGTACTTAAGTTTGTGTTTTGAAATACTATTTAAATTTTCTTTATGAGTAATATTTAAAATTCCGCATAAACTGTTTTGATTTACATCTTTAAAATAATTTAATTTCTTATCATTTTAGTTTAATTTTTCTTTTATAATTTTTTTGATTAATAGATTATTTAAGTCTTTATTATTATAACATGAAAATAATAAATCACTTACTTCAGTATAATTCTTCAAAACTTCAAAAGCAAAATCCCTTTTAGTTAAATGCTTCAAAGAATCATATACCAAGTTTACTTGGTTTAATCTTTCAATTGATTCCTTTCTTATTTCCATTACCTCTTCTTCCTCAAATAAAGCTAATGCACCTTTAATATCATTAACACTTAACTTTTGATTTACCATTCTTCTGAGCTTAGGTTTTCTAATATGAAATAATAAATCAATATACTGGTCTCTTTTAATTTTAACCATTAAACCATTTTCAAAAAGAATAACCCAACCTTCATCATCCTTGTTCTCAGTTCTCCTTTCTTCTTTTAATTTCATTAATTCGGAAATAGAAAGAGGATTAAACATAACAGTTTTAATTTTAATGTAAAAATCATCATAATTCATAATGACATCCACCACACCTTGTTTTTGAATTCTATAGTCTATTATAAGTTTACAAATTTCATGATAGTTTAATACTCTACCTGATTCAGTTTCAACAACACCAATCAAAATCAATGCTTCTTCATTATAATCTTTAATAAGAAAATCAGCTTCATGAAACAAAGGACTAACCAATTCAAACAAAAATGAATAAGAAGGATAAAACAAGATAAAATTTTCATTAATTAACTTTGAAGCCATTCCAATAAAATCAAAGTTTGAACTCGTTGATTCGAAGGAACCACGAGTCGAAAGATAGACTTTATTATCATATATGAATGGTATTATAAGTACTCCATCTTCTTTGTTTGTTATTTCATATTTGCATTTTGGAAGATTATTAATTTCTGTTTTTGGTATTTCTCCAACATTCCAGAATTTTTTAAAACAATTGCTTACTATTTTGTTTGTTTCTTCGTTTAGTATAATTCCTCTTGATTGTTCAGTATATTCATTCCAATTGTCTTTTGAATATTGGCATTGTTTGGTATAGTTTAATTTTATTATTTTTTTGTTAGTCCATCTCCGAAGATTTATAAGTTCTGGATGTTCTTTAGCATACTGGATTAGATTTCGTATTTCCATTTTTAATCATTTTAATATTCATTATTGTAGTTAAATCCACCATCATCAATAGAAAATCATTTTGTAATATAAATTTAAGAACATATAACCTCGTTGTTTTCAGCACAAAATCTTATTTTATTTCCTTTATGATAAACTATTCCGTTTTTTAAAAATGTTCTTGGATAATTCACAATACTACCACATTTATAACATTTTATTTTTAAGCTAATTTGTTCCATTTTTATTGTTCAATTAATTGTTTTAATATGTCTTTTGAAGCTGATTGCAATTCACCGGTTCCTTCCAAACATTCAATGCAATTAAAATTCCTTCTACCATAATTACATTGAAAACAAGTAGCAACCTTATTACAAATACTACATACTGTTAATGTTCCTATTGTTATTATTTCGCTGTTGCTCATATTGTGTTTTTCTCAATTTTAATAAAAGTTTTTCTATTTTATCTTTCATTTTAATCATTTATATCTAATAATAAAATACTCGATTCTATTGAGTATTCTATTTTTTCCGTATCGAGTGCATTAAATAAATCTTTATAATATTCTTTAAATTTGTCAATCATATCAGAATAATCTTTTATTAATAATTTAACACTCCCTAATACACATATTTCCGTAGTACTAAATTCTTTAGAAAATCCACTTGTACAATACGACTCTTGATATAAAATTGCCGTATGTTTGTTAATACCATATTGATCAACTAAACATTTTAAATTATATTTAAATTTATACGTATTAAAAATATTCCACCAAGAATTATAATATTTACTTGTTATCTTCTTCAGTTCTAGTTTAGTTCCACACGAACTACAAAATTTATCAGATGAATGTTTGTCACATACCGGACAAACTTTAATTGTCTTATCTTCATTTATTTCATTAAATTTAATATTAACTATCAAGCCGTTATATACATCCATTTTAAATTATTATTATATAATATTTTTATTCTTCAATATATTTAGTTATATCTTCATTACACTCCGAACATTCTATTAATGTAGTATCAAATATGTCTTTTACTTCGTTGTATTCATCTATTTGATTTGTTCCTTCTTTTAAAGTTGCTTTTTGTCAACAATTTGAGATTACTCTAACATAATCTATTCCTTTATTACAGAGGGGACATTTCCATAAATTAGTTTTTTCTTTTTCATTAACATAACTTTTTTTACATTTCACATGTACCTGTATTTTATCAATTTTATTTAATGAATTTTCCATTGATTTTTTATACCAATCACACAGTTCTTTTTTCATTTTAAATTTGTTTTGGTATTAAAATATTATCTATTCTTTTGAAGATTATTGGTAAAAGTTTTTTATTAACTATATTAGATAAATCATTTCTATTTATTGATATACTTCCAAATAAACATACACTTCTTTTTAATGTATAAAATGAATCCATTAAATTACTTAATTGATTACTTTCTTCAGTAGTTAATACCGTTAAAATAAAGTTAGGGTTGTTGTTTTATACCTCAGACTTTAACTTTTAAGTTATTACTGTTATTATTTATACTATTAATTCAACCAACTATTTCACTGTTCTAATGAGAATGACTATTTATATTTTTTGCTAAATGTAGTTGTTTTGTATTAGTATATCTTTCGATATATCTAAAGCCTTAATACCAATTACAATCCTAACTTGGTTCTTCCATTCAAATATATTCTTTGTTTGAATCAATTCCTAATAGATATACTTTCTTTTCAAAAGTGTGATCAATTCTTTTATTTATTTTTTCCATTTTATTCAAAATGTAATTTAAATTTATTGATTCTTTTAATTATTAAATAACATCTTTCGCATTCTCAGTAATAATCTCTGTCACATTCTTTATCAGAATTGAGAACAGTTTTGTAGAATGCTTTAACAACTTTATCACTTTTAACTCGGAGCTAACTACGAAGAGACAAAATAACAATTACTACCATAGTTAATATTAAGTATTGTAATCCGTATTTATCTGTTGGTGTTGATTGTATTTTTGTAGTTTTGTGGTAGGTTGTTATATTCATTATTTGTTACTTTAAATAATTGATTTATTTTATTATTTATTATTATTTTAGTTTTTTAACAATTTTATTGAAATCTTTAATTATTGATTTGTAAATTTTAATTTTACTATTATAGAAATTCACGGTGTCTGATTTTACTTCGTCTATTGTTTTTCTTTTTTTACAATATATCAGACTTGGAAGTTTTTCTTCATCACACGAAATAATAGCATTACAATTACCGCAGTATATTCCTTTGTTCGAGATTTCATCTCCAAATAATGGTGTATTTCTATACACTTCTCCTTCTTTTTTATCTAGGTCAAATGAATCAGTTAAGAATACATCATTTCTTAAACAATCAACTAAAAATTCCCCACAAATTGGACATACTCCAAGTGTGTTATTTAAGTAATTTCTTATGTATCTATTTGCATAATCAAGATATCCTTTAATCCATTCTTCTTGAGCATTAACCCATTTATCATTTATTTTATTTTTAATTAATTGACTTGGTAGTTTCTTACCGACTTCATAGTTCCATTGTTCCGTTTTTTTCCAACCTGAAACCCAATTTTTTAGATTATTTTTAAATTCATCAGTATATAAGAAATTTTTTTCTTTTGATGTATACATAACAATATTCATATTGTTTTCTTTTAAAACTTCGTCTAGTTCAGGTTTTCCAAAAGTCATCCATCCTGTTCCAATTGTTCCTTTGGCTGTTTCAAAGCCATTATTGTACCAATTTACCATTTTTAATTGTTTTAATTAACTTATAGTTTATATTCATCATTTTAACATAATCAGATGAATTATCTATACATGAACCATGCACTTTAGCATATTTACATTTAGTGCATGCATTTTTATTTGTTATAAAATTATTAATATAACAATAATAACAAAAAGCACACCCCATTGGAAGATAATCAATTAAAGATATTACTAAATTTATTCCTTCATCAATTTCAAATGCAAGATTAATTATGTTTTTACTTTTAGCAATCTCATTATTTAAACTTAAAATAAATCCTTTATCAATTAAATTATCGTCTTCACAATTTTTATAACATTTAGAACAAGATTTCAACAGTTCTTGCTTAACAGAACTAACCTCTTGGGGATTATCGAAAGAACAAATACATTTATTATCTACTATACATAGTAAATCTTTTATTAAATAGTATTTTCTTTTCATATAATAATGTATTGTTTGTTTTTCTTGTATGTCTTTTTGAAATACGTTAAACGAGTTTTTTAAGTATGTTTTTATTTTGTTTTTCCATTTTCCTGTTTTTGTATTTAAATTTGTGTCCATGTTAATTTATTATCTTTAATATTGTGTAATCGCTTTTTTTGACTCTTGATTTGAAGTAGTTGATTGCTTTTTTTTTATTTGATGTAAGTATTATATATTTCATTTTTTATTTGTTCTTATATATGCACTTATTATGTTTGAAATTATACAATAAATAATTAATCCAATTACTGTCATAATAAAACCAAATATTGCAAGGTCTTCGATGTATGCAAAATGTAATTTAGTAAATTTATTAATAAAAAATCCTATAATAGTAGAATACATAAACAAACATAATGCTATTGATGCAATATAAATTACACCACATATAATTTTAAATCCTATTCCTGAATTAGTATTTAATTCTGTTAAAAATTTATCAAGATTCATTTTAATTTCTTAATGCATTTAAGCCTCTTTTGGTTAATACAGCAGTTGGAACCATTATATCCAAATCAAAACCTGTTGTTAAATAATCAAATTCTTCCAAGTTATCGATTAAGCTTTCTTCTTCGCATGTTCTAACATAAGCTTCTGTTACGAACTTTTTAAGTACTTTCTTCTCCCATGATTTTAATGATCTTAGAATCATTTTAATTATTAGATTTATTTAAATAAATTAGGTATGCTTTTTTCTTTTATATGTTGTTTAACATAATTAATTAATGTCTTAAATTCTACTGGATAAATAATTTCAACAATTAATACATACATTAATACAAATATTATTATTTTTTGTATTGCGTATAACGTTAAGGATATACGAAGTTTTTCTGGAACGAAGTGAAAGAAAAATTTGGGTGAAATCTTTCGGAAAGTTCATATATATTCACCTTAAAAGGAAGTTCTGCAAAAGGAATGATGTACGGTGTATT
>Ga0100390_10005964_pt1 | contig 10376 bp, 10 predicted proteins | sample CryGeymeta201514_FD_81540 | JGI IMG/M metagenome (GOLD analysis project Ga0100390, IMG submission 81540) | Groundwater microbial communities from Crystal Geyser aquifers in Utah, USA - Crystal Geyser metaG 2015-14 | ecosystem: Environmental > Aquatic > Deep subsurface > Groundwater | place... | reverse complement strand
TGGTGTCTGATAACACGTAAAAAGCTAGTGTGGAGACTCGTTGATATTAGAGTAATATTATGGATAGACTGGACTACTGGACTAGACTAGTGTGTGGATACAGAGCAAGCATGGGCACACGACCTAATAGAGTATGACCTAACTCCTGAGTCCCACAGTCCACCTGGGCTTAATTTGTCAGCGCATAAAAGGCTTCAAGAAACGAGACGATGATTTCATCTTTTTGAATTCTACAGTCGACTCACATTACTATTGTGACCTTATGGCTCGATGTTGTATTCTACTTTTCAATAATCTCATGTCCCCCCTCCATCTGTGTCCCGACCATCATTTCCGTGCAACATGGTTTTGAGAATGTACTTGGCCGTTGGCAGCGACTTTGGAACACCAACTCCTTCCGCGTAACAAGCAGCGACATTTCTCCACCCGTCTAGACTACCCATTTCTCCAGCAAGTTGATACAGTTCAAAGGCACGCTTTGGATCTCGGGGCAGCCCGGGTCGACCTTCGTACAGCATGGCTCCAGCCGAGACGGCGGCATCAGCATTGCCTGCTTCCGCAGAAGCTAGAAAGTCTTTTAACGCCAATTCAACATCTTTGGGATAACCATGCTCACCATCGTGGTATGAAAGGGCACGGAGAAAGAGTGCATCAGCATTTCCAGCTTCTGTTGCTGCGTTCAAAAACGCGACGAATTCGTCGGGAGAACAAGGTTGTATTCCCAATGCCTCGTGTCCATTGAGGTGAAAAAGCGCTCGATAATAGCGCGCTGGTCCGTGTCCTAGATCAGCTGATTTTGTCATCAAGTTTAGACCGTCTCGCAACGACTCAATGGTTGCACTTGGATCTTCATTCCCTAGCATCAAGACTCCAACAAAATACATGGCGTCGGGATCGCCCAACTCAATGGCTTTGTGAAAAGCTTGCATCGATGCACCCACGTCAGGCTTTAAGATTACTACTTCTGTGGTGGTATCAGCAGTGCCTGTATCATCCTGTACTGGGTACCCTGTCCATAATAATTGCCCTACGTTGAACCATCCAGCGGCCGATTTCTTGTCTCCTGCTTTTCTGTAGTAGTCTAGGGCCAGGTCTACCGATTCTTTGGCCGCCTCCACCTTCGCATGGTCCATCCACAACACTTTAGCTTGCTGCAGAGAACCATTCCCCAACAATACCAAGGCTTCCGGATGGCCGTGCTCCAACCCTGCAATTTTTAAGAGTTCATATGCTCGGTCCTTCCAATGCGTCTCTTCGTCTTCGATGCTATCTTTATTCTTCTTGTCTTTGCGAGTTTGTTTCACGACTGTCTTGACAACGGTGACACCTTTTAGATTTTTGGCTTTGGGGTTGTCTTTGTGCAGCTTTTCTTTGGCTTCGGCTTTTTCAATGGCCCGATGCAGCTCTTGTGATTTCTTGGCTTCCCGAGCTTGTTGCAGTTCCTCGACTTTTTGCAGGGCTTCCAGAGCTTGTTGATAAACAGCTTCTCCCTCATCATGGGATGATACTGTGGTTGTGAATTGCCGTACTGAAGTGGAATATCGTAAATTTGGTGCAACGTTGCTTTCTGAGGTCTGAAACGAAAATGTTGTTGGCATGCGAGAGTCACAGGTAGGTATCAGTTTAGATAAAGAATGTATCCATCGAGTTTGCCGCTGCCGTGTCAGCCAGGGTATTGCATAACGTTGGACTCTTGTCGACACTCGGCTATTCATGGTTGTAATAAACGGAGATTCAAATTGTATTCGTGTGATCTGTGATCAACTCTCTACTCTCTACTAGTAGTGGAGTCAGAGAGAAAGTATTTGTAGATTTTTTTTTGTTACCAAAAAACATGTTTTGATCCAAAATCATTTGAGAGCAAATGTGCGATAAAGTACACTTTCAGTCTGTCTATTTTCTACTCTATGTTTGTTATTATGGACACAGCCAACTCTATCCTAGACTCTTCAACCCAAATACTCAATACTTTCAAGCCCCAATCCCTCTGATGCAAAGAAAACCTCGCAACCTACTACTTCGGGGATAAGTGAGACGGCAGTGATTCTGCTTGGTAGTATTCGAAAAGGCTGAAACCTATTGCATGATATACGTGCACCAAAGTATGTGACCTCATTGAAATGATAAGCTCTCACTCTTAAACTTTCTTTTAATTCTGTGGAGTCTATTAATTTTTGATTATTGAATAACACAGAAATGTGACAAGGACAAGTTTCCGAATACTCTGCTGCGTGTTTGTCAATGCACTTTCTAGGCGTTGATATTACGGAGCGCTTGCTTATTTGGACATTTCTCCACGGGCAGCTCCCGATCGGTCCTTGACCCAAGATGTTCCGCCGACACTTTTAATTTAGAAAGGAGATGTGTGAGCGATATGGCCGGGCAAAGTGCGATTGTATGCATTGTTTACGCTGGATACAGCAAGCAGCTCAATATTGGCGTACCTGGAGATGCAAGGGGACTTTCCAATGTAGGGAAAGTCGGGTACCTTTACGGAATCAAGGCAAAAAGAGGCAACATCAGCTCGTGTAATAGATCCTGCTTCTCCATCTGTTTTCATAAGCGTCCGAGGAACACATGTGAGAAACTAGTTGTGGTGCCAATACAGCGAGCAAAACATTGAGCAACTGTTCCCTACATACCGATGACATTGATGACTCCTGTGGGCTTGTCCACTGTCAACCCTCCTGGACGGACAATGCAATACTCCAATCCGCTTTTTCGAACGACCTCTTCTTGATTATTCTTGTCCTGCAGAGATAAAATAATGAAAAACGTTAGTTTGTTCAAATAAAACGTAGACTCCGTACTTCACTCGGTAACTCTTTCCGGTCAAAAGAAACAAATTCAGAGAAAAGAACTACCAACTTACCCGAAAAATCTTTTTCATAGCAGTCCACATCAAGACTTTGAAAAAGAATGGGGCTTGACTCTCTGAGTCGCCAGCTCCAATAGAAGTCACGACCGCCAGACGCTTGATGCCCTTTTCTTTCATGCATTCAACCACATTCTTGGTTCCATCGGTCAGCATGGTATCACCAACATCGCTAGTCTTTCCTCCGAGAGCAATAATGACGCCATCGATATCCTTTTCGTCAAAGACCTTTTTGACATCGGCCAGTTTGGTCACATCTCCACCCAAATTGGTAAATTTTGGATCCACCAACGGTTTTCCTGCAGAGTCTTCTCCCGATCCTTGGGGAATGACCACGTTGCTAGGTTTTCTGGTCAATCCCACCACTTCATCTCCATCTTGAAGAGCTTGGTAAACACATTCGGAAGCCAACAAACCCGAGGAACCAATCACGGCGATAGTAGCATCCAAAGCTGTGGAACTTGAAGCTTGGGCTCGCGGTTGTAAATTATTGGGAGCAAAGGCCGAGGTGCTTCCAAGCAGGGCGGAAAGGAAAATAAGGTTGAAATTGTACATGATTGCAAATAAATAGAAGCTTATTTGTCTTGGTTTGATTTTTGAGTGGTTTGTTGTTAATACTTTTAAGCTTAATAATATTATTATTATGATTGATTTGAGTGCCGATAGATGCATGCATGCTGACTGTATCTTGCAGATGGTTCGAAGGCTCGGATCTTTAAATGTGGACGCACTCTTGCTTATTAATGTTTAGACGCACATTTGTATGAGTGGTAACGACAGCGACACTCATCAACAGCACAACAACGAAAAAGGATACAAAAGCAAAGCTCTCTTTAATAATAATGTTTCATGTTTCATGACATTATCCGCAAGCCAGGAACAAGACACCTTTATACTTATCTACCTCGCTACTAACAAACAACCAGCAACCAACAGCAAATAATAATGGCATCCACAGGATTATTACCAGCATCTCTTCAAAGTACGCTCCAACAGATTGTAGAAAGATCGAACAAGTGCAATGGCGGAATTCGTGCGATACTCTTGAGCACCGCCGAGGGGGTACCATTGGGAAGAGTCTACGCCAGTACAGCAACATCCTTGAACGAGGATGCCATAAGTTCCATTGAATCAACATGGTAAGAAATCATTTTTATTAGCATTTTTCTGTCTCGGTTCTCGGTGAATGCACGCATTTATACAGGTACATTTTCATCTTTGTCTTACGCTCCTCTCCTCACCCTTCATTTTCTCACTCTTTGGACCACCTTTACAGGGCACCTGCCGCGAAACAGTGTCCCATGCTCAACATGGGTAAAGAGGTCAAGACTGTGACAGCCATTTACGATCATGGGATCCTGTTGCACATATATCAGGCTCCCTTGGTACGTAAAGTGTTAACTGCCTACTACTAGTAGCTTGTTTTGTTTGGAGTTTGGATTGTTGATTGTTCTTCTCCTCTATTAATAGAAACAAGACTGATAGCTCGAACCATTCATTCTTGTTCATTTTCTTTCAGGTCCTAACAATTCTGGCCAATCCTCAAGCCAACATGGGTGCAATACGGTCTACCGCCATTCCGTTGCTCAAAGAAGTGCTGCAGCCATTGTGCTCCACACTACTAAATAGTCTTGCACCTGCCGAAGAAGGATACTAGCCACCGAAAGATAGAGCATGATTTGCCATTCAGTGGAAATCATCTGCACTAGATTACTCTATACAATCTACTGGAGTTACAGATTCGCAGGATGAATTTGCAAGAATACCGATGTTTTCGCTCTCGAATGATCATCATCGATGAGATGAGTGCATACTGTGCGCAGCCCATCTATTCTGGAGAAAAGTATAATGAAAAAGCTATGCCCGTTGTTCCTTCTTCTTCTACTAGCTACTCGAGTAGCTAGTAGTAGGTCAGTTTGCTATTTATTTTTTTATTTGAATGCCAGTAGGCGGTTTCTGCCAATGTACTGGTAGTAGTCGACTACTACTAGACTAGCGTAGCAACATTCTGCAACACGATAATATGCGTTTTTTAAATATTTCTTAAAACCAAAGAGATTTTTCTTCAAACCTGACATTCCAATTCTTTAATTCTTTATCATTATTTAAGCTCATCATCATCGGTCGCTGCACTTCAAGCGAAACGCTGATGAGTGAATCTTCTGCAAAAGAATACAAGAGAAAAAAAGGAAGCTGCTGTATTTCGTATATTATTACTAGTAGCCTAGTAGTATCACTGTCCAAGTTATAATAATAACGAACGATAAACCAGATTAAATATATAGCTAACAATGACAGTATCTCATAGCGTGAAGCGCTCGATCCCAGTAGTACCGCCGGAAAATGAGGTAGGTGAAAGATGAATGTTCTTTCTTGAGAATTGGATTGGATGCTGTAGCTGCTGAGAGAAGTACACTGTATTCTCGTGTTCGGTCGGCACTTGGTTGCGCTCTTGACGAAAACAAAGCGGTTCCTTCTGATTTTTATCTTTACATATCTATTGCCTTTTCTTATATCATTGTTGTGTTTCCTTGCCCATCTCGAACGGTTCGTTCTTTACTGTTTGTAGTCGGGATCTGTGGAGTACAAGCGCATGGTTCACCATACTGCCGCGGCAAGGTTGCGGACATTAGCAACGCAGATGTCGTACCGTCTCGATCAGGGCAATGGTCGTTGCATGTATCGTTTGGGTACGTTTGATCCAAGCTGTACTGTGAAAATTCTACCAAGGATGTCTTTGTTGTTGTTGAAGATTGCTGTCGACTTATTTTTTCCTACAATTTTCCCATTGTATGATGTTACATGTTCGCTATTATTCCTACTTCTTTTTTTCACAACAACACACAACAATCTCCCCACCCCACCCTGCCAAAGGAGTGGAAGACGATGGATGTCACTCATTATTGGACTATGATGCCACTGCCGAGTCAGCAAGAGTTTTGGAGTGTATTGCCCGCAGTTTGAATGCCGTGGTGGTGGAACGGAAAATCATTCAAAACGAAGTGTGTTACGACGACGACGGGTCCATATTAAAAAACGACAAGGATGTCCTCATCGTCGACGAACCATCTGTGTTTGGATTCGGACGTCGTGATAATTATTCGTCCAAGGACAATGACGACGAAGCCGACTTATCGGATGATACTCCCGAGGTGTCTGACCCAACGCAGCAGTTAGTGAAAAAGGATGGTGTCTTCACCCGAGCGGAAATTCATATTGTACGAGTGGAAACGCATCTGTTAGATCCATCACCCGTATCATTGACTGCACTAGCGGGATCGAAGTCCGAAAATGCCAAAATATTAGAAACCCCGACATTTAACGGGAAGAACGGGAACGGGGTTCCGGAAAATGGCAACAACGGAAGCCAATCAGCTGCAAATACGGAAGCCATCAATATCCAGGAGACTCTCTCGGCACGAAACATCCGGGTCGCTGTTGTTGGTAATGTCGATGCAGGTAGGATTGGACTGTCGTTTCGTTTCGTTTCGTTTGGTATATCGTCTTTGTCGCAGCGCCTGGGCTTACCCTGTTTCGTCGTGCATTGGTTAAAACAAAATTGTGCAAACAGGCAAATCGACATTGATTGGTACGTTGACAACGTCGAGCTTGGACGATGGTCGCGGCAAAAGCCGGACTTCCATCATGAAGCACCGCCACGAAATTGAAAGTGGTAGAACCTCGACAGCAACAACGCACCTCATGGGATTCAAATCCTGTGGTGAACCGATCACTGGAAAGGACAACGTCCGAGCCAATAAGAGAAAAACGGAAGATGAAGTTGCGAGAGAATCGTTCAGGATCATTACCTTGATGGATCTAGCTGGTCACGAAAAGTATTTAAAGACAACGTGAGTTTTTTTATTTCGTCGGTATTGTATTTTGGATGTTTTGATGGAACGAGTGCAATCTCAATCTTCCCTACAAAAACAAATACAGGATCCACGGGGTGTCATCGGGAATGGCCGATTACTCATTGATTTTGGTGAATAGTAGGCATCTTCCAACTCATATGACGCTGCACCATTTGAACTTATGCTGCAGCTTTGGAATTCCTGTGATTGTTGTATTTACCAAAATGGACGGTTGCCCGGAACATGCTTTCAAGACTACTAAAGAAGAGGTGATGAAACTGTTACGATCACCAGAGGTTGGCAAAAAGCCTTTTGCAATAAGGAATGAGCAGGACGTATCCACGTGCGTTGGAAAGTTGCATACGCTGGCACCAATGATTGAAACCTCTTGCGTGACAGGTGAGGGCATTGATCTGCTGCAGAAAATGCTGTTTTCATTACCAAAGCGACGACGCCACGAGAACAAAGTCAAACGTCCATTTGAATTCCTTGTGGAAGATATTTTTAATGTACCAGGTGTTGGGGGTGTTGTTTCTGGTTTTGTGAATGCTGGAGAGCTTTCGGTTGGCTCGCACTGCAACGTCTACGTCGGCCCTGTCGACGACGGAACATTCATGAAGACAGTGGCAAAATCGGCACACATTGCTCGTATCAACACTTCGCATATTACGTCTGGTCAATCTGCATGCTTGGCCCTGTCTTTGAACAAGGAGCTTCGTAAAAAATTGAGACGTGGAATGGTCGTTTTGAGGGACAGTCCTACCTGTTCCAAGGAATTCGACGCGGAGATTTGTGTTTTGAAAGGAGAAGGAACAACGATTCGCCGTACGTATCAGGCCTATGTGCACATTCTGAATGTCCGTCAGAGTGCCTATGCTCGCAACATTGAAATTGTGAACCACAATGCTCTCGGACTGCCTCCGAGCCATTCCGCTGGGCGGGACGAGGACGGCGATGGCATTGTCTTGCGTCCTGGAAGTCGCGCCAAAGTCAGATTTGAATTTGCGCAGCGACCGGTAAGTAGGAGCCTGCAAACGAGCGTTGTATTGCAGGATTGCTTACAGTATTGTCTTACCTTTCGTTGTACGACTTATCTTTTGCAGGAGTATATTCGTCCAGGAATGCGTATGTTGTTCCGAGACGGTCGCGTCCGTGGTGTTGGAATAATTACCGCCATTCCCGAGGTGCCAGTCGCGATAGCGTAGAACTCAGATGATAAGACGCTGATGAAGTCAATGGGATGAGATATCTTGGCTTCAGGGTGCCGCTGCTTCCTATGTTTCCAGTTTTATATTCATTAGTGCATTTTCGACAATCAAAAAGAGAAGGAACTTTTTTTTACTGCCAGGCGATGCAGTTTAGCTTCAAACTTATCTGGCCTATCTACTAGTCCAATAGTAGGGAGGCTACTCAATAATGAGTAGACTAGTTTAAGCACTACTCGAGTACATGCCCTCCTTGACGGAATTACTAGTCTACTACTACTAGGTATGGTACTGTAGATTACTACTCGAGTAAGTACTAATGTTAGACTCTCTACCAGCAGTTCAGCATCAAATCCATCTGCAACGGATCTTAAATGCAAGGTGAGTACGTCACACTAGTGGTAGCTCGACGATCCTTTATCCAACTTCAAAGAGCACCACCACGCCTTCGGTAGGTGCTTCTTGCGTATCATCCGTGCGTGCCACGAAGCCTAAAAAAAAATATTAACATAGAGAAGCATCCGAACGAGACTCTTCGATCGCATATCGTTCTCTGTCGCTCTACTTTAATATCAGATACGTTTTGAGGTAGTTAGTTTGCAAGCAAGTAGAGCTAGCAAGCAAGTTTCAAAACTAAACAAAAAGTGTCTACTTGAAACCTGAAACCATGATGGGAATCAAATCTAGTTTTCTGGTCCTCTTCGTCGTGGCTGCCCATGTCAGTGCCTTCAGCAGTGTATCCATGCTCAAGAGAGCCGTCAATCAACGTGCCATCGCGGGCCAGAGCAGTCTCTACTTGTCAGAGGAAGATGGCGCTAACTTGAAAAGTGTCAAGAAGCAAATTGTCTACGACGAGCAGCGGGGTCGTTTCTTTGAATCCAATAAGGACGAAGCCGACTGCATCCCTGATGAGGAATTTTGTGTCGTGGACAAGGAAAGTGGCAGCATGATCCGATTGACAGTCGAAGAAAAGGAACGAATTTTCCTCGATGCCCTGCAAGTAAGTTGAAACTGTTGAAGTTATTGCCGGCTAAGGTTTATCTCAGAATATGTCTTTAACCTTTAACCCACACTAACCCTGAACTTTATCATCCAATTCAGGCCTACTACTTTGATGGGCGACAGATGCTCAATGACGAGGAGTTTGATTTGTTGAAGGAAGACTTGTCCTGGAACGGATCCAACGTAGTGCAGATGAACAGGAAAGAAGCCAAATACCTGGCAGCTGTTCAAGCTTACTCAAAGGGAGAACCTAGCTTGTCTGATTCTGAATTTGATGCATTGAAAAAAGAATTGTTGGATGAGGGATCTGCTTTTGCTACCCAAACGGAACCAAAATGTTACATTGACACGGGAATTTGCAAGGTAACCATGCAGGAGGACAAATTTCGCACCAATCTTTTGTACGCCCCAGCTGGAGTCATCCTTTCTCTAGTCTGGTTGGGAATTGGATTCGAGGTCATTGAACCCATCATCAGACTGAACCCTGTCATTCTTGCCTTGATTGGGGCTCCCTTTATTGTGTCCGGGTCCAAGTTTATTACCGAAAACTTCCTTTTCCAGAATAACTTTGTTGTGTATGGACCATGTCCCAGCTGCCAAGCGGCGAACCGCGTTTACTTTGGAGACATTTTGTTTGTCGAAGGATTCAAAGACATAGCTTCTGTCAAGTGTCCCAGTTGCAAAGAAGAGTTCACGGTTCAACGAAATACTCTACGAGCATCTACTCTCCCAAAAAACAACTAATTACATTACACTTCCTTTATCTGCTAGGAGTACATTAGATTTGCATGGCGCAAAATTCGTACCTGTTTTTTTTAGTGTGAATAGGTACTACAGTATTGTATTCCGAGTGCCATCATCTCATACCAGCTCCACGTAATTGGATTGTATGTTTCAAATCATTTTTGTTTGCATTATTTTATGTGTAATCAAGATTTAATTCAAGTGGGGGCTCCCACGGCTACATTATTAATTTCACTTATCAGCAGCTATTGTAATGTACACGTACTTCCAAAGAATAGCTCAGAGCGCCCGCAGCTGTTGCTCAGATGGCAACGCAAGGACTACAAAGAAGTTTTCACACGATGTGTGCAATCATATTGTGCAACAAAGGTTCAATTAGAAATTTCCCTCTGCCGTTGGAGTAACTTTGTAGTGACTCGAAAATGTTAAGCGTTGCTGTGTGTATTGTGGTGTCGACTCATTCGTTTGCGTTGGCTCCTTGCGTTCGATATTGTATCCCGTCCCGTGCCTTTCCATTATTTGCACTAGGAATAAATGACCAGTAAAAACAAGACAATCATGACAATGGTCAAGCATAATATCGTTTTCAATTGTCCCGCATTTTTGGTTTTGAGCAGTTTGGCTAATTTTCCCATGACCACACCCAATTCTTCTTCTACATGGGTCAAGTCTTCGTCCAGTTCGTCGAGCATCTTG
>Ga0100390_10005927_pt1 | contig 10406 bp, 9 predicted proteins | sample CryGeymeta201514_FD_81540 | JGI IMG/M metagenome (GOLD analysis project Ga0100390, IMG submission 81540) | Groundwater microbial communities from Crystal Geyser aquifers in Utah, USA - Crystal Geyser metaG 2015-14 | ecosystem: Environmental > Aquatic > Deep subsurface > Groundwater | place: USA... | reverse complement strand
TAGTAGTAGTCTCTAGAGTAGTAGTAAATAATAGCAACTGAAAGCACCAGCTTTTTCCCTCGAATTTTGTGACTGGAATGCTGACAACGACCGAACGAACATTTTGGATGATGATAGAACACAGCGACTGGGAATAATAATAACCTGTGTCAGTCTAGTAGCCAGAAACAAAGAAGGCGCACAATTTATTAACAAAGTTACTGAGTCTGTCGAGTGTTCTACCACCTACTAGATTGTTGAGTAGTAGAAGAGTACACTACGGGACAACAGCAACTTTCAACCCAAAGAGCTACTTTACTTTGTTGTGAAGTCGTATTGTAGTCAGTAGTCAATAATAACAATTACTACTGTAGCAAAAAGCTAAAGAATCAATCATACAGCAGACAGCAAAGCACACCTCAACCGTCAAACCAAAATATAAATAAGGAATCATGTCGTCTCCTTACTACAATACACTCCGATTATGGAAGTCGGCACAGCGATCGTTGTTGTTACAGCAAACAACGAGAAGAAAAGTCGTTCATCTGTCATCAACTTTCTCTACCAGCAGTAGCAGCGGCAACAATAACAACAGCAGTAGCACTGCAGCTCTGTCGGTACTAACCCCACAAAGACCTTTTGTATCTACCACCACCACCACTCACAGCAGCAGCAGCAACAACAACAACAACAACAACAACATCTCATCGTTTTTGTCTTTGTCTACTTTATCGGATTGGTTTTTGAAAGAACCAGAACGTGGTACTGGTTTTGATAATTTTTTAAAACGTAATGAGAAGAATAACGATCCACAACAACAACAACAACAACAACACAATAATACCAACAACAAAGACGACAGCGACAAGAAAAAGAACCGGAAAAAGTCTTCCGGTAGCAGCAGTGGTGGTGGTGGTGGTGGTGGTCGTGGTGGCAGTGGCAACAACAATACTGAGAACAACAATGGATTATTCATCATGGCTACAATGATTGCTGCTACTATTTACATTCTGAGTCAATCCGATAGTGCCAAAGATGAATCTACTAGTACTAGTAGTACCATGCATGGTGGTGGTGCTGGTGGTGGTGGTGGTGGTGGAACGTTGCAACCGAACCAACAGAATCATTCCTACATGGATTTGACGTGGTCGGAATTTTTACAACTGCTCGAACGTGACGATGTGTTCAAAATTGTGATTCACCAGAATGCTAGTCGATCAAGGGATGGTAGTGGTGGCAGTGGTGATGATCATCATGCACCTGCCACCCGAGCCAGAGTGTACCTGAAACCGGGTGCCCATTTAGACTTTACAGGATCATTGCACGATACGTCTACGACTACTTCAACCAGTAGTGGTAGTAGCAGCAGCAGCAGTAGTGACCATCGTCATCCAAACAATACTGCCGAAGAAGATCGAACGGAATGGAATGGTGGTGAGGTACTGGAAATGGGCAACCGAAATACAAATAGTACCAGCGGCAGAAACCAGGGCTTCTTATCGTCGAGTAGTAGTAGTAGTAGTACCAATACGACTCCTACGGCTGCCAATACGACACCTTTAGTGTACCGAAATTTGCGCATCGGATCGGCTGCTTCGTTGGAACGCAAATTGGAAGAAGCTCAGCGTGCCTTGGGACGACCCAAACAGAACGATGTTCCTGTTCAGTATCAGGTCGATAGTGGTGTCACGAACGAATTACTTTCCCTGTTGCCCTGGGTACTGTTGAGTGCCTTTTTGATTAGCAGTTTTCGTGGTGCCGCCTCACGGATGGGTGGCGTCGGTGCTGCAGGATCACAGGGCGGCGGTGGTGGTGGTCCGGGTGGTGGTATGTTTGGTATGGGCAAAAGTACGGCACAAAAATTTACCAAGGAAATGAACATCAATATTGGCTTCAAGGACGTGGCAGGCGTTACCGAAGCCAAACGTGAAATTATGGAATTTGTCGAATTTTTGCAAACACCCGATCGATTTACGCAGTTGGGCGCCAAAATCCCAAAGGTACGTTTTGTGCGTTGTTCAAGATGCGTCTATGCTCTCTGCTGCCGGTCGTATTGTGTTTTGATGGAGCGGTAGTATATTATCATACAGACCTTGCCGAACAATAAAATGTCACGCTTGTATTCTTAAACTCAACCAATCCTATGTTCAACATGGTACACAGGGCGCGCTGTTGACAGGACCACCAGGAACTGGTAAGACCTTGTTGGCCAAGGCTGTGGCGGGGGAAGCAGGAGTTCCCTTTTATTCATTGGCTGGAAGTGAATTCTTGGAAATGTTTGTGGGTGTGGGTCCATCTCGTGTCCGGGACTTGTTTCGCGAGGCGCGAGAAAATGCTCCCTGCATTATTTTTATTGATGAAATTGATTCCATTGGTCGTAAACGTGGCAAATCCTCCGCCATGGGAGGCAATGATGAGCGAGAAAATACCCTCAATCAACTTCTAGTGGAAATGGATGGCTTTGATCCCTCGGCTGGAGTCATATGTTTGGCCGGTACCAATCGTGACGATGTTTTGGATCCTGCCTTGACACGTCCAGGTAGATTCGATCGTAAAATTCAGGTCGATCTGCCCGATATTGAAGGTCGGAAAGAAATCTTTCAAGTCCATTTGGAAAAGATTACTCTCGTGGAGGATTTGGGCCCTGCCAGGCCACCCTTAATTGATGGAGCCGATGGTCACGATGACGACGACGAGGAGGAATATATCATTTCAGCTGAACACAAGAGTGCCATTGACAACGTAGCTTCTCGCTTAGCAGGACTTACACCAGGGTTTTCGGGTGCGGACATTGCCAATATTTGCAATGAAGCGGCAATTGTTGCCGCAAGACGCAATGCCAACTTCGTTACAATGGAGGATTTTGAACAAGCCACTGATCGTGTCATTGGGGGGCTCGAGTCCAACCGCATCATGTCGCCCCAGGAGAAGAAGGTTGTGGCCTACCACGAAGCTGGCCATGCTGTGGCAGGATGGTTTTTGGAACATGCGGATCCTTTGCTGAAGGTCACCATTATTCCTCGCGCTAGTGGAGCACTCGGATTTGCTCAGTACTTGCCCAAGGAGGTGCACTTGAAGACTCAAGATGCTATTATGGATACAGTGTCCATGGCATTGGCGGGACGTGCCTCGGAGGAGGTTTTCTTTGGCAGTGTTACAACTGGAGCAAGTGATGATCTTCGTAGTACGTGACGAGTTGGTTTTGTTCCTGTATTTCACATGCTCATGGTTGATTGTTCTTTTTTGAACTCATGTATGCTTTATCTCAATTTTTATCCCGTCTGCTATCAACAATAGGAGTCACTCAAATGGTCTACAGTACCATACAGTTGTACGGAATGAATAATCGACTGGGACAGCTAGCCTTTCCTAAAGACCCAAATGCAATGTGGGAAGAGCGTCAGTACTCAGAAAAGACCGCTAAGGCCATGGATGAAGAAGCCAAGAGGATCGTGGACGAAGCCTACCAGCAAACAGTGGCGCTGATTAAGGAACGGAGGGAAGAAGTTGACAAGGTTGCGAAGCTATTGTTAGAAAAGGAGACGATTAACCATGACGAAGTTTACGACTTGATTGGGGAACGACCATTCAAGGGAGACGCAAATTACAACGAGTTTGTCTCCCGGCGTTCCTCGGAGCGGGGCTCAGAGGAGGAAGTGCCTGAAGCCGACGGCCCTGTTAGTGATGATCTAGGAGGTCCTGACTTGAAACCATCCTTTTAAAGGGGAATCCAAATTTCTTGCTTGCTTAGCCATATTTTATCTACCCAATTATTCATACATCCCTCCTTATCTTTTGTAATAATTGATTACAAATCTTGTTTAGCAAAATGGGTTATTTAGCTGGCTGTATAGATTCCAATACTGAGTTTAGCGATGCTTTGCCTGTCGGGGGATACAGTGTTTGGAGCTGCTTTTCCCATCGAGAGAGACAGCTTGTTTCCAACTTCCAACAAGGAAAGCAGATAGAGTAGCCATGCATGCACGTTTTAATTTTTAATGACCAAACCCCCCACCGCCACCCTGTTGTTGAAAGCGACGAAGAGCATTAGCTGCCGATAGCTGTTGCTGCTGTTCTAATTGCCAACGACGACGTATATTATCCAATTCAAGCTGATGAAGACGGTTTGCAGCCTCCGATTGGTCCATTCCGGAAATCTTACTCTTATCTTCCGCGTTACCCCCAAGAGTAGCAAACTGTTGTGACATTTGCTGTTGTAACAAGAATTGGCGTTGTGGGTCCATCAAGCCAGCAGCATTGTAAGCACCCGGAGAACCTACACGGGTATTTTGTCCAGGAGAGGTCGGTAAATTGCTAGCTGATAGGGTATTTGGACTAGTATTGTAGGCTTGTCGAAGTTCTCCGATGGACTGTGACAACTGCCTCCTAGTATCAATTCCAGCTAAGAAGGCAGAAGGCAGAGCTGCCGGAAAATGTCCCAGGCCTCCACCACCACCACCACATCCTCCTCCTCGTAAAAGAGCTGGATTGAACGTGACTCCTGCAGTACCTCCTGTTGCTAAGCCATACAATGCGGCGGCATTCGTGTTTTGTTGCAATTGTCGACGATGCGCTTGCATCTTAGCTTTCGCTTCATGCGCCAACAAATTGGAGGTAGAAATGAGAGTGGCGGAGGGCGCTCCTTCCTTGCCTGTGGAGTTGCTAGCAGCAGACAGGGCCGCAGCCTTGTTGTCCGCAGTATTCTTATAAAAGGATCCCAGCAGTTCTGGCTTGTCCCTTTGAAACATGTCATGGCTGAGAACGACGGTACCATCCGGAAGCTTGACATCCGTCATTTTTTTGTATTTGCGCGTCTGCCTTCGAAACCCTTCATTGTGCAGGCGCCTGATAAAGCTCGAGTACTTTGTTTTCTGAAAGTGCTTATCCAGGACTTGCTCCGTAACCTTTTCCGGGTCCAGAGCAAAGGCGAGACCATCTGGGAGCCAATAAAGCGACTCCGGCGTCGTATCTTCATTCAAAAGCTTCATGAGGTACTGCGGAAATTGATTGGCACGGGCCTCACCGTTTGTTGTGGCATCCTGGATCAAAGGCCGCTCTGCCATGGCTGAAGTCTTGTCTTTGGTCAGGGGCTCCAGGATCGATTGAGACGCAAAGTTTGGATTGCTGTATAGCAACATGCAAGTCAAGACCTATAATGCAAACACTGGAAGTCAATGGAATTCTAGCGAAAAGATGAAGAAGTGGCCGCCACGAGAGGTGAGAAATATAAAAGAACTGCAATTGCAGGATACATGTGTTCATGTTATCATTGCCTAAATATTGAGAAAGGAGAGCGACCGGATGTGGCAGGTGCTTACCGTGGAGGGTTAAAAGAACTGATATGTATTAAAGTAATGGAATTAAAGAATTTGACAGGCTAATAAAAACAGGAGATTTTAACTCCTCCTCCTAGTCTACCGCCAAGCGTCGGCGACGAAAAAGTCACATTTTCACCGATAAACAACTACCAGTAACTTTAGACTGGCTTACCTTTGGAGAACAAGGTAATAGGCGCTGAGGAGCCTGGGTTCTCGAAACCTTTGCCAGAGAGAGGAATCGGAGATTGGGAAGGCTCTTCAGAGGCCTATTAACGATGGTCACTAACGATGCGACAAATAATAGTTGTACTCAGAATATCGAAATGAATAGGTAGCCCTTTCCTTAGGCCCTTTCAACAGAACACTTTGGGCCCTTGCTGTGAATAAAAAGATGCAAGCGGCACTTTGAGTTCGGATTTCCATGATTGTCCTATTTGCCACCTAATACATCGTCGTAATGCTGTAAATCTATTGAATTTTAATACCGGTACATTTCTAAATAGAGTAGGTACTGTACATTAGCTAGAGTCTAGCTAAAAAGCAAGGTACCGTACCAACCCTCGTCCAACTATACCTGGCACTACTCTAGCTAGTACTAGAGAGTACCGGTAGTACTTAAAATTTCTCAATAATTGTCCTGGTCATAATTTAATGAAAAATTCCGATTCGCAGTTCTTGCTATTCTATTGTCCCTGATACTAGGTAGTCAGGTACCATACAGTACCAGCACTCTACTAGTATGCCGGATTGATGAGGTGGGAATTAGTATCATCAGGTATGGTACCAGGTACCAGGTTACCTGGTACAAAGGTCTAATTCACTACCATGGTACTACTAGTAGAAAAACAATGGAGTTGTCTTGCAGTGTGACTTTTTAGGCAAAGAGCCTCCGACACTTCGACGCATCTTACCAGTACCATCACCTGTGCTTTTACAAAAAAAATCAATTATAATGAATCAAGAAGTTAGAAGAGTAGTCTACTACCTGGTACTAGTATTACTCCTCTACCGGTATTAGGTAGTAAACTAGTACTGGTAGTAGTACAGTACTACTAGTAGGCTGAATAGAAGGCCTAAGCTATGATCTACCATATATTGCGGCCATTGCTAAAAAAGGCGTAAAAAAGGCCCAATAGAAGGGCACAACTACCGTAAACGTAGCATTCCTGCGTCATTCCTCCTACTAGTACCAGGGTACCGTATGGTACCACTAACGTACTTTGTCGAATGGTCAAAACCAAAATAAAGTGTCATTCTTTTCAAAAGTGCATTTGTGTCCACCAGGGATTAAGGGATGGGTGTGCGTGACCAAAGTACTGCCAATATCCCTCGATAATCTGTTTTACAGCTTGTGATCTCCGTAAATTAGATATATATATTTTTGTATTATCCTGCAGGTGACAAAGCGTTTGTTGATGTACCACGCTGTTACTGTGCAATGCTTCCATTCTATTCTGCAATCGTTTTCAAAATTCCAGGACAGGCACGTCAGCTTTCTCAAAGTGAAATCAATGCTGCCATAGCAGTCAGTTTGTTTGAAATCTGGTAGCTGGTAGCCCAAATTCAAGATCACTGCAATCGAAGAACTATGAAACAAGACACTTTATCAAGAAAGATTAGCTGGTTACAGCGTTCCATGGATCTCAACAGTGCGGTGTTATAGCAACGGTACACTCGCGGTATCGGTAACTTGACATCATTCGTTCTACTCTAAGCCAAATTAAGATACAGTTGCGGTCGCTTTACGCAATAGTCCCGATGTCGTACTCTATCAATTTCTTTGAAATAGACAAACAGACGATCGGCGTTGGTTACTACTCGCACTTCGACCGTTATATTCGGAGTTAGCTTGGTTTTAATGCGACTGCTAGAGCGTGCTGAAAAGCGCTGGTGGTAGACTAGCAGGCCCGTTTCTTCTTGTTGAGACTTGGGACAAAAACTTAATACCTGTTCTTCCTGGAAGAACAGAGCCATAATTAAAATGCTCCTAATTAGGAGCATTTCAAATGCTCCTAATTTTCATAATGCTCCTAAAATGCTCCTAATCAGGAGCCTTTAGGGGTTGTGACAAAGAGCAAACACTCCTAATTGAAAAACAAATGTCTCCTAATTAAAAATCAAAAGCTCCTAATAATGCTACTTAATATAAGAAAACAAGAACAAAACACTCCTAATTGAAAATGAAATGCTCTTAATCAAGAATGAAAAGCTCCTATATCTCCTCATTAAAACTATCATAAAATGCTCCTAAATATTTTTCAAAATGTTCCTAATTGAAAATCTTGAGTATCCTGGAAAATAGTAGTATGCTTGTTCATACTACTGTCTCTTCCAAGAATTTTGTTAATGTAAAGAAATCTGTTACCACCAAATTTGACTGCAGCAACCAGAATTTGACTGCAGCAACCAGACAAGCTGTATGGGAGATCCAACAGCTCTATGAAATGAAGGACGAAGTACTTCCAGAGTTCCAATATATCCTAGACTGGCCTATAGAAACCGTACTACAGCTCAAAGGCAACCTTATGAGATGTTGGATCAATACTTATAAGTCTATTTTGACAAAGAGGAGTTACAATACAGCCCTGACTGCAGATTGACTATTGGTGGGACATGGAGCCCCTGCTGGGAAATTTATTATAACACACCCAATCCTCCAACTTGCACAACCCACCAATTGTAACTCAAATCCCGGGTGTGTGTCACCCAATTTAAATAGCAGGTCCTATCCTCCTTCATGGAGGGTGTGGTCCGGTTGTGATCAACTCTGTCACCCTTTGGGGTGCCAATGGTTGCCTTCGGGTATCCTTGGCGCCCTGCGGGCGCCATAGTTGTGCTCCCCGTAATTAGACATTCAATTTTTTTTGTTGCCACCAAATTCGAGATTCACCAAATCTCAAGTTTAGGCATGGAAAAACTGGACATTTGGAATTTTTTTCATGCCTAAACTCAAGATTTTGCTGCTTAAACTCGAGATTTCCCTTGTCTCGAATTTGGTGATAACAGATGTACTACAGTACTTTTTGAAAAGCCTTGAAACGCATAATCTTTAGTCTTTGAGAAAGCGTGTTGCACAACAACAGACAGTAGCATCCTAATGGAACAGTCCTATCAGCATCAAATAATCGCGTAATTATGCTGGACACGCCTTCACTACGAGAGCATGGCCTGTTGCTTTTTCCCTATCACCGTGGCATATCCGTTTGTCACTGTAGCCTTTATTACGCTTGGGGTTAAGTGATTTGCGTTATAGAAAGCAGCGGAGAGTTTCATGGCTAGGTTTTTAAAGATAGTTGCGGCAAGAATAATTATTTTACGGTAATCTGCAAAGATCTTCTTAAGCGCAAGCACAAATTCTAGCAAGAAGTGCATCAGAGGCTACAGTTTATTTCGAGAACGAGTCAAAGATTGATCGGTGAGGACTGAAATTTTTCGGGTATAGCGATCGATCCAACGTGGTGAGACGGCGTTCCATTATCATCGTTGCTTCAACCGCAGCCATTTCGAAAAGCAAGGATTCATATTGGCGCTGCATCAGACTGCTGCCCAAGATGGAACTCGGCGGAGTAGTAGTCGTAGTAGATGGAAACATATATCTTGGTGACTGAAGGGACAAACGTCCAGGTTGCAGCAAGGAAGAGATTCGGTCAGATGCCTGCAGACTGGGTAGTTGATCGGCAGTTCGTCGCATGCTCGTGGAATTCGTCAACGAAAAGCCATCCAGTGATGAAGCAGTAGCCGAACTGGCAAGAAACGACGATGTTCGCGAGTTGTCGAGATTGTAGCTTGACAATGGTGACGAACGCGCTTCTTCTGCTGCTGCTGCTCGGGATATTTGCATCAAGTGTTCTTTGACGGATGTCTGTCGCTCTGCGGCAAGGCGCATACTGGCAATCCTCGTTTTACTGACTTGCAGAGACGACGCGACCAATGAGCTTTTCGGGGCTGGCGAAGCACGGGTGGGCGTTGCTAGTGGATATTGCTTTGCCAACGATTCAATTTTCCTAGTCTTCGCAAGCTTCGCCTTTTTGGCAACAACAGTCTTCTCTACCCTTTTCTGCTCCGGCTCTTTCTTGATAAAAGTTGGTTTTTTTGTCTTTCTTCCGAGCCTTTTTCGGTCCTCTCTGTGTGTCTCTCGTAATAGCTCCAAGAGCTCAAAATTCCCACGCTCAAACTGCGGATGTGAGAATGTCACAGCTTCCTGTGGAAGTTGATCTCCCAGGTCCTTGCGGTGATGGCGAGTGCTACGTTGAAACCCACTTTTTAGAAGGCAGTGCAGGTGGAAAGATTATACAAGAAGAGGGCGAGTATGAGGTTGACTGATTCTGTTCAACGAAATCTAGCTAGCTTCGCTATCAGTATTTTTAGCAATGCACTTACGCGTTATTCAGCTGACGAACAAAGCTGGTAAGTTTAGTCCCATTAAAATACTTATCCAGGATTTTGCCAGGCGCTGTGCCCGTGTTGATTGCAAAAGCTTTGCCACAGGGGAGCCACCACATGGCATCTGGCGCCATTTTCTCATCCAAGATTTTCATGAGAACCACTGGAAGTTCTTTGGCCTTGTCACTCTGGCTCTCAGGGCCCATAGGCTCTGGCACATTGGCCCGTTCATGGTCGATCTGAGCTGTCAGAAGAGGACTTTCAATATGACTTTCAATATGAGTAGTATTCATGGTCAACGACAATGTTTTATTATGTTCAATATTTTCGATTGTATAGATTGTGGTCTGGTGGATATGGAATATGGGAAAACGTCCTTATTATTTTACTTGATCCATGCGGGGAGCTTATGAATACTAGTAATGGTACCTAGTGGTACGTATGAATGGCCAATATCAATTGTATTTGCATTTGGCAATTGGCATGTCAAGTGTTTCTGTGCCAGGGCACAAATGCTTTTAAAACCTTTTCGCTGCCTAGAGAGAAAGGGCCTACATCCATATGTCGAATAGTATTTTTGCTTGCTACCAGGTACCAGAGTGAACCTGTTACAGCTGTACAACTAGTGCAATACACCACTTTTACCACGGGTTAAAAGCCGTACAGCGAACAACTGTGCGTCCCTAAGCGGTCGGCATACAGTCGTCCACGTCAGCTAGCGTCAAG
>Ga0100390_10005922_pt1 | contig 10412 bp, 10 predicted proteins | sample CryGeymeta201514_FD_81540 | JGI IMG/M metagenome (GOLD analysis project Ga0100390, IMG submission 81540) | Groundwater microbial communities from Crystal Geyser aquifers in Utah, USA - Crystal Geyser metaG 2015-14 | ecosystem: Environmental > Aquatic > Deep subsurface > Groundwater | place... | reverse complement strand
TTCATCATCCTCAAACAACAGCTCACCCAACTCGAAGCGGTAGCTGAATTCGTTGGGGTAGCGTTTGACGAGGTTTTCGGTTTGTTCCCGCCGAAAGTTGCGCTCCTCAGCCCGCAGCCGATCCAATTCGGCCCGCGCGGTAGCGTCCTCCGGATTGGATTCGAGCTTCTCCTCGACGACACGGATGGCTTGCTGCATTTTTTCGCGGTTGAGCGTGCCAACCAGGCGCTCCAGATTGGCGTCCGCGCGACCAGCCTCCAGCAGGCGGGCTTTACCGACCCATTCCAGGGCAGCATCATACTCACCAAGTTTGCGGTAGTTGCTGGCGATATCGCGGTAAAAGTTAAGATTTTCAGGCTCCGCCTCGACCTGTTTTTTCGCCTCAGCGATGAGGGCGCGGAGGCCGGACTCACCGGTCTTGGCGCGGGAGGCCTGTTCCAGCTTTTGCGCTTCGTCCTCGTCCTTGAGCTTATCGCGGAAGCTCTTATCTTCCTCCCAGCGGCCTTTCTCCATGGTTTGCTGCACAGAGGCTTTCTTGATCAGTGCCTGCACTTCGTCGTCGGCAGGATTCGCCCGGTAAACGGCATCACCGACCTCGATGGCTTCCTTGCATTTACCCATTCTGATGTAGGCACCCATCAGCAGCTTGGCACTCTCGGAATTGCTTTGATCGAGCTTGTAAAGTTCCTCGTAAGCAAAAGCGGCGGTCTGGTTCAGCTCGAGTGCCTCGGCGGCGGCACCGAGCATTTTATGCGCTACCGGGTAGGCCGGGTTGGCACTAAGCATCTGCTCGCAGGCCTCCATCAGTGCAGCGGGATCCTTTTTGAGCCGTGACTTGCTGCTCATGGCAAATGGCAGGCTGCTGACTTTGTTGATCAGAGCACCCAGGCCCTTGTTTTGACCACTCTTGGCCTTTTGCTGGCTCTGGCGCAGATTTTGCCTGACTTCGAGACAACCGGGGTGCCGACTGACAATGTTTGTCAGGATGTTCACCGCATAGGCCGGATTTTTGTCAATCGCCTTTCGTGCGTTATCGACCTGCTTTTGCAGGCGAGAGTCGAGATCTTTGAGGCTAATTTCGTCCATGATGTAAAATTCTATAATATAGCGATTAAAATAGCTTGGCGGTCAATGATCAATTATTTCGAGTTCCGTGCGCGCAGCCGCAACCAGCGTCTGCATGTGCAATTCAAGCGCAACGGGGTCCGGGCCTTCAATCAGCAGGCGGAGTTTTGCTTCGGTGCCGGAGTAGCGGACGAGCACCCGCCCCTCGCTGCCGAGCGCCTCCTGCACTGCGGCAATCGCCTGCGACAGACGGCTCAGCTGCTCCAGGGGAATCTTATGCACCAGTTCCAGATTGCGCGTCAGCTGCGGGAAGAGCTGCACCTGTTGACGCAGGGCAGACAGTGGCTGGTCGGCGCGCCGAATCAGGTCGATCAGTTGCACTGCGGCCAGGAGCCCGTCTCCGGTAGTGGCATAATCGGAAAAGATGATATGCCCGGAGGATTCTCCTCCGAGATGAGCACCCAGCTCACGCATCCGGCTGGCGACATTACGGTCGCCGACATCCACCCGCTCCACCCGGCCACCCGCCTCACGCAGCGCACGGTCCAGGCCGAGGTTGCTGTGCACGGTAGTGACCAGCGTGTTCTGGTGGAGGGCACCACGGCGGAGCGCGTCAACCCCCAGCAAGGCCAACAGGATCTCGCCCGGCAATGGCGTACCCTGATCGTCGCACACCACCAGCCGGTCGCCATCGCCATCATGCGCAATGCCGATATCGGCACCGCAGGCGCGCACCTGGGCACCAAGCCGTTCGGGATGCTCACTGCCTACCCCGTCGTTGATATTCTCCCCATCCGGCTGGTCGCCAATCAGATGCAAATCGGCACCCCAGTATTCAAAAGCCGCCGGAGTCGTCCGGCAAGTCGCACCGTGGGCCAGATCCAGCACGATCTTCCAGCCCGCCAGGCAGGCGGCAGGCAGCAGGGCACGGATGGCCTGGATGTAATCGGCTGCCGCGTCGAACGGCCTGGCCTGCGACGCGGACACAACCGCTGAGCCGGGTGCCGCTTGCATGTCCAGCAGTGCTTCGATCTCCAGCTCGCTGGATTCAGCAAACTTACAGCCCTGTGCATTGAACAGCTTGATGCCATTGTCAGCCGCCGGATTGTGGGAAGCCGTCACGGCAATCCCCAGCGCGGCAGCCTGCTGCAGCACGGCCCGTGCCACCGCCGGGGTGGGCAATACTCCGGCATCACGAACCGAAACACCCTGCTGGCTCAGCCCCTGGATGAGGGCATCGCAGAGAGCTGGTCCGCTGCGGCGGGTATCCCGCCCGATGACAACACTGCGCGGCTGCGCGGCTGCGGTCTGCTCCAGGTAAAGTGCCAGCGCGGCCCCGAGCCGGGCGGCGAATTGAGGATTCATAAAGTCTGCGCCGTAGCACCCGCGAATGCCGTCTGTGCCGAAGTATTGAGCCATATTAGTTTAGAATTGAGCGTTTAAAGTTTGCGCACCTTGCAGCCAGCGGGCGACGCTGCCCTCTGCCAGCAGGGCGTGCGCGGCCCGGATCCCGGACGGGATATCGACGGCCTGCCCGGCCACCCACAGGGCGGCACCGGCGTTTAAAAGGATCGAGTTGCGCAAACCTGCCGGCAGGCACGCCTCCCCGCCGGCCAGCAGGGTATGCAGCAGCTCCAGGTTCTCCTCCAGCCCACCGCCGGCGAGTTCGGAAAAGTCACAGGACGGCAGGCCGACATCGCCCGCCGCAAGAGGCCCGGCATATTCCACCAGCCGACCAAATCCGGCCAACTGGTTGCTGCCGGCGCAGCTCAGTTCATCCAGCGCCCGCCCGGCTTCGGGTAAACCGTGCACCACCAGGCCGGACTTGAGCCCGAGCGCATCCAACGCCTGCGCCAGCGGCTGCACCCAATGCGGCCCAAAGACTCCCAGCAACTGATGCGCCGGGCGGCCCGGATTGATCAGCGGCCCCAGTAAATTGAAAATACTGCGTTGGCCCGCCGCCGCCAGCACTTTGCGCACCGGCATGATTGCTTTGAAAGCCGGATGAAAGGCCGGGGCAAAAAAGAAGCAAAAGTTGAGCGCTGCCAGCGATTGCCGCAGCTGCTCCGGCGACAGGTCGAGCCGGAAGCCCAGTCCCTCCAGCAGATCCGCACTTCCGCACTTGGAAGTAATCGAGCGGTTGCCATGCTTGAAAACAGGCACCCCCGCGGCCGCGACGATAAAAGATACCGCCGTGGAAATATTGAATGTGCTGGAGCCGTCGCCCCCGTGCCGCACACATCGATCGCGCGGTCCGCCCAGGCCGCCACCCCCGGATCGATCGCCATCCCACGGAAGGTGCCGGCAAATGCGGCCAGCTCGGTTGCCGTCTCGCCTTTGGCGGCAAAGGCCAGCAGGAAACTCTGCTTGGCTGCGAGAGTGACCCCGTCCGCCGCCAACAGCGTGGCCGCCTGAGCCGCCTGCTCCGGACTCAGGTCCTGCCCCGCGCCAATTAAATTGCTCAAAGTTGCTAGTGCATCATCCATCTTGAATCTATTGCCAGTAAGCAAAAGCAATCGCCCGCCACAACAAGCAAAATTAATTTTCGACTTTTTCTCCAAACCCCGACAGCTAGGTGGGGAATATGCATGGTTTCAAAGCACTTTTTTTCTTCCTGATACTCCTGTCCCCGCTGCAGGCCCAGCTGGCCACGCCGCCGGAGACGGGTTCGCCGCAGCTGAGCTATCTCGATGCCGTCATCCTCGGCCTGGTCGAGGGCGTCACCGAATATTTACCCATCTCCTCCACCGGACACCTGATCCTGACCAATCGATTGCTCGACCTGGATACGGGCACGCCGGTCTTTGATCCGCAGGGGCAGCCGATTCTGGTCGTGGATAAAACAACCGGCGCAGACCGGCCCTACACGATCGGCGAGGCGGCCTACGCCTATGTGATCGTGATCCAGGCCGGGGCCATCGTCGCCGTCGTGCTGGTTTATTGGCGCACGATCCTGGATATTTTACTGGGCTGTATCGGACGCAGCACCAGCGGGCGGCGGCTGGCGCTCAACCTCATCATCGCTTTTCTGCCAGCAGCAGTAATCGGGCTCTTGCTGGACGACTGGATCGAGGCCCACCTCGGCAACAACATTCATGCAGTCGCAGGCGCACTGATCGTGGGTGCCTTGGTGATGCTGGGGGTCGAGCATTGGCGCAGACGTAAAACAAATGGCGCGATCAATCCGGATGCGGGGCCGGCACTGCACGAGCTCAGTCTGCAGCAGTCCCTGATGATTGGCTTCATCCAGTGTTTTGCCATGTGGCCGGGCACCAGCCGGTCGATGGCCACCATCGTCGGCGGTTACCTGGCGGGGCTTTCGCCCAAACGAGCTGCCGAATTCAGCTTTCTGCTGGGCTTGATCACCCTGACCGCCGCTTCCGGGTATAAGTTTGTGAGCAATGGGGAGCAAATGCTGGCCGCGCTGGAAATCGGTCCGGTGCTGACGGGCTGCGTGGTCGCCTTTATCTCGGCAGTGCTGGCCGTCAAATGGCTGGTGGCTTTCCTCAGCAAACACGGTCTTGCACTTTTTGCCTGGTATCGGATTGCTTTGGCCATCGCCGTGTTCATGTTGATGGGTGCTTGAGCGTCTCCAGTTCCAACCATTTACCATTATACTTCTTATGCAGAAAGTAGCAGTTATTCTCTCCGGATGCGGCGTCTATGACGGTGCCGAAATCCAGGAAGCCGTCCTCACCCTGCTGGCGCTCGACCACGCCGGGGCAGCAGTCACCTGCGCCGCACCGGATATCGCGCAAAAACACGTCATCGACCACAGCACCGGCAGTGAATCGCCGGATGAAGACCGCAATGTGATGGTTGAAGCCGCGCGCATCTCGCGCGGACCCATCCAGCCGCTGAGCACCCTGCAGGCCGGTGACTTTGACGCCATTATCTTTGTCGGCGGCTTCGGTGTGGCCAAAAATCTCTCCAGCTTTGCCTTCGACGGAGCCGCCTATGATGCCGACCCCGAAGTCGTGGATCTTATTCAGCTCGCCCACTCGCGGGGCATACCGCTCGGTTTTATGTGCATCGCACCGGTGCTCGCCGCCCGTGCGCTGGGTGACCAATCGGTGCAACTCACGATTGGCAACGACCCTGAAATCGCGGCCGCACTCGAAGCCAAGGGGGCCCGGCATGTCAACTGCCCGGTCGATGACGTGATCCGTGATGCGACGAACCGCGTCGTCAGCACGCCCGCCTACATGCTGGCAACAAGCATCTCCGAGGCCGAGGCCGGTATCAAAAAACTGGTGGCCACTGTGCTGCAGCTGGCCTGATCCGAAGGCTGGTTAAAAATCCTGCATTGCTGCGTTTTTTCACAGTATTGCTACTTGACGAGCCGTCTTAAGGCTCTTTAATCCGCCCATTCTGCCCATTCAAGCGGGCGCAAACTTTTAACCGGAGATACACAAGCCATGGCCCAGCCAAAACGCAAACAGTCCAAGCAACGCAGCCGCAAGCGCCGCGGTGCCGTGCAATTTCAACTGCCGCAACTGGCAAAAGACCCGCAGGACGGCACACTACACCGTCCCCACCGCGTGAATCCTGCCAACGGCATGTATCGTGGCCATCAGGTCATGGACGTGGAAGTCTAGACCTGTCACGCGAGATCATCGCTACGGCTGGAAAAATTCACATGGGCGCACCCGCGGGCAGATGCACCATCGCGGTCGATACCATGGGTGGGGATCTGGGGCCCACGGAGTTTATTCGCGCGCTTTTATATGCCACCGATAAACTCAAACTCGACTGCGACTTTATTCTGGTCGGCAAGGGCCGGCTGCTGGAGCGTTTACTGAAAGTGCGCAAGTTCCAGGCCGATCCGGCTACTCTGCGGATCCACCACGCCAGCCAGGTGATTGGCATGGAGGAAAAGCCTGTGCAGGCGCTCAAGCAGAAAAAAGACGCTTCCATGCTGCAGGCGATCGAACTGCTGCGCAACGGCCAGGCCGATGCCATGGTCAGCTGCGGCAACACCGGTGCATTGATGGCCGGCGGCACCCTGCGCCTGCGGCCACTGGAGGGCGTGGACCGGCCCGCGCTGGGCATTATTATCCCCAGCCGCAAAAAACCCTACGTCCTGATCGATGTGGGCGCCAACCCGGAATCGGATGCCATCAATTTACTGCACAACGCTATTCTCGGTTCCAACTACGCCAAGGCAGCTCTCGGCATTGAGCAGCCCAGAGTTGCACTGCTCACCATCGGGACCGAAGAGGGCAAGGGCAACAGCCTGATTAATAAAACCCACTCGATAATGCAGCAACTCAACGGCATCATCAATTATGCCGGCCCGATTGAAGGCTTCCAGATTTTTGATGGCGATGTGGATGTGGTCGTCTGTGATGGCTTTGTCGGCAACATTGTGCTCAAATCCAGCGAAGCACTGTTCAGCTTTATCGGTAGCACCATCAAGGAAGAAATGGTCCGCAACCCGAAACGCATGATCGGTGCGGCCCTCTCCAAATCCGCCTTTCGGGACATGAAGGTGCGCCTGAATCCCGACCAATACGCCGGAGCCCCGCTGCTGGGCATCAAGGGCAACATTCTCAAAACCCACGGCTCCTCCAACTACATCGCGATCGCCAATGCCATGCGCATCGCCCATCAAATTGTGCAGCATGACCTGATCGATTCAATCCGCGCGGAAATTGACCAGGCCAATGCATTGATCCGTCCGCCCGCCGCTAAATCCGAAACTGTATCCGAGGTCTAACCCATGGTCCGCTCAAGCTCATCCATTATCATTCAGGGGACGGGTGCCTACGTCCCGGAGCAAATCGTCACCAACGCAGACATGGCCCGGATTGTGGATACCTCCGACGAGTGGATCTGCAGCCGCACCGGCATCCGCGAAAGACACTTCGCCGCCAAAGGCGAGGCCACCAGCGACATGGCGGCCGCTGCTGCCGTCCGGGCCATTGAGGCCGCCGGGATCCAGCGGGAGGAGATCGATCTGGTGGTCGTCGCAACCATGACACCGGACATGCCCTTCCCCTCCACCGCCTGCCTGGTGCAGGATAAAGTCGGACTGGGCAAAGTGACGGCCTTCGATGTGCAGGCAGCCTGCTCCGGGTTTGTCTATGCGCTCAACATCGCCAGCTGCATGCTGCGCTCCGGCAGCTATACCAAAGCACTGGTCATCGGTGCGGAAAAGACCAGCCCCATCCTCGACTTTGAGGACCGCACCACCTGCGTGCTGTTTGGTGACGGCGCCAGCGCCGCAATTCTGGGCGTCAGCCCTGAAGCAGGTGTGGGCATACTGGGTTCGGTTGGCGGGTCCGACGGCTCCAACCCTTCGCTGTTGTATCAACCGGCCGGCGGCAGTGCGATGCCAGCCTCCAGCGATACGATCAGAGACCGGCAGCACTTTCTGAGGATGAACGGTAAAGAGATTTTCAAGCTGGCCGTCCGTATCATGGAGCAGGCCAGTCTCGAAATTCTGCAACAGCATGGCTTCCAGCGGCAGGATGTGGATCTGGTCATACCCCATCAGGCCAACATGCGCATTATCGAGAGCCTCGCCAAGCGCATGCAACTCCCGCTGGACCGCTTCCACAGTAATCTCGACCGCTTTGGCAACACCTCGGCAGCATCCGTAGGCATTGCACTGGACGAAGCCCTGCGCAGCGGCCACCTGCAACCCGGCAACCTGGTGCTGCTGGTCGCCTTTGGGGCAGGCTTGACCTGGGGCTCGACTCTGGTGAAATGGCAATGATGTTTATGCAACGACTACCGCTCTTTTCCTTCGTCTTACTGTTTGTGCTGGCCGGACAACTGGAGTCACAAATTACCCTCAACCCGCTCAACTGGTTCGGCGGCAGCCAGCAGCAGGAAGCACTCGCGCTCGACCTCACCAGTGCTGCCGACAAGGCCGCTGCTGCGGCTCTCGTGAGTGCCGGCAAGGCTGAGCTCGAAGCGGGCAATACCGCTGGCGCCAACCGCAGATTCAAAAATGTCATCAAGCAATACAGCAGCACCCCGGCCGCCGGTGAAGCACGTTACCTGCGCGCCAAAATCCTGATGACCCGCACCAAGTGGAAGAAGGCATTTGAGAGCCTGCAGGAAATCGTTGAGGACAATCCGGACTTCGAACAGTTCAACCAGGTCATCAGTGCCCAGTTCGACTGCGCCACTGCCCTGATGGAAGGTGCACGGGGCCGCATCTTCTGGGTCATACCCGGATTCCGCCAGTATTCCGAAGCCGTCCGGCAGTTTGAGCAAATCGTCAGCAACGCGCCCTACAACGACTTCGCCCCGCTGGCGCTGATGAACATCGCACTCGTGGCCGAGCAACAAAACGACCCCGACATCGCAATCGATGCGCTCGACCGTTTGATCAACTACTACCCGCAAAGCATGCTGGCGCCCGATGCCTATTTCAACATGGCGGAGACGTATTCCAGCCTGGTCAAAGGCTCCGAATACGACCAGGGCGCGACACGCCAGGCCATCAGCTACTACGAGGACTTCCTGATCCTTTTTCCCGAGAGTAATTTTACCGGTAGCGTTGAAGCCAATCTGGCCTCGATGCAAAATCTGCTGGCGGAAAGCCGACTCAAACTCGGCGATTTTTATTACTATTACCGCAGTAATAACACCGCCGCACTGACCTTCTACAACGAGACCATTACCATCGCGCCGAAATCCGAGGCAGCTGCCGAGGCCCGCGCCCGGATCGAAGACGTCGAGAGCGGGGTGCGCCCGGTCTCCGGTGCCCAACTCGTGCGCTCGCTCCTCTTTATTGACTAGCCCCAATCCCCACCCAAGGCATGACCGCACTCAAACATAAACTGCACCGCAGCGCCCTGTGCCTGCTGGCTACTCTGCTGTGCTGCGGCCTGGCGGCCTGCAAGTCCTACCAGCTGGGACATCCCGCCGCGCTGCCCTTTGCCAGCATCTACATCGAGCCGGTCAAAAACGACAGCTTTGCACCGCAAATCCAGACGCTGCTCAGCGCCCAGGTGCGCGAAGCCGTCCTGCGCGACGGTCGTGTCCAATTGGTGGCTGACCCGCAGCAGGCCGATGCCGTGCTCCAGCTGACGCTGACCGACTACGACCGGCTGGCCAGTGCCCGCAGGCAGGACGATACCGAACGTGCACAAACCTTTGATCTCTCACTGCGGCTGCAACTCGATCTCTACGACCCACTCAACGACAGCTTTTATTTTCAAGGCCGCCAGGTGGCGGCCCGCACCACCGGCTACCTCAATAATCCCTACGCCACCGTGGGCGCACCCGCAACACAGGGACTGATCCAGTCGGAATTCAATGCCATGCCCCGACTCGCCCGCGAACTCGGCCAAAAAGCAGCCAACGAACTGCTCAGCACCTGGTAGTGCCCGTACGTGGCGTGTCCGCTCGCGGACGCCCCCGGCCAATAAACCCCACAGCATAGCTCCGCTCACTCGATCCGAATGGATTTCGGGATTTTATACGGACTCAGTTGTTGCTTGAGCAAACGCAGCAACCCGGCTTCAGTGGGCGGGGTGGCCCCCGTTTTGGTTTGAACATAAGCCACCACTACCTCACCCCACTCCTCATCGGGCTCACCCACCACGCGGGCCTGGGCGACACCTTCAATCTGCAGCAGCGCCGCCCTCACCTCGGCAGGATCCACCTTCTCACCGCCGCTGTTAATTAAACCGTCCATTCGCCCGATCACATGCAGGCAGCCCTCCCCGTCCAGCCAACCGGCATCTCCGCTGCGATAGCCCGCGCGCGGGTCAACTGTCTCACCAGCATGATAACCTTTGAAGAGTGAGCGGCTGAAGATACGTATCGCGCCGTCAGGGTCGATATGTATCCGGGTATCCCCCAGCAGACGCGCGCCGGGATCGGCTTCTTCCAGAAAGCTGCGACTGGGCACCACCGCGATCATGGCAGCGGTTTCCGTCATCCCATAGACCGGCACCAGCGGCAGCCGCAGCGCCCGCGCCTGCTGTCTGAGTGACTCCGGCATGGCCGCCCCGCCGACAAAAACATGCTGCGCCGACCGAATCTTCTCCAGCCCTTCATGGCTCTGCATCCAGCGTTGCAATTGCGTCGGCACCAGCGAGAGGCAGCGCCCGTCCGTAGCATGATTGTCAAAGCGGATGCTTCCGCCCGAGACGTATGCCCGCACGAGCTGCATCAGCCCGCTGACATGATGCAGCGGCAGCCGGCAACAGGCATGGACCGGCCCGCCCACAAATTCCTGTGTGGCCTGGGCGGAGGCAGCCAGACTGGCCCAGTCGTGGATCGCCAGCTTCACGCCGCCAGTAGTGCCGCCGGTCGGGATGAGAATCGAGCCTGCCGCCGGTTCGGCGGACAGCATCAGCCGCTCAAACTGCTCCCGCTCGCTG
>Ga0100390_10005919_pt1 | contig 10413 bp, 9 predicted proteins | sample CryGeymeta201514_FD_81540 | JGI IMG/M metagenome (GOLD analysis project Ga0100390, IMG submission 81540) | Groundwater microbial communities from Crystal Geyser aquifers in Utah, USA - Crystal Geyser metaG 2015-14 | ecosystem: Environmental > Aquatic > Deep subsurface > Groundwater | place: USA... | reverse complement strand
TGGGCATCGCGCCTGGACTCCCGCGAACCGCACGCGGCAAGGAGGGTGAGGGAGGCCACCACCAAGGTGAGCAGGATGAGACGTGTGAGACGTGCCATGTTCATTTCAGTCTCCGTACCTAGATCCGTATCTGACAACGGTCGAGCAGTTTGCACCATTTGGGGGGTGGTTGGCGATGGTGAATCGGCCGCTCTTCGGTTTCCCGTCTGGGCCGCTCAACTTGGATCGTCCCCCGGGGGTGCGTAGGATAGCCACCTCCCGCCGACGCTGCCCATAGGATGTCGCCACCGCGACGATCCAGAGGTGGCCGAAGCGGCCCCTCAGGGAGCGCCATGGCCGCCACCATCTACATCGTCGACGACGAGCCGAACATCCTCACCACCCTCGACGGCTGTATGCGCGATGAGGGATACACGGTGGTCACCCAAAACCACCCGATGGAGATCGAGAAGGATCTCGCCAAGGTCCACCCCGATGTAGTCCTCCTCGATATCTGGATGCCCGAGCGCGACGGCATCGAGGCGCTCTCCATCATCAAGCGAATCGACCCGACCATCGAGGTGATCGTGGTCACCGGCCACGGCAACATCCGCACCGCGGTGGAGGTGACCCGCCTGGGCGCCTACGACTTCGTGGAGAAGCCGATCAACCTGGACACCCTGCTCGCGGCGGTGGACGGGGCCCTCGCCCGCCGCGGCGGGGCGCGGGCGGTGGCCAAGCCGCTGCCGGTAGTCACTACCCAGCCGGGGAGCGGCCGCGGTGGCCGCCACCAGCGCACCTTACGGCGCAGCGTGGTGGTGGGCGGCATGGGGCTGCACTCCGGGGAAAAGACCGGCGTCATCCTCTCACCCCTGGGACCCGGCTCGGGGATTCTGTTCACCGACATCAACCGCGGCGACACGGTGCCCGCGCTGGTGGACTACGTGGACACCACCGGCTACGCCACCACCCTGCGCCACGGCACCACCGTGGTGCACACCACCGAGCACTTCCTCGCCACCCTCTCCATGTACGGGGTCACCAACCTCATGGTGAAGGTCCACGAGGAGCTGCCGATCATGGACGGCTCCGCCGCCGAGTTCTGCCGAGTGGTGGAGGAGGCAGGGATCGAGGAGCAGGCGGCGGCGATCACCCCGCTGGTGGTCGAGGAGAGCTACGTGGTGGGCGACGAGGCAAAGGGGGTGTACGTGAAGGTGGAGCCGGCGGAGCTGCTCACGGTCACCTACACCATCGACTACCCGGAGCCGATCGGCCGCGACACCTACACCTTCCGCGCCACCGGCCCCGAGGCCTTCCGCCAAGAGATCGCCCCGGCGCGCACCTTCGGCTTCCTCAAGGACATCGCCCAGCTCGAACAGATGGGGCTCGGCGGCGGCGGCCGGATGGACAACTTCATCCTCGTGGACGACGTGGAGAAGCGGGTCCTGAACACCGAGCTTCGTTTCCCCAACGAGTTCACCCGCCACAAGATTCTCGACATCCTCGGCGACTTCGCCCTCCTCGGCCGCCCCATCCAGGCGCACATCACCGGGGTGCGCTCGGGCCACACGGAGAACTCCGCCATGGTCCGCAAGCTCGCCGCCCTCGGCCGCGCCTGAGGCGCCTGTCGAACGCTGGCGATCGTCGCGAGAAGCGGCGGGTCGAGGCCGGAGGCTGCGCCGTTCGTAGCGCGACCCCGGGGGAGGCAACGCCATACGGCCCCCAAGCCGACCCTCCCGCCCCTCCGCCGCCTTGGTGGGGCTCGCTGCACCCAGCGCCACACCACCGCCGACCGGCTCCGGCGCGCACACCGCCTCCACCGCGCTGACTGGCGCCCGCGCCCTGCACCTCAGAAGTGGTACAGGAGGCGGGTGTAGAAGTGGTCGTTGTTGTTGAACCGCGACAGCGACGCGGTGTCGGCCAGCGAGGCGTCGCGGCTGCCTTGAAAGAGGTTGACGCCGAGGGCGACATCCAGGTCGTCGGCCAGGTCGTAGGCGGCCTGCAGGTTGAGGAAGTAATCGTTGTCGCGGAAGTAGTAGAGGGTGTTCGCCTGCAGGTGGAGGCGGTCTTCGAAGAAGGCACGCCGCAGGGTGGCGGTCATCCCGGTGGTCACCCGGCGCGCCAGGATGTCGGAGTCGTAGCGCAGGATGACGGTCTGGAGGAGCTGGACGTTGGTGTAGAAGTGGAAGGGGAGCTGGCGATCGCCGCCGACGACGTAGCTGAGCTGCGGCTTACCCACCGGCGAGAAGTCGGCGTGGTAGTACGGGTGGTCGAAGGTCAGCGCCGCCTCGCCGCGGATCGTGTAGGGACCGGAGAGGGTCTCGAAGTCGGCACCATAAATCGACTGGCGCGGAAAGCGCATGGAGAAGATGCGGCGCAGGCGCAAGAGGTCGGAGACCTCGGCATCCTCCAGAAAGCGACGGGTGTCCGAACCCCGCAGGTCGAAGCGGGTAAGGACCGTCGGGTCGAGGCGGATCACCGGCCAGTCACTGTAGGTGGAGAGGAAGGAAAGGGAGTAGTCGAAGCGCCGCCAGTGCGAGGTCCAGCGCGCCCCCGCCTCGCCGTTGGTGAGGCTGCGTTCCGGCTCGTCGACCCTAAACGGCGAGGTCTCGCCAAAGGTCAGCCGCCGGCGGTGGAAGTTCTCGCCGAGCTTGATGAACAGCCGCTCCCACTCGGCCGGCAGCCAACCCGGCCCGAGGACCGCGTAGTCGGCGCCGACGATGTCGAACTTGTTCGGCTCGAAGAAGGGGATGTACAGGGCATCGAGGGTGCCGCCGGCGAGCGGCCGGCCGCCGCGCACCATGGTGATCGGGATCTTCCGATCGTCGTGGCCGATGGTGACGATCTCGCGATAATCCTGCGGGTTGAGGTTGTCGGTGGGGTTGATCGCGTCGGCCCGCCCCCAGCTCACGATCTGTTTGCCGGCGCGCCAATCCCACCCCCCCTGGCGGCGGTCGAGGTACGCCTCGAAGAGGTTGGTCTCCCAGTCGTACTGGTTCTCGAAGCCGGAGCGGAACTGGTAGAGCGACTGCATCGACAGCCGCATCGCAGTCCGCTCGTCGAAGCGGGCGTCGATCCCGAGCCTGAGCTCGTTGCGCCAATCGAAGATGTCCTCGAAGCGGTTCTCCCGGTGGGTATCCACCGCGACCTTCGACTCGACGCGGCCAAAGAGGGCGAAGGTGCGCACCCCCCCCACCCCGGCGGCGGCTGCCGGAGGGGGGCTGGCGGTGAGGGCGGCAAACTCCTGCTCCGCCGCGCCACCGCCGAGCGCGATCGTGGTGACCGAGGCGGCGGCGGCCGGGGCGGCGGCGGGCGCGGCTCCAGGGTCACCGAAGGCGGCGAAGTCGTCGTCGCCGCCGATCTCGATCACCCGGTTCGCCTCTCCCCCCGCACCCCCGGATCCGCCGCCCGCCGCGGTCCGCCCCTCCGCCGTGGCCGAAGGGGCTGAGCCCCCTCCTGGAGCCCCGCCGGAGAGGCGCCCCCCCTCCTCCGCGGGAGGCGTGGCGGGGTGGCGCGCCGCAACCCACTCGCGCAGGAGGGCGTGGAGCTCCCCGCCGCGGGCGTGGGCGATGGCCGCCCGCAGCTCTTCCTCGCTGGCGGCGGCCAGGCGCGGCGCCACCGCGACCAGCAGCAGGACGAAGAGACGCAGGAGCTGGACCGCCCTTCGCGATCGTCGCGCGCAGCGGCGGGCGCGCGGCCGGATGGCGAATCGTTCGCCCACCCTCGCCGGCCAAGCCACCTGCCGGACTTTGGCGATCGTCGCGCCAAGCCGCGGATCTCGGCGCGGGCCGCGTTCGGCCTCTCCGCCGTCGATCGAGCCAAGGTCCGCTGAGCGGCCGCGCCTCGTCGCCGCGCACGCGGCCGCCCCTCGCCCCTCCGCAACCGCCACCGATTACCCCCGCTCCAGGGCGGCGCGGGTGAAGAGGTCATCCGCCAGCGGCTTGTCGTAGTGCGCCTCGGTCACCTCCAACAGCGTCTTGTGATGGGTCTGGACATTGGTCATCACCGCCCGGGTGGCGGTCCAGTGGCCGTCGATCTTCTCCAGGCGGACCACGTTTAGCTCCTTCAAGAGATGGTCGTGGGCGTCGTAGTACTCGCCCTTCACCGGCACGAAGATGTCCTTGCGGATCCAGCTCACCACCCGCGCGTACGCCGCCTGACTCGGATCCTTCGGCCGCGACTCCACCTTGTAGCAGACGCTCTCGCCGACCTGCTCCTCGCCGAGGATGGTGTGGGTCCCGGCGCCCATGTCGCGCGACTGGAAGTCGTCGTAGGAGAAGTCGGTGCCGAGGAAGGAGTTCGACTTCTCCGCGGAGGAGATCCGCCGGCTGCGGTGCAACGCCGGCAGGTAGATGAACTGGTCGTCCTCGCCGCCCTTCGGATTCTGCACGGTGAGCAGGCTCGTCCCCTTGATGTCGTTGGGGAAGAGGAAGCGGATCACGTAGTGGTCCCGGCCGTCGATCTGCTTCTTCAGCGCCTCCACCGACCGCTGCCGCTGCTCGCCGCGCTCGTTCACCAAAAGCATCCTGAGGGTGAGCTCCGCCTGCTCCACCTTGGCGTTGTCACGCGCCCGCTGGAGGATCTCGGTGGCCGTGAGGCTGGCCGCCGCGCGCGGCGCCGCGGCAACCAAGAGGCTAAGGACGAGGGGAAGGCTGAGGAGGGTACGGGCCATGGGGTGATCCAGAACTGCGAGGGAGGTTGCGGGCGCGCCCGCAATCGAGACCGGGATCAAGAGACCCACGGCGTGGGATGGGTACGGCGGGGAATGGAGCGATGGGTGCGCCGGGGAATGTAAGGTAACGCGGTCGATCGGCAAGCAGTCGCCTTCCATGGAGGGTCCGGGTGGAGGCGGCGACCAGCCCTACCCGAGATCGGCGAGGAGCTGCTCGGCGTGGCCGTCGGGTTTCACCTTCACATAAATGCGGACCACCTTGCCTTGCTCATCGAACACAAAGGTGGAGCGGACGATCTTCTCCCTCTTCACCCCGTTGTCCACCACCTCCGCCACCGCCCCGAGTCTGCGCAGGAGGGTGCGCTCGGGGTCGGCGAGGAGCCGCTCACCGAAACCGTTCTTCTCCTTGAACCGGCACTGAGCGGCGACCGAGTCGCCGGAGAGGCCGATCACCTGCACCCCCTTCTTGGCGAACTGCCGCTCCAGGGCACCGAAGGCGATCGCCTCGCGCGTACAGCCGGGGGTAGAGGCCTTCGGGTAGACAAAGATCACCGCCCACTTGCCCGCAAGATCGGTGTCGCGGACGGTCGCGCCCGTTTCGTCGTGGAGGGCGAAGGGGGGGATGGGGTCACCGATCGCGATCATCGTTTGCCCCCCTCCGGAGTCGCGGTCTGGATCGCCGCACTGCCGCACTTCGGGCAGCGGCGCACGTAGCGGCCTGCGCGGCCGCGCCACTGACAGTCGAGGCAGCGCACCTCCACCGTATGGGCGGCGAGCCCCTGGCGCAGGCGATGGCGCCGGACCTTGCCCACCACGATGATGGCGATCGCCGCCACCACCCCAACCAAGAGAAGCTCGCGCACGGACATCTGCCCCACAGGGCGGTCGAGGAAAGTTTGCAGCCTGGTCAACATGCGGGCTCCTCCCGGCCGGCGCGCCGGCGGCGGCCATGGTAGGCCACGACCGGAGGCGGCTCAACGGCCGCGGCGACCGCCTCGCCCTTTGCGGATGACCTCCGCCGCGCGATTCTCGCCACGGTACTGTGCGATCCGCGCCCGCCCTCCTTCCGCCCGAAAGATCGACCCATGGACCCCACCCTTCAGGAACTCGCCGCCGCCACCAACGTCCTCTTTGTCCTGCTGGGCGCAGTGATGATCCTCGCCATGCATGCCGGCTTCGCCTTTCTGGAGGTGGGGTCGGTGCGCGCGAAGAACCAGGTGAACGCCTTGGTGAAGATCCTCACCGACTGGTCGATCTCCACCCTGGTTTACTTCCTGGTGGGCTTCCCGATCGCCCAGGGGATCGGCTTCTTCGATACCGCCCAGCTCCTCACCGCCAACCACGGCCTGCAGCTCGTCCGGTACTTCTTCTATCTCACCTTTGCCGCCTGCATCCCGGCGATCATCTCCGGTGGCATCGCGGAGCGCGCCCGCTTCTGGCCCCAGTGTTTTGCCGCGGCGATCTTCGCCGGTCTCCTCTACCCAACCTTCGAACGGTTCATGTGGTGGCACACGGACACCGGCTTGCAGGCGTGGCTTCAGGCCACCTACGGCGCCCCATTCCACGACTTTGCTGGCTCGGTCATCGTCCACTCCTTCGGTGGCTGGTTGGCGCTTCCGGCGGTCTTCCTCCTCGGGCCACGCATGGGCCGCTATGCCGCGGGCAAGAGCCACCCGATCCCCGCCTCCTCCATCCTCTGGCTCTCGCTGGGGAGCTGGGTCCTGGCGGTGGGGTGGTTCGGTTTCAACGTCATGTCCGCCGGCGCCATCGGCAACGTCTCCGGCCTGGTGGCGGTCAACTCCCTGCTCGCCATGGTGGGCGGGACGCTCGCCGCGGTGGTCACCTCGAAGACCGACCCCGGCTTCGTCCACAACGGCGCGCTGGCCGGCCTGATCGCCATCTGCGCCGGCTCCGACCTCATGCACCCCCTGGGCGCCCTGGCCACCGGCGTGGTGGGCGGGCTGATCTTCGTCTACGGCTACACCTTCGTGCAGGAGCGGCTGAAGATCGACGACGTCCTCGGCGTCTGGCCACTCCACGGGATCACCGGCACCTGGGGCGGGATCGCCTGCGGCATCTTCGGCAGTCAGTGCCTCGGCGGCCGCGGCGGTGTATCACTGGTGGCGCAGTGCATTGGCGCGGGCGCGGCGATCGCCGTCGCCTTGGCCGGCTCCACCCTGGTCTACGGCATCCTTAAGGCGACCGTCGGAATCCGCCTCACCCCGGAGGAGGAGTTCAAGGGGGCGGACCTGGCGATCCACAAGCTGGGCGCGGAGCCGGAGAAGGAGTTCGGCCTGCGCTAGGCGCCTGTCGGACTTGCTGGATCGTGAACCGAGAGGAGGCGGGCTCGAGCCCGGATGCAGACCCGCTCGTAGAGCCACGTGGGCTAGGTGACGAAGAACGGTCCACGATCCGGGCCGAGCTCCGCTCGCTGTAGTAGATCGCGACGAAGTCCAACAGGCTCCTAGATGGTGAGGCGATCTCAACGCCGGGGCGCAGAGAGAGCGAGACGCGGAGGGCGGGTCGTGGGCGGTTGGGTGGCGCCGGGGGGAGACCCAATCGCCACCTCCGCGCCTACCAGGCGCGGGCCGCGTCGCGAGATATGCAGGCGCGGAGGGGAGGAGCATCGGTGGCGACGGCGCCGCGAGAGGCGTGGCCTGTTTGCGCCCTCCCTCGCCCGGATGTTTCGCGGTGTGGCCCTGCGTTTGACCCGCAGAAAGACCCCACCTTCCACGCTCCAGCCTCTCGGCCCCCCTCGGAGACGCGACACGACCCACCCGACCTCCCGCGGCGTCGCCGCGCGCGCCCGTCGGGGCTGCCTCAGCCGCGCAGACGCAACAAGAGCGAGTTGCTCACCACCGACACCGACGACAGGGCCATCGCCAACCCCGCCCACTCCGGTGGCAGGGTGAGGTGGAAGTAGGGAACGAAGAGGCCGGCGGCCACCGGGATGGCGACGGTGTTGTAGCAGAAGGCCCAGAAGAGGTTCTGCTTGATCTTCCTGAGGGTAGCGCGGCCCAGTTGAATCGCCTCCACCACCCCGCTGAGGTCCGAGTGGACGATCACCAGATCGCCCGCCTCGCGCGCCACCTCCGCGCCCGCACCCATGGCGATCCCGACGGTGGCGGCAGCGAGGACCGGGGCGTCGTTCACCCCGTCGCCCACGAAGCAGACCCGCTCGCCCGCCGCCACCCGCGCCCGCACCCGCGCCACCTTGTCCGCCGGCAATAGCCCCCCCTCGCCCGCGGCGATCCCGAGTTCCCGCACCAGGGCGGCCACCGCCTGCGGCCGGTCACCGGAGAGCAGCTCCGTCGCCACCCCCAAGTCGCGCAGGGCCGCGAGGACCCTGGCCGTCTCCGGCCGCGGCCGGTCGGCGAGGTGCAGCCAACCGACCAGGCGGCCCGCCTTCGCCACCCCCACCCGCCCGTGGTGGCCGTCGCCCGCCACCGCCGCCACCCCCTCGGCCGCAAGCAACGCCTCACTCCCCGCCACCACCCGCGCCCCCGCCACCTCGCCCACCACCCCGCGACCCGCCCGCTCCTCCACCGCCGTGGCCGTGGCCGGGGTGAGGTCCCGGCGCATCGCCTCGGCGCGGATCGCCTGGGCAAAGGGGTGGGACGAGGCCCACTCCACCGCCGCCGCCAGCGCGACGACCTCCGCCTCGGTAACCCCCGCTGCTGCCGCCACCGCCACCACCTCCGGTTGGCCGCTGGTCAGGGTCCCGGTCTTGTCGAAGACCACCCGATCGACGCGCGCCAACGCCTCCAGGGCGGCGCCGCTCTTGATCAGCAGGCCGCGGCCAAGGGCCATGCCGCTCGCCACCACGATCGCCGTGGGGGTGGCGAGGCCGAGGGCGCACGGGCAGGCCACCACCAACACCGCCACCGCGTGGGTAACCGCCACGGTGAGACCGGCGCCGGCGATCAGCCAGCCGCCCAAGGCGACCCCCGCCACCGCCACCACCCCCGGCACGAAGAGCGCGGAGACGCGGTCCGCGAGGCGCTGGATCGGCGCCGGGGTCGCCTGGGCGGCACGCACCATGGCGATCACCTGGCCGAGGAAGGCGTCGGCGCCGGTGCGCGTCACCTCCACCTCGATCACCCCGCTCTGGTTCAGGGTAGAGCCGATCACCGCATCGCCCACCCCGCGCTGGACCGGCAAGGCCTCGCCGGTGGCGAGGCTCTCGTCCACCGCGCTCTCTCCCGCCACCACCACACCGTCGATGGGGATCCGCTCGCCGGGACGCACCTGCACCCGGTCGCCCGGCTCCACCTCCGCCAGCGCCACCTCCTGCCAGCCGTCGCCGGTGGCGCGGCGCGCCCGCTCCACCTGCAGGGAGGCGAGGCGGTGAGGGCGCGGGAGGCGCGGCCGCGCGCCCGCTGCTCCATCAGCTTACCGAGGCGGATGAAGGCGACCAGGTAGATGGCGGTGGCGAGGGCGTGGTGGTCGGTGACCCCGGCGAAGAGGAGGAGAGAGAAGCTGTAGGAGGCGGCGATCCCGAGGGCGATGAGGACATCCATGTTCGGCACCCCGGCGCGCAGGGCGTGGAGCGCGCCGCGGTAGTAGTCGAGGCCGGGGCCGACCTGGTTGACCGTCGCCAGCAACAGCAGGAGGGCCAGCTCGCCGCGCCCTCCCAAGCCGAGGTGGGGGGTGAGCAGCGCCGCGACCGCGAGGCTGGCGGCGAAGAAAAAGAGAGCCCGCTCGCGCCGCTCCCGGGCGTAGGAGGAGCCACCCTCGGGCGCGGGGGTGTAACCGGCATCGCGCACCGCCTGAAAGATCGCATCCTGGGAGAGCTGGCTGGGATCGAAGCGGACCCTCCCCTCCTCCACCGCGAAGTTCACCCGCGCCTCCGCCACCCCAGGGAGGCGCCCGACGCTCCGCTCGATGGCGCGGGCGCAGTTGACGCAGCTCATCCCGGCGATGGCGAAGGCAACCTCCGCGGTGGTCGCGGGTGGCGACCGCACCGCCTCGCCCCCTGGCTTGGCCATCTCGGCCGTCCGATCGGCGCTCACCGCGGCGGGAGCCGGTACCGTGGCCGGGCCCGCGCCACCCGCCGGCGGCTCGGGTACGGCGCACTCCCCACCCCTGCCCGCGCCCGTCACCACCGTGTAGCCCTCCGCGCCGATCGCCGCACCAATCGCGCCAAGGTCGACCCCCGCCGCCACCTCGATCCGCGCCTCTCCAGTCGCCGAGGAGACCACCACCGGCCGCGCCCCCGCCACCCGGCCGATCGCCGCCGCCACCGCCCGCTCGCAGTGGGCGCAGGTCATCCCGTCGATCTTCAGCGTCACCTCGGCCATGGGCACAGGCTAACGCGCGGGAAGCGAGAAGTCCGGCGGACTTCGGGAGCGTCTCGGACGGCGGCGATCGTCGTGCGGGAAACGGCTCCCTCGGATCACTCGGGCCCGGAACACCGACCGCTCCGTCCACCCCCCTCCCCTCGCAAGACCCTCGCTGGCCGGACCGCAGAACGGCGGCGGCCCGCGGCTACGGCCCGCCGCGCGCCGCGAGCCGGCGCGCCAGCACCGCCTCATCCACCGGGTAGCGCGCCACCTCGATGCCGTCGAGCCAAACCACCGGGATGGCGGTGGCGTAACGGGCGTAGGCCACCGGGTCGGAAGCGATGTCGACGCGCACGAGGGTGAAGTCGAAGCGGCCTCCAAGGCGGAGAAGGATCCCCTCCACCGCCGCACACAGGTGGCAGCCGTCCGTGTGGAAGAGGGTGAGGGTCATCCGTAGCGGTCAGCGGTCAGCGGTCAGCG
>Ga0100390_10005913_pt1 | contig 10416 bp, 13 predicted proteins | sample CryGeymeta201514_FD_81540 | JGI IMG/M metagenome (GOLD analysis project Ga0100390, IMG submission 81540) | Groundwater microbial communities from Crystal Geyser aquifers in Utah, USA - Crystal Geyser metaG 2015-14 | ecosystem: Environmental > Aquatic > Deep subsurface > Groundwater | place... | reverse complement strand
GCCAAAGGTGTCGCTATAACAGAACACGCCCCGATAAGGGTCTGCCGTATCGCCTTTTACTCCATCTATAAGATTATATCCATATTCACTATTATTATAAGCAAAAGCACCATATAAAGCCTCAGAATTTGCACCGTAGTTGATTATTCCCGGCCTCCGCCTGATTTCACCTGGGGTGGTTGTCACGTCAATATTATAAGCATAATACAATTGATCCAGTGATAAGGTGTGGATGCCGTAATTAGACTGCATCCCGCCTGATCCAGGGTTAACAATGTATATCTCGGTAACCTGAGCCTCTGACATTCCGCCAAAAAGCATTAGAAGACACAATATGATGCCTGTTATTTTCATTCGATAATCCCTTTTACATCCGACTGTTTCATTAACGACTGTCCAAACAGATTAAAATAGGTAACCGCCAGTTCATCAAGGCCAATCATCTGGTATCTCACGCCTATGGCATAGTAAATAATAGCCATCCGGTATTTAGGCAATACCTTAGTGCTGTCAGTTCCGGATGCCAACTTAACATCATTAGCATAGTAATTAACAAGCAGAGTATCCCCAACTTTTGAGGAAATATATTTAGGCAGAGTATGCAACCTGCCGTTATGGGCATAACATATATTAGGAGAAGCCTTATTAGTTTTATCATGGGCAAATTCATCTTTGCTTGTTTTCATCAACAGAGTATCAACGTCGTTGGTATTTATAATTTGTAAAGGCACAAGGGTATCGTTGGTCATTCTAAAAACCGAGGCCAGCCGGTTAAAATCACTATTCAAAGCATTAGACGTTGCAATCAACAAGGTATCAATCTTCTCAATAGCCGGAGCAACATCACAAACCGCCTGTATGCCGGCATTGATACTGAAATACCTTCTCGCCTGAGACATCTGGTCAGTGCTGGATCCGGTGGTATTCCAAAACAAAGAGGCATAGTTATTAAGACTATCCAGTTGAGCCGGGATATTATCAGCGGCAAAGACTGTTATAGGCAATAATAAAATAAATAAATACTTAATCATTTTTTTTGCTTTTCTTGTTAATAAATGGAGGCAAAAGAGAAGTTGTTAAATGTTTTTTTGAAAGATTCACCTTCTCTTTTACTTCAGGAATTATATCAGGCTTCTCTACCGCCGAAGATAAAAAATATCCATTAGGCTGTTTAACAACGATAAAGACAGAACCCGCAGGAGACTGATTGAGAATATATTCGATTGATTTGTCCTTTGCATCCCCGATGCTTATCCTATTGCATTTAAAACTATTGATTACTTCTAAGTTCACTTTACCATCCTCCTAATCCATTTCTGTATGTATTTCCGGCTTTTGTCTCCGGGTTTAATTTAATCGGGAAAAATTCATTTCCTCCAAGCTCATAGTTATGAATCATGCGTTCAAGATCAAACCTGAATAAGGGCAAATAGCCTGGGAATATATTCTTTAATGTTCCTGAAATCACAACATTTATATAATCATCGGGGATCTGGTCTATGCCTATATTTTTTTTATAATAAATATAAGTAATGGTTTCTCCTGAAGTGGGAGTCCCAACAAGAACAACCTTTGGCATTTTTGCTGTATCTCGACCGCTTTTATACCAATATTTTACGCTGTCAAAATCACGGTTGACGTGGTAATCCCACATATCATAGATAGTTTTCTCCTCTAAAGTACTGTCATTTAATCCGCCATCACCATATTTAATTTTAACGACATGATTACAATCGGTATTTTTACCTCGAAGAACATATTCGGACTGGCCTACCACTGCCGTTTCGGTAGTAACATCAATAGCAAAGTCCCAGGGATAAGACCTTATTATCTCTCCCACTGCAACATCAATGTTAGCTCGCAGAGATTCTTTTTTCTGGTCTATAAGTATAGTTGATTCATAGATTTGAGGATGTGTAAGCATTATGCTTACGACGCTGTCTTTCGTCACTTCTACCTCTCTTTACTGACGGGATCAATCTGTACTGATTCTGTATTCACGATAGTTAAAGACTTCCCCGCTCTGCGAACGGCCTTCAGTGAATTAGCCTGCTCTATATTTAGGCACTCAATTATTCGCCCCGCTTTAAGAGCTTCGTGGGTACGAATAAAGTTAATCTCTTCGGGATTAGAAGTAATCAGCATATTATCGTGGAAATTTAAAGATTTCTCAGATTTAATTATTCTTCCGGCATCTCTCAGCTCCGGCCTGAATCCAGCAAGTTGCAAAGATGAAGCACGAGAATAAAATATTGCCGAACTGTTTTCTACCTGTTCTTTTTTTCCTTCTACTTTAGGCATAAATCCTCCGTTTAAAACAGGGGGGATTTCTCTCCCCCCCTGTTATTGTTAATAACCTTTGGACGTTATCAAATACCTGCCATCTTCGACAATAGTTTTGCCGTTAATGAGAAATAATGTTTGAGCGTTAATTGAAGTTGCGGCGGCAACTTTAACAATCAACTGTCTGCCTCTTGCAGACTTAAGCCAAGGAACGTCTGGTGTTTGATAAAGTCCTAATTGTTTCAATAACGTTGAGGTTAAAGTCTCCTGATGGATAAGAGCATCGCCTTCAAGAGAATTTTGTCCTGACGAATAAATGTAAAGAGTTAAGGCTCCGGTAGCGGTGAGAGTAATCTCTCCATAACAGAGCCAGTTTTCGCAATTAGTTTCCTTTCTGTGTCCGTTAATGCCATTGTTGACAAACTGTTCGCCTGAAATAGCAACGTAGTTAGCCTTACCTACAGAAGTGTCAATATAAAAAGTTAAACCATTTGCAACATCACAAAACGATGCTGATTTTGTCAGCACATGAGCCATTGGGGTTGCATACGGAACCTTTCTGATGGCTCTATAAGCAGGGTGTCCATTAACATAATCACCGAATTCACCGACAGTATTAAAGCTGGCAGCAGAAGTATTTATTACCCCCGCAGTGCCGATCCCGTCAAGCGTAGCTCCAGAGTTGCCAACCACCGTATCTCCGGCAGTCCCAGTTGTAAACGTAAAGTTTCCTCCTTGTGTAAAAGCAGCTTTAGCTCTATAATCCTCGCTAACGCCTTTTTTAGGAACATACTGGACAACAAGAGCAGCGCAGGTATCATCGGCTGTGATATTGTGAGGCACAATAGAGGCAAGATCTCTTGCCTGTAATATAGTTTGATAATTCATTATAACCCGCCTTCTCAATCATCTCTCAACAAGAGATCGAATCTAACATTATAAGTTGGGACTGAGGACATACTCATTACGGTATCCGAGATATATACCACAGCCTTTAGTTTTTCGGTAAAAAAGTTTGTCAAAGATGAATCATTGACAGACAAGGTGCATGGCACGGACGCAAAGGTGTCGGCTTTTAATATGGAAAAAGTTTCATTATTAAAAACCGTTACAAGTTGTATCCATGCTGAGTCAGACTTCCAAAATCCACCAGCGGTATCCGATTGGACAAGTTGCATAATATCCAGCGTATCCTGAATAAAAGTAGTGTCCCCGACATGGATATATACCGCTGTCGTTTTATGAACGGAATAACCTCCGCCGGCAATAGCCAAACCGCACAAAAGAACGAGCAGAATGGCAATCACCCCGGCCTTCATTTAAACAGCCCCAACCATCATGGCATGGCAGGATTCATTGGCTATAAGCATTGAAGTTAATTCACGATAAATATCATAAATAACTTCAGATTCCCCAACACTCTTAGCATCAGGGAAATAGGTCAAAGGCTGAACTTCTTTGAGCATGATGCTTTCCCAGTCAATAATGAATCCCCAGCCGGAAGTAACCTTATCGACAAATAATGGATGTCTGATAAGATCAATGTCAAGCGGGCCATTAAAATACTGCATGATATTCATGCCAAATCTCTGGGCATTGGGAGACATACGAATTTTATCCTTCAACCAATAATTGATTTGTCTCAGAACGTTAGGGGCACCAATAAAAGACACTCTTTTCTTGTCTGGATTCAAGTCGGCATAAGAACCAAGCCAATTGTCAAAACCTGATTCTGTAAATCCTGCACTGAAGTCCATAAAAAGAGTTCCATCGTACAAGACAGATGTTAATCCACCCATAGTTCTTGTCGTTGCTGGAGCCGTACCACTGGTTGACCGAGCGCCAACGATTCTCATCATTTCGCTCTTTTTCAAATATTCCTCAAACTTCTGTCTTTTTAATTGCGCTCGCTTAGATCCCGGCCCGCCAAAATGAGATGACATCGCATTCGCTGTACGGGATATATTGAACTGCAATTTGCAAAGTTGAGTATAGTTATAAACATTGGTATCCTGTACTGATGCACCTCTTGTCAAGTCTTCATCAATTTCAGATACTGCCGGCAGAGTAACAATAAGAGGATCGCCAGCATACCAGATTGCTCCGGTAGTTCCGCAGGCAGATTTCGTAATCGTTACCGTATTGGTAGTTGGAGTTGAATCGACTGTTGCAGCGTCCATTGATCTTGGATTAGTTAAAACCGTTCCCTTAACAAGGGACATCCCATAATTTGGGACAACTAAAGTAGTTCCATCGGCTGCGACATCAACCGCAACTTCAACCGTTATCGGCATAGCATGCTCTTCCTGTAAATCAACCCTGAAATTATGAGCCGGATCTTTGCTCAATCGTGAAGATATTGCCGTCAGGGGAATAACATAAGGTATTGCGCTATATTTCTTTTTACTCATATCTACGGGGAGTTCGTTGGTAGTCGGTAGATTACCGGAACCCCCAGTACCTATGATAGTAGGTATTGGCATTTAAGTCTCCTTTATAAACATACTATTTTGGTATGTCTGGATCATCAGGATATATATCGTCAGCCATCCTGTCATTATCCGATTTTTCTACTTTGCCTGTTCCGCCTGGTGTCGTCCCTGGTTGAGAAACAGAAGCTAAAGCCGCAGCGTTGGCCTTAGCTGCTTCAGCAGCTGTAAATGATGCAGAATTATTAACTCTGTCAGCCATCAGAAATTTTATTTCTTTTTGTAAAGCCAGAACGTGCCGGCTGGGCTGTTTGGGTTGTATGTATGGCTGCCCATTAGGAGCAAACTCAATGGGAAATAATTTAACGGCCTCTATTTCTGCCTGACGCAGAATATCTTCAGGAACATCCTTTATGATCCTTTCTCTTATAGCAAGAGCATCTCTTAATTCAGAATTAAAACTTGCCGCAACTGATCTCTTTTGAGCTTCTATTTCTTTTGCGGAAAGTTTATAATCAATCATTGACTCCTGTGCTTTCAGTAAATTAAGCATCTGGCCATAAGTTAAAGGTTCATCGGGATCAATATTCTGTCCTAAATTATTTGCCGGCATTGGTATTTGCGCCGGTGGAGCATAGTTGCGATCTTCGAGATATTGGGCAAGTTCGGCCTCTATTTCTTTTCGTTTCTCAACTTCTTCCTGATATTTAGTCTGGAAGGTTTTTTCAGCCTTTTCTTTATCCCAATTTTGTTTGTCTCCCGTCAGCTCTCCCTCTTTTGGGGCTTCAGTCGAGAGACTATTATTTTCTAACTGTCCCGTCAGCTCTCCCTCTTTTGGGGCTTCAGTCGGGGTCAGATTTTGATCGTTCGGCATCATTTCTCCTTTTGCATTTCACTTTGACGATATAATAAATCCTGTTTTTGGTTTATTACTTCTTTTATATATTCAAAAAAATTAACTATCCAGTCGCTATAAGCTATAAGATAAAGAATATCAAGTTCATTTTTAGCCGGATGGCGGCACAACCCTTTAATTTTATTATCTATTATACTAACTTCGCCCGCAGCCCATTTTTCAAGACTCTTCCATCCCGGGGCATCAATTAAGGTTTCAAGGTTCTCTATGTTTTTTAAAGAGACTAAAAGATCCTGCCGTAATTTAGCCTCGACAGACATCCTCTTTTTTTCTTTATATTCATTGATATTTTTCAATGTCTCAGTAAATATATTTTTTATCTGCATTATTTACCTTCTTTTGCTACAGCAATTGAACGTTCTGTATTGGGGGATTTTTCAGACAATCCCTGGGCTTCCTGTTTTGCGGTTCCAGATCCCATTATCTTCTGTTGATGTTTTTGCCCCTCAAGATTACTTTTAACTTTTGCTTCAAAAGAAGCTAATTGCATTTGTCTTTCAAAGTTTAACTGTTCTTCCTGTTGTCTGCCCTGCTGTGCCATTTGTTCAAGACGCTGCTGTTCTTCCATTATATCTACAATTATATGTTCCGGGGTATCAAGCATACTTAAGATATGCCTCATAATAGCCGGATTCTGTATCTGCAGCAACATAGGCAGGGTTTCTTTAAGGTCTCTTACTATAACTTGTTTATGGGCTGCCCGTTGTGAACCTATAAAAGTAAAGTTCCAGCCGCCGGGGATTTCATCTGGATGAGTATATAACATCTTGCTGGTATCTTCCGGTCCAAGAACTTCAACATAATCAAGAGGAAGGGCAAACTGAGAAATATTCCAAAGTATTTTTTTCCCAAAATCCTGTAAGAAATACTCTGAATCGCTTATTTCAAGGCCATGTTGTACCTGTCCGGCTTTTTCACGCATAGAGAACTCATAGGCGGTAGTACCGGAACTCTCTGATCCCTCGCCTCTCTGGACATCATAAACTTTAATTCTTTGATCTGCGTAATAGGAATACTTATCGGCGAGGAGGTAATGATCTCTTGACAGATTTGTAGTTTGAGCATCCTGAACATAATGGTCAAGAGGCTTATCTTCCTGTGAATCAATAGGGATTCTATTACCAACAACCCTGACTAACAAATTGGGGTTAACGGCATTTTTCTTATAATAGGTGACTGGTTGTAAAGTAATTTGGGAAGCATTAAGAGTTAAACTTTCAACATCATTAAGATGACTCTGCATTGGTTCGAGAGCTTTAATATCTCCTAATCCCCAGAAAGAGTTCTGATTATGAATATCTATATCCTGACAATCACGGGAAACGTTTATTTGTCCGTGTTTATAGGGATTAGGCTGATCCCTTAAAATAACTTCTCCATTAAAGGTATCAATATATCTCGATGGACTTTGATACCTCACATAAAGTCCTACATCACTTTCATGTTCAGGTAAGGGCAAACCTATATCTTCAAGTATTTTTTTACCCAGAAAATCACTTTTCTCTATATTTCCGCCTTTATACATGTCAGCAAAGGCTTCAACATTAAAGTCCGGATAGCCCTGTGGGTTTTTCATATAGTTTTCAATGATTTGTCTTGGGGTTGTCATTTCAACAATAATTATATATCGGCAATCATTTTTACTTTCAAGCCCAGTAGCAAAAGGATCGGCATAAACCTGCCAGGGAGCATACGTTTTAATATTAAACCTTAATAATGGTTTCTTAAATTCCTCTACGTGCTGTTGTCCATAATTATCAATAATAACCCGTTTACCTGGTAAGGTTTCACGATAGGGGATAGCTTCTCTAAAGGATGTCCCGTAAGCTATCTTAAGTTTAGAACTTAATCTGTAATGATGGTAAAAATTACCAGTTTTAAGATAATAAGTCAACATCCTGTTAAGACAACCGGAATTCCATCTGAATTCTTCCCTCTCTGCTTCAAAGGGTATCCATGGTTCTCGTCCAATTGTTCCATAAAGGTTAAGCGCCGTTTTAGTATTTACTGCCACTGGTGTTTTGGGTACAAAAACATAAGCCCAATCAGAACTATTGTATCCTGGCGAAATACAATGATAGCTTTTATAGTCTTTCAGATATTGATTATTTCTTGGTGCTTGGGCATCTGACGCCATTTTATAAGCATTGTAAATAAGTTTTTTAACTTCATTATTATCAGCCGGATTGGCATCAAAATCTAAATATGGTTGATTATTTATACCCATAGTTTATTAAATTTCCAACTTTTTTATAATTTTGAGGCAACACTTGAATAATTTTATCACTATCAAAGCGATTTATATTCCTTTTGGCGTTATACATACATTCTGTCATCGCATATACAAAAGAATCAACTAAATCGTCATGGACGTTTTTCCCTTTTTTGGGAAATATCATCATTTCGTGAACTAAAGCCTGTACAACCTGATTAGACGTTTCAAAATAAACCCGGCCATCAGACAACGCCGGCACAACCGCATGAGCCCGCAATACCTTGTCCCTGTTTGGCTTTATAGTTTTAGTATGATGATAAATCTTATGAATATCACAGTATCTGTCCCATTCATCCTTAACGGCCTGTTGGAATTGTACTGTCTCTATTATTACTTCGTGGGGATGCACTTCTTCACAAACATCAGCGAGAATAGAAACAATCTGAGGAACAAGCCAGCGCCCCCGTCTTGCCCCATTCCCTCTGACAAAGAATTTAGGATCTTTTTCACGGGTAGCTTCAATAGTTATAACAGATGTATAATCGGCTGTTTTTTTCATTGATATAGCCGGATCCAAGGCTACCGCCCGATAAAACCCTATTTGAGAAGCATTTTTATATAAATCACTGTCAGTCGTAAACTCATTTATCATACTGTCGCTAAATATAGGATTCTCCGAGGCCACAGGAGTAAGCATACATTCGGCCATAAACGCCCTGTTTCCCATCCTTCGGCGTTTTTCCATAATATTTTCGTAAGATTCGTATTCCGGCCAGAGAGGGTTCCCTTCTTTATTTAAAATAGGGTATTTACTTATCTTTAGCCAGTCCTCATGTTCAAGTTCGTTTAATAAACATTCGGGATGATTGGGCGTTCCAACAATCAACAGTCGTGAATTTCGCTTTGGCGAATCAATTCCAAGCATAGGATAGATAGTTGCTCTAAATTTATGTTTGGTTTCATCCCTGATGTCCTCATTTCTCGCCTCATCGTCACCCTCAAAGTCGTCCATAACAATAATAGGGGGATGCTTTCCTCTTAAAGACGAATCTTTCCCTCTTCCCCTCATATTAAAGATCGGTTTCCCCTTTAAAAGCAGGTCATATTCGTCTGAACGCCATGCAAAACCAGAAGATTTTTCAGGGACTTCAATATTAAAATCATTATTAAGAAGATCATTATACAATATTTCAATCTTTTGTCTTTGAATCATTTCCATACACAAATCAAGAGCATTGGAGATATACATTATCCCGTTGATATTGTGTTTAATATCAAAATTAAAGGGATTTTCGTAGGCAACCCAAAGAGGAAATCCAACTCCAAAAGTGGCCGACTTACCGTAAAATCGAGGCCATTCAAGTAAAACTAACTTTTCAGAGGCTAATTTCCATGATTCTTCTTGAAAAGGAGCCGGCTTGATCCAAAAAAGATGCGACAGATATATCCTTAAAAACCAACCAAAATTCTTACCCAACAGCATCCGGTTTGACCTGGCACGAGTCTTATCCGGTACTGAAATATACTCTTTTACCTGTTCCCATGTAAGATCTTCAAATGGCTGTCCCATAAACTTCCCTGTCTGGGTTTCACCCGCCATGGCGGGTTTCACGTGAAACAACTAATTCACTATTTCAACGTCTGTCTCTATCATCTGCTTATCATTCCGAGCATACATATCAGCTAAAGCCTGATCGGGAGCAAAAACAAAGTTCCCACTAACCAAAAGATGCTTCTCCGGCGGAGCAATCTCCCCAACCAGTTTATACCATTCCCCGTAAACCCGGTCTCGTTCCTTATTCAATTCCAATATCCGGCCTTCTATCTTTATTTTCTTGACCTCAACCCCCGAACTCCTGTCATCTGACCAGTCTTTTCCACTAATCTCATACCATTTATCCCCATTCTCCTTCAAAGTATATAAATCAGCCAACTGCCGGTCAATCTCAGCCACAGTCTTCAAATGCGACTCATAAGCCTTCGGAATACCAACCGACCTGATAACATCTACTACATTCCTCAACTTAACTGCCAATAAATCAGGATTCTCATCATACTGCTTTATTATATTACTCACATAAGTCGGCGAAGAAAAACCAAACTTCTCCTGCATGTCCTTAGCTATCAAATCTTTCTTGTCAAAATTAGCCATTAAACACCTCTGGTACTGAACATACATATCACTGTCTGCCCGCCTACGACCCTGAGAAAGAATATGCTGCCGATAATACTTCCCCTCCCCACGCTTATCTCGCCTCCGAAGCTCTGACCACTCTGAATCAAAAACATATCCCTCTATTACTTTGTCCCTATCACTCTTTGACACACAAACTTATCCTTCTTATAGGTAATGAACTCAACTTTACTCCCAAAGTATCAACCATCTCTCGCAACGCCTGACCCTCATAATGAACAGGACTACCCTTAAAAATACGCATCGGCATCTTAATCTCACTATACATCAATCTATCACCCCCTTCAATACTCTTTATCTTAATTCTCTCCTTTGCACTATATTTCATAATTACTTGCACTATATTTCATAATTACTTGCACTATATTTCATAATTACT